>Ga0335075_10008376_pt1 | contig 15844 bp, 15 predicted proteins | sample Lox_Sample_24_FD_206723 | JGI IMG/M metagenome (GOLD analysis project Ga0335075, IMG submission 206723) | Soil microbial communities from Loxahatchee National Wildlife Refuge, Florida, United States - Lox_Sample_2.4 | ecosystem: Environmental > Terrestrial > Soil > Wetlands | place: USA... | reverse complement strand
GTACCTGCCGGCGGGCGCAAAGCTGGACAGCCTGACCTATGATCAGCTCGGGCAATGGGCGGCCAATGCCCAGAAAGCGACGGGGCAGCCCGTGCTCGGGTTCCCGGCCGGGCCGACCGGGCTGATGGACCGCTTTTTCGAAGGCTATCTGCTGCCGTCGTTCACCGGCGGCGTCGTGACCACCTTCACCTCGCCCGACGCGGAAAAGATGTGGGCTGATTTCAAGTCGATCTGGCAGCACGTCAATCCGAACTCGACCAACTACAATTTCATGCAGGAACCGCTGCTCTCCGGCGACGTCCTGATCGCCTGGGACCACGTGGCGCGCCTGCAGGACGCCTTCCGCAAACACCCCGACGATTTCGTCGCCTTCCCGGCACCCTCCGGACCCAAAGGGCTCAGCTTCATGCCCGTGCTGGTCGGTCTTGCGATCCCGAAATCCGCGCCTGACGCAGCCGGCGCAGAGCAGGTGATCGACTACCTGCTGAAGCCGGAAACGCAGATTACCACGCTTCGGGTCAGCAGCTTCTATCCAGTGGTGAAAGCCCCCATCCCCGGCAATCTCGATCCCGGACTGAAGGCCGAGATGGCAGCCGTCCAGGCACAGCAGAACGCCCCCGATGCACATCCCGCGCTGTTGCCCGTCGGGCTCGGCTCCCACAGCGGCGAGTTCGACCGCATCTTCACCGACACGTACCAGCGCATCGTGCTGCGTGGCCAGGACATCCACAAGGTGCTGCAGCTCGAGGGCAGGCAGATGCAGCATGTGCTGGACGAGGCGAAGGCCCCGTGCTGGGCGCCCGATCCGCCGAGCCGGGGTACCTGTCAGGTGAAATGACCCGATGGGGCGCCGCCACCTCGCACCCTATCTGCTGATCGCGCCGTCGCTGCTGTTCCTGCTGCTGCTGTTCTTCGTCCCGCTGATCCAGACGATTGCGCTCGCGTTCCAGACCGGCAGCGGGATCGGCCTCGGCAATTTCAATCAGATGGTGGGCGACCTCGATTTCATCACCGCCATAAAGGACACGTTCGCGCTGGTGATCGTGGTGGTGCCGTTGCAGCTCGCGCTCGCGCTCGGCATGGCGATGATGCTGCGGAAAGTCCGGTTCGGCCGCGATCTCGTGCTATGGATCTGGACCATCCCGCTCGGCATATCCGATCTGGCCGCCGGGCTCGCATGGCTGTCGATTCTCACGGAACGCGGGTATCTCAATACGGTCCTGTTTCATCTCGGACTGATCCCCCGGCCGGAGAGCTGGCTGACCTACGAGACTCCAACCGCGCTGTTCTTCGCCATCGTGATCGCAGAATTGTGGCGGGCCACGGCAATCGTGTTCGTGATTCTGGTGGCGGGCGTGCAGCTCGTGCCTGCCGAATATGAGGAAGCCGCGAGCGTGTTCGGCGCCACCTCCTGGCAGCGCTTCCGCCGCGTCACCCTGCCGCTGCTGCGTCCGTCGATCCAAACGGCGCTGATCCTGCGCACGGTGCTGGCGTTCGAGATCTTCGCCGTGGTACTGGCGATCGGCGGCACCAATTTCCCGGTGCTGATCAGCCAGGCCTTCATCTGGCAGAACCAGAACCAGGTTTACGGGGTCGCCGCCGCTTATGCGGTGCTGATCATGGCGATCACTTTGGCCGCTACGCTGTTTTACCTGCTGGCGTTGCGGCCGCGGGCGGGCGAGCCGGCATGAAACCGATCAAGCGCGCCCTGTTCATTGCCGGCGTGGTGCTGCTGTGCGCCTGGACGATTGTGCCGATCTATCTGGTCGCACTGGGCGGCCTAGGCGGCGAGCAGGTCGTGTACGCCTGGCCAAAGCCGTTCTGGCCATTGTCGTGGTCGGTGCACAATTTCTCTGCCTTTTTGGCGATCCAGGGCATCTGGCCCGCCATGCTGACCAGCGTCGAGGTGGCTGCGCTGTGCATGGCCTTCTCCATCGTATTGGGGGCACCCGCCGGCTATGCGCTGGCGCGCTACGCTTTTTCCGGCGCCAACACCTATCGGCTGACGATCCTGCTGACCCGCGCGTTCCCCGTCGGCATTCTCGCGCTGCCCTTGGCGGTCAGCTACGTCCGGCTCGGCCTGTACGACACCCCGCTTGGCGTAGCGCTGATCCACACTGCGCTGGCCTTGCCCTTCGCGGTGCTGATTACCTCCAGCCTGTTCCTCGGCATCCCGCGCGAACTGGAAGAAGCAGCCTGGGTGTTCGGTTGCTCCGGTTTCGGCGCGTTCCGCCGCGTCGTGTTGCCGCTCGCCTTGCCAGGCGTGGCGGCGACCGCGATCTTCGCTTTCGTCATCTCCTGGAACGAGGTATTCGCCGCCGCGGTGTTGACCGTGCGACACAAGACGCTGACCGCGTTCCTTTTGTCGGTGCTGTCGGAATCACCGCTGCAGGCGCAGTTTGCCGGCGGCTTCCTGCTGATCGTGCCGTCGGTGATCTTCATCTTCCTGGTCCGCCGCTACCTGTTCGCCATGTGGGGGATCGCCAGCCGATGAGCACGGCCTGATGGCGGAAATCCGGATCGAGCGCGTTGTGAAGAGCTTCGGCGTCGTCACCGTGCTGCACGACGTCTCGCTTGTCGTGGCGGATGGAAATTTCGTCGCGCTGCTGGGCCCCTCCGGCTGCGGCAAGACGACCCTGCTGCGCATCATCGCCGGACTGGAGACGCAGACCGCGGGCAAGGTGCTGATCGGCGGCCGCGACGTGTCCGGCCTGCCGCCGCGCGCGCGTGGGCTTGCCATGGTGTTCCAGAACTACGCCGTGTTCCCGCACATGACGGTGCGCGAGAATGTCGGCTTCGGCCTGACCATGGCGCGCGCCGATGCCAACCGCATCACCCGCCAGACCGAGCGCGCGGCGCGGCTGATGCACATCGAGATGCTGCTGGATCGCTATCCGGCGCAACTATCCGGCGGCCAGCGCCAACGCGTCGCCGTCGCCCGCGCGCTGGCGGTCGAGCCGGCAGTGCTGCTGATGGATGAGCCGCTCTCCAACCTCGATGCCCTGCTGCGCCTCGAGATGCGGGCTGAGCTCAAATCGGTCCTGACCGAGGCAGGCACCACCACGATCTATGTCACGCATGACCAGACCGAGGCGATGGGACTCGCTGACCGCATCGCCGTGATGCACCAGGGCCGCATCGTGCAGGAGGCAGTGCCGACCGAGGTCTACCGCCGGCCGCGCAGCGTATTTGTCGGCGGATTTGTGGGAAGCCCGCCGATGAATTTTCTGCGCCTGCCGGTGCAGCACGGCGTGGTGCGGCTGGGATCGCTGGAGCTGCGTCCCCCCGCTGGCGCCGACGGCACGGTGATGCTGGGCGTGCGGCCTGAGGATCTGGCACCGGTGGAGAACGGGCTCGACTTCCGGGTTCAGGTGGTCGAGCCGCTGGGATCGCATCTCTTGTTGACCGGCACCGCGGAGGGCCAGCCGTTGCGCGTCGTCGTGCCGCCCGACACGGTCGTGCGGGCGGGCGAGACCATCGCCCTGCGGCCCGACCTGGCGCATATCGCCTGGATGCATCCGGAGAGCGGAGAGGCATTGGAGCCGTGACCAACGAGGAAGACGCCCGCGCTGTGCTGCGGGCCAACGATCGCGGCGGCTACACCGTGCCGACAGATCGTCTGTATCCGTTCCAATGGAACTGGGACTCCGGCTTCGTCGCCATGGGCTGGGCGACCTTCGACGAAGCGCGTGGCTTCCGCGAGATCGAGCGCCTTCTGGAGGGCCAGTGGGAGGACGGGCTGGTCCCGCAGATCGTCTTCCACGCGCCCTCCGACGATTATTTCCCCGGCCCCGACGTCTGGGGAATCCGGCGAACGCCGCCGACCTCCGGCATCACGCAGCCGCCGATCCTGGCAACCGCTGTGCGCCAGATGTGGGATGGCGCGCGCGACCTCATGGCGGCCGAGGCCCGCGTGGCCACACTATATCCGCGCCTGCTGGCATCGCATCGCTGGTGGCAGCGGGCGCGCGATCCTGCCGGCACCGGTCTGGTCGCGACGCTGCATCCCTGGGAGACGGGGATGGACAACAGCCCCGCGTGGGATACGGCGCTGGCGCGGGTGCCGACCGAGACCACGACGCCTGTCGTCCGACGCGACACCGCGCATGTGGATGCGTCGATGCGGCCGCGCGGGGAGGAGTATCTGCGGTTCATACATTTAGTCGATCGGTTCCGCGATGTCGGGTGGGAGCCGGGGCGAATGCTGGCGGTGTCGCCGTTCCGCGTGGTGGATGCCGGCACGAACGCGATCCTGTTGCGGGCGGAACGGGACCTGCTGGCGCTTGCGGGCCGCTTCGGAACCGCCGCGGATGCCGCCGAGATCGCCGGGCGCATCGGTGGAATGGAGAGCGCCATCGATCGGCTTTGGAGCGAGTCGGGCGGAATCTATACGTCTTTCGACCTGATTAGCGACGCGCCGATCGCCGCCGCGGCCTCGGCCGGGCTGTTGCCGTTGTTCGGCGGCGGCGTGCCGACAGCGCATGTTTCCGCCATGTGCGCAACCCTGCGGCGGTGGGAGCGGGTCGTGCGCCATCTGGTGCCTTCGACCGATCCAGCCGATGCGCGCTTCGAGCCTCGCCGGTACTGGCGTGGACCGGTATGGGCAGTGGTGAACTGGATGCTCGCTCAGGGGTTGGCCGAGGCGGGGGAATTGCAGTTGGCCGGGGACGTGCGCGCGGCGACCGCGGCGCTGATCCGTAACAGCGGGTTCAGTGAGTATTTCGATCCTCTGACCGGCGATGGAATTGGCGGCGGGACCTTCTCATGGACCGCAGCCATCGCGTTGGTGCTGGGGGTGACGGCAGGAACGTGATAGGACACGACGAGTCAATCATTCGTTTGTCAGAAAACTTTAAAAACGTTGAGAAGCAATATCTCAAGGTGGTGAGCGACGGTATTGGCTCCAATCTTTAAAGAATTTGGGTGTCCGCAGGCATTCCGCCGATCGAGGCAGTCCTTGAGCTCTTTTTTGACATTTTTTCCTATGATTGAGATTGCGGCGATGCGATCAAGAAAGTCGACTTCCCTTACCCGTCCTAGGTCGTCCGTAGTCTTCGCATCTTTCCATCGCGTATCGGCGCGTTTAGCCTCAGCATTAGACGCCGCCAGGTGCTTGTCATGTACGTGGCTGTGCAAAAGGCCGACAGCCGCTAACCAGGACATGACCACGGCCGATCTGTAAAGTTCGGCCTCGTAACACTTGATTGCCTCATCCACAAAGGCGCGCGTGTCATCGTTCTTGATATTCGGGAGTTCTGTTCGTAGCTCAGTCGCCACATGTACCGCGGCCGGACTGAGCTTGGCGACGCCCAAGTTCCGAAGGCGCTGCTTTCCGGCGTCTGTTATCTCCCACCCTCGCGGTATTTTGACTGCTAATCCCTTGGACCGGCCAAGAGAGGCCGACGGATTCCATGCCGCCGGGATTCGGAAGCCCGCCTCCTTAGCGCGTTCCTTCATCTCCTTAACTTGGCATGGCCTCCCAAGGGACGCGACAATGAGAAGAAGTTTGTCCCGCGGCGATATGTCGCGGTGTAGCCACGTCTTTAGATCAGAGAGGCTGACCAAGCTTCACCTCCAGCGCCTTTCGCTCTGTCGCCGAAAGTGCGTAATTGTCTCCCCCAATGTGGTTCAAGCGTTTGGCTTTAACCGATGTGTTCAATGTCTTGGACAAGTTTGAGGACATGTTCTTGTTGTAGTAGGTCGTCGCAGATTTCATCTCGCTGTCAATCTCCCTACGGGTGAATTGGCCCTTTTGCTTGGTAAAAGCGAGATGCGCAGCAGCAGCAATCGCAAGCTCTGGGCCTGAGCTTGCACCTAAATGCGCCGCGATGGTGCTCGTCGAGTGCTCGAGATCATCAAATGAATTGGTTGGGCCGACCTCATCTGCTGGATTAGGTTGGCCTGCATCGATTGGGATCGCGGCCCTGTGCTCCCCGTAGAAGCTGACGATCCTTTCCATCAGACTAACTAGGTCGTCTTGCAGGAATGAGGCGCGCCCCTCGTATTCGATCTCTAGAGCACCAATTTTCACCCGAATTCTAGCATTGTCTTCATCCATTATGACTTCCCCAGTATGATATTACGCATATCGCCGTGGAGCAAATGGTGTCGGCTCGCGATAGATGCAAGACCCGAAGGAGACAATCAGCAGCATTCGCTAAGCAGGTTCGGGCGCACGGATAATCGGGTCCTGCTGGTTATCCATCGGCCCGAGGGGACGATATGCTCACAATCCATTCCGGATGAGGAAATCCAGACAAGTCGGCGACCCGGAGACGGACGCATTCTTGCTCTGGTCCGCAGCCGAGAGGGTAGACTCAGTCGGGACGGAAGAGCCGTCGCCTCTCATCGGCAGCAGGACCTCAATTTCACGGAGGTCTTTCAGCTCATGGTCGTCCGTAAGTAAACGCGGCGCTACCGGACTGCTCTCGCCAGGCGGGTGTCATGGCTTGGTGCGCTCCGCGCTATCGCGTCCAGCAGTGCCATCGGCGCATGGGCCGTGTCGCAGTCCTACCCGATGGTGTGGGCTGCTATTGTCGCGGCGTCGCAGGTTGCCGATTCGCTCAAAGACGTGTTTCCATCCACGGCTCGCCTGGCCGAGAACCAACCCATGACCAAACCCAGAAATGGCGTTCTGCCGCGTTCCGATCCCCGCGTTCGGATGCCGTCGGGCACGCCCACCCGGTGCTCCGGCATCTATGAACCGGTCGAAGGGCCGCTCGGGGCTGGGCCTTGGTAAAGCCAGCCCGGAACAAGGTTTGACCACCGCTCAGCTGGCGCGTCGATGAGGAAAAACAGTCCGGCGGCATGCCCGCGGCGTGGTGGCGGGGTCATTTTCTCGCAAGTTCCTTGAGTGCCCTTGGAGAGATGAGCTTGCTGGCGGGCTTGAACTCGATCGCCACGATGTGCCCCGCCGAGTCATAGGCCAGCATCACACCAGGCGACACCTCTTTGCCTTCGGCGCGGGCACCATCTGCGAAGCGCACCTCGAGGGCGTCGACATCCGCAGTGTGGCGCACGTTCAAGACCATTGGCTCCATCGTGTCGCCCTCGATTTCTGGAATGCCTTCCAGCGCCTCGCCGGGAAGATGCACGCTGGCATTGAGAATTTCGATGCCGATGATGCGATCGTCGGCATCATAATCGAACACGAGGTCATCAAGCACGGAGCCGCTATCGACGCTGACGCCAGGGTCGACCAGCCAGATCGAGCCAGCATCGGCCTGTGTGTCGTAGCTAGCCCTCATGGCTTGGCATTCCGGTCGGGGTGCGCCGTGATGATCACAATATCGGCCCCGCTAGGCCGATGAGCAACCCGCAGCACGCGGCCGCCGATCTCCGGGATACGCCGAAAGCTCCGCGTCACACCCGATCGAAGCGGGTCGGGTCGCGTCCAGTCGGGTGCATTCACGGTGCGTTCGATCCATTCGAGTTGGAGGCGGCGCCGGATCATCTCGGACTGCACGTGTTTGGTGAGGATCAGCGCCATGTGGCATCGGTGCGCCACCGGGGTTGATGGCGGCAAGAGGGATTCGCCGTGTGCGCCGGCCCCCTCCCGCAGGGCGAGGGAGAGTGGTACCTTCCCCTCCCCCCAAGGAGCAAGCCGATGATCCATCACGTCTCCATCTCGGCCAGACAGCCGCGCCACGTGGCGGAGGTGCTTGCCGAGATCATGCACGGCAATTGCTACCCGTTCCCAGGTCAGATCGTAGACTCGTTCATGGCGGTCAGCGGCGACGAGCACGGCACCATGGTCGAGGTCTATCCCGAGGACATCACTCTCTCCCCCGGCCAGGGCGAGGCTCAGGTCACCGGACTGCGCGGCCAGCCGCTGCCCACGACCAGCCCGTTTCATTTTTTACTGTCGGTGCCAGCCAGCCGCGAGGAAGTAGAACGGATCGGCGCCCGCGAGGGTTGGCGCACCAAGCTGTTCGGCCGCGGCCCGGCGGGACAGAAGCCGTTTTTCCACGTCATCGAATTTTGGGTGGAGAACCGGCTGATGATCGAGGTCGCACCCGCCGACATGATCGGGGAATACACCAACCTGATGCGCCCCGAAGCCGTGAGAAGCCGTTTCCCCACTGCCGCCCCGGCGCATTGACGCACGATGCAGCGAACCATCCGCACCCCAACGCTGGAGATCGCGTATCTGGACTCCGGGCCGGCTGACGGCCCGGCCGCGATCCTGCTGCACGGCTTTCCCGACGATCCGCATTGCTACGACCAGACCGCCCCGCTGCTGACCGCGGCAGGGTTTCGGGTTTTGGTGCCGTGGCTGCGCGGCTACGGGCCGACGCGGTTCCTCGATGCCGTCACTCCGCGCTCCGGCCAGCAGGCGGCGCTCGGCGCAGATCTACGCGACTTCATGGATGCGCTCGGCATCCATAAGGCGACCCTTGCCGGCTACGACTGGGGCGGTCGCGCTGCCTGCATCGTCGCCGCGTTGTGGCCGGAGCGCGTGCGCGGCCTGCTCTCGATCACCGGCTACAACATCCAGAGCATCGCCACCGCCAACAGGCCGCAGGCCGCTGCCCAGGAGCACCGTTTCTGGTACCAGTGGTATTTCCACACACCGCGCGGCCGCGCGGGCCTGGAACAGAATCGACGCGACATATGCCGCCTGCTCTGGCAACTCTGGTCGCCGAACTACACCTTCGATGATACGACCTACGAACTAACGGCAACCAGCTTCGACAATCCGGATTTTGTCGATGTCGTGATCCAATCCTATCGCCACCGCTACGCCAACGCACCCGGCGATCCCGCACTGGAACCAATCGAGCAGCGCCTCGCGACTGGCCCCTCGATTACAGTCCCAACCATCAACCTTTATGGCGCGGCCGACGGCGTAGATCCACCCGACAACCCCGACCCGGACCTGAAGCATTTCAGCGGCCCATACGAACGCCGCGTCATCGCGCAAGTCGGCCATTTCCTTCCGCGCGAGGCACCAGACGCGGTGGCCCAGGCAGTTCGCGAACTCGCGTCCCGCGCCGCCGATTACGCCAACGCGGGGTAACGACCGCAACTGGTTGCCTCATCCCCGGGTCAACTGCTGCCGATCAGAATGCCGCAGGCGAACACCAACGCGCCCCCCACCGCCACCTGGAACGTCGCCGACAGCGGGGGCGTGTCCATATATTTCCATCGGATCCAACTGATGGCCGCGAGTTCCACGACCACGACGCCGATGGCGACGGCCATCGCGGTCCAAAACGCCGGGATCAAGAACGGTAGAGTGTGGCCGATGCCGCCCACCGTCGTCATCAGGCCGGTGATCGCGCCGCGGACAACCGGCGCTCCCCGTCCGGTGAGGCTGCCATTGTCCGACAGCGCCTCGGCGAATCCCATGGAGATGCCCGCGCCGATCGAGGCGGCCAGCCCCACCACGAAAGCATCCCACGACCGACCCGTGGCAAAAGCCGAGGCGAACACCGGCGCCAGCGTCGAAACCGAGCCATCCATCAGCCCCGCCAGCCCCGGCTGCACCACCCGCAACACGAACTGGCGTCGCGCCGCCTTGTCCTCCTCGTCGCGCACCGGCCCAGGCAGGTTCTCCGCCACCAACTTCCCGGCGATGCGCTCATGGGCGACCTCGGCCTCGGCCAGATCCCCGAGCAGCTCGCGGATCGAGGCGTCCTCACTGCGCGCCGCAGCCCGGCGGTAGAACCCCTGGGTCTCCAGCTCCATGCTCTCCGCCAGGTTGCGCACCGCGTCGAGCCCCAGCGGGCGCACCTGCCAGACCGGCTTGCGTTGCAGGAAGCCCCGCACGTCCTGCCGGCGGATCAGCGGGATGTGCTCGCCGAATTTCTGGCGGTACAGCTCCAGCAGGCGCCGTCGGTGCTCGCCCTCTTCCTCCATCATCTCGCTGAACACCTTGGCCGAGGCGGGGTAGTCCTCGCGCAGGCCCTCGGCGACATCGGCGTAGATGCGGCTGTCCTCTTCCTCGTTGGCGATCGCCAAAGCGAGGACCTCGCGTTCGGAGAGCTCGGAGAAATCGCGCATACGCGGGAATGTGAGGCACGCGGGAGGAACGTCAAGCTGGCCCCGCAATGGTGCGAATGCCTCGCAGGCGCAGCACCCCCGTCATGGCCGGGCCTGTTGCACCGGCCGTCCAGGTCTTTCTTCGGGACGATCGTAAGTACCGCCGAAGGGTCAATCGATTTGCCCGGCTGGTATGAGATCAAACTGTCGCGGAACCCTCGACGGCGCGATCCCACTCGGTTAAATCGCCACCCAACTTTATTATGACCTCGGTGGTGCCCCGTGGGTCCTCCGCGGTTCTCCGTGTGAACCCTTTCCGGTGCCACTCATCCGAAAGCGCGCTCTCGTTGCAGGGAATGCAGCGCCTCGGTAATGGCTGTCTCAGTCACCACACGGCGCTGGGCGCCCAGCTTCTCGCGCACCGCGTTCACGAGATGCGTCCGCACGGTAGCCGGCACGTCCTGCACGAGTTTCGCCAGCGCGGCGCTGACCCCCGGCGGCCAGATCGTTTCGAGTGACTCCCTGGTCGGGCCATAGTTGAACAGGCCGTCGTCGTGTCGGCGGCCGGCGCCACGAAGCGCAGCGGTTGCGTTCCGGTCCAGCGCACCGCCGGCGACCACCACGCCGTAAATCGCGCGTGCCTGCTCCGGGGTCAGGAGTCCATCAAGCACTTCCTCCAGCACGCGCACCGGATCGCGTTCGAACGGATCGCCGCACCCGCCGCCGCTCGGGGTAATCATGCGCAGCGTGTCGCCGCGCCGCAGCTCCAGCACGTCGATGCGGCCGATGTTGCGTTCGCCGGGGCTCCCCAGGTTGAGCACGCAGCTCGCATGCGCGCCGCAGCCGCCACCGGCCAGGCCCCAGGGCTGGAACCGGAACCGCTCCATCCCGCGCACCGTCATCACCGCATCGGCGCTGCGGTTCTCGATCTCGATCCGCATCGCATGCCCGCCGCGGAAGCGCCCAGGGCCAGGGGAGCCGGGTTCCAACGCGAAGCGGCGGATGACCAGCGGCGTCTCGAGCTCCACAACCTCGATCGGCGCGCTCTTCAGGAAGCCCGACGCCTGCTCGATCCCATCCACGCCGTCGCAGCGTACCCGCCCACCGGAGCCGCCGATGAACGGTTCCACCACGCTGACATGGCGCCGGCCGCTTGCGGGATCTGTCGATGCAAGTGAAATGATCCCCGCCTGCCCCGCGCCGGCCGCGCCGACGCCGCCCCGCACCGCCTGGTTCAGGCAGCCCATGATCGCGTCATAGACGCGCATCACCGCGACCCAGCGATTACCCATCGCCGCGGGGAATTCGGCATTCATGAAGGTGCCGCGCGGCGCATAGGTGCGGATCGGCCGGATGATCCCGCCGGATATCGGAATGGTCGGCTCGACCGTCTGGATCCAGTTGACGATCGGCATGCACAGGAACGGGTGCGGCCGTTCGCTGGTGGTGAAATTGAACGCCGCCCGCACCTGCGGATCGCTGCCAGAGAAATCCATCTCCAGCGTCTCGCCGTGCTTCGTCATTTTTGCCCGCATGAAGACGAAGCCGTCGCCGCCGAACGCTTCCAGGTACTCGTTGAACACATACTCGCCGTCAACAAGCCGCGCGATCGCCGCCCGCGCCTTCGCCTCGGACAACGCCAGAACATCGGTGACGCTCTCCAGGAACGCCTTGGTGCCGATGCGATCGCACAGTTCCTGGGTACGCCGGTCCAACAGCGCCATCCCCGACATCATCGCCTGCAAGTCGCCCCAGATCAGATCCGGGATGCGCGAATTGTCCGCGAAGAAGTGCCACAGCGGCTCGTTCATCTCGCCCTGGCGGTACAGCAGGCTGGGGCGGATGCGCACGCCCTCCTGGAACACCTCGTAGCTGCTGGGAGAAATGCTGGCCGGCACCGCGCCGCCGATATCGGACGCATGGATGAACGCCCAGCCGAAGGCGATCACCCGCCCGTCGCGGAACACCGGGCGCAGCAGGTGAATGTCCATCGTGTGCGTGCACAGGGCATCGCCCGAGAACGGATCGTTGCTGATGATAATGTCGCCAGGATGAAGCCGTTCGATGCCGATCTCATCGACCATGCCGCGCAGGTTCTGGCACACCGACGAAGTGACGCCGGCCCGCATCGGATAGGCGAAGAACTCACCGTCGATGCTGGCGAGCGCCACCTGATAGTCCTGCGTCTGCTTGACGAAGGTCGTGTAGGCCGTGCGATAGGCGACGTTGCTCGCCTCTTCGGCAATGGCGGCGAAGCGGTTGCGCATTACCTCGGTGCGGACCGGGTCCATTCTCAGCGTCTCTCCAGGATCAGGTCGCCAAAGTGCCCCAGACGCACAGTGAAGCCGGGCGGGATCACCACCGTTGCGGTCTCCTGCTCGACGATGGCCGCACCTTCGGTGCGCCATCCCACCGGCAGATCGGACCAGCGGAACACGGGTGTGTCATGCCACGTGCTGGCGAACCGGGCCTGCCGTCGCACCGCCGGCGCTGCGCTCATCTCACGCGCCGGCAACGGAACCGCGGCTGGGCGTGGCAGCTCGCCGCGTACCTGCACGCGCAGCGACAGCACCTCGATCCGCGCGCCGGGATCGGCATGGCCGTAGAGCCGCCGATGCTGCGCGTGGAATCTCTCGGCGATCACCGCCAAATCGCCGGCCAGAGCCGCGTCTTCGGCGACCGCCGTGTTCACGTCGAACGACTGACCTGCATAGCGGACATCAGCCGAGTGCTCGAACTGCGGTTCGATGAAACCAGGCTGGGATGCCAGCCAGTCACGTCCCTGCTGGCGCAACGCTGCATAGGTTTCCACGACCAGTGCCGGCGTCGGTGTCACACCGTGCACTGTGTGCACAACATCGTACAGCAAGTCCGACACCAGGCCACCGAAGCCGCAGAACACCGACGACAGTCGCGGCACCACCACGCGGCCGATGCCGATCTCCTCGGCCAGCAGCGGGCCGTGAATGCCGCCGGCGCCGCCATAGATCATCAAGGTCAAAGCGCGCGGCTCCAGCCCGAGCCGGGCGATGAACGGCAGAGCGTTCGCCAGCATGTTGGAGGTGGCGACCGCGATCACGCTCTCGGCCGCTTCCGTGGCGTCACGCGCGAGCGCCGTCGCTATCGGTCGCATCGCCACCTCGGCAAGGTCCCGCCGCAGCCGCAACCCGCCGGCCAAGGGTGCATCCTCGGCCAGATAGCCGCACAGAAGATAGGCATCCGATACCGTCGGCGCGCTGCCGCCCTTGTCGTAGCACGCCGGTCCCGGCACGGCGCCCGCTGAACGCGGCCCCACCTTCAGCACCGGTCCATCGAGCCAGGCGATCGAGCCGCCACCGGCACCGATCGCCTCGATCGCGGTCACCGGCATCATCAGCGGGAAGTCGCCGACGCGCCCATCGTGCGAGACCATGATGCGGCCATCATCGACCAGCGAAATGTCCGTGCTGGTACCGCCCATATCCATGGTCAGCAGCGACCTCTCGCCGAGCATCGCGCCCAGCTCGGCCGCCGCGGTCACGCCGGCGGCCGGACCCGACAGCAGCGTGTGGATCGGCATGCGTGCTGCCTCGGCGGCGCCCATCACCCCGCCATTCGATTTCGTCACCAACAAGCGTGCATTGGGCAGGGCCTCGGCCAGAAACCGGTCGAGCTCGTCCAGATACCCCGCCAACGCCTGACGGGCATACGCATTGAGCAAAGCCGCGCAGGCCCGTTCGTATTCCTGTGCCTGTGGCCACACCTCGTGTGACGCAACGAGAGCGACGCCGGGAAGAGTGGCACGGATCGCTTCGGCGGCGGCGCGCTCATGCGCGGGATTGCGGTAGGCATGGAGGAAGCAGATAGCGATCGCGGCCGCGCCGGCCGCCAACGCATCCTGTGCAGCCCGCACCGCGTCCTCCGGCCGCAGCGGCATATCGACGCTGCCATCCGCCAGCAGCCGCTCTTCCACCTCGAACACCATCCGCCGAGGAATCAGCGGCGGCGGACGGGAGTTGAACAGATCGACCGGCCGGTCGAACCGCAGCCGCGCGATCGACAGGATGTCGCGAAAGCCCGCGGTGACCAGCAGGGCGAGTGGCGGTCCGCTGCGCTCGATCACCGCGTTGGTGCTGACCGTCGTGCCATGCACGATCAGCGCCGGATCGTCCGGGCGGATCGTGCCGGAGTCCAGAAGCTGCCGCAGCCCGGCCTTCACGCCTTCGGCGAAGGCAGGCGGCGTGGACGGCACCTTGAATGCCCCAACTGAAGTATAGCCGTCGGGACTACTGTCCCAGATCGCGAAATCCGTGAACGTACCGCCGATGTCGATGCCGATCCTGAGCATGGCACCAGGATCGCGGGCGGAATCCGGGGCGTCAATCAGCTTCACCTTCACCTCTCCCGCTCGGCGGGAGAGGTCGGTTCGCGAAGCGAACCACCCTCACCCGAGCGGCTTGCCGCGCGTCTCCGGCATCGTCGTGAACACCACCACCGAAACCGCGCAGATCGCCATGATATAAGCGGGCAGACCCCAATCGATCTTGGCATGGATGAACGCCGTGGCGATCAGCGGGGCGGTGCCGCCGAAGATCGCGCTGCACACCGCGTAGGGCAGCCCGATCCCGGAGGTGCGCACGCGCGTCGGGAACAGCTCGCAAAGTACCGGCGCAAGCACTGCGTTGTTCATGGAAAGGAACAGGATGCCGACGACATCGACCAGCAGGAATATGCCGAAGCTCGCGTTGTGCAGGGCATTGATCAGCGGATAGACGAAGATCAGGAACCCGCCGACCGCGCCGAACAGCAGCGGCTTGCGGCCGATCCGGTCGGACAGCGCAGCGAAGCTCGGCACCGCCACGCAATAGATCGCCATCGCGATCGTGCTGGCGATGAAGCCTTGCTCCAGCGGCAGCCCGCCCATCAGGTGCGCATAGCTCGGCAGGAACACCGTCCAGGTATAGAACTGCACCGTCCCCATCTGGATGACGAAGACGATCAGCGTCTCCTTCGGATGTGCGCGCACTGCTTCGACGATCGGCGCCCGCGAGAGGGCACGGCGCCGCTCGACCGCCTCGAAATGCGGCGTCTCCGGCAGATTCAGCCGCAGCCACAGCCCATACACCGCGCCCAGCGCGCCGAGCAGGAACGGTATCCGCCAGCCCCACGCCGCGAGGGTTGGCTTCGGGATGAAGTTGGTGGTCATCGCCGCGACCCCGGTCGCGATCAGCACGGCGAGGCCGATACTGATCATTTGCCACGACCCGGCGAGCGCACGACGGTCCGCTGGCGAATGCTCGACCAGGAATACGGATGATCCCTGGAACTCGCCGCCGGCGGAGAAGCCTTGCAGCAGGCGCGCGAGCAGCAGGATCAGCGGCGCTGCCAAACCGATGGTCGAATACGGCGGACAGAGCGCGACGACCAGGCTGCCGATCCCCATCAGCGTGATGCACAGCGCCAGCATGCGCCGCCGTCCGTGCCGGTCGGCATAGGGCGACAGCACGATGGAACCCACCGGGCGCAATAGAAAGCCCAGGGCGAACGTTGCCAGGACAGCGAGCAGTGCCGCGGTCGGTTCATTGGCCGGGAAGAACTGTCCGGCGAAGACCGCCGACAGCAGGCCATAGATGGTCCAGTCGTACCACTCGATCAGATTGCCGATGGCGCCGCCGGCAATCGTGGAGACATCGGTGCCTGTAGCGATGGATGCGTCGGCGGCACGCTCGGACATCAGTTCACCCTCGGATCATCGAGGCCGGAAAAGCAAGCTTTACCGCAGAGACGCAGAGTAAGCAGAGTTCTACCCCTGCGTACTCTGCTCGACTTTCCGCATTTTCAGCAGCGCTTGGGCTAGCTGATAGCCCAGAAGATGTCCTCT
>Ga0335075_10008375_pt1 | contig 15848 bp, 14 predicted proteins | sample Lox_Sample_24_FD_206723 | JGI IMG/M metagenome (GOLD analysis project Ga0335075, IMG submission 206723) | Soil microbial communities from Loxahatchee National Wildlife Refuge, Florida, United States - Lox_Sample_2.4 | ecosystem: Environmental > Terrestrial > Soil > Wetlands | place: USA... | reverse complement strand
GGGCGCCGGTGTGGATCGAACGCGGGACGAAGGTGATCCGCATTTCCGGACACAAGGAGCATGCACCGCGGCGGCTGCTCGATTTTTTGAAACGCGAGGCGCGCAAGACATTCGAAGCCCGCGTGTTTCATTACGCGGAGCGCGTCGGGGTGCAGCCCAAGCGGATCACGGTGCGCGATACGGCGAGCCGCTGGGGCTCTTGCTCGACCACGCGTTCGCTGTCCTTCTCCTGGCGTCTCATTCTCGCGCCATCATTCGTGCTCGACTATGTGGTCGCCCATGAGGTTGCGCATCTGAAACACATGAACCACGGCAGCCGTTTCTGGAGTCTCGTCCGCGAGCTGGTGGGCGATGTCGAAACGCCACAGTCCTGGCTCAGCAAGAACGGCCCGTTCCTGCACCGCTACGCCCCCCGCGCGCTGCAGTAATTAGCTCGTACCTGTACACCCGAAGAACGGGCACGCGGAGCGCAGGGTTATTTCACCACAAGGATCACGAAGGGCCCAAAGCACGAACCGCGCGCGTCGGCGCAATCTCAATTGTGCCTTCGTGTGCTTTGCAGTTGAGTTCACTCCCGCGACTCCGCGTCTCCGCGCGAATCACCTGCCCGAAACGGCCGACGAATGATGACGATGGAGGCTGGTCTACTGTCCGATCTTCACATCGGCCATGCCTTCATTGTCGAGATGGCCGCGATAGGATTTGAGCTTCACGCTGCCCGAGCCGACCGCATCGATATGCGGATCGACCGCCACGCCGCCGAAGACGAAATTGCCCGCACCCATGATCTCCAGATGGAGCGGATCGGCCGTTCCATCCGCAATCTTCACCGAACCGGATCCCGCGATATCCACCTTCGTCGGCCCGTTGACACTCGCCGCCGACACATCGCCCGATCCCGCGATATCGAGCGAGAGGCCGCCCGCAATTGCTCCGAACTCGGCGTCGCCCGAACCCGCGATGTCGGCATGCACGCTTTGCGTCGGCCCGACGGTTACTTTTCCCGACCCGCCGACCTCGAGATGCAGCGGCCCGTCCACCTGGGCGATATCGACGCGCCCCGCGCCGCCGAGCGAAATCCGTGCCGGTCCCACGCGTCCGATTCGGGCCTTGGTTGCTGCCGCCTCGAAATGGAGTTCGCCCTGCGTGTCCCCGATGGTGGCGTTGCCGACGAGATCGTTCACGTCCAACCGCGTGCCTTTCGGCACCGTGACCTTGACGACGAGATTGTCGGCGTGCGGCTCGAAATCGCCCGAGAAATTGAACCAGTTGCGCCAGTTCCAGACGGATTCGTTGTCGTTGGCGCTGGAGCCGTCGATGATCACCTTGCCGTCTTCGTCGTGGAGCGAAACACCGTTGACCCGTTCCTTCACGCCGGCCACTTCCACCAAAACCGGGCCGCCATTGCGCACATTCACCGTCAGATTGCCGACCATGTCCTCCACTTGGACAGTGTCGGCGCTGAAGCTTCTGGCAGGCCAGGTGATCCAGTCCCCCGAGGCTGCAGCCGGCAGAATGAGAAGCGCAGCGACGGCCGCACCTCCGAGAAATGACCGCATTTTCCTGTTCATCGTGAACTTGCCCTGAAAACGCCGAACCTCACATAGGCCGGCTTGTTTGGTGCGCACAGAACGCAAGAAAAGCGACACCGCCATGCCGGCGCCGCATGACCCCAGAATAGTGCCGCGCCCTGGCCGCCGTCTCAAGCGACCAACCTGTAGCCGCCGCTTTCGGTGACCAGGATTTGGGCCGCGCCGGGATTGGTTTCGATCTTCTGTCGCAGCCGGTAAATGTGGGTTTCGAGTGTGTGGGTAGTGACAGCGGGGTTGTAGCCCCAAACCTCGTGAAGCAGCGTTTCGCGCGCCACCGTGGTCCCGGACCGGTGCAGGTGCTTGAGAATGTTGGTTTCCTTCTCCGTCAGCCGGATCTTCTTACCCTTGGGATCGAGGAGCAGCTTGGCGCTCGGCCGAAACGTGTAAGGGCCGATGCGATAGACGGCCTCTTCGCTCTGCTCATGGCTTCTGAGATGGGCGTGGATGCGGGCGGCAAGCACTGCGAATCGGAAAGGCTTGGCGACATGATCGTTCGCGCCGGATTGAAGTCCTTCGATCACATCGGTATCGGAGTCCCGGGCGGTCAAAAGGATGATGGGGCATGTGATGCCCTGTTCGCGAAATTCGCGACACAAAATGCGTCCGTCGCCGTCCGGCAAACCCACATCCAGGATCATGAATTCATAAAGACCTTCGTGCGCCTTCGCGCGGGCTTCGGCACAGGTGCCCGCTTCAACGGGTGCGAAACCGTCTTCCTGCTCAAGCTGCTCGGCAAGCGATTCCCGCAGCATCACGTCGTCATCGACCAGCAGAATGCGCGATCAAGCGCCTGTGAACAACCCTGCTTCCCCCTCTGATTCCGAGCACGCGCTGGCCCGGATTGCGCGCGCGGTCGACGCTTTCCGCGCCGGTCGCTTCGTCCGGATCGCCGAGCGGAGACACGCGATAGCCGCAGTTGCGGTCGAAACCGTGGACGCTGCCACGCTGGAAAAGGTCCAATCGGGATCACCCCTTCTGATTCTGAGCCATGCCCGGGCACGCACGCTCAAGGTCAGGCTTTATACCGAAGACGTGGTGGCGGTCAGGCCCGTTCTGCCTCTGGACGCACAAATGCTGCGCGCCGTCGCCGACCCGACGGCTGATCTCGCCTTTCCACTCAAAGGGCCGTTCGAGGCGGTGCGCGAGACATTGCCGGCGTCCCTTGCCGCGGCGGTCCGGCTTGCGAAGCTTTCGGGGCTGCTACCCGCCGTGCTCGCTGCTTCGCCGGAAGTAGCCGACGAAGATGCGGTGGAAATAGAGGCGGCGTGGATCGCCGATTATGATCACCTGATCGTGCGGGCGCTGAAGCTCGTGACGCAGGCACGCGTTCCGCTCGAAGGCGCGGAGCGCGCCGAGCTTGCCGCCTTTCGCGCCGGCAATGGCGAGCCCGAACATTATGCGATTGTTATCGGCAACCCTGCTGTGGACCGTCCTGTTCTTGTGCGGCTCCATTCGGAATGTTTTACCGGCGATCTCCTGGGATCGCTTCGCTGCGATTGCGGTGCGCAATTGCGCGGTGCGATTACGGCGATCGCGGAAGCGGGCGGCGGTATTCTGCTCTATCTCGCCCAGGAAGGCCGCGGCATCGGCCTTATCAACAAATTGCGCGCCTACCGGTTGCAGGATGAGGGCTTCGATACGCTCGAGGCCAATGAGCGGCTGGGCTTTGCGCGGGACGAACGGCTCTACGGCATCGCCGCACGCATGCTCACATTGCTCGGCTTCAAATCCGTCCGCTTGCTGACAAACAATCCACAAAAGGTCGAGGCGCTCATGGCTGCCGGCATCAGCGTCGCCGAACGCGTTCCCCATGCCTTTCCGGCTACCGCACACAACCGCGACTATCTCCGCACCAAGGCGGAGAAGGCCGGGCATTTGCTGTAGTTGCGCGTGTCAAACAAATTTGTCGTCCCCGCGAAGACCCAGATCGCCATCGCTTCCGGATAAATTTGCGCTGCCGGGTTCCAGCTTGCGCGGGAATGACAAGTTGTTACTTGACGAATTGCTTTGGCGGTTCCCTATTTCCGAATATCGCCGTCCCCACTCGGACATGGGTGGCGCCAAAGCGGATGGCGGCCTCGAAATCGGCGCTCATGCCCATGCTGAGGCCCGGGAGGCCGTGAGTGCGCGCGATTTTTGCAAGCAGGGCAAAATGTGGCGCCGGCGGCTCGTCCAAAGGCGGAATGCACATCAGGCCATAGATCTCTAACGCGAGTGTTTCGCGGCAATAATCGATCAACTGCGGCGCATCCTGCGGCGCGATACCCGCCTTCTGCGGTTCCTCGCCGGTGTTGATCTGGATGAACAGAAGCGGCGCTCGGCCTGATCTGTCGATTTCGCGGCGCAGAGTTTCCGCAATTTTCGGCCGGTCCACGGAATGGATGGCATCGAACAGCGTGATCGCCTCGGCGGCCTTGTTCGATTGCAGGGGTCCGATAAGATGCAGCGCGATCCCGGGCGATTCCTGTTTCAGCACGGGCCACTTTGCTTTTGCCTCCTGGACGCGGTTCTCGCCGAACACGCGCTGACCCGCCGCGACGACCGGTGCAATCTCAGCGGGCCCGAAGGATTTTGACACCGCCACCAAGGTCGTTGAAGGCGCGGGCGCAAGCGCCATCTTCCGCGCTGCTGCGATGCGCGCGAGAATGTCCGCCAGGTTTTTTGCGGCCGGTGAAGCGGTCGAATCGGGCGAGGACATTGCCGTGGCGGATAGCCTTGCGCGCGCGCAATTGGCAAGGGCGGCGGAGTCGCTTCGGCGTGCGGCGGTGTCCCCGCTGCCTGGGCTGGTGCTTCTGACGGACGACACCCGGCTGCCCGATCCGCGCGCTGCGATCATGGCGCTGCCGCGGGGAAGTCTGGTCGTCGTGCGGGCGCGTGAAGAGGAGCGCCGCACCGTGCTCGCGAACCTGCTCGTTCATCTGGCACGCGCGCAAGGCCTCAAATGGCTCGTTGCGGATGACCCTTCGCTCGCCGCCCGGATGGGTTCCGATGGCGCGCATTTCCCAGAACGAAAGATCGTATTGGCCGCAAGCTGGCGGGTGCGGCGGCCCGACTGGCTCATCACCTGCGCAGCCCATTCGGTGCGGGCCTGCCTTCAGGCGCGGCGGGCCGGCGCAAATGCGGTTTTGCTTGCGCCCATATTTGCAACCGGGAGCCACCGGGGACAGCCGGTTCTCGGCAAGCTCCGCGCAAGCGCGATCGCGCGTCGCGTGCCACTTCCATTCTATGCGCTGGGTGGCGTGGACGCGCAGACGGCGCGGCAGCTTAAGGAAGCGCCGTTTGTGGGCCTTGCGGCCATCGGCGGCCTCGATGTCCAGAACCAGGACGCGAACCGTTGCGCCCGCGACACGGTAAACGTATAAGGCCGCTCCGCGGGGGAATATGTCGACGGCCGATGGGGGCCGGAAAAGGGCGGAAGGTTAGATGCGATTTTTGACGGTGGTGTTATGCGGACTGCTGGTCGCGGCTTGCGGATCCTCAAGCGACACCTCCGACATGACCACGGGTACCACCGCCATCTCGGGCGGCAGCGGCCGAATCACACTGGGGGTCAATTCCTATCTTTGGCACGCCACGCTCGACACGCTCGCCTTCATGCCGCTCGCCTCGGCCGATCCCTATGGCGGGGTGATCATCACCGATTGGTATTCCGCGCCCACCGACCCCAATGAACGTATGAAGATCACGATCTACATTCTCGACCGCCGGCTGCGCGCCGATGGTCTCAAGGTCGCCGTCTTCCGCCAGACACGTTCCAATGAGGGCTGGATCGATGCGGAGGTAAATCCGCAGACGGCTACCAAGCTCGAAGATGCCATTTTGACGCGGGCACGCGAACTCCGACTCGCGAGCCTTGGCGCTGGCAGTTAGTTTCGCCGCGTTGTAGCCCTTTGTTTCGGCTGCAGCGTAAGCAGCCGAGGGACAAGGGAAATGGCGCGATATAACGCCAGGGAATCCGAGACGCGCTGGCAGGCCGCCTGGGCCGCACGCGACATCTTCGCGGCAGGCCGCAACCCGGATCGTCCCAAAAGCTATGTGCTCGAGATGTTTCCCTACCCTTCGGGGCGGATTCACATGGGGCATGTCCGCAACTACACGATGGGCGATGTGCTCGCCCGCTTTCGCCGCGCCCAGGGCTATGACGTGCTGCATCCGATGGGCTGGGACGCGTTCGGCCTTCCGGCGGAAAATGCCGCGCGCGAGAAAGGCGTCAATCCGCGCGACTGGACCTACGCCAATATCGAAGCGATGCGCGGCGAGCTAAAGGCGATGGGACTTGCCATCGACTGGAGCCGCGAATTCGCCACCTGCGATCCCGGCTATTACGCGCAACAGCAGAAGCTGTTTCTCGATTTCTACAGGGCAGGTCTCGTCTATCGTGCGGAAGCGGATGTGAACTGGGATCCGGTCGACGGCACGGTGCTCGCCAACGAACAGGTGATCGAAGGCCGCGGTTGGCGTTCCGGCGCGCTCGTGGAGCGGCGCAAGCTCGCACAATGGTTTTTCAGAATCACGGATTACAGCGACGAGCTTCTCGCAGCACTCGACCATCTCGAGCGCTGGCCCGAGAAGGTGCGGCTGATGCAGAAGAACTGGATCGGCCGCTCCGAAGGGCTCGAATTCGGCTTCGATCTTTCGAATGGAGGCCGCGTCGACGTGTTTTCGACACGGCCGGACACGCTGTTTGGCGCGAGCTTCATCGCGCTGTCTCCCGATCATCCGCTCACGGAACAACTGGCGGCGCGCGATCCGGGACTCGCGGAATTTGTCGCAGAATGTCGCAGGCTCGGCACGGCGGAAGAGGCCATCGAGACGGCGGAAAAGCTCGGCTATGACACACACCTCGCCGCCACGCATCCGCTCGATTCCAACTGGAAGCTTCCCGTCTATGTCGCGAACTTCGTGCTGATGGCCTACGGCACCGGCGCGATTTTCGGTTGTCCCGCGCACGATCAGCGGGATCTCGAATTCGCCCGCAAATACGGGCTGCCGGTGCTGCCGGTGGTCATTCCCGAAGGCGCGGATCCAAAGGAATTTCGTGTCGGCGCCGAGGCCTATGCCGGCCCGGGCCGGCTTGCGAATTCGCGCTTTCTCGACGGTCTCGATGTGGCCGCGGCGAAGGATGAAGTACGGCGCAGGCTGGAAGCCGCAGGCCGCGGCCGTGCGGTCGTTCAATACCGCCTGCGCGACTGGCTGGTATCGCGCCAGCGTTACTGGGGTTGCCCCATCCCGATGATCCATTGTGCGGAATGCGGCATTCGTCCCGTCCCCGAATCACAACTGCCGGTCCTTCTGCCCGAGGACGCGCGCTTCGATCTGCCCGGCAATCCGCTCGACCACCATCCCACCTGGAAGCATGTTACATGCCCGTGTTGCGGCAAGCTGGCGCTGCGGGACACCGACACGCTCGATACGTTCGTCGATTCATCCTGGTATTTCGTACGCTTCTGCAATACGGCGGCACCAATGCCGGTGGACGCCGAAGCCGCCTGCCGCTGGCTGCCGGTGGATCAGTATATCGGCGGCATCGAGCACGCGATTTTGCATCTGCTGTATGCACGGTTCTTCACGCGGGGGCTGAAACGCCTGGGCTATGTCGATATCGGCGAACCTTTCGCGGGATTGTTTACGCAAGGAATGGTCTGCCACGAGACCTATCGCGATCGCCTGGGGCAGTGGCTCCTGCCGGAAGAAGTGGAGAAAGTAGACGGCATCGCGCGGCGGCGCGGGACCGATGAGGCCGTGGAAATCGGCCCGTCGGAGAAAATGTCGAAATCGAAGAAGAACGTCATCGCGCCCGAGACGATCATCGATATTTATGGAGCGGATACGATCCGCTGGTTCATGCTCTCCGACACGCCGCCGGAGCGCGACATCGAATGGACCGAAGCCGGCGCCGAAGGCTGCTGGCGCTTTGTGCAGCGCGTGTACAGATTGGTGACAGAGTCAGAAGTAACACCAGGCGCGGCCATGCCGGACGAAGTTTCAGGGCCGGCGCTCGAATTGCGGCGTGCGTCGCATCGTGCCATTTCTTCGGTAACCGAAGATCTGGAAGCGTTGCGCTTCAACCGCGCGGTAGCACGCATTTACGAACTTGCGAATGCGATCAGTGCAGCACCACAGGAGGTGCCGGCTTCCGTCCGGTGCGAAGCGCTGGAGACGCTGGTGAAGCTGATCGGTCCAATGATGCCGCATCTCGCCGAATCCTGCTGGGAAGCGCTGGGCCACACATCCCTGATCGCCGAGGAGCCGTGGCCCGTTGCCGACCCCGATCTGGTGCGGGCAGATATGATTACCATCGCTGTGCAGGTCGACGGCAAGCGCCGGGGCGAGATCGCCATTGCGCGCGGCGCGGAGGAGGAAACGGTCAAGGCGTCGGCGCTCGCGCTCGATGGCGTGGTGCGCGCGCTTGCCGGCAAGGCGCCGCGGCGCATCATCGTCGTGCCGGAGCGCATCGTGAATATCGTCACATGAGCGCACGGTTATTATATTCGGCTGCGGCGGTGGCGCTTTTGCCCGGCCTCGCGGGCTGCGGCTTCCACCCGCTCTTCGCGCGCAGCGATTCCTCGCCCGGCGGACAGCAAGTCTTCCATTCGATCTATGTCGATCCCATCGAGGCCGAGCGGGCCGGCTACGAATTGCGCAACACGCTCATCGATCTGCTCGAGGGCCCAGGACAGCAGAACGATGCGCTCTATCGCCTGAAAGTGGCGGTGAAACAGACAATCGAGGGAACAGCCGTCCAGACCAATGGCGACATCACACGATATACCTATACGATGATTGCGAGTTACACGTTGAGCAATATCCACACCGGCGCGGAAATCACCAAGGGCTCGGAAACCTCCGTGTCTGCCTATGACGTGGTGGCTTCGCCCTATGCCACGATGGTTACCCAGCAGCAGGCGCAGAAATACGCCGCGCAAGATATCGCCGACCGCATCCGCATCGATCTCGGCGTGTATTTCATGAAGCACGCGGGTGCCTGAATGATCATAAAGCCGGCCGAAAGCGAGCGCTTTCTCGCCCACCTGCCGCCGGACCTCGTTGCCATTCTGCTTTATGGTCCCGACCAGGGCCTGGTACGCGAACGCGCCGAGAAGGTGATTACATCCATCGTTCCTGATCTGCGCGATCCGTTCCGCATCGCCGAGTTGGAGAGCGCGGCGCTGACGGAAGATCCCGGCCGTCTGTTCGCGGAGGCCGGCGCGTTGTCGATGAGCGGCGGGCGGCGCGTGGTGCGGATACGGGCAGCGACCAACACGCTTGCCCGCATCTTCGAGCCGTTCCTGACCGAAGCCAAATCCGAAGCGCTGGTTGTCGTCGAGGCGGGCGATCTCGCGAAGGATTCGAGCCTGCGGGGAGCCTTCGAGGAATCGCCGCGCGCGGCAGCGATCACGTGTTATCTCGACTTGCCCGACACGATCGCCGAATTGTTGCGCAGCTCGCTCAAAGCGCAAGGTGCCGTGATCGCGGCCGACGCGGTGGAGGAGGCGGTCTCGCTGCTCGGCGCCGACCGGGGCACCACGCGGCGCGAGGTGGAAAAGCTTCTCCTCTATGTGCATGGCCGCAAGAGCGTGACGCTCGACGATGTGCGCGCGATCATGGGCGACGAAGCCGAAGCGCGCATCGAGGAAGTGTGTGACGCGGCGGGCGAGGGTGACGGCGCAAGGCTCGACCGCGCGCTCGAACGGCTATGGACGGCGGGCGTCTCGCCGGTCGCCATTCTTCGCGTCGCCATGGGTCATTTCCAGCGGCTCGCGCTCGCTAGGGCACAAATGGCGAAAGGCGAAACTGCGGACACCATCGCGCGCCGCGTCCGTCCTCCCATCCATTTCACGCGCCTGTCCGGCTTCAAGATTCAGCTGCGGAACTGGAGCGAGGAACGCCTGGGCGAAGCGCTCGACCTGCTCCTCGAAACCGAAGCGCTGTGCAAGACGACCGCCGTGCCCGCCGAAGCCGCCTGCGGCCGCGCGCTCATTACCATCGCCGCCTGGGCCAGGCTTCCAGGGTAAGCGCCCTGCAAAAGATCAACGCACATAGCATTCCAGTGCTCATCGATCATTTCTCAGTAACATCTTTTGCCGATCGCCGGTGCAGGCGGCGCGGCGACGGCGCAGCATCTGGGACCGGAGTTCAACTTGCTTCTACACGAAACCGTCATGGAAGATGAGGCTTGCAATCTTTGTCCTCGAAATGCAGCGTGATGATCGTCAAGCTCATGGAGCGGCCATGTTCGGGCAGGAATCTCTGCATCGTTGTGTGCATAGAATCGCGGGAACAGGAACACGATTTCCCGTACTCGCCGCACTCTGGCTGATTGCATTGTCTGGCGCAGCGATGCCCGCGGCAGCCACGACGATCGTTACCTTCGACCCGTCCGGATCAACCGCCACTTATCCCTATGCCATCAATGGAAGCGGCGTGATCACAGGCTATTACATGAACGCTTCCCATGTATCGCGCGGATTTGTGCGCGGCAGCAACAGGAAAATAACTTCATTCAGCGTTTCCGGATCAACGGGAACGGTTGCGGACTGTATCAACGATTCCGGCACGATAGCCGGACGGTATTCGGACACCAACGGCATATTTCATGGTTTCGTGCGCACCGGTGCCGGAGCGATCACGACGTTCAGTCCGGTTCGGGCTGCGGCTACGGTTCCGTCGGGCATCAACAGCGCCGGTACGATTACCGGATATTACATGGACGAGAGCGGGGTCGATCACGGATTTGTTCGGGCGTCCGATGGCAAGATCGCGTCGTTTGACGTCTCGGGCGCGGCCGGCACTTACCCATTCGCCATAAATGACGGCGGCGTCATAACGGGCAGCTATGTTTCAAGCGAACAATCGCGTGGATTTGTCCGGGCGCGAAACGGCACCATCACCACATTCGACCCGTCGTCGGAATCGATAGACACCGAAGCTTACGCCATCAATTCGTACGGCGCTGTTGCCGGGAGTTACACGATCTATGGCTACCCGGAAGATACCGAACAGGGGTTCATTCGGGCGGCGGACGGCAGCTATTCCTACCCGAGCATTTCGGGAGCAGTGGATATCTATGCCCAGGCGTTGAACAATGGCTTGAGCGTTACCGGCAATTATTATGATGCCAGCTACGTGTCGCATGGATATTACATGACGTCGAATAGCACCGTTACTTCATTTGACCCCAATGAATCGACAGGTACATTTCCCTTCGGGATCAATGCCGATGGGGCCATCACCGGCTATTGGACCGACGCCAGCAACAGATTTCATGGCTTCCTGTACACGCCCTGACCGTCCGCCGCCCGATTCGCGGTCCCGACGGCGGTTGCGTGCGAACGACCCGGCTGGCGAGTCGCCCGGTCCAGGTATTCCATCCTGCCCATTGATGAGAGTTGGGAATCATGGATGATGGGCCAGCGGGAATCAGCAGAACCTGCGGCGACCGTAGGGCTTGTGGATGGGGCAGCAATACGAGCTTGATCTGCGGGCGCGCGAGGCGGGGCTGGAAGTGCACCTCGCGCGAAACGTTCCCGCACTTCTCGCGTTCGAGCCGGATGCCGGCAAGACCGGCCTCAAGCCGCGATCGCAAAAGGCGCAGCCCTCGCTCGTGCCGTCCGATGCGATCGCTTTCGATGCGTTCCGGCTGACGCTCGTCCAGTGCCGCTGGCACATCGCCGCGAACATGATGGCCACCGCCGAAGGCCGCGAGCCGGAAGCGCTGCACCAGCTACGGGTGGCACTGCGGCGATTGCGGGTGGCGCTCGCATCCTTCGGCGGCGAATTCCGCACGCCGCAACTTGAAGCGATCAAGCTCAGAGCGAAGTTTCTCGCAGAGCAGCTGGCGCCGGCGCGCGACCTCGACGTGTTCCTGACCGAGTTGTTCGAACCGGCCGCAAGCGCGAACGGTTCGAGGGACGCATTCGCCATTTTGCGCGCGCGTGCCGAAGCAGCGCGGCGACGGGCTTGGAACGATGCAGCCCAGCAGGTCATGGGACCGCGCTTCCGCATGTTCATGGCCGATCTTGTCGATGCCATCGACCGGGGCGTCTGGCCACTGGCCGAAGCGCAGCACAGGGGGGCGAGCAAGGGCCTCGTGGCGCTACAGATGCCGGCCCGCGACCTGGCCGGGCGGATGCTGACCCATCGCAGGCGCCAGGCCTGCAAACGTGCGAAAGGGCTCGATTCGCTCTCCGATGCCGGGCGGCACGAACTGCGCATCAGCCTGAAGAAGCTGCGCTACACGGCAGAGTTTTTCGCGCCGTTCTTCGACAGGCCGCGGGTGCAAAAGTTCGTTTCGCGGTTGAGCCGGATGCAGGACGTGCTGGGCGCGCTCAATGATGTGGCCGTGGCAAGAGAAATTCTTGAATCCCTTGTGTCCACCGACGGACCCGGTGGCACAGGGCACTCCGATCTCTCCTTTGCGGCCGGCATCGTTTATGGCTGGCATCTCGAACGCGCCGCGCACGCCTGGCAGGATGCGGTCGCCCGCTGGAAGAATTTTGCGGATGCCGGCGTTTTCTGGAACGCGGCCGCCCAGCAGTAATTAGTCCCTCTCCCCCTGTTCCGGGGGAGAGGGAATTGCCGGCGTCACTGGACCGTGATGGAGACCGACGCCGAGGGGATTCCGTTCGCGATCACGACCAGCGTGCTCGCTCCGGTTTCGATACTTGTGGGAACGTCGAATTCCGTGGAAACGGTTTCGTTGCCTGTCGCCACCGCCATGGTGCTGTGATTGTGCGTCTTCGCGAAGAAAACATGGCCGGTGGAGGTGTTGATGATCTGCACCAGCGGGAAGTTGGTGTTGCACTGGAACTCATCGCCGAACGCATTGGCCTGCGACAGTCCGTTGAACTGCGTTCCGGAAATCTTGTAGGTCGATCCGGGCGTGACGCTCGAAGGATAATTCGTGATCGTGGGCTGCCACGCGGACTTATAGCTCCCTTTGGTGTTGTAGACTTCAAATCCGCCAATCAGGATCTGGCCGGTCGGGAGCACCATGAGAGAACCGCCCTCGGAATTGATCTTCGTGTCGGTAAAGTCCCCCGTGTCGGAGTTGTAGTCGTACAACTCGCCGCTGTTGCCCTGGATGAGCGGGTCGCCATCGATCTGCAGCGCTCCGAAGGTGTCGGCCGCCTGGTCCTCGTTCGGGAACACGGGTCCCGCTGCCCAACCAGTGCCCGGCGTATAGATCGCCGTATTCGCTGTCGATGCCCCAGAATGTGTAGCGCCCGTCGCAAACACGCTGCCGTTCGGCATCAGCAGGGCCGGTCCGATCTCGCCTGGCGGGTCGTAGCATTTCTTATCGTTTTTGCCGTAGGGAATGCAGTTGCCGCAGCAATTCTGCGGACCCTGAAGATTGGCCACGGTGGATCCGAGATTTGTCCATTTACCGGTGCTGGCATCATAGTACTCCGACAGCGGATTGGCCTTCACGTCGGCCGTAAGAATCGTGCCATCGGGCATCAGCGTATAGCCTTCCTCGGCGTTGAAGTCGTTCTTGCCCGTCGAGGTGAGCTCCTTCCATTTCATCGTCTTGGGATTGAGTTCCGCCATTTGCGTGGTGAACTTCTCGCCCAGCAGGAAATCGCCGTTCGGGAGGATAGTGGAGGGCGAATCGCCAATGTTGATCCAGTGCTTCGGGGGCTTGACGCTGGTCCACGTGGCTGTGGCGGGGTCATAGACCGCGCCAAGATTGGTGAAGGCGAAACTGTTGAAATTGTATTCCCCTCCTTCGAGCAGCACGCGACCATCGGCGAGAGTCTCCGACGCCGTCGCATAAGGCTGGTACCCGGGCGGCAGGCTTCCCACCTGCGTCCAGGTGCCGTTCACATAGCTGCCGGTATTGTCGGGCGTAAGAACCCACCAGTCCGATTCACCACCGCCTTGCGCCAGCACAGTGCCGTCGGTCAGCTGCAGGGTGTAAATCACGCCGTCCGGCGGCTGATTCTTGAGCCGCTGGACAGTTTGCCCGAACGCGAGACCGGGCAGCGCCGCGAGAGCGGCGGCAATCAAAAGACGACGCAGTATCATGAGAAATCCCCTTGAAGGCTCTCCGGAGCCAGTTGTAGGGCTAGACTAGCAGAATTTCACCGCAGGAAAAGCGGGCCCGGTCGCGTTGCCGACAGCTCGGGCGCTGGAACGGCGAGGCTGCGTTACAGCGCGAGCGTCGCAATCACTGGTACGTGATCAGACGCTTTCTCCCAGCCGCGTGCCAGCTTCACGATCGCATGCTCCGTTACTTGCCCTTTGAGCGCCTGTCCGACCCAGATGTGGTCGAGCCTGCGGCCGCGGTCGGATAACTCCCAGTCCCGCGCGCGATAGCTCCACCAGGAATAGATTTTCTCGTCATGGGGCACGAAGCTGCGCGTCACGTCGATCCAGTCGAACGCGGCCTGTACCTCGCCGAGCAGCCCCGTTTCCACCGGGGTGTGGCTCACGACGTTGAGGAGCTGTTTATGGCTCCAGACATCGTTTTCGAGCGGTGCGACATTGAGGTCGCCCACCAGCACGAGCGGCGTGGAATTCCGTCTGCGGCGCTTTTCGAAGGCGCGCGCCATCCCGCGCAGGAAATCGAGCTTGTGGGCGAATTTGGGATTGACGCCGGGATCCGGGATGTCGCCGCCGGCTGGAACATAGAAATCGTGGAGTTCAATGCCGTTCTCGAAGATCGCGGAAACATGGCGGCAATCGACCTTGCTGCAGAACTCCATCGCACCGGTGCGGCGGAAGGGCAGGCGGGAAAGGATCGCCACGCCGTGATACCCCTTCTGGCCATTGATCGCCTGATGGACATAGCCGGCTTTCCCGAGCGGCTCGGCGGGAAAGAGGTCATTGATAACCTTCGTCTCCTGAAGGCACAGCACATCGGGCTGCTGCTCACGCAGGAACCGCAGCACGAGATCGATTCGGAGCCGTACCGAATTGATGTTCCAGGTGGCGATTCTCATCGCGCTGGCCATTGTTCAGCCTTCCGACTATTGGGAAGCTCATACAAGTTCACAGCCCTCCCCTGTTTATTTTGCATTGCAGCATCGATGGTTGCGATTTTTACATAACAATTACAGTAACTTACCATTGGGGGCGCGATTTTCAGGGCGTCAGATCGGCATTTCGCGCTGCAGCGCGTCACTAGACTATCACGAACTTCACACTACATGCCCTTCGTCGGGCTGCGTAGCCCGCGAAAGACTGGCGCGCGCGTATTGGCGCTGCCGGAGGGCAAGAGGAGAGTATCCATGACCCGCCTATCCAACCGCAAGCCGCTAGCAGAATCGCGGATCAACGACATGGTGATCGAAGCGTTGTCGGCATCCATTCTGGTTCTTGCAGGCATCATCTCGGTCGTGCAGTTCGCCTATTATTGAGACCGCGCCGCTAGCGGCCAGCGCGCCCTGGCTTCGATCGCAAGCGAGTCGCAGGTCGGGATCGCAGATTTCTCGATCCCGGCCCAGGCGATCATCGCCCCGTTATCGGTACAGAGCCCGGGCGGCGGGATGGTGACCGCAAAGCCCAGGTCCGCGGCAATGTCGGCGAGAGCCGCGCGCAGCGCGGCATTGGCGGCCACGCCGCCGGCGACCACCAGCCGGTATTGGTCTGGGTGGAACTCCGTACGGAAGCGCCGCATGGCGTTCCGCGTCCGGTCGCACACCACATCGATCACCGCCTGCTGGAATGAGGCGGCGACATCTTCGGGGCGGAGTGCCGCGCCGCCCCGCACCGCATGGCGTACTGCCGTCTTCAGCCCGGCAAAGGAGAAGTCGCAATTATCGCGGCCAAGCATGGGACGCGGCAATGCAAGGCTCTTGGCCTCGCCGCCCCTGGCCAGTTCCTCGATGGCGGGGCCCCCGGGATAGGAGAGGCCGAGGAGCTTCGCCACCTTGTCAAAGGCTTCGCCTGCCGCATCATCGATCGTGGTGCCGTAAAGGCGGAAGGTGGCCAAATCTTCCACCGCCAGAAGCTGGCAATGGCCGCCCGATGCAAGCAGCAAAAGAAACGGAAATGCTGTGCCGTGGGTCAGGCGCGCGGTGAGCGCATGCGCTTCCAGATGGTTGATTCCAATGAGCGGTTTGCCCGCGGCAAGGGCCAGTGCTTTCGCGGTCACGAGCCCCACCATCACTCCGCCGATCAGGCCCGGTCCGGCCGTTGCCGCCACCGCATCGACGTCGCGCAGGCCGATGCGGGCGGCTGCGAGCGCGTTCCCGATCACGCCATCGAGGATTTCGACATGTGCACGGGCGGCAATTTCCGGCACCACTCCCC
>Ga0335075_10008373_pt1 | contig 15849 bp, 16 predicted proteins | sample Lox_Sample_24_FD_206723 | JGI IMG/M metagenome (GOLD analysis project Ga0335075, IMG submission 206723) | Soil microbial communities from Loxahatchee National Wildlife Refuge, Florida, United States - Lox_Sample_2.4 | ecosystem: Environmental > Terrestrial > Soil > Wetlands | place: USA... | reverse complement strand
AACGCCGGCGCCGGAGGTCGCCTAGCCGGATGATCTCGGCCGCGGCGGGCGGCCGGGCCATCCGGGCGGCGTCGTCGGCCATCCGCTGCAGTTCGCTGGTTAGCTCAGACATGGGATTACCTCCGTGGGAGTCAGTCGGTTACCGGGGCGGCGGTTTCCCGCAGGTAGGGCGCGAGGGCGGCCCGGCCGCGGGCAAGCCGTGCCTTGACCGTGCCGGCCCGCGCTCCGGTCTCCGCGGCGATCTGATCGACCGTCAGATCGCACAGGTGGTAGAGAACAAGCGCGCGGCGCTGTTCGGCGGGCACCTTGCGCAGGGCGTCGATGAACGCGACCCGGTCCGGGGTGGGTCCGGCGACGGACGCTGGCTGGGCAGCCAGCGTCCCGAGCCGGATGCCGTCACGGTTGCGTCGCCAGCGCGAGGCCGCGATGCGCCAGGCGGTGACGCGGACCCAGGCCTCGGGTGCCTGGCTCCTGTCGATCTTGCCGCGCTGCGCCCAGGCCCGGACGAACGCCTCCTGGACGGCGTCCTGAGCCTCGGACTGGTCGCCGGTCATCGCGTAAAGCTGCCCCACCAGCCGCTGGAAGCTGGCGGCATAGAATCCCGCGAATTCCTCGCGCTCCAAGGTCCGTCTCCGCCCTGCCAAGTAAGCCCGTCGCCCGTCATCCGGCCTGTCACTATGAATACCTACGGGGGCAGCGGCAGGTTGCATGCGACCAGCCGTCGGCCGAGGGCGCCTGCGCACCGCTGAGGAAGAGTTCGCAGCGGAACTGGAACCACGGGACCGTTCGGGATGATCGGCTTTTTCAGTCGCCCCGGTGTCAGGGACGTCGCGGGTCGTCGAAGCGGACGCCGACCTCGTCGAGCCGGGCGAGCATTTCCGCCGGGTCGGCGTAGACCCGATAGGCGCCGGCCCGTTCCAGTTCCTCACGGCCATAGCCGCCCGATTGCAGCCCGATACCGAGCGCGCCGGCCCGCCGCGCGGCAAGCAGGTCCCAGACGCTGTCGCCCACGACCATCGCCTGCCGCGGGTCCACGTCGAGCAGCGCGGCGGCGGCGAGGAACAGGTCGGGGTCGGGCTTGGCGTGCCGGACGAGGTCCCTGGTCACCATCGGGGTGTCCTCGGGCAGCCCGAGGAGTTCCAGGGCTGGCCGGGCGGTGGCGGCACGCCCGCTGGTGGCGATGGCCCACCGCACGCCCGCGCCGGTCAGCGCCGCGAGCAGCTCCCGCGCGCCGGGCAGCGGCGTCACCGACCCCAGCTGCTTGCGGTACTCGGCGGCGTGCGCCTGCTGCACCTCCTCGATCTCCGCCGCGGAGAAGGCACGGCCGGTCTCCCGGATCAGGGCCTGCATGAACAGCCCGCCGCTCATCCCGATCCGCCGGTGAATGCGCCATACGGACAAATCGATGCCGATCGCGGTGAGCGCCTCCCGCCAGGCGATCACGTGCTGGTAGACGCTGTCGATCAGCGTCCCGTCAAGGTCGAACAGGAAGGATGGCGTCGGCGCCTCGGGATACTCCACGCCATCAATTCTGGCGTACCGCGCTAGGCGCCGATGGCGCGAGGGCGCGGGGCGCGGCGCAACCACTGCCAGAACGTGCGACGGGGCAGCCGGGGCGGTCGGGGCGGTCGGGGCGGTTGTGGCGGGCCCGCGGTGATGATTCCGCTGCGGACTGAGCCGCTGACCTCGATGCGCAGCAGGACAGGGGTGCCGTGGTCCGGTGGCTTGGGCAGGCGAACGATCGCGCTGCGTACCGAGACGTCATCGGCATCCACCACGATGCCCGGCTTGGTGATCAGCGTGAGCGTCCCGCTCCGCACCTCGGCGGTGATGCGCAGGTTCGGCTGCGTGATCACCGCCTCGGTGAAGTCCAGCGTCACGGTGCCGCTGACCGCCGTCACGTCCAGTTCCTTCGGCACCACCCAGTGGCCATCCCTGCGGGCGCAGCCGCTGCGAACTTCGATCCGCACAAGTTCCTTCGGCGTGACGTTCACCGCGGCTGGCACGGCGGGGATGCCTGGCGTAGCCGGGAGGTCGGCGATCAGCACCGCGAGCTCGGCGTAGGTGCGCGCGCTCAGCGCTCGTTCCAGGCGTTCGTCCAGTTCTTCTGGCGAAAGCCGGCCGACCCCGGCGGCCGCCGTCAGCAGCTCGACAACCTGATCCCGGTCCGCGTGTGACGCGCGCAGTTGATCGCCGGCGACGGTGGCCGGCAGATCGCGCTGACCGTCACTGCCGGGTACTAGGTCCGCCATGCCCGAACTTTACTAGGAACCGATATCGATGAGCACCTTGCCGACCGCACCCCGCTCGACCGCTTCGTGCGCCGCGCTGGTGGCTTCCAGCGGGTAGTGGTGCAGCGGCAGGCCGGCCTTCTCGCCGGCCCGCAGCGCCCCGGCGGCGACGGCCGCCGTTATGTCTTCCGCCGCGGCCGCGAGCAAGGCCGGGTTGAGGGTGTAGAGCAGCAGGAACTGGTAGCGGAGGTTGAGGGTGAAGGTCCGGCGGATCGGCACCGAGAATTCGCCGCCGCCGTTCGTTGCGTAGACCGCGATCGTGGCGCCCAGCCGTGAGACGGCCAGGTCGACTTCGTTGTTCTGTGCCGGTGAGACTTCCACGATCAGGTCCACGCCGTCCGGGGCGATCTCGCGGATCGCGGCGGTGGTGTCGCCGGCGCGGTAGTTGACGACGTGGTGCGCGCCGGCCGCCGTGGCGAGGGCGGCTTTGTGGTCAGTGCTGACCGTGGCGATTACGGTGGCCCCGGACCAGACGGCGAGCTGGATGGCGGCGTTGCCGACCGCGCCCGCGCCGCCCTGTACCAGCACTGTCTGCCCGGCGAGGGTGCCGGGCCCGAGCCGGGCGGCGGCGGGACCGGACGTCAGTGCCCGGTGCGCGGTAACCGCGGGCACGCCGAGGCAGGCGCCCAGGTCGAAGCCAGCATCCTCGGTAACAGCGTCGCCGGTCAGCGAGTCCGGCAAGCGCACCGCCCGGTGGGCGTCGAGCACGCTGTACTCGGCGGCGGTGCCGTAGGGGAGGCCGTACTGCCCGAGGTAGAGCCATACCCGGTCGCCGACGGTCAGGCCGGTCACCCCTTCGCCGAGCGCGTCGACGAAGCCGGCGCCGTCCTGGCCCGGCGTCACCTCGGCGAAGTTACCGAGCGGCGCGGACGAGCCGGATCGCGATTTCCAGTCGGTCGGGTTTACGCCCGCGCGCACCAGCCGCACCCGCACCTGACCGGGACCCGGCTCGGGAACCGGACGCTGGACGAGCTTCAGGACCGTCGACGGGCCCTGCTCTGAGTAGACGATCGTTCGCATGCCCCCATGCTAGGCAGTGTCGCTAGGCAGTGCCGGGGTCTAGCCGTCGGGCCTGCTCCCGCGCGCTGTCGAAATCGCGGCGCGCCTTGACGGTCGTCGGGTGCTCCGGGCCGAACGCCGTTTCCAGCCCGGCCAGGGCCTGCTCGAATAGCGGCAAGGCCTCGTCCAGCCGGCCAGTGTCGCGGTAGCCGCGCGCGAGACTGTTCCGTGTCGTCAGCGTGCCCGGGTGCGACGGCGCCAGCAGCCGCTCACAATCGGCCAGCACCGCCTCGAGCAACGGCACCGCCTCGTCGAGCCGGCCCGCGTCCAGGTACGCGGCCGCGAGGTTGTGCCGCGACGACAGTCCGTCCGGATGCGACGGACCCAGCACGCGCTCACGATCGGCCACCACCGCCTCGAGCAAGGTCACCGCTTCAGCCAGCCGGCCATCGGCCTGGTACATGCGCGCGAGGTTATTCCGCGTGGTCAGTGTCTGGGGATGCGATGGCCCCAGCACGCGCTCACGCTCGGCGGCCACCGCCTCGAACGAGAGCAAGGCCTCGGCCAGTCGGCCGGTAGCGTAATACGCGCCGGCCAGATTGTTCCGTGATTGCAGTGTGTCCGGATGCGATGGCCCGAGCGTCACCTCTCGCTCAGCCACCACCGCCTCGAGCAACGGCACTGCCTCGGCCGGCCGGCCCGCCTCCCCGTACGCTTGGGCGAGGTTGTTTCGCGTCGTCAGCATGTCCGGATGTGACACTCCGAGCACCGGCTCGCCGTCGGTCAGCACCGCCTCAAACAACGTCACCGCCTCAGCCAGGCGACCCGCGGCCTGGTAGCCATGGGCAAGGTCGTTACGCGACATCAGCGTGTCCGGATGCGATGCCCCCAGCACTCGCACACAGTCGGGGACGAGTCTCTCGCCGAGTTGGATGCCCTGAGCCAGGTTGTCGCCAAGCCGCAGGACAGCCTCGAGAGCCCAGACACGCAAGCTCAGCAGTGCCGCTGAGTCGGCCTCGGCATACGGGGTGAGATGCTCGGCGAGCGCTGTCACCTGGCGTACGTACTCCCGCGTGGCGGTCCGGTGCTGCCACAGTTCGCCGAACTCGCCCAGCGCCTTCGTGCCCGCGTCCAGCAGTCCGGTGGCCTTGGCGGCGAGGGCTGGCAGAGTGTCACCGTAGACGGCTCGCTCGCGGAGCACGCGCATCACCATCCGGTGAGCGACCACGGTGTCGTCGCCGCCGAAGGTCAGCAGCGAGGCGTCCGCCAGCCGGGCCAGCGCCTCGTCGACCGCCTCCGCGTCGGCCGTCCAACTGCCCGCGGCCTCGCCTGCGTACAGGACCTGCCGGGACACGCCCTCCGCGGACAGCAGCGACATCAGGTCGAGCAGATCCTGGCACAGGCCACCGGGGTCGCTGGCCGCCACCGTGTCCACCGACAGGCCGATCGCCTCGGCCGCGCTGTGTGCGTACGGGTCGCCCTTGGCTGGCGGCAGGTACTTCTGCGCGCGGTGCCCGCGCAGCCGGTCCAGGTAACCCTGATAGGTCAGGTGCTGCGCGGCGATGACGGCCGCGGCCTGGGCAAGCGCCAGCGGCAGGCAGCCTAGTTCCGCGGCCAGCGCGCTCGCGCCGGCTGGGTCGTCGCGTCCGGTCCGCGCGGCGAGGAAGCTCACGGATTCGTCCTCGCTGAACACGTCCACCTGGACCGGCCGCCCGGCGCCCGCCACTGTCGCCTCGGTGCTCGTGATCACCACCTGCGGCGTGCCCAGGGCAGGAATGTAGGGCCGCGCCACGTCCAAGTCGGTGACGTTGTCGAAGACGATCAGGCTGCGGTCGCCGTCGGCCTCCAGCCGGTTGCGTACCTCCGCCCCGATGGTCTCCAGCGTTTTGCCGGACCTGTCGATACCCAGCCTGTCTGCCACCACGGCCAGCCCGCCGAGCAGGCCCGCGGTGTCTTCGGCGTTGACCCACGCGATGAGACGCCAGCCCAGCTCACGACACTGCCTCGCGTAAGCGGCGGCCAGCTGAGTCTTGCCGACGCCGCGCATCCCGGTAACCGCGCGGACCACCGACACGCCAGGGCCGGCCGCGCGCAACTCGGCGATGAGGTCGTCGCGGGGCTGGAACGCCGACGGGGCCAACGGCACGTTGCCCGCCACGACGGCGCCCGCCGGTCTCTCGTCGGCGGGAGCCGGACGGCCGCGGGCGGCCGCTTCGAACTGGGCTCTGACCGGCTCGCTCAGCCGCAGTGCGTCGGCGAGCCGACGGACCGTGTCCCGCTGCGGCGTCGCGGCCACGCCCCGTTCCAGATCACTGATCGTCCGCGGGCTCGACTGCGCGGCTTCGGCGAGTTCCTCCTGCGTCAGCCTGGCGTCAGTGCGCAGCCTCCGCAGTAAACCGCCGAACGCGGCCTGCTGCTCGCCCACGCGCGTCTCCCCTCGCCCCGCGGCAACACCACCCACGACAAGCATACGGGCGCGCTATTTCCGTGGGAAGTTCCGTGCGTAGTTCTTCCTGGAGCCGGCGAATGGCACTGGTTAACGTTCCTGGTAAGACCGCAATTACAGCGGCCCAGGTCAATGAAAGGAGCCCGCGATGAGCGAGCACTACGCAGCCGACGACGACGTTTCCCTCTTCGGCGTCGCGAAGGCCCTCGCCGAGGCAATCGCCAGCGGAGTCGGCACCGCGGAAGACGACGCGGCTCGGATCGGCACCATCTTCGGCGGCGGGGTGTCCATTGTCAGGGCCATCTTCCGATCCTGACAAACGTGATCCTCCGCCGCCACCGCACGGTCGCCTCGGGCTTCCTGAAAAAGGAAGCACGAGGCGACCGTGATATTAGGACGTGAATTTCTCGAGAATGGCGGTGGCACTGCGGTCAATATCTTCCGCTGTGGTCGACCAGTTGCTGATGCTGATGCGCATCGCCCGCCGCCCGCGCCACGTCGTGGGACCGCACCAGCAGGTTCCATCGCGCTGGATCGCGGAGATCACGTCATTCGTCCGGCTCTCGGTGCCGAAGCTGGCCACCACCTGGTTCAGCCGTACCTCGTTGAGCACCTCGACGCCGCCAGCGGTTAGCTGGGCGGCCAGTCGCCCGGCCAGCGCGACATGCCGCTCCACGAGAGCGGCGACCCCGTCGCGGCCGAGGGACGCGAGCACCGCCCAGACCTCGGCGCCGCGGGCACGCTGGGAGGACTGCGGCGTAAACAGCATGGGCTCGCGCGTCTCACCTGGTGTGAGGTAGGCGGCGTCAGCCCGCATCGCCGCCCGGAGCGCCTCAGCGTCGCGCACCAGCGCGATGCCGCAGTCGTAGCTGGAGTTCAGCCATTTGTGTGCGTCGGTTGCCCACGAGTCGGCGTCCGCCATTCCGGCGACTTCGCCGGCCAGGCTGGGTGCCGCGGCCGCCCACAGGCCGAAGGTGCCGTCGATGTGGACCCACGCGCCGTGTTCACGGGCCCACCGGATCAGCGGAACGAACGGATCGCTCGCGCCGCTGTTAACGTTGCCTGCCTGCAGGCAGACGATCGCGGGGCCGTGCAGTTCGGGAAGGCCGGACACGGCGATGCGCCCCTGGTCGTCGACCGGCAGCCGCAGCGCCCGATCGCGCCCGAGGCCGACGATGCCCAGTGCCTTGACAAGGGTCGCGTGGGCCTCGGCGCCCGCCGCCACCTGGACCGGTGGCGCACCCACGAGCCCGAACCGGGCGGCATCCCAGCCCGCCTTGGACAGCACGGCGTCGCGGGCCGCCGCCAGACAGGCCACGTTCGCCATCGTCGCCCCGGTGACGAAGCCACCGCCGGTCCCGGCCGGCAGGCCAAGCAGGTCGACGACCCAGCGCAGCGCGACGTCGTCCAGCATGGCGCCGGCCGGCGACATGACCGACAGCGCGGTGTTCTGGTCCCAGGCGGCGAGCAGCCAGGAGACCGCGACGGCAACCGGCAGCGCCCCGCCGGTCACGAACCCGAAGTAGCGCGGCCCCGCGCTGGCGACCGTCGCGGGCGAGCCAGTCTCATCGATGAGGCGCAACACCGCGGCGGGGTCCAGCCCGGCGGATGGAAGCGGGAAGTCCAGCCGGCCGAGCGCGGCGATGGCGTCCGCCGACGGCGCGACGCGGCGGTCCCCGATCGTGGACAGGTAATCCCGCGCCCGCCGACCCGCATCGGCCAGCAGTGCGTCGGCGAGCAGTGCGTCCTCGTGTTGTGTATCCATGATCATCAGATTGCCCCGGCTGACGCGCCAGCTGCTGGTAAGACGGAACCGTCAGGCCGGAAACCGGCACCCAAATGCGGGAGGCGCGCCGATGTCGCTGGAGATCAAGCGGCTGCACCTGGCCAAGCTGAGCCCGCCCGGCGGCGGGCAGGAGCAGTGGCCGGTCCATGGCTTCGTCATCACTCACCCGGGCGGCGCGGTCCTGGTCGACACCGGCGTGGGCGGCCCGGAGGATCTGCTCAACGACTGGCGCGTGGTCAACGTCGCGGTGGCCGACGCCCTCGCCGAGCTGGACATGTCGCCCGCCGACATCTCGCTGGTGATCAACACCCACCTGCACTTCGACCACTGCGGCCAGAACGCGGTGTTCATGCACGCCCCGTTTTACGTTCAGCGGGCCGAACTCGACCGGGCCCGGCGCGAGTCGCGCGAACTGTCCGGCTGGTTCGACTTTATGGGCGCGCGGTTCGAACTGCTCGACGGCGACACCGAGATCCTGCCAGGCCTGTCGGTGCTCGCGACCCCCGGCCACACCGTCGGGCACCAGTGCGTCGTGGTTGCAACCGGCGATGGCGGACCAGACCTGCTGATCGGGGACGCCGCGTACACGCCGCGCGAGTACGCCGGCCCGCTGGACCAGAAGCTCCCGCCGGGCCAGGCCGCTGACCGGCCGTCTTGGGAATCCTCCATCGGCCGCGTGCGGTCGATGACCCCCTCCCGGGTGCACTTCTGCCATCACACCGACGTCGTGCACGGCTGATCGGCCGCTATACGGTGTCCCGTCGGGCGGTGTCCCGTCGGGCGGTGTCCCGTCGGGCGGTGTCCCGTCGAATGGCCGGGCCGAGCCCTTTGGTAAACATGGGGCCATGGCAAAAGTGGTCGCCTCCGCCCAGGGCATCGTCGACGCTCCCGCGGACAAGGTCTACAGCTATCTAGCGGACATGCACCAGCACCAGCAGTTCCTGCCCCCCGCGTTCTCCGACTTCCAGATCGAGCAGGGCGGGGTTGGCGCGGGCACCGTCACCCGGTTCAAGATCACCGCCGGGGGACGCACCCGCGCCTACCGCATGCAGGTCAGCGAGCCGGTCCCGGGCCGGACGCTCGTTGAGACCGACACCGGCTCCAGTCTCGTCACGACCTACGACGTCGCTCCGCAAGGGGACAAGTCGCTGGTCAGCGTGACTACGAGCTGGGACGGCGCCAGCGGGGTCGGCGGCTTCTTCGAGCGCACCTTCGCGCCCCGCGCCATCCAGCGCCTTTACCTTGAGGCGCTGGAGCGCCTCAACGCGTACGCCAAGGAGCACGGCACCGCCTGAGCGCGCCGCGGACGCTTTCCCGGTCTTTGCTGGCCCCTTTGTCTTCGTTAGCTCCAGAGCCGCTTGCTGGCGAGTTCCGCGCCCTTGGCGAGGGTTTCCAGTTTCGCCCACGCGATCTGCGGGTGCACGCGGCCGCCGAGGCCGCAGTCGGTGGACGCGATGACGTTGTCGCGGCCGACCGCCTCGGCGTACCGGACGATCCGGTCGGCGACGACCTCCGGGTGCTCGATGACGTTAGTGGAGTGGCTGACCACGCCGGGCAGGATGGCCTTGCCCTCGGGCAGCTTCACGTCCCGCCAGACCTTCCACTCGTGCTCGTGCCGGACGTTGGCCGCCTCGAACGAGTACGCGCCTGCGTTGATCTCGAGCATCACGTCGACGATGTCGGCCATCGGGATGTCGGTCGTGTGCGGGCCGTGCCAGCTTCCCCAGCACAGGTGGAACCGGATCCGGTCGGCTGGCAGCCCGCGGATCGACCAGTTGAGCGCCTCGACCCGCTTCCGGGTGAACCGGCGGTAGTCTTCCACGCTCGGCGCCGGGCTGATCTGGTCCCAGTTCTCGGCGATCGCCGGATCGTCAAGCTGCAGGATCAGGCCCGCGTCAACGATCGCCACGTACTCCTCGCGCATCGCGTCGGCGCAGGCGTACATCATCTCCTCGTCGTCGGCGTAGTGCTCGTTGCCGAACCGCGCGCAACTGGCGGGCGCCACCGCGTTCAGGAAGCCGTCGGACACCTCCGCGGCCGCCATCGCGGCCTTCATGTCCGCGATGTCCCGCTGCACATCCGCTTGGCCCTGATAGGTGATCGGTCCGCGGCAGACCGGGGCGATCGCCGTTCGGTTCGGGATGGCCACGCCGGCGGTCGGGTCGGCGTAGGCGTCGGCGAACGCCTGCCAGTCCCGTCGCTCGGCGAAGGACGCCAGCCTGATCTCGCCCGGCTTGGCTGCCGACTGCTGAATGTCCGCGATCGTCAGGTCGGTGAGCTCGACCCCGGTGAGCCGCGGGAACACGTAGGTCCACCACGTGCCGTAGTCGTAGCGCTGTCCCATCGAGTGCCCGTACTCGCCGTCGTTGACCAGGTCGATGCCGATCGCCCGCTGCCGCGCGACCACGTCCGCGACCGCGGCGCGCAGTTCGCTGAGGTATGCCGCTTCGTCGCTGAACTCCCCTTCCGCCCGCTGCTGGTTGAGCGCGATCAGGTCCTCTGGTCGCGGCAGACTGCCCGCGTGGCTAGTCAGGATCCGGTCCGGCATTGTTCTCCTCCTTGAGATTCTCCAGACGTGCGCGACGTACCAGCGCTGAGTATGACCGCGCTCACAGCCCGCGCGCAATGCACGGCTTCCTGCTGCCGCGGTGACGGGCTAGGGTTCCACCATGTTGATTGACAGCGGAGCCGGCGTCGTGGTCACCGGCGGCGGCGGTGGCATCGGGCGAGCGATCGCCCGCAGGCTCGCGGCTGGCGGCGCCCGGGTCGTGGTCAACGACCTGGACCCGGAGGCGGCCGCGTCGGTCGCCGCCGAGATCGGGGGGTTCGCCGTCCCCGGGGACGCCGGCACGGACGAGGGGGTCCGCGAACTCGTCACCGTCGCCCGCACTCACCTCGGCGAGATCGACGTCTACTGCTCGAACGCGGGAACCGTCGCCGGGACGGGGCCGGAGTCCCCGGACGCGGAGTGGCAGCGCGCCTGGGAGGTCAACACGATGGCGCACGTCCGCGCGGCGCGCGCACTGCTCCCGGACTGGCTGGCGCGCGGACGCGGGACCATGGTGGTCACGGCGTCCGCGGCGGGGCTGCTGACCATGCTGGGCGCGGCGCCGTACTCGGTGACCAAGCACGCGGCGGTGGGATTCGCGGAATGGCTTGCCGCGACGTACTCCCACCGCGGGCTGACCGTGCACTGTCTGTGTCCGCAAGGGGTGCGCACGAACATGCTTGCCGGTTCCGGGCGGGCGGGTGAGATCGTGCTGCTCGACACCGCGATCGAGCCCGAGCAGGTGGCCGACGCGTTGTGGGCCGCGATGAACGAGGGCAGGTTCCTCGTCCTGCCGCACCCCGAGGTCCATGACTATTACGGGTTGCGCGCCGCGGACACGGACAAGTGGCTGCGCGGCATGTCGCGACTACAGCAGCGGATCGAGCAGCAGGGGACTGAGGAGGCCGAATGAAGGCGTGGCAGGTGAGCCGGCCCGGCGAGCCGGAAGACGTGCTCGAACTTGTCGAGACGCCGGTGCCGGTCCCCGGCGCCGGACAGCTGCTCGTCCGGGTGCTCGCGGCGGTGGCCAACTTCCCGGACGTTCTGCTGTGCCGTGGCACCTACCAGGTCCGCCCGGAGTTGCCGTTCTGCCCGGGGGTCGAACTGTGCGCTGAGGTGGTGGAGGCGGGGCCGGGGGTGACCGGATTCTCCCCAGGGGACCGGGTGATCGGCGGAGCGGCGCTGCCGCACGGCGCTTTCGCGGAGTACGCGCTCATGGAGGCGGCGGCTGCCGCGCCCGCGCCCGAAGGACTCGACGATGCCGAGGCGGCACCGTTCCACGTCACGTACCAGACCGGATGGTTCGGACTGCACCGGCGGGCCCGGCTGGCGGCCGGCGAGACGCTGCTCGTGCACGCCGCCGCCGGCGGGGTGGGCAGCGGCGCGATCCAGCTCGGCAAGGCCGCGGGCGCCCGGGTCATCGGCGTGGTGGGCGGCCCGGAGAAGGCGGCGGTGGCGCGGGAACTCGGCGCGGACGTGGTCGTCGACCGCTACGACGAGGACTTCGTGGCGGTGGTCAAGGACGTCACCGGGGGCCGTGGTGCCGATGTCGTTTACGACCCCGTTGGCGGCGAGGCCTTCCGGCGGTCCACCAAGTGCATCGCGTTCGAGGGCCGCATCGTGGTCGTCGGCTTCGCCAGCGGCGATATCCCGGCCGCCGCGCTGAACCACGCGCTGGTGAAGAACTACTCCATCCTCGGCCTGCACTGGGCCCTGTACCAACGGCTGGATCCAGACGCCGTGCGCGACTGCGACGCCGAGCTGTCCAGGCTGGTCGCCGCCGGGTTCGTCCGCCCGCTGATCAGCGAACGACTGCCGCTTGCCGACGTCCCGGACGGACTGCGGCGGCTGGCCGCCGGCGCCACCACCGGCCGGATCGTCTTCCTGCCGTAACCAGCCGCGGCCCCGCTTATCCGATGACGGTCTCCTACGATGGCGGGATGCCGGAAGAGGTTGACGAAGGCTCGCCGGGGCGTCGCTCGTATCCGAAGGGGCTGCGACGACGGCAGCAGATCCTGCAGAGCGCGATCGCCCTTTTCGCGCAGCGAGGGGTGGACAGCGCATCGTTGCGGACGGTCGCTGAGGCAATAGGGGTGTCTCACACCGCGCTGCGGCACTACTTCTCGTCGCGAGACGAACTGCTGGTTGAGGTGTACCGGACGCATGAGGCGCTGGCGATCGAGAACGACCCTCCGGCGGACGCGTCCGCCGTCGGTGTGGTCATCGAGGCGGCCGAGCGGAACCGGTCGATCCCCGGCCTCGTGGAGCTCTACGCGACGCTGACGACCGACGCGCTGCAGGAGCGACATGCGGCGACCCGCGAGTTCGTCGCGGACCGGTTCCGGGGGCTGCGGGAGACGCTCGGCGCGCGGATCGAGTCCGGTCAGCGGGCCGGTCGCATCGCGCCTGACATCGACCCGCAGGACGCGGCCGCGCTGGTCGTCGCGGCGTCGGATGGCCTGCAGATCCAGTGGCTGCTGGATCCTGGCGTGGTGGACGTGGGTCGTTCGCTGTCGCTCCTCGAGCGGCTCTTCCCGTCAGACCCGGGGATCGACGAAGCGGTCTAGCCCCTGCTCAATCGTGATACCTTCCACTGGAAGGTTTTTTGAGCGGAGGTGGCTGGTGACGTCCCTGGCACGAACACGATGGACGGTCACCGGCGCGTTCGGGCTTGGCGGGATCACCATCTCCGCGTGGGGCCCGCGGCTGCCCGCCATCAAGACGAGCCTCGGCATCGACACCGGCGCGATCGGCCTGCTGCTCGCCGGCGTGACCCTGGGAGCCGTTCTCGGGCTGGTGATCTCCACCCCGGTCCTGCACCGGCTGGGAAGCCGCCGGTCGATCGCGGGCGCGCTGCTGGTCATAGCGGCCGCGATGACCTTCCTGGGGCTCGCGCTCACCGCGGCCTCGGTCGCGCTGGTAGCCATCGCCTTCGTGATCGTCGGCTTGGGCATCGGCGCTCTCGACGTGCTGATCAACGTGGAAGGGTCCGCCGTCGAGCGGGCCGCGGGGCGGACCTTCATGCCGATGATGCACGGCGCCTGGTCGGTCGGGGCCGCCGTCGGTTCGGGGATCGGCGCGGCCTGCGCCGCCGTCGGCATCACCCCTTCGGTGCAGTTCATCGCCGAAGCCGTCATCGTAGCCGCGGCGGCGCTCGCGATGGCGCCCGGGATCTCGCCGGACAGGCACGTGCCGACCGCGCACCAGTCGGCGGACCGAGGAGCGAAACTCCGCCAGTGGCTCCGCGGCTGGATGGACTGGCGCCTGCTGCTGATCGGCGTCGTCATGCTCGGCGTCGAGCTCGGCGAAGGCTCGGCGAACAACTGGCTGACCCTGGCGATGCAGAACGACCGCGGTCAGACCGCCGCTGTCGCCGCCATGTTCATCACCGCTTTCGCCGTGGGCGAGGCGACGGCCCGGATCTTCGGCGGTCCCATCGTGGACCGCCTCGGACGGGTCGCGACCATCCGCGTCACCACTGCCGTGGGCGTGGTCGGCATGGTGCTGTTCATCCTGGCCGGGAACCTTTGGGTCATCCTGGCCGGCGTGCTGCTGTGGGCGGTCGGCGTTTCGATGGGGTTCCCGCTCGGCATGTCCGCGGCGGCGGAGAGCGGGCCCGACCCCGCCGCGCGGGTCAGTGTCGTCGCCTCCATCGGCTACTTCGCCAACCTCGCCGGGCCGCCGGCGATCGGCGTGCTGGCTGAGTCCGTCGGCATCCTGCACGCGCTGTGGGTCGTCGCCGCCCTGTTCATCGCGGCCTTCGCGGTAGCCGGCTCGCTCGGGCGGCGGCCGGCCGCGTCTGAACCGGCAGTAGCTGTCCTGACATCTGATGTCGGTGACTGTCGTCACGTATGATCGTGTCATGGGTCGATGGGAGCCGAACGCACGCGGCCGGCTGGCACAGGCGGCGCTAGCGCTGTATGCCGAGCAGGGGTTCGAGCAGACCACGGCGGCCGAGATCGCCAGGGCCGCCGGGCTGACCGAGCGCTCGTTCTTCCGGCATTTCCCCGACAAGCGCGAGGTCCTGTTCTACGGCATGGACTCGGTGCGGGATCTCGTCGTGCAGGCGATCGCGGATGCGCCGTCGTCCGCAGGGCCGATGGAGGCGGTGGGAGAGGCGCTGGCGGCCGTCGGCGCCATGGTCCAGGAGAATCCCGAGTTCGCCGTGAAGCGCAATGGCGTCGTGTCGGCGAACGCCGAGCTGCGTGAGCGGGAGCTGGTCAAACTGGCCGAGATGGCCGAGGCGATGGCTGGCGCGCTGCGCGAGCGCGGCGTCCCCGGGTCGGCCGCGAGCCTGGCCGCCGAAACCGGGATCGTCGTTTACCGGGTTGCCTTCGCCCGCTGGATCGGCGAGCCCGGCCGGGCGGACCTGCCGGAAATCCTCCTTCAGACGATGGCGGAGCTGAGGGACGTGCTCGCCGACCGGCTCGCCAGCTCATCCGCTCTTTCCTGATCGCTATCGGTCTCGTGATGTCTGGACGTTCGCTCAGCTCCGCTGGCGCTCGGGCCGCCTAGCCGTCTTGACGACAGTCACTGTCATCGCTAGGGTGGAGGTGATGACAGTGACTGTCGTAGGCTCTGACGGATCGAGGTTTTCAACATGCGGGTATTCATCACCGGCGCGTCCGGCCACATCGGCTCCGCCCTCGTCCCCGAACTTCAGGCTGCCGGACATCAGGTCATCGGCCTGGCCCGCTCCGACGCCTCGGCGGCGAAGCTGGCGGAAGCCGGGGCGGAGGTCCGCCGCGGCGACCTCGACGACCTGGACGTCATCGGGAAGGCGGCGGCCGACTCCGACGGCGTCATCCACCTGGCGTACCGGAGAGATCTCATGCACGCCGGCGACGCCGCGGGCGTGATCGCGGCGAACCTGAAGGTGCTCGAGGCGTACGGGGATGTGCTGGCAGGCACCGGCAAGCCGTTCGTCGCCCCGACCGGCACCCTGGTGCTCTGGTCCGGCGGCATCACCGGCCGAACCGGCACGGAAGACGACATCGTCGACAGCGGCCCGCTGGCCGAGTCGGAGAACGCGACGGTCGCGCTGGCGCGGCGCGGGGTTCGCGCCTCCGTGGTCCGGCCGGCCCCGGTGGTGCACAGCCATCTGGATACGCGCGGGTTTACCCCCGCCCTGATCGCGATCGCCCGGGATAAGGGCGTCGCCGGCTACGTCGGCGACGGCGCCAACCGCTGGCCGGCCGTGCACACCCTCGACGTCGCCCGGCTCTTCCGGCTGGCGCTGGAGTCCGCCCCGGCCGGGGCCCGGCTGCACGGTGTGGCGCAGGAGGGCGTGCCCTTCCGCGAGTTCGCCGAGGCGATCGGCCGCAACCTCGGCGTTCCGGCCGCTAGCATCGCTCCCGAAGACGCGATGGCGCACTTCGGCTTCCTCGGCATGTTCGCCGCCGCGGACAACCCCGCCAGCAGCACCCTGACCCGCCAGCGGCTGGGCTGGGAGCCAGTCCGTCCCGGCCTGATCGCCGACCTAGACGACGGCCACTACTTCGTCTAGCACAGCCAAGGACAAGAGCTATGGATTCCGCCAACGTGGTCGACGCGGCCCGCGAGTCCCTCGGGCCGGTCGGAACATACCTGCATCTGGGCTCGTGCGCCGCAGACCGCGCATGGTGCCGCGGCCATGCTGGCGCAGGCGTATCCAGGCCGGCTCGTGCTCGGGCTCGGAACTGGCCATCCGCAGCAGGCGGCGGCGGTCGGCCGGGAGCTCGGCAGTCCGCTCGCCGCGATGCGCGACTACCTGGAGCGCATGACGGCTCCGACCATGACA
>Ga0335075_10008371_pt1 | contig 15852 bp, 19 predicted proteins | sample Lox_Sample_24_FD_206723 | JGI IMG/M metagenome (GOLD analysis project Ga0335075, IMG submission 206723) | Soil microbial communities from Loxahatchee National Wildlife Refuge, Florida, United States - Lox_Sample_2.4 | ecosystem: Environmental > Terrestrial > Soil > Wetlands | place: USA... | reverse complement strand
TCGATCTCTTCTCGCAGTGCCAGATTCTCTTTGTACAACTGGTCTTTCAAAAGCTGAATTTCTTCGAGCGCGCTCTTCAGAGCTGCGACATGTTCCTGAAGGGCCTCCTCTGCCCGCTTACGCTCCATATTTTCAAGTTGGAGGTCTTTGTTGGCTTTGGTGAGCGCGGCAGTTCGTTTCGCGACCCTCACTTCCAATTCATTCCTGGCTCGCGTGGCCTGCGCCATGAAGACCGAAAACAGAACAAAGACAAGGTCATAGCTGATGCGCGAGATCAGATCGATCCCAGTCGAGAAGACGAACGTGCGGATGAGCACGACCAACACAACTGCGAGAATCCCCGGGATGACGCCTCCGTACCAAAACGTGATCGCAATCGCGCAGAACGAAAACGACATGATTGCGAGAGGCAGGTGGAGGTAGAGAAATGCCTGCGCGGCAGCAAAGGCCACGCTCACGGAGACGATAGCCAGCGCGTATCGCAGAGCAACACGAAGGGTTGGCTTTCTCAGCCAATTTGATACCCACGAATGGACTGTGGAATCGGCAACCAAATCTGCCATGATTCAGGTTCCTTGGGTTCATCTATAAGGATGAGCGTCACGCACGCAAGGACTCGCGAGAGTTCGGAAATTTCCGAATTCTCGCGAACCTTCCTTATCAGGGGACTTAGATGTCACGCGAAGAAATGATTCGAGATAAGGCTCAAAGCAACCTATCTGGCGCTTTGGCATGCATCGTGCATTATCCAGTTGTGAGCAACTGCTCGCAAAGGAAATGAGGAGATGAAACCTAACGTCTTATTCTTAGCCACAATGGTATTCCTGCCTGCCCTCGCGTTTGCACAGAAGAATTCTGCAAACGTCGCGCTAGATCAGTCGGTCACGATTGGAGGTACTCAACTAGCGCCGGGTCAGTACAAGCTGATCTGGGAGGGGAACGCCCCGAATGTAAACGTGAGCTTCGTGGAGGGCAAGAAGACCGTCGCAACTTCTCCCGCCAAGCTCGTGAGTAATCCAACCAGCGAAGAAGCAATTGAAACGGCCACGCAAACTGACAATACTCAAGTATTGCAGGCCATTGACCTGAAGAATGTTACTATTCGGTTCGAGAATGCTGTCCCCGGTGCCGGAAACTGAATCGGAAGGGGGCCGCTCAGTATCATGGCCCCAAGACTTTTGAGTCCTTGCGGTAATTGGTCGCGGCTTCTCCACCTCGTATTCTCTTAGCCCGCGCAGATCCCAATCTCTGGCCACGGGGCCGACTCGAAGAAAGATCCCTTTATGAAGTCATTCACTGCAGATCAAGTAAGGCTGGGGTTTGTGGGCGTTGGGGCGATGGGGAGTCGCATCGTGCGACGTCTGCGCGATCATGGATACCAGGTCTCGGCGTATAACAGAAACCGCGCCAAAGCTGAGGCGCTGCTTCCATACGGCGTCTCGGTCGCCGGGAGTCTGGCGGACTTGGGAATGAGCGCCGATGTCATCCTTTCCTGTCTGAGCGACGACGATGCAGTTCGCAAGGTTTACTTGAGGAATGACGGGATTCTGGCCAGTTCACGACCGGGCCAGGTGGTGCTCGAGATGAGCACTGTCTCGCCTAACAGCTCCCGCGAGTTGCACGCGCAAGGCGCGAAGCACGGCGTCGTTGTTATGGATGTTGCGATCTCTGGCAGCACCCCTGCGGTCGAACAAGGCACTGTCAGGCTACTGGTTGGCGGGGATGCGGAACCGTTCCGGGCAGCAGAGCCGATTTTCCAGGCATTGACCAGCCACTATTTCCTGATGGGACCGTCGGGCGCAGGCACCTGTATGAAACTCGTTGTGAACGCCCTCCTCGGTATCGGGATGCAGGCAATCGCCGAAGGAGTGGCGCTGGGCGAAGCAGAGGGCCTGGACCGCAGCCGGTTGCTCTATGTTTTGTCTCAGACGACCGTCGTGCCTCCAGCTCACTTAGGGAAGCTGGCGAGAGTCGAGCACGACGATTACAGTCCGCAATTCGGTATTGGATTGATGAACAAGGATTTCCGACTGATCCTGGAAGCGGCGAGGTCGTCGGATCTCACGCTACCTGCGACAACCGCGGCCTTCGAAGTGAACTCAGCCGCGTTCGCGGAAGATCCTGATGCTGACTTGTCTTCCGTCATTCGGCATATGGGGAAGCTCGTCGAAACAAAAGTATGAAAACCGGACTGCTGAATCAAGGCGATTAATCTCGCACGACTCCGGTCCGCGTGCAAGGATTTGCCGAACACATGGAGCTTACGCTGATGGTGCAGGCGGGACTGACGCCTCTACAGGCGATCAGCGTCGCCACTAAGAACGCAGCGCAGCTACTCAGGATTGCGGACAAATACGGGACGCTGGAGCCTGGGAAAAAGGCGAATTTCATTGTGCTGGAGAGAGACCCGTCACAGGACATTCGTAATACGCAGACGATCCGGGCTGTCTGGAAGAATGGCGCCAGAGTGAGTGACGGGCCCTTTGAATCAGCTCAACCACCAACACTATGAACGGGACCGTGAAAAGCCGAGATGTGTTCGCGGAGCAGCTTTCCAGCATGCTGCCCTTCACCTTTCTCCAACGCATCAATAATCCGCCAGTGCGCCTCCTGCGCACCGACGAGGTCAAATTTGCCTGTGGAGAGCCAAAGCTGGATACGCACTTCGAAGGCGAGCGAATCCCATGTTCTGAGGAGGATACGGTTCGAGGCTCCCGCTACGATCAGGCGATGAAAGTTGACGTCATGAAGAGTGTAGGCTCCAATATCCTTCTTGCGCGCTGCAGTCCGGATAGCGGCTGCCTCATCGCGAAGGGTCACAACAGATCCCTTGAAGTGCGGTGCCGCCAATCGCGCTGCCAATTCTTCCAGTGATGCGCGCACCACATATGCTTCCCGGATGTCCTTCGGAGTTACCTCGCGAACGCGGCTTCCCTTGTATGGCTCCGTCGTGACGAGGTCCATAGCTTCCAGCTCTCGTAGAGCCTCACGAACGGGACCCTGACTCGTATTAAGATCGCGGGCGATCTGGAGTTCCACTAGCCGCGCGCCGGGCGCCAATTCTCCCTGCATGATTCGCCGCAGGAGCTCCTGCTTGACGCGCTCTGCCATCGAATCCCGGCGAAGGGCATGTATGTTCTCAGCCATCCTTCGGGGATTATAAATAATCTGCAACCGCGGCAAATTATTAATTATCTATAGTCTGGGGAGTTGAAAAATGATCACCTTTCGAATTCCAGAAAACAGCCGGGACATTTCACTAGCCTATCTCCTATTACGAGCCACTCTGGGCATCAATATTTTGACTCACGGTGTGGCGCGTATTATCAGCGGGCCAGAGCACTTTGCATCCATGCTGGGTCAGAGCTTTCACGCCACGCTTCTTCCGGAATGGCTTGTCGTGTGGTTCGGATACTCTTTGCCATGGATTGAAGCGATCATTGGCACCTTCATCGTGTTCGGCCTGCTTACGCGTTTCTTCCTTGCTGCCGGAGCAATACTGATCCTGGTTCTGACCGTCGGGACTGGATTGCAACAGAATTGGGAGATCACTGGTTTGCAGCTGATCTATGCGGCTGTCTATGCAATCCTGCTCGCGTTCTCCGGTGCCAATCGCTATTCCATCGACAATTTGTATGAGCGCATTACAACGGCACCGTCCTTGTCTGGTTGTTCTTGCGAAAACAGGCCGTCACACAGGACAGTCACGACATCCACATCCATGGTGCCGATTACGCTAGGCAGGAAAATGCAAAACTCCGGCTCTAGTTAAGTTTCAACATCGAAGGGGCTATCAATGACCCAACCTATCAATCTATTTCACTTTCTCAGGGAGAAAACAGGAGCAGTCATATGAACAAAGAAGAAGTACTTTCTGCCGCGGCCGCCGGCACTTTCAAGATCGGCGGCAATCTCACTCTTAATCGTCTGGGCTATGGCGCGATGCGCATCACTGGCCCCGGAGTCTGGGGGCCGCCTGCAGATAAGCAAGCTGCGCTTGCGACGTTGCGGAAAGCGATCGACCTTGGCGTGAACCTGATAGACACTGCCGATTCCTATGGACCGGCTGTCTCGGAAGAACTTATCGCTGAAGCGCTCTTTCCGTACCCTGCCGGTCTGGTAGTTGCGACCAAGGGCGGATGGGAACGGCCCGGTCCCGGCCTATGGACACACAATGCCAGTCCAAAACATCTCGCCGAAGCTGTCGAAGGAAGTCTGAAGCGCCTGCGTCTTGAACGCATTGACGTTTACCAGCTCCATATGCCCGATAACAACGTCTCGTTCGAGGCCTCGATGGAAGCGCTCGCTATCCTGCGCGAGCAGGGCAAAATCCGCCATGTTGCCCTGTCGAACGTAACCCGTGAGCACATCGAACGCGCCCGCAAGATCGTGCCGATTGTCTCGGTACAGAACCGCTACAGTTTCGCCGACCGGGAATCAGACTACATCGTTGATTATTGCGAAGAAAATGATATCGCCTTCCTCCCCTGGGCACCCATCGGCCAGGCAAGAGAGGCACATGATGTGATTAAGCAGGTCGCAGACCAGCTTCATGCCACCGCGTTCCAGGTTGCATTGGCATGGCTCCTCAGGCGGTCGAGGGTTATCTTGCCGATCCCGGGAACTGCTTCGATCAAGCATCTCGAGGAGAACATTGCCTCCGCATCGCTTGAACTTCCGCAAGCAACATATAAAAAGTTAGCCGCAGCGCGCCCTTCGTACGCAAGCCTGCGCGATTGAACTGAATTGGAGTTGAGAGGAAATATGAGAGTTCCATCTACGGCAACACTGCTAGCGTTACTGGCATTCGCTCCTGCATTTCTTCCATTAGCGCAGGCTCAGCAGACCATCACCGGGCAGGCCGCCTTCGCTGACTGGAATCAGGAGCAGCCCGGCGTCCACCGCAAGATTACCCTCGCCGACCTTCCGCAGCCCAAGCCGGACGAGGCTGTCAACAACACGCCGCACGTCATCCCTCGTCCTGCGAACGCATGGCCCATCGCTCCGGACGGATTCAAAGTCACCCTCTACGCCGGCGGCGATGCTGCTCCCATGCAACGTGCTGACAATAAGGAGCACATGCAGCTGAGTGGAGGGACATTCACGATGCCTCGCCTGCTCAGGACAGCGCCCAACGGCGATCTCTTTCTCGCTGACTCTGGCGCCGGCACCATCTTCGTCCTTCGCGGAGTGGGCCCCGATGGCAAAGCCGCACAGATCGAAAAGTTCGCCACCGGCTTGGACCATCCCTTCGGCATCGCCTTTTATCCCGCTGACAACCCGAAGTATGTTTATGTCGGCAACGCCACCACCATCCAACGAATGCCTTATCACACCGGGGATCTGCACGCGACGGGCGCGCCTGAAACGGTTGTTCCAGATATCCCCGGATATGCCCAACTGATGGGCGGCGGCCACTGGACCCGCGACGTTGTCTTCACCAAAGACGGCAAATATATGCTGGTTTCCGTGGGCTCAGGATCAAATATCGATGATCCTGACACGCATCCCAAGGAGTTCCACCGCGCCGACGTTCTCAAGTACACTCCCGAAGGCAAGTTCATCGAGGTGTATGCCTCCGGCATCCGCAACTGCGTGGGTGAAGCAATCAACCCCACTACCGGACAGCTCTGGTGCTCCACTAACGAGCGGGACAACGTCGGCAACCACCTCGTCCCCGACTATGTTACTTCCATCAAGGAAGGCGGCTTCTACGGCTGGCCCTGGTACTACATGGGCGGCCACCAGGATCCCCGCCTCCCGGAGCCCTGCGCCAATGGCACCGGCCCCAATCCGCAGGCGGCCGCACTCACCGCGGATGAGGCCAAGAACTGCCAGCGCGTCGATCTCGCCTCGAAGGTTATTACTCCCGATGTCCTCGTGCAGCCCCACATGGCCTCGCTCGAGATGGTCTTTTATCCCGACCACAAAGAGCAGTTCCCGGAACAATATGATGGCGACGCCTTTGCCGCGGAACACGGCTCCTGGAACCGAGCCAACCGCGCCGGCTACGAAGTCATCAGCATCCCCATGCACAACGGCCAGGCCGATGGCAGCTACGAAGACTTCCTTACCGGCTTCGTCACCAAAGACGGCCAGGTATGGGGCCGGCCTGTAGGCGTTGCGGTCGCCAAAGACGGTAGCCTGTTCGTCACCGACGACGGTTCCCGCTCCGTCTGGCATGTCACCTACATCGGCCAACAGAACCTCTCAGCAAGCAACCGCAAGTGACGAATTTGCAAAAAATGCACAACACGATAGCCACCAACCCGTTCTTATTCGGCGAGATTGTGCAAAGAAGAAAGACCTCGAAGGGACTCCACGCTCATGAGTGTTCGCTTTAACTATCAAAAGATCGGCAGCTTCGTCTTGTTGTTTTGCGCATGCGCGGCGAGTGCCATTGCGCAAGCCAAGGACATTCCTGCCCACGGCCCGGCCATCGTTCTATTCGACGGCAGGAACCTGGATCAGTTCGATACATTCCTGCCCAGTGCTGGCCTGAACTCGGATCCCAACCACGTCTTCACGGTAGAAAATGGCGTCGTGCATGTCTCCGGGACTGAATTCGGTTACTTCATCACTAAACATGAGTACAAGAATTACTATCTGCGCGCCGAATTCAAATGGGGCGAAGGAACATTTGCTCCGCGGCTGGGCCAGGCGCGCGACAGCGGCATTCTCTACAACATTCAGGGTCCCAATAAAGTTTGGCCTCGCTCGATTGAGTTTCAGATCAACGAAGGTTGCACCGGTGATTTCTGGATGACCGATGGCGCAGCGCTGACTCCTATTGGCCCAGACGGAAAGCTCGGTGCGCGCGTTACCGGACCCGAAGGCAAGGCATCCAAGGTCGACCGCTTCAACAAAGGCGAATTCAAAAACGTGACCGGTTTTCGCGATCCGACCAATGAACTGGAAAAACCACACGGAGAGTGGAATGTCGTCGAGCTTGTGAACCGCGACGGACACGTGCGGCAATACGTAAACGGCACGCTGGCCAACGAAGGAACCGACGCCTTCCCGGCCAGCGGCAAAATCCTCTTTCAGTCCGAGGGCGCCGAAGTCTTTTTCCGCGACATCAAGCTCTACCCGCTGAAATAACCCTCGATAGCGCGCCCTACGGTGTAGTGAAGTGGTTGACCGGACTCTTCACCTCGTCGCTCTTGCCGCTGGCCTGCATCGAGTCGACTGTGTAGTAGTAAATCGTCTGCGGTTTGAGGTCATCAAGGCGTACGCGAAAAACCGTCGATGGATGGTCCGGGTTCAACCGAATGGGAGATTTGGCGGTCTCGTTGAGGTTATGTGGATCGGTGCCATAGTGAACGACTCCGTAATGCAACGGGGATCCTCCGGGATTGTTGGTTGTCCACCTGATAATCGTCAGATAGTCCCTGGCCAACTCGACCTTCGGTGCTTCGATGATTCGCACCCGCGGAGCTTGTGGAGTGGTGGGGCTTACCTGGCCGAAGAGGCTGCAGCTCAAAACCGAGATCGCCAATATGGCAAGCGCTCCGCTCATGCTCACCTCAACTACAAGAACAGATGATACGTCGTTTGCATTTCCGCAATTCAGCGCTTCACTATGGAATAGAGGGGCTGGGGACGGGCGCAACGCCGCAGATCGTGGATGCGCACGGCGGCAGAGGCGGAGTCGGGATCAGGTGCTCATTGCCTTGGGTCGAAGCCGAACCGCCCTTCATGCATGCACCCGTATAAGTATCGTTGTTGAGGTAAGGCCTCGTGAAACCGTCCGACAATGTTTGCAGGAAGGCAACGATCTGGTTCTCTTCCTCATCCGTGAGGCCAAGGTTGCCACTGGTCATATCGATATTGTTCCGCACCTCCGGCATGGGCCAACAGTCTACTTTTTCTGTAGTTCCTTTGGGGCAATGGCCTGAGGTGACCGGGTACGCATACTTGTCGCGCGTGTTGTAGAAGTGCACGACCTGTTTCAGGCTCTTGAAGTATCCGTTGTGAAAGAACGCCTTCTGGAAGTAGGGACCCGGTGCTTCAGTGGAGGGACATTGCGGCGGGGTCGAGGCCACGTCGCGAACGCTGGACACCTGCATTTGGCCATCGACAGTGGGCGCGTATTGTTTCCAACTCGCGTTCGGGTTAGGGCCAGAACCGAACGCGCTTCTGAGGAAGCTTCCGAGTCCCAAATCTCTGTAGCCGAAGCCGTAAGGATTGGCAATGAACCCGTAAGAATCCGGCTTGGTCTGGTAGTAGAAGGCATCCGCGGGATTCAGAGGCACGCCTTCATTCGCTGAGCCGAAGCAGGTAAACAACGGATTCACCATGGCGGCCGCGCTGGTGTCCGCCTGATCTGATTTGAGTGTGGTTCCTCTTCCATCGAGGTGGCACGAGTTGCAGTTGCCTCTGCCATTGAACAGTTTGAAACCCGCCATCTCGTCCGCGGTGAGCGTATACTTGCCGGCCAGGAAGGCGTCGAATTTCGACGAGAACGCACTGACCTGCACGGACTGTTCGAATGAGTCGATGGACTGCGCCCATCGGTCATAAACAATATTTGCGCGGGTTCGGTCGCCTGCACTCAGAGGCACCGGCGTCGTGTTTCCGCCAAACACAGCAGCTCCGCCCGGGGTTGCGCAGATGCGGTCTGTCTCTCGTGGGAACTTGATATCGAACGAGCCTGCGCCCCACACCTCTTCAAAGAGAGGCCTGTACACGGCTTGGGAAAGCCGAAACGCGATGCAGGCAGTATCGGGGAAACCCATTTCCTGAGTGTCGACGGGAGGACCCTGAGCCTGCTCGGCGTCGGGCACCCGCAGCTTGTATCCGGTTGCGCGTGAATCCCAGAAGTTACCACCAAAGAACAGCCCCTGTGCCTGGTTGTATTGGAGTACAGGGAAGAATGGTGCATACGGGTGTCGTTGCGGCGTCCGCTTGCCGGCCCGAAAGTGAACCGTTCCGGGAAACGCAACCATGGTCAGATTGACCGACGGGATCGGTCCGCTAAAGCCGGCATATGGCATGTGGCACGACGCGCAAGCCAGGTTTTTGCCCGGCGAGATTTTATTGTCGTAAAGCATAAGCTCGCCGAGCGTTTCTATTGCTTCAGTCCCGGTATTCTGAAGGACCGGCGGCTGACCTGTCAGAATCGGCTTCTTTAATGTGTGCCACCGTGCAAGCGCTCGTTCTTCGATGAGATCCACCTCCCGTTGCACCCGAGCTGTTTCGGAACTCAAATCAGACGGCAGAATGCCAGGGGGGTACGGGTTATAGACCTGTGCGGTGGGCGAAGACGCTGCTTCACTTTGTCCGCCGACAACGTGAGCCGAGATGAACATGGCGACCGTGATCGTTGCACAGGCCGCGCCCAGTGCTATTAACCTTGCCCGTCTCATGAAGCCCCCCTTCAGCTGTTAGGGTTCCTTCAGGGTTAGTAAATCCATCCGGGTAATTGTGCAACGGGAAACGGCGTTGCATTACAAACTCAGGGATCGCGATCCAACTCGGCTTGGCAAACTAATCGCTGATTTCACTTGTTCCAGCATGCGTCGTCGAGGGTCACCTTGTGATCCAACTGGACGAACATCAGCGTGATAGGCGCGTCGCCCAGCGTCCCCGACAGGTGGCCGACATGACCGGCGGCATTCGGCTTCGAGCCCTGGTCCTCGCCCAGCGAGGCGTCACCCGGTCCCATCTCGACCCGGTGTCCGTCCATCGTCTCGACGAACCAGCGCCCCGACAGCGGGATGATCCATTGCGGCGCAGGATTCTCATGCCATTGTCCGACCCATCCCTTCGGGAACTGAGCGATCACGACGTGAACTGGCGTCTCCGGCAGCCTGTCAATGAAGATCGGCTCCACGCCCTTGCCGAGGGAGAGCGGGCTGAAATCCCTGAAGTCGCACTTGGTTTGATGGGTCGTCCCCGCGCCATCAACCCAGACGTGCCAGTAGCTATGCGGTTGCGGGACGGGGGACTGCGCCGCTGTTATGCTCCCCGCACCCGCAGCGAACGCGAGGGCCAGCGTCATGATTCTCAACGATCTCATAGATGCCTCCTAATGCTGGTCTTAATCATGAGGTCGAACAGCTCGAGGCTTCAATGGGCAGTCACAGCGGTAGTTGTTCCGGCGGCGGATAACCATGCTGCTCTCGCCCAACACGACCGTCGTACTTTTTGGTTGTTTTGAACAGCTCGAGATGGCCATCACCCGAAGAGGGTCTGCATCGCTCACGGAGCGCCTGCATCTCTTGAGGCGGCATCGGCTTGAAGTCGCGCGCAATTCCCACGTTCTGATGCAACACGTCCGGGCGATCGCTTTACGAGACCAGCAGCAGGTAATTCTGCGAACGCTCCTCGATCCGCAGTCGCTCACGGCAACACCGGGCAGGACACCCGATTTCGTGGCGACCGACCCGCTCCTGCCGCCGCAGGCCGAGCCGCAAGCGCTGCTCCCCGAGCTAATAAAGGGCGCGTGGGAGAGGCGCCCTGACGTGCAGCAGGCGCGCTTGCAGGTGAGCAACGGCGAGCGGCAGGTTACGAGCGCCGTCAATGCCGCGAAACCGGAGATCGATCTTTATGGAAGCTATGAGAGCCGGGGGGTTGTGATCCCGGGACTGATCGCGATCGGTGGAGACAGCTTGACAGGAGATGTGACCACCGACCCGATTCCAACCGGAGGCAGCCGTTCCTCGACTGTGTATGAAGCGGGAATACAGTTCTTCCTGCCAGTGCAAAACCGGGTAGCGAAAGCCAATCTCGGAGCCGACCAGGCTCTTTTGAGACAGCAGCAGTTGCGAGTCACGCAACTGGAGTCTCAGGTAGCTGCCGAAGTGCAGAACGCGATAACCGCTCTCAACGCCGCCAAAAGTGCGGCCGATGCCGCCGCGAAGGCACGGGAGTTGCAGGCGAAGTTGCTTGACGCCTCTCAGGAAAGCTTCACCGCAGGCTATGCCACCAACCTCGCGGTCATCGAGCAGCAGCAGACCTATCTCGCACAGGCGCAAACCACCGAGGTTATGGCCAAGGCAGCATGGCTGAAGGCGGCGACCCAGTTAGACCGGGTGCTGGGGCGGACACTGGAAAAGAGCGGCATTTCGCTCAAAGCAGATCAGAGAGAGGTCGTCCCGCTACAGCATTGATCCTGGAAGGCTCCTCCCAGCACCCACGCTGCTTCCGATTCGAGCCCTCCTAAGCTTCCTTGTCGTAAGCGCATGAGCAATTGGACTGGGACCACTCTAGACTGTTGACGACCGCCAATGCGCTGATCGAGCTATTCGAATAGATGTATGTCTTCAGCAAGTTGCTGTATAACCGCTATCCGGACGAGTGAGTGCGGTCAATTGGCTGACTTAGCGCTGCTCAGCGCTGCTACTACCAGTACTCGATTTATCGCGGTTATGTGCTCGCTTGTTAGAATGCTGCCGTTGCACGGCAGAGGCCGGGGCAGGGAAGTCGAGGGTGCTGGCAAGGGTGCTGAAGGATTTCCTACCAGTGCTTTCTACTGCTTTTGAGTGCTTTTGTTAGCCATCGGTGCTCATCTTTTCAATGAGTTACTTCTAAACGCACTTCTGTCACGGCAGAGGTCGCGGGTTCGAGCCCCGTCGTCCCCGCCATACATTCCAAAAGACTTACGGAGCGTATGGACCCAATGTGACATCGAAATCTGGGCATAATAAGACCCTTAACCTGCATTTTGAGCCTGTTTTTTCGAATCAGTTGTACCCACGTTCGCCACTTTTGTTCCCACGCTCGAAACCATCATCCTTACAACCTTGCTTTGCGCGGCTCGCTTGTTCGAGTTCACGGCTTGCGTGTAAACATCGAGCGTAATTCTGCTGTTCGCGTGTCGCAAAAGCTCCTGAACGGTCTTGACATCCTCGCCGTTCGCCTTCAGCAACGTGCCGAAGGAGTGGCGGAAAGTGTGCCAGCCGATGTTCTTGTTTATGCCGATTGATCTCGCGACTGGCCTGATGTGACGCTTCATGAGATTGTCCGGCCAATAGGGCTGCTTTCCCCTCATCGTCTCGCTGGCGAAAACGTAGTGGTCGTCCGAGGTGTAGGTACTCTGACGGCGCCAGCGCAGAAGATCCTCTGCCAATGTAGCTGTCTATCGGAACGGGTGGCGGATGCTTCTGTTTTGCAGTTCCCTACCACTTGGTGCCAGCGATCTCGTGACACGAAGCTCCAGGTTCTCAAAATCGACATCGCTCCAGCGAAGTGCTAGCAGTTCGCTGACCCGAAGCCCAGTCGCCGCGTCGAGAAGAGCCAAGGTGCGCTCCCGGACCGACAGCTTGCTGAGAAGTAGTTGGAGTTCGGCCAGTTCGAGTACCTCAGGTGTTCTCTCCCGTTTTGCGCTCTGGCGGACGAGCTTGATAGGGTTCGCCTCTTGACGATCCTCGGAATGCTGGAGGTGAATTACGACTCGGCGATGGCGCGAGCCACTTGGGCGCAGGTCGAAACTCTCGCAAGGAAATGTCATCACTACTTGCTCGCTTCCAGGGCAATTGGCGAACAAGGGATCGCGGCTTTCCTACTGGGAGATATTGCTACGGCGAAGAAATCGTACCCTTCTTAGTCATAGATGGCATAGAGCAGATCAAATGCATAGGTACCTTTGACCCGAACCTGGACAACAACACGGCAACGGTGAGCGCCACAGTGCAGTGAACAGAGATCGTGGAGAGCGAATCGTGACCTTGCCGGGACCAATAACTACGGATGTTCTGACGAAGGGATTGGCCGTTGCAACCTAAGAATCGGATTGAGGTCCATCGCGGCAGCAATTTCATATTGCCATGGTTCACCTTCCACGCAAAGGTGGTTGCTTGCTGACCCACTGCTCGCCGCAACGTCTTCCATTGTGCGCCTCACCTCAATCTGCTTCAGCGTATTCGAATAAATCGAAAGATGGAGTAGCGTCGTATATCTTTTCGGTCAGACGACACACTCTCGCGCGATGATGCTTCTCTGGTTGGCGAGGTCGACGACCGCGTTCTCGCTGGTGTTCGGTAAGCGCGAAAAGACACACCGTTGAACTGGTGAGTTCAACGGTGACTTGCCACCAACTCGGGTGCCATGTCACTCGGACCCAAGCGACATGCCTGTTTCCATTCACCAGCGTCTCACCGGCTCCGTACCCCGGCCTCATCCATCTGGCGAAGACGCTCAATTACCTCCACGAGATCTCTCTCTTCCCGTTCGACGCAGTATATGAAACATTCAGACTGATGTGAGAGCCTCCACTGTAGACGGTCTCTTATTTCTTCCAACCGCTGCCGTTCCTGCTGGGGGGTTCGATTCCTAAGATAGTTGCGATGTTCGGTGGTCATTTGATCTCCTTCTCGGCTGAATTGGTCCATTTGCACAAATAGCGGATCTACTCGGCAAAGTAGTTTGCCCGATGAGTGAATGATCAATGAGAGATAGCCTCAGCCAAAGGGCTGCATGAGGCTGTGGACAGCCTTGACGAGCTGTCCTGTCGAAAGACCTTCCAGCTAACTTCGCAGGAGTCAGGATTCAGGAGGTATTCGGCGAGGGTCATTGTTCGCCCGTGGAGCACAGACCCCGAGGCGCCACACGCGCGGGAGAATTTGTTTGCGCACCAGAGGGACCAGGTAATCCAGGAATGAAATCTGGTTGGACCGCGTTTCGAGCCCCCCGGGGACTAGCTGGGATGAGGTCCTATGGCCAGATTCGTTCAGGATTACGAATTCCATCTAAGGTGCATGTAAATGAACAACGAAGTAGAAGTGATTATGGACTGCGAGGAACTGCACGGCTTTCTGAAGCAGATCTGCGAATACCATCGAGTGGCCCACAAAAGCACGCTTTTCAATGAGCGTGACTTTATGAATTGGGTTGTCGTCCGAGCGGGCCAGCTCTACATTAAATACGTTCTCGAACGCTAGGCTGGTCATTGCTAAACCTCAACAAGTCGGTCTGACCCTTCATATGGGCAGGCCGACACCATAGCGATTATTCCTTCATGCCATCACCAAAGAACGCTCAAACAATCTGCTCCGGCTGCGGAGTTTCATATTTTGCCACCGAACGAGCCTCGAGGCAATCTCGTCACTTTCATGACAGGGCATGCAAGACCAGGTGCAACGTGGCAAGCCGCGTTCCGATCGAGGGAGTAAGACGGTCTATGAGTGCTGTGATACTCAACCCGGACGATGCCAATACTCGGTGGGCGCCCAGATTGACTCAGATGGAAAACCATTTTGTACAGACCCTTTCTGTACTGGCACGCTCAGCTGTCCAGCTCTAGCATTTACCCATCTGGACTGAGGACGGTGGATGATTCGCGATGATTTATTCAGGCTTGATACTGCGGACCCTTGATCTAATTGCGCCGTTTATCAGGAGGCGCTATGTCAAGGGTTGTCCTTCCATTGCCAACTTTGAGTCCCTCGGGCTGCTCCTGAAGCTTGTCAAGCGTGGCGGCCTGTTCGCATTGGCCTCCTAGGCATGTTAGTGGGGATCTCTTCGTACACTAGCCTCTGGCGTGGTGATTCTTGTTGCGGCCTGCGATCGAGCACTCCCTGACAAAGCGCGGTACGAGCAGTTTGTCGTCTCCGTCATCGGGAAAGTGTAGAGACGCGGTCCCATCCAGGAGGAAAACAGTGTCAATCCTCCCTGTCAGGTGGATGCGGTGGTTACGCCATGCTTTACGAGTCACTTGCCGATCTCGAGGTCGATATTCACCCCACCTACGCAACCAAGGCTTACACGACAACTCTTGTCGGCGCGAGGATGGAGATCATCTTCTAAGGCTGAGATTCAGACCGGGCGCCTTTAAAAAAGGATTGGCGGGTTTGCGTGACACTCACTTTGAGTAGCTTGCCATCCTTCTAGCTTGGGAGGCGTTGGCGGTACCGAGCCAGAGAGTTCCGTCATGCCCCGCCATAAGGTAGCGAACATCATTGCTAGGCAGACTCTTGCTCTATTCAGGTGTCCGGCCCATGGCGTGGATGATCTCATCGTTCGCCTGCGTGTAATCGAGCTGTGACTGCAGGAGCAATGTCCTGGCGTCGAGTTCCTGGGCAGTTCCTAGATCGGCTTGGGAGCTGAGAACCTCTCCGCGAACCAGTTCGTCATGCAGAACTCGACTCGATTCGGTTCGCAAGGCCAGCAATTCCTCGGATACCTTTCGCATCTGCTGAGTCCTTTCAAGCTTGTTGTAGGCGGTCTGCACAGTAAGCTCGACCTCATCGGTGACACGGGCAAGATTTTCCTTAGCCTGCGACAGCTGAGACTCACGCTCGCGGAGGAGCGAACGCTTGCGTCCTGAGTCGAAGAGATCGTAGCCGAAGTGAACGCCGAAACTACCGAAATTACGGGCCAGAAATGGAACGTTGTTCTGGTAGCTGTAACGAGCAAAGGCGTCGACATCGGGCACATAGAGGTCGGTTTTTGCGAGTCGAACCGCGGCGTTGGCTTTCTCCACTTCGTCGCGCGCCGCGATGATCTCGGGATGGGATGCGAGTGCCTCAGCCACACATGCTTCGCGCTCACAGGCCGGTTGCACTTCGGCAGCGCTGGGATCGAGAGCCAGCGCCGTTGTGAGTGGCAGCCCCATGGCATCGTTGAGCTGCAGCTTGAGATCGGAGAGTTGTAAATCGGTAGTCAGCACCTCCTGTTTCGTCTGCAGGAGTTGGGCTCGGCTTTCGATCAGGTTCTCTTCCAACGCGCTGCCGTACTTCACCTGCTGGACACGTTCGTTTTGTAGATCCTGCGACGCCTTGATCCTGGCTTCGGTGGCGTCGCGGTGAACCTGAGCGATCAAGACCTTGTAATACAGCTGGTGAACCTTCAGAGCAACATCGTTCTCCGTTTGTTGCGCTGTCTGTCGTGATGCCTTCAGTTCCGCTTGCG
>Ga0335075_10008370_pt1 | contig 15853 bp, 15 predicted proteins | sample Lox_Sample_24_FD_206723 | JGI IMG/M metagenome (GOLD analysis project Ga0335075, IMG submission 206723) | Soil microbial communities from Loxahatchee National Wildlife Refuge, Florida, United States - Lox_Sample_2.4 | ecosystem: Environmental > Terrestrial > Soil > Wetlands | place: USA... | reverse complement strand
GACCGGCACGCGCCCGAAAACTCATCGCACCGGAAACGCCTCTCTATCCTGAGCGTCGTGGAGGTCGCCTTCCCGGACGGGACACGCGTCCGTGCCTCGTCGTTCGCCGAGCGCGAGGAAACGTCGAGCGAGCGCAACTTCGGGCTCTATCTCGACGAGCGCTGGGCACCGACATGGCCCGCTGAGATCGTCGACTGGCCCGACTTCGGGCTGCCACCCGACCGTACGCGGTCTGCGGCGCAGATTCGCGCAGCGTTCGCACGCGCGAAAGGCGGGCAGGTCGTCGAGATCGGATGCCTCGGAGGCCTCGGCCGAACGGGAATGGTCCTCGCCTGCATGGCGGTCCTCGCCGGCGTCGAGTCCACCGACGCGGTGGACTGGGTGCGGCGCAACTACCGGCCAGCCGCGGTCGAGACACCCGAGCAAGAGAGCTGGGTGGACTGGTTCGCGGCGAGCGGACCGATGACTTCCCGACGAGCTCTGCGCTCGGGTGCTGTTCGAGGATTCGTCGAGCCGTTACTCCCGTCCCGGTCCCGAGCTCGAGGATCGCCGTGAAGACGATGCCCTCCGTCGCATGGACCGCCTCCGCCTGCAGCTCGTCGTGGCGAGCGACGTCTTCCCGAATCATCGAGAGATACGTCGCCGGGTCGAAGTGGAATTGCGACATCTTTTGCCTTGACCCTATGCGGCGACGAGCTTGACGATGGCCCGCCGGCTCCCGGACTGCCGCGGCGGCGCGCAACTAGGCTCCTCCCATGGCGCGCTGGACGAGCGTTCTGCCGCTCTTCGCGATCGGGCTCGTGCTGCGTCCCCAGATCGTGGGCATCGGCCCGCTGCAGGCGCGTATGCAGTCGTCGCTCGGGATCTCGCACGCGGTCGCGGGACTCGTCGTGACGATCCCCGTCCTCTGCATGGGTCTGTTCGCCCCGCTCGCGTCGCCGCTTCTTCGCCGGTACGGATCGCGCGCGGCCACGAGTGGAGCGCTGCTCGCGGTGGGCATCGCCGGCATCGTGCGCGCAGCCGTCCCCGGCGTGGCACTCGTGCTCGTCGCGACCGTGCCGATCGGGATCGGGATCGCGCTCGCCGGAACGCTCCTGCCGGTGCTCGTCAAGGAGGAGTACGCGCGCACGCCGGCCCTCGGAACGGGCGTCTACACGACGGGCATCAACGTCGGAGCGACGCTCGCCGCCCTCACGGCCGCCGCGCTCGCCTCGGCGATCGGGTGGCGCGGCGTCCTCGCCTTCTACTCGCTCGCGTCGATCGCGCTCGTGCTGCCCTGGGTGGCCCAGCGGCACGTGCCCGTGGTCCCGCTCGAGCGCGCGAAGCTCCCCGTCCGCACCCCGATCGCCTGGGTCATCGTCGCTGCGTTCGCGCTGCAGAGCGTGCTCTTCTACGGCCTCAACGCGTGGCTCGCCGACGCGTACGTCGAGCGCGGGTGGACGCAGGGCAAGGCCGGAGCGCTCGTCGCCGTGACGAACGCCGTCGGCCTGCTCGCGGGCGTGCTCACCGCGCTCACCGCCGGCAGATTCGAGTCGCGCCGGATCTTCCTCGTCCCCGCATCGATGCTCGCGGTGGTCGCGCTGACCTGCTTCGCCCTCGCGGCTCCCGGCGCCTGGCTCTGGGCTGCGGTCGTCGGGGCGGCGACCGGGATGCTCTTCACCGCGGCGATGATGCTTCCCCTCGACGCCGGCGCGACGCGCGGAGAGGTCGCCGCGCTCACTGCACTGATGCTCGGCGTGGGCTACGTCTTCGCCGCGCTCGCGCCTCTGCTTCTCGGCGAGGTCCGCGACGCGACCGGCAGCTTCCGGGCTCCGCTCGCGCTGCTCGCCGTCGATGCCGGCGTTCTGGTCGCCGTCTCCGCAGCGCTGAGGCCGAGCCGGCTCAGGGCTCTCGCCGGTTTCGGCGGAGGCACCGGCGCTCAGCGAGCGGCTGTCCGCGCCACCAGCACCGCGCGGTCGCCGTAGGCATGGATGCACATCGCGTCGAGCCCCGCGCCGGCGAGCCAGCCGAGATGGTCGTGGACGCTCGACGGCCGGTCGCCTCCTGAGTCGAGCTGCTCCTCGTACTCGGCGTACGTCGCGGGTCCGTTCGCGTCGATCCGCCGCCACACCGTCGACCACTCGCGAAACAGCGCCGCGGGCACGTGGACACGGTCGACGATCACCACGAGGCCGCCCGGCTCGACGATGCGCGCCGTCCACGCGATCGCCGCCTCCTTTTCCGCCGGGGAGAGATGGTGGAGCGTCTGCACGGAGAAGGCCGCGGCGTACCGGCCGGCGGGCAGCGTGAGCGTCTCGACGTGCGCGAGGTCGTGCCGCAGCAGCCGCACGCGCGGCCCGAAGCGGGCGAGGCGAGCACGCGCAAGCTCCAGCATCGCCTCCGAGAAGTCGACGCCGACGAGCGACGCTTCGGGCAGCAGGTCGAGCACCGCCTCGGCCACCAGCCCGGAGCCGACTCCGAGATCGAGGACGACCCCGTCGCCGATCGACGCTTCGCGCAGGAGGGCCAGCAGGATCTCCTGCTGCTCGGCACGCGTCGCGAGCCCTTCGCCCGCGCCGATGTCCCACTCCCGTGCCACGTCTCCCTGCTGCCACATGCCGCGGACCGTATCCCAGTCCCACACGACCTGGATAACACAGATTTGTGTTATCTCAGTGATCCATGTATGTTGAGCGCATGCCGACCGACTCCGAGATCACGTTCGCCGACCACATGGGGCGGTACTACGCCCGCCGCTTCTCCTTCGCGCCGATGGCCGGGCGCCTGATCGGCTATCTCGCCGTCTGCGATCCCCCCGATCCGACGATCGGCGAGCTCGCCGAGGCCCTGCTCGCCAGCAGGAGCGCCATCGCCGGGGCGGTCAAGACGCTCGAGACGATCCACGTCGTCCAGCGCTCACGCGTCGCCGGCGAGCGAATGGACCGCGTCCGCATCGACCTCACCACGCAGCAGTCGATGGGATTCGACGTCTCGGAGTACCGCGAGATGAGCGCTCTCGCGACGGAGGGGCTCGAGGTCATAGGCGCCGCGCCAGTGGAACGGCGGGCCGCGCTGCTCGAGCTGTCGGCGTTCGCCGATTTCCTCGTCGAGCACATCCCCCAGCTCGAGCAACAGTGGGAACAACGGCGCCGCGCGCTCGTCGCGTCCGGCGATCTGCCCGAGAAGCGACCAGGCCAGGGAGGCCGCGCATGACCGGTACACGCAGGCCGGCCGTCGCCGGAACCGGTGTCAGGAAGTCCTTCGGGGAGACGGTCGTGCTCGACGGCGTCGACCTCGAGGTGGCGGAGGGAACGATCGTCGCGCTGCTCGGCCCGAACGGGGCAGGCAAGACGACGATGGTTCGCATCCTCTCCACCCTCGTTCCCGCAGACGCCGGCGACCTGACGGTGGCCGGCCACGACGTCCGCGACGATCCGAACGGCGTGCGCAAGTCGATCGGGCTCACCGGCCAGTTCTCGGCGGTCGACGAGCTGCTGACCGGCAAGGAGAACCTGCAGCTGATGGCCGACCTGAACCACCTCGGCCGCGCCGCCGGCCGGGCGCGCGTCGCCGAGCTACTCGACCGGTTCGACCTCGCGGACGCCGCCGCCAGGCCGGTGAGGACCTACTCGGGTGGCATGCGGCGGCGCCTCGACCTCGCAATGACGTTGATCGGCTCGCCACGCGTGATCTTCCTCGACGAGCCGACGACCGGACTCGATCCGCGCAGCCGCCGCGAGATGTGGGCCGACATCCGGCGCCTCGCCGCCGGCGGCGTGACCATCCTCCTGACGACGCAATACCTCGACGAGGCCGACGAGCTCGCGGATCGGATCGCGGTCCTCGACCGGGGACGGGTCGTCGCCGAGGGCACACCCGACGAGCTCAAGCGGCGCATACCCGGCGGGCACGTCCGCCTCCGATTCGCCGATCCGTCGACCCTGAGCGCGGCTGCCGCGCTGTTCGACGGCGCGAGCACCGACGAGGAGAGGCTCGTCCTGCGCGTCCCCGGTGAGGGCGACGTCGCGTCCCTCCGACGCCTGCTCGAGCGGCTCGACGAGGCGAGCATCCCCGTCGAGGAGCTCTCGATCTCGCGGCCCGACCTGGACGACGTCTTCTTCGCCGTCACCGGGCAGCCGGCTCCCGAGCAGGAGGCAGCCTGATGAGCAGTCTCGCTCACACCGTCGGCGACTCCACGACGATGCTCCGTCGCAATCTGCGACGCCTGCGGCGCTATCCGTCGCTGACGCTGCTCCTCGTCGGCATGCCCATCGTGTTCCTGCTGCTGTTCGTCTACGTCTTCGGCGGCCAGCTCAGCCACGGCCTCGGCACGAGCCTTTCTGGCGGACGCACGGGTCGCGCCGGCTACCTCAACTACGTCACGCCGGGGATCCTGCTCATGACCGTCGCCGCGGCCGTCCAGGGCACCGCGATCGTCGTCGCGATGGACATGACCGGCGGCATCATCGACCGGTTCCGCACGATGGCGATCGCGCGCTCCGCCGTCCTCACCGGCCACGTCCTCGCCAGCCTGATCCAGAGCATCGTCAGCATCGCCGTCGTGCTCGGCGTCGCCGTCGCACTCGGTTTCCGCCCGCACGCGGACGTGCTCGACTGGCTCGCTGCGATCGGCCTCGTCTCGCTCTTCGCGTTTGCGCTCATCTGGCTCGCGACGGCCCTCGGGCTCGCGGCGAAGAGCGTCGAGACCGCGAGCAACACCCCGATGATCCTCACGCTCCTCCCGTTCCTCGGCAGCGGCTTCGTCCCCGCCGCGTCCATGCCGGCCGGGCTCCGCCAGTTCGCGCGCTACCAGCCGTTCACGCCCACGACCGAGACCCTGCGCGGACTCCTGACCGGAACGCCGATCGGCTCGAACGCGATGGCGGCCATCGGCTGGAGCGTCGGCATCGCGCTCGCCTCGTACCTCTGGGCGCGGCGGCTCTACTCCAGCCGACGACCCGTCTGAGCTCGGCTACCCGAAGCGCTCGGCGAGAGCGACGCCCACGTTGTGTGCGTGCATCTCGGCGAGGTCGTCCGCAGCCGGTCGAGGGAGCGGGACCGCGAGCCCGGCAGTCCGCGCAGCGTCGGGGGTCGCGCCGCCGGCGACGGCCTCGTGGAGCTCCCAGAGGTAGGCGAGGTCGGCCTCGGCGACCGCGAGCGCCTCGCCCGCGGTCAGCTCGGGGCCGTGGCCCGGGATCACACGTTGCGGGGGATCGTGCCGCAGCAGATCAATCAGCGCGGCGAGCGTCCCGCGGTAGGCGGCGGTCGAGGTCGTGAACGGAAACTCGATCGTGGACAGGTGGTCGCCGACCGCGAGCAGATCCACCGATCTGCAGCGAAAGCCCGTCCCGTCGGGAGTGTGGCCCGGGAGCGAGAGGGTCTCGAGCAGGAACGGACCGAGCGCCAGCGCGGAACCGGGAGCGAACGTCCGGTCGACGCGGGGCTCGCCGGCGATCTCGATCCCGCGTGCCGCGGCGCGTTCGGCGACTGAGGCGTCCGGCCCGCGCGCGGCGATGCGCGCGGCCGTCCCCTCGCTGGTCGTGGCGGTGGCGCCGGGGAACGCGGCGATGCCGCAGACGTGGTCCCAGTCGGCGTGAGTCGCGACCACGTGCGTCACCTCGGCACCGAGCGCGCCGGCGCGCGCAGCGAGGCGCGCCACCTCGTCGGTGGAGATGCCCGGGTCGATCAGGACCGCCTGGCCATCGGCGGCGAGCAGCAGCGACGTCGTCTCCCAGAGGGCGCTCTCGAACCGCTCGGCGACCATCGATCGAACCCTATGCTCCGGCGCCGGCCCTCCGCGTCGCCAGTAGCCTGGCGGCATGAGGCGCGTCGTGATCGTCGGGGCCACCGGCCACATCGGCAGCTATCTCGTACCTCGGCTCGTCCGCACCGGGAACGAGGTCGTCGTGGTCAGCCGCGGGGAACGGAAGCCGTACCACGACGCCGCTGAATGGCAGTCGGTCCGCCACGTCCGTCTCGACCGCGACGCGGAGGAAGCGGCCGGCACGTTCGGCGAGCGCATCGCCGAGCTCGAACCGGACGCGGTGGTCGACCTGATCTGCTTCACCCCCGCCTCCGCCGAGCAGCTCGTCGACGCGCTGCGCGCGACGCGACCGCTGCTGCTGCACTGCGGCACGATCTGGGTGCACGGGCGGACCGCGCGAACCCCGGTGACCGAGGACGAGCCGCGGACCGGCTACGGGGAGTACGGACGGAACAAGGTGGCGGTCGAGGCGCTCCTCCAGCGCGAGACGCTCGCCGGAGGCGTCCCGAGTGTCGTGCTGCATCCCGGACACATCTGCGGTCCCGGCTGGCCCGTGATCACGCCGGCGGGGAACGTCGACGCCGACGTCTGGCGGCGACTGGCGACGGGCGAGCCCGTCGCGTTGCCGGCGCTCGGCCTCGGCGTGCTGAACCACGTCCACGCCGACGACGTTGCCCAGGCGTTCGAGCTTGCGCTCAACCGGCCGGCGGCGATCGGGGCGAGCTTCCACGTCGTCGCCGAGCAGGCGATGACGTGCCGCGGGCTCGCCACGGGCGTGGCGGCATGGTTCGGGCGCGATGCGGCGATCGAGCTGGTCGAGTGGGACGAGTTCGAGCGGCGCGTCGGCGACGAGCACGCCGCGGTGACGCGGGACCACATCGACCGTAGCGTCGCGGCGAGCATCGATCGCGCACGCGCGGTTCTCGGCTACGCCCCGCGCTACTCGTCGCTCGAGGCTCTTCGCGAGTCGCTCCGTTGGCTCGTCGCGCACGGCCGGGCGGACGTCGCCGGCCGCGCGTTCTGATGCGGCTCAACCTCCGAGCTGCGGGACCAGGCGCGCGGCGGCTTCGAGGAGCAACGCGTGCACGAATGCTTGCGGGAGGTTGCCGCGCAGCTGCCGTTGCGTGACGTCGATCTCCTCCGAGAGGAGGCCGGGCGGTCCGCAGGCGGTGCGGTTGCGGTCGAACCAGCGCGCAGCGGAGATCGCATCGCCCTGCTGGCCGTAGGCGAGGGCGAGGACGAAGCCGGCGAGCAAAAACGCGCCTTCCGCCTCGCCGAGCGGCCGGTCGTCCGCCCTGAAGCGATACGCGAATCCGTCCTGGGTGAGCTCGTCGACGAACGACCTCAGCGTTTCGCGTGAGCGCGGGTCGTCGGCAGGGACCGCACCTCGGAGCGCAGCGAGGAGCAGCGACGCATCGTGGCGGGAATCGCCGGGGGCGCGCTGCCAGCGTCCGGACGGGTGCAACGAGGTTCGTGCCGCCTCGGCGACCAGCGTGTCGGCGAGCGCGAGAAGCTCCGAGCCCCGCGAGCCGTTGGGTGTGCAAGCGGCGAGCGCCTTCAGCCCGGCGGCGCAGATGAGCCGGCTGTGCGTCCAGTGGTCCGGATCGAGCTCCCAGATGCCCGCGTCGCGCGACCGCCAGCGCTGCTCGATCGCGTCGGCCGCGAGCTCGGCGGCACGCCACGAGTCCGCATCCAGACGGTCCCGTCGCGCGCCTTCGGCGAGAAGCAGCAACGCCTCGCCGAAGGCGTCCAGCTGAAACTGCTCGTTGACGTGGTTGCCGGTGACCACGTCGCCGCCTCCGGGGTAGCCGGGCAGGTCGACCGCCTGCTCGTCGGGAACGCGCTCGCCGAAGACGGTCGAGGCGGGAGCGAGATTCGGGCCGTCCTCGAGCAGTCGACCGGTCACGAAACGGACGCTCGCGTCGAGCAGCGCGTCGACGCCGGCGGCGGCCGCCGCGCGACCCGCGTAGCACTGGTCCCGGATCCAGACGTAGCGATAGTCGTAGCTGCGGCCGGCGTTCGCACGTTCGGGCAGCGACATCGTCGCCGCGGCCACCATTCCCCCGGTCCCGCTCGTCAGCCCGGTCAGCACCGCGACCGCATGGCGCGCGTCGCGCGTCCCCAGACCCAGCTCCAGCTCCGGGACACGGTTCTTCCAGACGGCTCGCGTCTCCGACCAGGCGACGTCGGCATCGGGAACGGCAAGGTCCTTCTGGCCGCCCGCGATGACGAGGACCAGGTCGTGAACCTCGTGCTCGGCGAGCCGCAGCTCGAATGCGAGCGCCTTGCCGCCGCTGCCATCCGCGACGACCCGGGCTCGCTCGGCACCGGCGAACGCGATCTCGACGTCACCGGTTCTCCCGCGCCAGTGACCGTGGTCGTCTCGACGCAAGCCGCGCAGGCCCTCTCGTCCGAACCGGGCGCGCGGGTTCAGCCGGATGTCGACCGTCGCCGCGCCCTCGGTGACCTCGAGCCGACGCAGGACGACCGCACGATCGGGATGGGCGGGCAGCGCGAGCGCCTCACGACACTCGACGATCGCGCCGTCGTCGGTGACCCAGCGGCTGTGCCAGATCAGGCTTCCGTGCTCGTAGTAGCCGCCCCAGACGTACCGCGAGCGCGGCGCGACGGCGAAGACGCCGCGGCCGCCGAGCAGCGTTGAGAAAACGGCGTCGCTGTGCCAGTACGGAAAGCACATCCAGACGAGGTCGCCGCGCGGCCCGACGAGCGCGCCCCGCTCGCCGTCCGCGAGAAAGGCGTACTCGCGCAGAACATGCGGGGGGAAACCGGCTGTCGTCGAGTCGGGCGCCATCGTGCGAGATCGGCGCCCTCTATACCCGCGGCTCGATCTTCAAAAGCACACCGAAAACCGGTTTGTCGCCACCGTCTGCAGGAGACGAGCTTCCGCACGGTCGACACGGAAAGGAGCGACGGATGGCGGACTTGACCAAGCTCGAGAGCAAGCTCGGCGAGGTGACGGGCCTCGCAATGGCGGCGAAGGCGGCGACGACGAAGGTCCAGCGCCTTGCGGCCGAGGAGCACGAGGACCTGGTCGGGATGCTCGAGGAGATGAGTGCGCAGGCTGCCGAGACGGAAGAGCGGTGCACCGACCTCGCCGGCACCTTCGACGGGAAGAAGACCGCGATCCTCGAGGAGGCGCGCTCGACGAAGAACAAGGCCGCCTCGATGCTCGACATCTATCTCGACGACGACTCGGATGCGCTCGACGGGTTCGAGTTCCTGACGATGGCCGAAGCCGGCGAGGTCGGGCACTGGGAGGTGCTCGGTCAGATGGCGAAGAGCGCCGGCAGGATCGACGTCAACGACCTGGTCGGCTGGGCGTTGCCGATCCAGCAGCAGCACTTCGACGCGGCGCGCTCGACCGCGGCGAAGCTCGCCGCCTCGGAAGACCCCGACGAGGAGGAGTGAGTGCGCGGGCGGCCCACCGCTTCACACGTTTCACGCGCGGCGGAAGACGGCATCTCCCGAAGCGAAGCGACTGTGAGGCGGTGACGGACGAGAATGGCTCAATCGACGGCTGAGTTTCTGCTCGAGCGGCTGCACGAGAACGGCGTGCGGCGTATCTACGGCTATCCCGGCGACGGCATCAACGCGATCGTCGGAGCGCTGGCGTCGTTCGAAGATCGAATCGAGTTCGTGCAGGTGCGCCACGAGGAGCAAGCGGCGTTCATGGCCTGCGCGCACGCGAAGTGGACCGGCGAGGTCGGCGTCTGCCTGGCCACCTCCGGGCCCGGCGCGATCCATCTGCTCAACGGCCTCTACGACGCGAAGCTGGACCACAAGCCGGTGCTGGCAATCGTGGGCCAGCAGGCGAGGATGGCGCTCGGCGGCAGCTACCAGCAGGAGGTCGATCTGCCGGTGCTGTTCAAGGACGTCGCATTCGAGTACTGCCAGATGGCGACCGATCCGGCCCAGATCCGCCACCTGGTCGACCGCGGCCACCGGATCGCGCTCGACCACTCGACCGTCACCTGCCTGATCATCCCGAACGACCTCGCCGAAGAGCCCGCGGTCAGCGAGCCGCCGCACAAGCACGGCACCGTGCACTCGTCGCCCGGCTGGAGGCGTCCGCGGATCGTCCCCGAGCGGACCGACCTGGAGCGGGCGGCGTCGATCCTGGACGAGGGAAAGAAGGTCGCGATCCTGATCGGACAGGGTGCGATCGGCGCGCACGAACAGGTGGAGCGGCTCGCCGAGAAGCTCGGTGCCGGGGTGGCGAAGGCGCTGCTCGGCAAGGCCGCGCTCGACGACACGCTCCCCTACTGCACGGGCGGCATCGGCCTGCTCGGCACCAAGCCGAGCTGGACCCTGATGGACGAGTGCGACACGCTGCTGATGATCGGCTCCTCGTTCCCGTACTCCGAGTTCCTGCCCGAGCCCGGCAGCGCGCGGGGCGTCCAGATCGACATCGACGGCCGCATGCTCAACATCCGCTATCCGATGGAGCTCGGCCTGGTCGGCGACGCGAAGGCCACCCTCGACGAGCTGATCCCGCTCGTGCAGCACAAGGTCGACCGGGACTGGACACGGCAGATCGAGGGCGAGGTCGCCGACTGGTGGAAAGTGCTCGAGGAGCGGGCGATGCAGGATGCCGATCCGATCAACCCGCAACGGCTCTTCTGGGAGCTGAACAAGCATCTCCCCGACGACGCGATCATCAGCTCCGACTCGGGCTCGGCGGCGAACTGGTACGCGCGCGACGTGAAGCTGAAGCCGACGCACCTGGCATCACTCTCGGGGACGCTCGCGACGATGGGTCCCGGGGTGCCGTATGCGATCGCGGCCAAGTTCACACATCCGGGCCGGCCGGCGATCGCGCTCGTCGGCGACGGCGCCATGCAGATGAACGGCATGGCCGAGCTGATCACCGCCGCCAAGTACTACGAACGGTGGAGCGACCCGCGCCTCATCGTGCTCGTCCTGAACAACCACGACCTCAACCAGGTGACGTGGGAGCAACGCGCGATGGAAGGCGACCCGAAGAATCCGGCCACGCAGGACATCCCCGACGTCCGCTACGCCGACTTCGCCCAGCTGATCGGGCTCGACGGCGTCCGCATCGAATCCCCCGACAGGATCGATGCGGCGTGGGAACAGGCATTCGCAGCCGACCGTCCGTTCGTGATCGACGCGCGCACCGATCCCGAGGTGCCGCCGCTACCGCCGCACATCACGCTCGAGCAGGCGAAGATGCTCGCCTCGGCTCTCAAGGGCGGCGACCAGAACGCGCGGTCGATCATCCGCGAGTCGTTCAAGCAGAAGATCGTCGAGTTTCTGCCCGGTCGATGATCCGTCGGCTGATCGAGAACGTCGCCGCGGGGCGCGTGCAGAAGCTGCTCGCCGCGACGACGGCGATGTCCGCTCCTGCGCTCGGAGCGGAGGTCTATTTCGAGCACTACAAGGGGTCGTTCGGCGATAAGTGGATGTGGACGCCGCTCATCCTCACGCCGCCGCTGACGGTCGCCGGCGTCGCCGGCTTCGCCAGCGAGAAGGCGGCGCGCACCGCGCTGCCCGCCGTGTCGGCGCTCTACTTCCTCGACGGCCTGATCGGCGTGGTCACGCACGTCCAGGGGATCCGGAAACGGCCAGGCGGCTTCAAGGAGGCGCACTACAACCTCGTGATGGGCCCGCCGCTCCTCGCGCCCGGCTCGCTCTGCCTGGTCGGCGCGCTCGGGTTGGCCTGCGCGGTCGTGCAGCGCGAGCGGTGATGGGCCTCCTCGACGAAGCCCACCCGAATCCGCACGACCTGCGCCAGGAGAAGGGGATCACGCCGCAGATGGTCGGTCGCTACCCGGAGTTCGACGTGCTCGAACAGGTAGACCACTGGGACGAGGTGACGCGGCGCGTCGTCCTCGACCGCGTCGACAACGTGCCCCCGTTCCGCTTCTTCTCCGCGCAAGAGGTTGCGACGCTGGCCGCGTTCTGCGACGTGGTGCTGGCGCAGGACGCGGAACCGCGGATCCCCGTGCTCGCCTACGTCGACGAGAAGCTCGCCACCGGCGTCGGCGACGGCTATCAGTACTACGACCTCCCGCCGGACGGCGAGACGTGGCGGCTCCTCGCCCGGGGGCTCGACGAGGAGGCGCGCGCCCACAGCTTCGACTCGTTCGCCGCGGCGCCGCTCGAAGCGCAGGTCGGAATCGTCCACCGGCTCTCCAAGAGCGACCTGCACGGCGGGGCCTGGGCGACGGTGAACGTCGGACGGGTCTGGAAGGTCGTGATGCGCTACGTCGCGCAGGCGTTCTATTCGCACCCCTGGGCGTGGAACGAGATCGGCTTCGGCGGACCCGCCTACCCCCGCGGCTACGGCGCGTTCGGCTCCGTCCATCTCGGCGATCGCGAGTCGTGGGAGGCGAAGGAGTCGGTGCACTACGACCCGGTGCGCGACGCGAAGAAGCGAGGACTCGATTGAGCAACCTGCTGACGCCCTTCGCCTCGCCGAAGGGTTCGCTCGCGATGCCGAAGGACAACGATTCGCCGTTCCTGCTCGACAAGCACAAGCGCGGATTGCAGAACCTGCACCGGATGGCGCGCTACGGCGACCAGGAGGTCGTCGACCTCGTGGTCGTGGGCGCCGGCGCCGGGGGCGGCGTGCTCGCGCAACGCCTCGCCCGCAAGGGCTGGAAGGTGGTCGTCCTCGAGAAGGGGCCCCTCTGGGATCCCGACCGCGACTGGGTGAGCGACGAGAAGGGCGCCGGCGAGGCCGGCTTGTACTGGCGGGACAAGCGGATCATCTCCGGCAACGACCCGATCGAGATGGGCAAGAACAACTCCGGCCAGGGCGTCGGCGGCTCGATGACCCACTTCGCCGGCTACGTCCCGCGCCTGCACCCGTCGGACTTCGAGGTGCGGACACGCGACGGCATCGCCGTCGACTGGCCGATCTCGTACCGGGACCTCAAGCAGTCCTTCGAGCGCGTCGAACGCGAGCTGCCGGTCGCGGGCGAGTTCTGGCCCTGGGGCGACCCCCACCCCTACCCGCACGCGCCCCATCCCGTCGCGGGCGCGGCGAGCGTCGCCTGGAACGGAGCCCGGAGCTGCCAGATCGAGATGCGCGTCGGTCCCGTGGCGATCACGAACGGGTCCTTCGGGAACCGGCCGCACTGCATCTACCGGGGCTTCTGCCTGGAGGGCTGCAAGGTGAACGCCAAGGCGTCCCCGCTGATCACCCACTTCCCGGACGCGATCGAGCACGGTTGCGAGATCCGCGCCGACTGCATGGTCACGCGTGTCGAGATCGACGACGCCACCGGCCGGGCCGCGGGTGTCGTCTACGTGCACGACGGCGAGGAGCGGTTCCAGCGGGCCGACGCGGTCGCCGTCTGCGGCTATGCGATCGAGACGCCGCGGCTCCTGCTCAACTCCGCCTGCCCGCGCCATCCGAACGGGGTCGGCAACAACGGCGACCTCGTCGGCCGCTTCGTGATGGTGCAGGGGGCGACGCAGACCGCGGCTCGGTTCCCGGAGCTGTTGCGCATGTACAAGGCGCCGCCGCCCGAGATCTCCTCCGAGCAGTTCTACGAGACGGACGAGCGGCGCGGCTTCGCGCGCGGCTTCTCGCTCCAGACGATCTCGCCGCTTCCGATCGGCTGGGCGGAGCACGTGCTCGCGGAGGGCCACTGGGGGCAGTCGCTGCGTGAGTACATGCGCGACTACAACCACTGGACGGTGCTCGGGATCCTGGCCGAGTTCATGCCGCTGCCCGAGAACCGGGTCACGCTCGCCGACGAACAGGATCAGTTCGGCGTGCCGGTGGCCCAGTTCAACTACAACCTCTGCGAGAACGACAAGGCGATCATCGAGTTCGCCGGTCGAACGCTCGACGAGATCTGGGAGGCGACGGAGGCGATGGAGACGCTCACCATCGATCGCTACGCGCATCTTGTCGGCGGAGCGCGCATGGGCTTCACGGCGGACGACTCGGTCGTCGACGCCAACCACCGGGTCTGGGACGTCGACAATCTCTTCGTCGTCGACGGATCCGTCATGCCGACGCAGGGCTCGGCGAACCCGGCGCTCGCGATCATGGCCCTCGCGGATCGCGTCGCCTCGCTCCTCGACCGGAAGGTTGCGGCCTGATGCCCGCAACGACCGTCTCCAACCCGCGCGACCTGCTCGTGCAGCTGCTAGGGGAGCTGCTCTTCGTCGAACGTCGCCTCGCCGACGACGTGCTCGAGCGGTTCGCGCGCTCCATCTCCGACGGCGAGCTCCGCGATGCGGTCATGCGGCATCGCGCGGAGACGGCGCATCACGTCGAGCGGATCGAGGCGGCCTTCCGCCGCATGACGTTGGCGCCGACCTCGAATCTGTCCCGCCCGTTCGAGAGCGCCGTCGGCCAGCACGACGAGCTGCAAGCCACCGTCACCGACCCGACGCTCGCCGATCTCTTTCATGCGCAGGCGGCGCTGCACACCGAGCACTGGGAGATCGCCGCCTACACCGCCGTTATCGCGCTCGGCGACGCAGCCGGACAAGGGGCCGCTCTCGAGCCGCTCGGCGAGTCGCTCCGGGAAGAGGAGCACGCGCGATCCGAGCTCGCCGAGGCGATCGCGCGACTCGCTAGCGACGCACGCGCCTGAGGGTGACCGCCGGCCTCGGCCTCGCGCTGGCGTTCGCGTCGGCGCTCGCCGTCAACTGGGCGTATACGGCCGAGCACGATGCCGCCGCCGGGCTGCCACGGCTCACGCCGCGGCGACCGCTTCGCTCGGCGACGCTGCTCCTGCGCGACCGCGCCTGGCGCAAAGGGTTCGCGATCGAGAGCGCCGGCTGGCTGCTCTTCGTCGCCGCGCTGCGGCTCGCACCGCTCGCCCTCGTCCAGGCCGTCGGCGCCGGAGGGATCGGCGTGCTTGCCCTCCTCACGGCTCACGGCTCGCCGCGCCGGCTCGCCCGCTCGGATCAGGTCGCGGTCGCCGCCGCCGTGGTCGGGCTGGTCTGCCTGTCGCTCTCCCTGATCGGCTCGGAGTCGAGTGGCGGATCGCCGCGGCCGGTGGCGGCCGTGGTCTGGCTCGCCGCTTGCGCCGGCGGCGCCCTGACCCTGGTCGTCGCACGGCTGCCGTTCGCACGGGCCGCCAGCCTCGGCCTCGCCGCGGGACTGCTCTTCGCAGGAGGGGACATCTCGGTCAAGCTCGTCGTCCACGGCGGCGTGTGGCTCGTCGCCGGGATCTCGCTCGTCCTCTTCTACGCACTGGGGACGATGCGCCTTCAGGCTGCGTTCCAGCGCGGCGATGCTCTGACGGCCGCGGGCCTCGCCACCCTGGCGACGAACGCCGTCCCGATCGCGGCCGGCTTCGTCCTCTTCGGGGAGTCGCTGCCGGGCGGCCTCCGCGCCGTCCTCCAGGTTGCAGGCTTCCTCGCCGTCGTGAGCAGCGCCGTCGCGCTCAGCGACCCGCACGACTGACGTACCGGGCGGCGAGCACGACGCCGGCAGCGAGCGGCACGAGCAGGCCGGCGACGATCGCGCGCCGGGGCGACCGCGAGGCGGCCTCGAGCTTCTCCGGGCCGGTGCGACCGCTCTCGCGCAGCGCGCGCTGGACGACCTGGGCCATGTGGAGCGACTGGCGGCCGCCGAGCTGGTCGATCTGACCGCGACACGAGAAGCCGTCCGCGATCACCAGCGTCGATCGCGAGGTCTCGGAGAGCTTCGGCAGGAGTCCGTGCTCGGCGACCTTGACGGAGACGTCGTAGTGCTCGCCTGCGTGATAGCCGAAGGAGCCGGCCATGCCGCAGCAACCGGCGTCGAGGATCTCGTAGTCGAGGCCGAGCCGGTCGAGCAGCTCGGAGTCGTGCTCCATGTCCTTCTCGGTCGCGCGGTGATGGCAGTGGCCCTGGACGATCGCCTGCGCCTGAAGCTTCGGAGGGTGCCAGTCGAGCCTGTCGGTGAGGAACTCGACGAACGAGAACGTCTGCTTCGAGAGCCGCTTCGCGTCCTCGTCGTGCGGGAGCATGTTCGTCAGCTCGTCGCGGAAGACCTCGACGCAGCTCGGCTCCAGGCCGACGACGTCGACGCCTGCGCGGATCTCGGGGCGCAGCCGTTCGAGGATCTGCTCGAGCTGGCGGCGCGCCAGCTTCAGCATGCCGAAGTCGTAGAGT
>Ga0335075_10008369_pt1 | contig 15853 bp, 13 predicted proteins | sample Lox_Sample_24_FD_206723 | JGI IMG/M metagenome (GOLD analysis project Ga0335075, IMG submission 206723) | Soil microbial communities from Loxahatchee National Wildlife Refuge, Florida, United States - Lox_Sample_2.4 | ecosystem: Environmental > Terrestrial > Soil > Wetlands | place: USA... | reverse complement strand
CCGCATCCTCGCCAACGAGTCTTTCCTCGCCCACTGAGGTCCCCACCTGCCCGTCCAGCCGCCCACGCGATCACGATCCAACTGCCTCGCGATCCCCGCCCAACTGCCCCGATGACCCCGTCCCACCACCCCTGGCGGCTGCCCGTCGCCCCCCGGGGCCCGCCATTTGTTACACAAGTGTTAAAATACCCTTTTGAAGCTTACCGACCAGCCCTGACATCCCGTCGGAATCAACACGATGATCCTCTACCTGATGCGCCATGCCGATGCGGGCGTCGCCCGCGGCAATCCCCTTCTTGACGCCAAACGCGGCCTCGTCAAGGAAGGCAAAGAGCAGTGCATGCTGATGGCCCGCGTGCTCGCCGCCCTCAAGTCCCCCATCGACGCCATTGTCTCCAGCCCCCTCAAGCGCGCCCTTCAGACCGCGCAACTTGTGGGCACGGAGCTCGGCTTCGAAGGCAAGGTCGACGTCGCCTCCGCCCTGGCGCCCAATGCCGATTTCGCCGCCTTTCAGGCTCTGCTCGCCACCTACACCGGCCGCGAAGGACTGCTCGCCGTCGGGCACAATCCCAACGCTTTTCAATTCCTGGGCCGGCTGGTGACCGGCAACGGGGGCGCCAGCATCCGCATGAGAAAGGGTTCGATCGCCCGCATCGATCTGGACCGCCGCCCTCCGCGGCTGCAGTGGCTCATCGATCCGCGCATGGCCCGGGCGCTTTATGCGAGCGCTACAAAGAGCTCCCGGCCAAAGACCTCGCGGAAGTAGTCCGCTTCCTTGCGCAGCGACCATAGCTCGAGTTCGGCGCCGGTGCGCCCTGGCCGCATCTCCAGATACACCCGCTTGGGATACACCTTCACCGCGACGCGCAGCACATCGGAGGCCCGGTCCTGATTCAGGCCCACGGCCAGCCGCAGCAGCACCACCGCGCAGTGGACATTCCTGTGCTCCTCGGGGGGAATATTCCGGAGGGCGCGATCGCCCGGCTGGGGCCGGCTCTTGCCCAGGTAGCGCGCGATGGCCGAGACGATGGTGCGCTCCAGCCGTGTGTATCCGTAGAGCTCCGAGCTCGACACGATGTACTGGGTGTGCCGGTGGTGCCCCTGGTGGTTGATGAACTTGCCCGTGTCGCGCAGCACGGCCGCGGCCGCCAGCCAGCTCTCGTACTCGCCGGGCAGCTGGTGCAGCGCCTTCAGCTCGTGAAAGAGCTGCACGGTGTGGGCCCGAACCGGCTCAGCCTGGCGCAGGTCGACCCCGTAGCGCCGCGCCGTGGCCAGCACGCTCTCCCAGCGCTCGTGCTCGAACTCGCGGTGCACCGAGGCCCGGGCATCCTGCGCGGCCAGCATCTGGGCGAGGATGCCGTCGCGCAGGCCCAGGGGCGAATAGCGAAACCCCGGCAGGCCGAAGCTCTCGAGGAGCTCCGCGTAGACCTGGGTGCCGGCCACGATAATCTCCGCCCGCCGCGGCCCGATACCGGGCACGGCTTCGCGCTCCGGCAGCGGCATCTTGGCCAGCCGGGTGGCCAGCTTCCGCACCACCCGCGTCTCCACCATTCCCGCCATTCGGGCCGACCGAGTCTTGCTGCCCGCACGGCTTCCCGCGGGCTTGATCGCCTTCCCCGCCTTGGCCGTCGCCAGGCAGGCCTCGGAGAGGGCTGCCGCCGTGCCTGAAGTGGCAATCACCAGCGAGACCTGCCCGGGCGTCATGCGCCGATGCGCACGCCGCAGCTCCCGGGCGATAAACTGCCTCATGCGCGCCAAGCCCTCCGCCGGAGCCGGATCGGCAGACAGAAAGTCCTCGGTGAGGCGCACCGCGCCCAGGGGCAGGCTCACGGTTTCCTTGATCCGCTTGTGCTCGGAGAGCGTGATCTCGCAGCTTCCGCCGCCCAGGTCGACCAGCAGCACGCGGCCGCCCGCGCCCGGCTCGGCGCCGGCGACGCCCAGGTGGATCAGCCGGCCCTCCTCCAGCCCGGAGATCACCTCCAGATTCCATCCCGTCTCCGCCTTCACCCAGGCTTGAAACGCCGCCGCGTTGCGGGCGTCGCGCATCGCGCTGGTAGCCACCACGCGTATCTGATCGGCTCCGTGCGCCTGTACGGCCCGCTGAAAACGCTTGAGCGCCCTAAGTGTCGCCGCCATCGCTTCCGGCGAGATCAGCCCCGATTCGAAGACGCTCGCCCCTAAACGGGTTACCTCGCGATCTTCCGCCAGAGTCTTCAACTGGTGCGCCACGACCCTGGCGATCTTGAGCCGGCACGAGTTCGACCCGACATCGATGGCAGCAAAGGTTGGCATGGCGATGGGCGGCGCTCCGGGAGCTGAAAATAGACCCCTGGGTCAAGATACACGAGCCCGTTCGGCGTTGCCGTCCGCCGCCGCGAGCCGGGCCTGTGGATATGAAGGCACAAATCCGCGGCCGTGTCCGATGCTGAAACGCAACAATTGCCCGGCTGTTATTCTTGATCCAATGGCCGTTTCCGCAATGAATGCAAAGGAAAGGACCCTCGACCGGCCGCGCCGCGCGCCGCGCCCCGCGGTTGTCTGGCTGTTCCTGGCGTCGCTCTTCGCCGCCGTTCAATTTGCCTCGCTCTTCAACCCTCCGCTGCTCGACGACGTCGACGCGGCGCACGCCCAGGTGGCGCAGCACATGATCGAGAGCGGCGACTGGATCACGCCCAGGATCGACGGCGTCCGCTACCTGGAAAAACCGCCCCTGCCTTACTGGCTGGTCGCCGGCTGTTACCGCGTCTTCGGCCAAAACGCCTTCGCCACGCACCTGCCCAATGCTCTCGCCATGCTGGGCCTCTGCTGGCTCGGCTGGCTCTGGGCCGGCCGGGCCTGGGGCAGCCGGGCCGGGCTTTATGCGGGCATGTTCATGCTCACGGCCATCGGGCCATTTCTCTTCACCCGCTTTATCATTCCCGAGGCCATTCTCAGCTTGTTTCTGCTCTTGTCGCTCTGGTGCCTGCTCACCGGCCTCGAATCCGAGCGCCCTTTCCGTTTCTACGCCATGTGGACGGCGCTGGCGCTCGCGGTTCTGACCAAGGGGCTCATCGCGCCCATCTTCTTCCTCGCCGCCGGCGTTCCTTTTCTGCTGCTCACCGGCCAATGGCGGCGCTGGCGCGAGCTTAAACCCGTCTCCGGCGGCCTGCTCTTTCTCGCCATCGCGCTTCCCTGGCACATCCTCTGCGGTCTGGCCAATCCCGACCAGGGCCACCCCGTCGGCAACCATCCCACCCTGGGCAACGTCCACGGTTTCTGGTACTTCTATTTCGTCAACGAGCACATCGACCGGTTTCTGGGAACCCGCTACCCGCATGACTACAACAAGCTGCCCACCGCCCTTTACTGGCTGCTCCACCTCGTCTGGCTTTACCCCTGGAGCCTCTTCCTGCCGCTGCTGCTGGCGGTAGCCTGGAAGACCCGCCGCGACTGGCTCAAGCACCTTCGCCGCGACGCCGGTCAAACCGTCGACTTCTATCTCGACCACGCCGTGCGCGACGATGTGGCCTCCTACGTCATCGGTCTCAAGTTCCGCATCCGGACCATCTGGCTGCTCGGTCTCTTCGCCACATTCATCCTGGTCTTCTTCTCGCTCTCGACCAACCAGGAGTACTACACCTTCGAAGCCTGGCCGCCCCTCTTCATCCTGATCGCCGGGGTGCTGGCGAGTGCCGAGGAGGGCAGCGCTTCGGGCAGCGCCGGAACAGGCAAATCGCTGGTCTCGCCCGCCTGGCTCACCGGCGGGCAAACCGCCTTTGCCATCATCGGAGTTCTATCGGCGGCCGCCCTGGCCTGGGGACTCTGGATCGCGCGAAACGTCCCCCAGCCCGCCGACATCGGCGATCTGCTGGCCTACCGCGACGTTGCCGGCTATACGCTCTCCATGTCGCATCTCTTCGACCTTACCGGCAGGTCCTTCGCCGCACTCCGGCTCCCCGCGGTCCTTGCCGCGGCGGCCCTGCTCGCCGGCCCGGTCATCGGGTCGATGCTGCGGTTGCGGCGCCGCCACATGGCCGCCACCATCAGCATGGGGATCACCCTGGCCGTGTTTCTGATCGCGGCGCACATCGCCTTTGCGCGATTTGAGCCTTTGCTCGGCTCCAGGCCGATGGCCGAAACCATCATGGCCAAAGGCTCGCCTTCCGATACCTTCATCATCTGGGGCGACCAGTCCAACGGCTCATCGATCATCTTCTATACCAATAAGTTCTTCCACAACCGCCCGGCTCTGATCGTGATGCCCCGCTGCGGCCAGGACGGACAGGGCTCGACGCTGTTGTGGGGCTCCTGCTACCCCGACGCCCCCGACATCTTCCTGAGCGACGCCCGGCTTGCGCAGATGTGGGGCACCGGCGACCGGAAGTGGCTCTTCGCGCAGGTGAGGTACCGGGACAAAGTGGAGAAGCTGCTTGCCGGCCGGCTCTATCCGGTGGAAACACTTGCGGATAAGATGCTGTGGACGGACCGGCCGCTCAAGTAGCGGAGACGCCGGCGGTCGAGACTACCGCACCACCCGCATCTTGCCGCCCGCGAACAGCTCAAAGATGCGCCCGCGCCACAGGATGCGCCGGCTGGTGTAACTTGCCGCCCAGAAGCCGAAGCTCATCAGGTCGCGGACGGGGTAGAGGATGAGCAGGCCCAGCCAGCTCCGGTCCTCGACCACCAACCGGCCGGTTGCGATCGAGATCGCCCAGCGCGTGGCCACGCTCCAGCCCAGCAACGCCAGCCCCCACCACGACTGACCGAGCGCGGCGGCTCCGGCCCACGCCAGCAGTCCAAAAGGCACGCTGAAGGTCAGCGCGGTGCCGAAGTGGCCCTTGGGACGCGAAAACCGCGTCGACTTCATCCAGCGCGCCTGGTGCTTGAGGGAGTCGAAAAACCCCGTGCTCAGGACCAGGTGGTCGATGGCGTGATGGCTCAGCACCACGGTCTCGCCGAGCTTGGAGGCTTCGTTGCCCAGGATGAAATCGTCCGAGCAGTAATCGCCGGTGATGCGGAATCCGCCCATGCGCCGGATCGTCTCCCGCCGGAAGACCATCGTCGGCCCCAGCGCGAACTGCATCCCTTCCAGTCCACGCGCGGCCAGCACGCCCGCCGTCATCTCCACGCTCATGCCGATGGCTTCGATCCGCGCCCACAGCCCGCCTTCGGCAGCTACGCCGCGATAGGGGCACGTAACCCCGCCCACCTTGGGATCGGCGAAGGGCAAGGCCACTGCGCGCAGATAGTCGCGCGTGACCCGGACGTCGCTATCGCTGATGACGAGGATCCCGTGCGCGGCTTCGCCCTCCATCTTCTCGAGCGATGCGACCTTGTCGTTGATATAGGGCGGCTGCCCGCCGTTCGCGAAGAACCGGGCCGGAACGCGCGGATAACGAGCCGCCACACTGCGCGCAACCTCCAGACCGCCGTCGCCGGCATCACGGGCGCAGAAGAGGATCTCGAAATCGGGATAGTCCTGCTCGAAAAATGAGGTCAGACGCTCTGCCAGCCCCGGCTCGGCGCCGTGCAGGGGCTTCAGCAGCGTGAGCGGGGGCGTGAACCCCGGCCGCTCCGCCAGCCGGCCCAGGGCCCGACGCCTCTCCCGCAGGTAGCCCCGCACGGCCCAAAGCACCATGCCCGTAAACACGGTCGAGGTCGACAGGCCGAACAGCCCCAGAGCAAGAACCACGTACCACATGCCGCTTTCAGCATACCGGGAGGACCCGGCGCGGCACGGAATCTTTTCCGGCCGCGCCGCACCAAAGGGTTGTTATTCACCTTGGCACGGCCGCAAGCTCAGGGCAGGCTTTCGACTGCGATTGGCGCCCAACCACCCCAAGAAGCAAAGACCGCTTCTTGGGGGCCCCGGTCACGCGCCAATCTCCGCTCAGGTTGACAGTCTATTTTTGATGCGAACTTTAGACCCAGGGCCCTAGGCTTTGCGTCCCTGCACAGTCCGCGGCGCCACCGCCGGTCTCCGCATGGGCACAATGGCCGCGCCGCCGGTCGGGGCGGCCTGCTGGAACCGCGACAGCATCTCCGACCGCACGTACTCGACAAAGCTCTGCATCTGCCGGTTCATCTCCTCCATGCGCTCGCGCATCTGCAGGATGATGGCGATGCCGGCGATGTTCACGCCCAGGTCGCGCGCCAGGTTGAGGATGAATTCCAGCCGCTCGAGGTCCTCGTCCGTATAGAGCCGCGTGTTGCCCTCGGTACGCGATGGCTTCAGCAGCCCCTCGCGCTCGTACAGGCGCAGCGTCTGCGGATGAATCTCGTACATCTCGGCCACCGCCGAGATCATGTACGCGCCTTTGGTCTTGCGTTTGGTGGCCATGGGAGCTCCCCGAATCTTACCTCACTTCAACGGTCGTTCGTGCTGCGTTGTTGAGCAGCAGCTCACAGCTTCTCAAACACCGCCGTGCGCGGGTCCTGCGGGTTCAGCTTTGCCAGCTCGCGCATGATCTCGCGGCTGCGTTCGTCGTTGAGGTGCGGCACCACCACGTCGATGGTCACGATCTGGTCGCCGCGCTGGCCGGGGTTCTGGGCGCTCTCGACACCCCGCTCCCGCAAGCGGAGTTTCTGGCCGCTCTGCGTCCCGGGCGGGATCTTCAACTGCGCCCGGCCGTCGATCGTCGGCACCTCGACCTTGGCGCCCAGCGAGGCCTCGGCCACTGTCACCGGCACGTTCAACTGGATGTCGTCGCCCACGCGCGTAAAGACCGGGTGCGTGCCCGTGCGCACGATCAGGTAGAGGTCTCCCGCCGGCCCGCCGTTCAGCCCCGCGTTGCCCTTGCCCTGCAGACGGATGCGCTGTCCGTCGCGCGTGCCGGGCTTGATGCGGAACTCGACCATCTCGGAGCGCGTCACCACGCCCTCGCCGCGGCAGGTGGGGCAGTCGTCGGAGATGCGCCCCGTTCCGTTGCAGCGCGGACAGGGAATGTTGAACTTCATCCGCCCGCCCATCTGCGTCACCTGGCCCGTGCCGTTGCACTCCGGGCAGGTCATCATGCCGCCGGTGTGGGCCTGTCCGTGGCAGGTGGGGCAGGTCTCCTGGCGGTTGATCTGCATGCGCGCTTGGCCGCCCCGGATAGCCGTCCAGAAGTCCACCGTGGCCTGGTACTCGAGGTCGGTCCCCGGCTGCGGCCCGCGCGGCTGCTGCGGCTCGTGCGCGCCCGAGAAGATGCCCGAGAAGATGTCCTTGAAGCTGCCCCAGCCCGCCGATCCCGCACCGGGGCCCGCGCCCGGCTGCTGGCCCGCGCCGGGAAACCCCGAGAAGTCGAACCCCTCGAAGTCCACGTGGGGCCGGCCGCCGGCACTCTGCTGGCGCGCGTAGGCCTCGGCCTGCGCCGGGTCGATCTGGTCGGAGTAGAAACCGACCTGATCGTAGATCTTGCGCTTCTTTTCGTCGCTCAGGACGTCGTTGGCCTCGGAGATCTCCTTGAACTTCTCCTCGGCCTTCTTGTCGCCCGGGTTCACGTCGGGATGGTATCGGCGCGCGGCCTTCCTGAAGGCCTTGCGAATCTCTTCGGGCGTGGCCGTCTTCTTGACGCCTAGCGTCGCGTAATAGTCCTTGTTTTGCGTTGTGGGCATGTGTGTTTTCTTAACTCAGTTCAACTTACAGGTTGCGTCTTCCCATTTCTGCATGAACCCTGCCAATGTTCGCAAAGGCTCATCGGCAAAAACTTAAGCAATGCGCAGCACCTTCTCGACGGCACGCGGCTCGCGGTCGATCACCATCAGGTAGGCGCGCGTCGAGCCTTCAGGCACGAGGCGGCCTTGCTCCCAATGGCGCACCGTGTTGACGCTGAAGCCAAAGCGCGTGGCGAACTCCCGCTGCGTCAAGCCCAGCCGGCCGCGGATCGCTTTTACGTCGATCTCGGGCGGAATGTGGACGACGCAGGTACCTTTCTTTGCTTTGCCTTCAACGACGGCCAATGCCTGCTCAAAGTCCCGGATGATGCTCTTGCCGGTTTTGCTCATAATACTGATCTCCGCTTGCGATTCTTCTGCACCTCAATCAATCAGAGCCGAATCAAATGGGCTATCCACGCGCATACAATTCCAAGGATGACGGTCGCAACTATAAATAGCGGCGAAAAGAATTGCCTACGGGATTTGACCTCGCTGTATTCCTCCTCGCCTGCGCCGATCAAGAAGATTCCCTTAGGGAATACTTTAGTAAAGGCAAAATGACCGACAAACGGAAGGAGCGCCAAAACGCATATGAACACACTTGACAGCATGATTGCCGGGTCAGACAATTTTAGGATTCGGATCGTCGCAGCCCTTCCGATCACAATTCCCAGGGGCGCGCCAACAAGAATGAAAGTCAGCATGAAAGACAGCGGCCTTGCATCCCCGTCAATGAAAATCTCGAAGAAGGACGGCCATGAATACCTTAGAGACGGTGCAATTGCATTCTCTAGCCTGTCAAAAGTTTGAACGACCTGATCATTCTCTCCAGCGATTGAGATTTCGACTGGAGCGCCCCAATCTACAGAGAATGTAACTTCAGATGAAGGGCTCCTCCACCCTTTCCCGAGTGTTAGCGTCTTGATCTTATTTGTCCCGATGTTATTTATCGTCAGCAGCTCTTCAAGTGAGGACAGACGGAGCGTGAGATCCCCAGCACATTTGACACTTATGGCACACTCACCACTGTGGCTAGCCAAAACCTCGCAAATGCGCCGGACTTGCGTCGCGCTAAGGACAAAGGACCTCTTGATCTTTGCTACCTTTGTCGCATGCACTTAGACCCTCCGATCGGCCCTTTCTCGCGATTCGCATATTGACGCAACAAGATCAAAGTCGCCGGCCGGATTCAAGTCAAGACTTGAATCCGGCCGGCACTCGTCTCACTACTTTTTGTCCTCCACGTCCACATACTCCGCGTCGATCACGCCTTCGTCTTTCTTCTGCTCGGAGGCGCCTGCGCCAGTCCCGTCCGAAGGCCCGCCGGCCGCAGGCCCTGCCGCCGCCGCAGCCGCGTTCGCCTTGTAGAGCACCTCGGCCAGCTTGTGGCTGGCCTGGGTCAGCTTTTCGTGCGCGGACTTCAACTCGGACACAGACGGCGCGCCTTCGAGAGTCTTCTTGGCGTCGGCCAGAGCCGATTCGACCTCGGTCTTGTCGGCGGCAGCCACCTTTTCGCCCGCGTCCTTCAGCATCTTCTCGATGTTGTAGACCAGGCCGTCGAGCTGGTTGCGGGCTTCGATCTGCTCGCGCTGTTCCTTGTCCTCGGCGGCGTGCGCTTCGGCCTCCTTGGCCATCTTCTCGACCTCGTCTTTCGAGAGGCCGGAACTCGAGGTGATGGTGATGCGCGTGTCCTTGCCGGTGGCGTTGTCCTTGGCGGTCACGTTCAAAATGCCGTTGGCGTCGATGTCGAAGGTCACCTCGATCTGGGGCACGCCGCGCGGCGCCGGCGGAATCCCGGCCAGCTTGAACTTGCCCAGGGTGCGGTTCTGCCCGGCCATGGGGCGCTCGCCCTGCAGCACGTGCACCTCGACCTCGGTCTGCGAATCGGCCGCCGTCGAAAACGTCTCCGTCTTCTTGGTCGGGATGGTGGTGTTGCGCGGGATCATGGGCGTGGCCACGCCGCCCAGGGTCTCGATGGCCAGGGTCAGCGGCGTCACGTCGAGCAGCAGCAGGTCCTTGACCTCGCCGGCCAGCACGCCCGCCTGCACGGCCGCGCCCACCGCAACCACCTCGTCGGGGTTCACGCCGCGGTGCGGCTCCTTGCCGAAGAGCTTCTTCACCAGCTCCTGGATCCTGGGCATGCGCGTCTGTCCGCCCACCAGGACGACCTCGTCGATCTGGCTGGTGGTGACGCCCGCGTCCTTGAGCGCCTGCTGGCACGGGCCGACGGACTTCTCGATCAGGTCTTCGACCAGCTGCTCCAGCTTGGCGCGCGTCAGCTTGCGGACCAGGTGCTTGGGCCCGGTGGCGTCCGCGGTGATGAACGGCAGGTTGATCTCGGTCTCGACGGTGGTCGAGAGCTCGATCTTGGCCTTCTCCGCGGCGTCCTTCAGCCGCTGCAGGGCCATCTCGTTGCCCTTCGAGCTCAGGTCGAGGCCCTCTTCCTGCTTGAACTCGGCGATGAGCCAGTCCACGATGCGCTGGTCGAGATTATCGCCGCCCAGGTGGGTGTCGCCGTTGGTGGACTTGACCTCGATGACGCCCTCGCCCACCTCGAGGATGGAGATGTCGAAGGTGCCGCCGCCGAAGTCATAGACGGCGATGGTCTCGTCCTTCTTCTTGTCGAGGCCATAGGCCAGCGCGGCCGCCGTGGGCTCGTTGACGATGCGCTTCACGTCCAGGCCGGCGATCTTGCCCGCGTCCTTGGTGGCCTGGCGCTGGGCGTCGTTAAAGTAGGCCGGCACGGTGATCACGGCCTCGGTCACCGACTCGCCCAGGTAGGCTTCGGCAGACTTCTTCAGCTTCTGCAGGATCATGGCCGAGATCTCGGGCGGCGTATACTCCTTGCCCTGCGCCACAACGGCCACGTGGTCGCCCTGCTGGACGACTTTGTAGGGCACCATCTTCATCTCGTCGTTCACTTCGTTGAAACGCCGGCCCATAAACCGCTTGATCGAGAAGATGGTGTTCTCGGGGTTGGTGATGGCCTGGCGCTTGGCCACCTGGCCCACCAGGCGCTCTCCGGACTTGGAAAAGCCGACGATCGAGGGCGTGGTGCGCGCACCCTCTTCATTTGCAATCACTTTGGGCTCTCCGCCCTCGAGCACGGCGACGCACGAGTTGGTGGTGCCGAGGTCGATTCCAATCATCTTGGCCATGGATACTCTCCTGCTGCGTGGAAGATTCTGACCTTAATAAGATGCAGGATTGAGCGGGTTAGTGTCAACTTTATTTGATATTCATTCAGTTAAGGGCGAGGTTTTCTGGAGCGAGGTGCAGGTGTTGATTCGAAATTTGAGGGGGGAAGCTCCGAACCGGGATCTCTCTTTGCAGGGCTCACGCCGGGCCGTTAGACGGCGAACGGGCACAGCCGGTCGGTGGCGTGGTTTAACCGCCGCCGCGATAGAGGGCCACGCCCTGGATCTGGGGAAAGTTCATGTTAGCGCCGTGCAGGGGGTAAGCGGTGCGGGCCTCATCACCACCTCCCAGGCCGCCGATCACCAGGGTCTTGCCGCCCACTTTGGCGTTTCCGATCCACTTGAGATGATATTTATCGATGAGGCTTTCGAGCCGCGCCTTGTTTTCGCCCACGGCATTGTTCCAGTAGGTGATGGCATCGTTGACAGCCTGCTTCACTTTTGACTCGTCCCAGGTGTCCGGAAACATCGTGCTCCACTTCAAGGCTGTGACGATGCCTGAATCGTTCTCCTGCTGTGTGAGGCCGCCGAATCTCCAGCCGATCATGTAACACCCCAACCCTGCCGGGTTCGGGATCAAGGTGCGGTGGATGTTGGGCTTGTCTTTGATCTTGTCCCACTTGGCCTTGCTGTGGAAGCCGGTTTCATTGGGCTTTTCGGGCAGAAACAGGTGGTTCCAGAGCCCCGCGGTCGCCTTCAGAGCCGGCATGAGAGCACCTCCGAGCGTGATCTACGGCCGAGGATCGGCCATGCGACGGCAGTTTAGACAAACGGCCGCCGGGAATCAATCAAATTCGACCGGACAAGCAGGGTTCTGGTGGCAGCTGCAGGCCGGAAGTGCGCGAGCCGTCACAGACGGGTAGGTGGGGATCGTTTAGGCTCAAGAGAGTTTGCCGGCCCGATGACGACTGCCACCGCCGAAGCCCGCTACCCGCTGACCCAGGGCGTTAACCCGTGGCTGGTCACCATGGCCGTTATGCTGCCCACCTTTATGGAGGTGCTGGACACGGCCATCGCTTCCGTAGCCCTGCCCTACATCGCGGGCAGCCTTTCGGCCACCAACTCCGAGGCCACCTGGGTCCTCACCAGCTACCTCGTGGCCAACGCCGTCATCCTGCCCGCCTCCAACTGGTTCGCCCGCCGTTTCGGCCGCAAGCGCTTCCTGCTCACCTGCGTGATCATCTTCACCGTGGCGTCGTTCTTTTGCGGCGCAGCCCCCTCCCTGGCGGTGATTCTGCTGGCCCGCATTATGCAGGGGGCCGGCGGCGGCGCGCTGCAGCCGCTCTCGCAGTCGATCCTGCTCGAGAGCTTCCCGCCCGCCAAGCGCTCCATGGCCATGGCCGCGTACGCACTGGGGATCGTGGTGGCACCGGTGCTGGGGCCCACGCTGGGCGGCTGGCTGACCGACACCTACAGCTGGCGCTACGCCTTCTACATCAATATCCCCGTCGGCATTCTTGCGGTCATCATGATCTCCCAGTTCGTCCGCGATCCCAACTACATCAAGCACGCCAAGGTCGGCCCCTTCGACAACCTCGGCTTCGGCCTGCTGATCGTCTGGACCGGATGCCTCCAGGTCGTTCTCGACAGGGGCCAGGAGGACGACTGGTTCGGCGCCGTGTGGGTCCGCTGGGCGGTGGCGGCGCTCGTCGTCGCCCTCATCGGGTGGATATGGAGGTCGTGGACGAACCCCGCCGGCATCGTCAACCTTCACATTCTGCGCGACCGCAACTTCCGCACCGGCCTGCTGCTCATCGCCCTGCTGGGCATGTGTATCTATATCACCATCACCATCCTGCCGCTCTACTACCAGGAGATCATGGGCTACACGGCTTTTGCCGCGGGTCTGGTCGTGGGACCGCGCGGCATCGGGTCGTTCATCGGCTCTCCAGTCATCGGGATCCTCGGGTCAAGGATGGACAATCGCAAGCTGCTCTGCGGCGGCTTCATCGGCTTTGGCATCTGCGCGCTCATGTTCGGCTCGGTCAACCTCGACATTGGGCCACTGACGCTGCTTTTGCCCATCACGCTCACGGGGTTTGCGCTGAGCTTCGTCTTTGTGCCCCTGGCGACGATGACGACGGCCACCATCTCCAACCAGGAGATGGGCAACGCCACCGGCCTCTTCAACATGCTGCGCAACATCGGCGGCTCGGTGGGGATCGCCATGGCAACGACCGAGCTCACCCGCCGCGCCGACCTGCACCAGACCGAGATCGGGGCGCACCTCACGCCGTCGAGCCCGGTCTTCCAGCGCGTCACCGGCTCATTGGGCCCCTACCTCGGCCATCAGCTCGGCCCCGCCGCGGCCCGGCCCGGCTCGCTGGCCATGATCTACGGGCTGCTCAAGCAGCAGGCGGCGCTGCTGGCTTACGTCGATGTCTTCCGCTGGACGGCCCTGCTGGCCTTTCTCTGCGCCGGCGCCGTGTGGCTGTTCGGCAAGCAGCCGGACCATCGCAAAGCGCCGGCAGGGATGCACTGAGCCCTAGGAACCTGCGGAAGATGCCTGCGCCCGCCGCCGCAAGGATGCCGCGGAGGCGAATGGCCCGAGCCGCTGCGCAGGTCCCGGCTCGTCGCGAACTCTCTACGCCCAGAGCTCGCTCACCAGCAGTCCGCCGAGCCGCGGCCGCTGCGCCTGCAGCTCAAGGCCGGCGCCGCGCAGGGCGCTTCGATGGTCCGGAAGACTGCGCACGGCGAGCCCGGTGAGCTGGCGGAAGCCGAAGTAGAGGCCGTCCACGACCGGCTGCGCCATCGCACCCCCCATTCGGCTGCGCGGGATGGCGAACTCGGAGACCACCCAGTGCGCATCCGGCGTCACCAGTCCCTGCAGCCGCATGGCGAGCCCCTGAACCTCTTCCATGGTGAGGAAGTCGAGGAAGAAGTGGGCGACCACCAGGTCATACGGCGGGTTCGGGGGCTGCCATAGGCGGATATCGGCGCAGTGAGCGCGGACGCGGTGGGCGTGAGGCCCGGCGCCACGGATGAGGGCGCGCAGCATGGCGGTGCTGGCGTCCACGGCGTCGATCTCGACCTGCCGGTTGGCCCGCAGCAGGCGCGCGGTAAAGCGGCCGTCGCCGTCGCCGAGGATGAGGGCGCGGCGGGATGAGAGCATCCGGTCGAGATAAGTCTCGCGGCACCAGGAGAGCCACGGTCCGAAGGTCGCCCACTCCATCCAGCGGTAGAGGCCGGCCAGGCGGTTGAGGTCGGCGGGGGCGTTCATCGGGGCAGGAAAAAGATGGGCGTGAGGAGGACCAGATCGGCCAGGGCGCGGAGAGCGAGCGGCGTGAGGCGTCCGCGGGAGCGGTCGAGGACGACGAGCAGAAGAGCGCTCGCGGCTCCGGCGGCGAGCAGCGCCGAGGGACGCGGATGACCGGCGAAGAGAGCCAGCGCAAGCGTGGCACCGGCCAGGCCGAGGATCGTTCCCAGTCGATCGACGCGGAGCGCACGGCCGGCGGCACGGGGGTGCGGCCAGGCATCGGCCCGTTCCCAGTGAGCGATGGCGTGGCAGTTGAGCCAGGCAAGGGCGGCAAAGTAGATTGCCGGGACGACGACGGCCCAGAGTGCGCCGCCGCGGCCGCGCAGGCGGAGATACGCGGGCAGCGCGCAGGCGGCCGTGAAGATGACGCCGACGAGAAGCTCCTTGGTGAACAGGCGCGGCAGGGGACGCGGCAGGCGCCGGTGGGAGTGGACGCCGGAGAAGTAGGCGAGCGCGGCTGCCGTGAGGAATGAGTCGGGCACCCGCGCGGTGCGGGGCATGGACGCCAGGGCGATGCACGCGGCGGCGAGCGCGGCGCAGGCGGCGAGCGGCGCCAGGATGTAGCGGCGCCGCCAATGAAAGTAGTGTCGGTCCTGCAACTGGCGGTGAGCGGGAAGCTGGCGCCAGTCCGGCGAGCGGAGGCCGGCACGGGCGTCGAGGAGCCGGTCGCCGATGTAGACCGACCACGCGGCGAGGGCCAGCAGAACCGGTGTCGAGAGCCGGAGCTGGACACCCGCGGCCCACGCGAACGCGAATGCCCAGACGACCGCGACCGTGGGTGCATCGAAGCTGCACAGGTGCCAGAGAGCGAGCGGCGCCGGCGCAGCCAAGAGGGGGGGCGAGGTGCGGACGCCGTTCGCGGAACCGCCGCGGCCCGCGGATTGCCGTGGGTTCGCAGCACAGGCCGGTTGCGAGCGCAGGTCTTTTGACGGCGATTGCACGAGGGGAAGCGCCACTCTCCTCAATTTTAGGTGATTGGGGAGATCGAAGTGCGCGGACAGCGGCCGCGCCGGGACCTGCTGGTCGCGAGCGCGGCTCGGCAGCGGCTGCAGATTCAACTGCGCATGGGATTTGGGCAGGCGCGGAGCCGCGCTGTTCTATACACTACTTTTGGAACCCTCAGGACGATTTACGCATCCATTAGGGGCGTACATCTTGCGAAGCTGCTTACCTAACCGATTGGAACCGTCTTGATCTCGTTACAACCTTTTGACAAGAACACGGTGTTCCCCTGTGCCCTGGCGCTGGTGTTGGCAGTTGCGGTCTGGGGAACGGGCGGTGCAGCTGCGCAGACTTTGCCGAGTTCGGCCGCCGCGGGGCCTTCCGCAGTGCCGCAGTCGAGCTATCAGGGCAGCGTAGCCACCGGGCCGGTATCGCCCCAGCCGATCGGGCTATCGCTCGACGATGCCATCGCGCGGGGGCTGCAGACAAACCTCGGCATCATCCTGAGTGGCACCGAGACGGCCCAGGAGAAAGCCGAGCGGCTGAGCCAGCTGCAGAATCTTCTGCCGGATGTGAAGTTCAACGGGACCGAGGCGGTGATGCAGACGGACCTGGCGGCCGAGGGTCTGCGCATCACGGGGTTCCCGAAGGTGGTCGGGCCGTATGGGTACACGGATCTGCGCGCGGCGCTGAGCTGGTCGCTCATCGACGTGAACTCGCTGCGGACCTACCTGGCGGCGAAGCACAACTTCAATGCAGCGCAACTCTCCGCCGAAGACGCGCGCCAGATGGTGATCCTGACCGTAGGCAACGCTTACATGCTGGTGCTGGCCGACCAGGC
>Ga0335075_10008368_pt1 | contig 15855 bp, 12 predicted proteins | sample Lox_Sample_24_FD_206723 | JGI IMG/M metagenome (GOLD analysis project Ga0335075, IMG submission 206723) | Soil microbial communities from Loxahatchee National Wildlife Refuge, Florida, United States - Lox_Sample_2.4 | ecosystem: Environmental > Terrestrial > Soil > Wetlands | place: USA... | reverse complement strand
CGGTCAGCTCGAGCAGCAGCGCCGACGGCGGCAGCCCCGATTCGAGCAGCGCCGACCGGACGCCCTCGACGAACCCGGGGTCGCGGAACTGCCGGGCGGACACGTTGACCGATACGTGCGGCCCGCCGTCGAGCGGCGCTTCCATCCGGCGGCGCCACTGGACCATGTCCGACAGCGCCTGCCGCAGCACCCAGTCGCCGAGCGGCACGATGTGACCGGTCTCCTCGGCCAGCGTGATGAACTGGCCCGGCAGCATCATGCCCCACTGCGGGTGCGGCCACCTGATCAGCGCCTCGAACCCGTCGATCTGGCCGTTGTCGAGGGTCACGATCGGCTGGTAGGCGAGGGTGAACTCGGAGTTCTTGAGCGCGTCCTCGAGCGCGGCCTGCACCTCGCGGCGGCGGAGCATGCCCGCCGACAGCACCGGCTGGTAGCTTCGCCAGCGCCGCTTGCCCGCCGCCTTGGCCGCGTACAGCGCGAGGTCGGCGTGGCGCAGCAGCTCGTCCGCGTCGGTGCTGTCGACCGAGGTGGCGACGCCGACGGTGGCGGTCGCGATCACCTCGGCGTCGCTGAGCGTGAACGGGCCGGTGAACGCGGCCACGATCCGCTCGGCGAACACCTCGACCGCCTCGCCGTCCGGCGCGTCGTCAATGAGGAGCGCGAACTCGTCGCCGCCGAGCCGGGCGGCGGTGTCGGACGGGCGCACCGACGCGGCCAGCCGGCCGGCCACCGCCGCCAGCAGCTCGTCGCCGGTGCCATGGCCCATCGTGTCGTTGACGACCTTGAAGTCGTCCAGGTCGACGAAGAGCACGCCGACGGTCCGCTCGGTCCTGCGCGCGTGATCGAGCGCGTCCGCGACCCGCTCGGCGAACAGCACCCGGTTGGGCAGGCCGGTCAGCGCGTCGTGGTACGCCTGGTGCTTAAGCTCCTGCTCGAGCTGGTGCTGCTCGGTGACGTCGCGCAGGGTCAGCACCATGCCGCCGACGGTCCGGTCGCCCCGCAGGTCGCTCGATCGGACCTCGAGCACGGCGTCGCGGCCGTCGAGGCGCTCGATCCGGAGCAGGAAGCCATGCGTGCCCGCGGTGATGCCGGCCAGGATCAGGTCCATCACCCGGGCGACGTCGGCTCGCGTCTCCGGGTCGACCAGGTCCTCGAGCCGGTTGCCCTCCACCGCGACGTCGCCGAAGATCGCGGCCGCGGACGGGGTCGCGTAGGCGACGAGCCCGTCGTCGCCGATGATCAAGATCGCGTCGGAGGTGTTGCGGACCAGGGTCCTGAACAGCGCCTGGCCGCGCTGCCTGATCACCTCCTGGGTGAGGGTGACCCGCTCGACCGCGAGCGCCGCCTGGCCGGCCAGGATCTCGAGCGCGGGCGCGAGCTCGGCCAGCGCTGACTGCAGGCCGTAGACGCAGAGCACGCCGATGTGCGGGTCGCCGGTCGGCCGGTCCTTCAGCATCAGCGGGCAGAGCAGGGCGCCCTCGGCCTGGCCGACCCGGGCCGGGCCGGGCCGGGCGACGCCGAAGTCCTCGGCCGGGACGAACCGGGGGCGGTCGAGCCCGGGCAGCAGCTTCTCGGTCAGCTCGCGCAGCCGGTCGCCCGACAGCTCGTCGGCGACGGCGGCCGGGGTGGTCGCGCGGACCGGGATGACCGCGCGCAGGCGCCCGTCGCGGCGCACCGCCAGCAGCGCCGTGACCCGGTCCCTGGACGCCTGGTCGGGCCGGCTGACCAGGGCGGTCGCGGCGGTCTGGACGGCCGCCGCGATCTCCTCGGGCGTGGTCGCGGAGGCGAGGGCGGCCCCCGCCACCCGCAGCGATCGTTCACGGACCATGGCCCGCCGCTGGAACGAGGCCACGTCCCACAGTCGGGACAGCACGAGCAGGTACAGTACCCCGCACACGACCGCCACGACGGCATCACTGGCGTCCCGATGGAGGAACGATCGGACGAAGAGGTAGACCGGCGGAACGAGCGACGCCACCAGGATCGTGGAATAGATCACCACGCGCGGCGATGACAGCGTGTGATCTCCTCGGTGCGCTCCCCGCATGACCGGCAACCCCCATCCCGCAGTCTTCGCAGTTCACGAGCTCTTCTGCACTCTATTCTGAACGTATATGGGCAACTCCAGAGAGTACGCGGCGTGACCTACCGTTCCTTTGTTATGTGACCACAAGACAGCCGTCCAACCCTGCCAATAGCGGGCATTACGGCCCACAGGGCCGAGCGTTAGCATGTGACCGCAGACGAGTCCGCATGGAGACAGGTGGCAAATGGCGAGGAACCTGCAAGAGCTGCTTGACGAGGCCGGGAGCACGGTTGAGCTGCTGCGCAATTCGCAGCTCGGCGCCTACATCTACCCCGTCGTCCCGTCCGAGTTCACGAACTTCCGACGCGAGGTCATCGCGTGGCGCGAGACGGCGGTGCTCTACGACCAGTCGCACCACATGCACAACATCTTTATCTCCGGTCCGGACGCCCTGAAGCTGATCACCGACACCGGCATTAACTCCACCGCGAAGTTCGCGGTCGACACGGCCAAGCAGTTTGTCCCGGTTTCGCCCGATGGCGGGGTCATCGGCGATGGCATCTTGTTCCGCGAGTCCGAAGAGGAATTCACCTTCGTCGGCCGCGCGCCGGTCGCCAACTGGCTGCTGTTCCATGGTTCGAACGGCTACAACGTCGACCTGGTGCTCGACCCGCGGTCGCCGTCGCGGCCGTACGGGAAGGCGGTGACCCGCAAGCTGTGGCGGTTCCAGATCCAGGGGCCGAGCGCGTGGCCGGTCATCGAGAAGCTCAACGGCGAGCCGCTCGAGCAGGTCCGGTTCTTCCGGATGGGCTGGATGAACATCGGCGGCGAGAAGGTCCGGACGCTCAGGCACGGGATGGCGGGCGCGCCGGGGCTGGAGATCTGGGGCCCGTACGAGTCGTATGACCAGGTCAGGGACACGATCCTGGAGGCCGGGGCGGAGTTCGGGCTGGAGCCGTGCGGCGCCCGCGCCTACTCCTGCAACACGCTCGAGTCGGGCTGGATACCGTCCCCGCTGCCCGCCATCTACACCTCGCCCGAGCTGCGGTCCTACCGGCAGTGGCTGGGGGCGGACTCGTACGAGGCGACCAACGCGATCGCCGGGTCGTTCGCGTCGCCCAATATCGAGGACTACTACACCAACCCCTGGGAGCTCGGCTACGGCGGCTTCGTGAAGTTCGACCACGACTTCATCGGCCGGGACGCCCTGGCCGCGATCGACGGCTCCGCCCAGCGGCGGAAGGTGACCCTGGCCTGGAACGCGGACGACCTCGGGCGGCTGCTGACGTCGCCGCTCGGCCCCGGCCCCGGGTACCAGTTCTTCGACCTGCCGAACGCCAACTACGGCTCGTCCAACTTCGACGCGGTGGTGGACGCGTCGGGGAAGGTCGTCGGCGTCTCGATGTTCACCGGCTACTCGGCCAACGAGCGGTGCGGGCTGTCGCTCGCGACCGTCGACCCCGACGTCCCGATCGGGGCCGAGGTCAGGGTCATCTGGGGCGAGCCGGACGGCGGGACCAGGAAGACCACGGTCCAGCCGCACGAGCAGTTCGCGGTCCGGGCGATCGTCTCCCCCACCCCGTACTCGGCCGTCGTCCGCGAGAGCTACCACGAAGGCTGGCGCTCGACGGCCGACTGACGCCTGGACGGGCCGAGGCGGCGCCGCGGGATGGCGCTGTGGCCCACGACGCTAAGAGTCCCTTGGCGCTGTGGCCCATAGCGCTAATAGGTGTGGCGCGGTGGGCCACAGCGCCCAAGGCGGCTTAGCGCGGTGGGCCACAGCGCCCAAGGCGGCTTAGCGCGGTGGGCCACAGCGCCAGCGCGGGCGGGCGCCGGAGACGCGCCGAGGCGGCGCTTCTTGCTGTTATCCGCGGGCGACGCTGGAATGTCGGTGGCGGTTGCTACGTTGGCGGCGTGAACCGGACGGATCGGCTGTACGCCATCGTCGAGGAGCTGCGGGCGGTCGCGCCGCGCCCGCGCAGCGCACGCTGGCTGGCGGGACGGTTCGAGGTGAGCGCGCGCACGGTCGAGCGCGACATCGGCGCGCTCCAGCAGTCGGGGGTGCCGATCTGGGCCGAGCCCGGCCGCACCGGCGGCTACTGCCTGGACAAGGCGCGGACGCTGCCGCCGGTCAACCTGACCCCGGGCGAGGCGGTGGCGATGGCGGTCGCGCTGCGCAACCTGGACGGCACCCCGTTCCGGGCCGACGCCGGGACCGCGCTGCGCAAGCTGGTGGCGTCGATGCAGGCCGGGGACGCGGCCGCCGCCCAGGAGCTGGCCGAGCGGATCCACCTGTTCAGCGCGTTCGGCGGGCGCCCCCGGCCCCCGGCCCCGATGCCGCGGCTGGTCGCGGACGCGCTGCAGCCCCGGCGGGTGCTGCGGATCGGCTACGCCGACCGGGCCGGGGCGGTCACCGTCCGCGACATCGAGCCGCTCGGCTACGTCGGCTCGGACGCTCACTGGTACCTGATGGCGTGGTGCCGGCTGCGCGACGGGCAGCGCGCGTTCAGGACCGACCGGATCACCTCGGTCGCCGTCACGGCCGAGGCCGCCCCGCCGCGCGAGCTGCGCGGCGAGGACCTCGACATCCCGCCCGAGCGGCTCCGCCAGCTCACGCTGAGCTGACGGAGCGGCCCGCGCTACGCAACCGGCGGCGGGCTGAAGATCTCGAAGTGGTTGCCCTCGGGGTCGAGCAGGTGGGCGAACGTGAGCCCGTCGGCGTTGGTCACCGCCGCCCGCGCCACCTTGCCGCCCGCCTCCTCGGCCTTGCGGCAGGTCGCGGCGACGTCCTGCACGATCACGCTGAACACCGCGTAGCTCGGCAGCTTGCCCTCGGTGTTGAACAGCCCGCCGTGCACGCCGTCGGGGTCGCCGGTGGTGAAGACCGAGTACATCGGGCTGTTCGGGTCGTGCGCGACCGTCCAGCCGAGCACGTCGCCGTAGAACCTTGTCGTCGCGGCCGGGTCGCCGGTCCCGATCTCGAACCAGTCGATCGCGTTGAAGCCAGCCATGTCCGTCCCTCTCGTCAGGTGGTGCCGGGCTTTCCCCGGCACCACCCACTCTGGACGGGGCCCGCGACACCCCCCTGTCGGTGTTTACAAGAAGGACTGGTAGACGAGCTGGCGCAGCTCGGCCCGCAGCGGGTACGCGTTAGACGGGATGAGCTGGGTGAAGAACGAGACCGTGAGCCCCTCCGCGTGGTCGATCCAGAACGCGGTCGAGGCGGCGCCGCCCCAGGACAGCTCGCCCGGCGAGCAGTCGACCTTGACCGCGGCCGGGTCGGTCACGACCGCGAAGCCGAGCCCGAAGCCGGACCCGTGCATCGGCGACTCGGCGTACAGGGCGCGGCCGAACGTCGCGATGTCGAGCCCGCCCGGCAGGTGGTTGCGGCCCATGTAGCGGACCGTGCGCGGGCTCAGCAGCCGGACCCCGTCGAGCTCGCCCGCCGGCGAGCCGGGCCGGTCGAGCAGGAGCTGCAGGAACCGGTGGTAGTCGGCCGCGGTCGAGACCAGGCCGCCGCCGCCGCTGAGCATCCGCGGCTTGTGCCTGGCGTTGTCCCACGGGATCCCCATCCGCACCATCGCCCGGCCGGGGCCGAGCCCGTACAGCGCGGCCAGCCGCGACGCCCGGTCGTCGGAGACCCAGAACGTGGTGTCGGTCATCCCGAGCGGGCCGAAGATGCGCTCGGCGAAGAACTCCTCAAGCGACTGCCCGGAGGCGACCTCGACCACCCGGCCGAGCACGTCGGTCGAGACGCCGTAGTTCCACTCCGCGCCCGGCTGGAACAGCAGCGGCAGCGACGCCCAGCCGTCGCAGGCGGCCGCCAGGTCCATGCCCTTGGGCGCGCCCGGGTCGAACCCGGCCGCCCGGTAGATCGCGTCGACCGTGTGCACCCGGTGGAACCCGTAGGTGAGCCCGGAGGTGTGGGTGAGCAGGTGCCAGACCCGCATCGGCTCGGCGGCGGGCACCGTGAGCGGGTTCTGGTCCGAGCCGCCGGCGTAGACCCGCAGGTCGGCGAAGGACGGGATGAACTTGCTGACCGGGTCGGTGAGCTGGAGCGCCCCCTCCTCGTAGAGCATCATCGCGGCGACCGAGGTGATCGGCTTGGTCATCGAGAAGATCCGCCAGAGCGTGTCCGACTCGACCGGCAGGCCCTCCTCTCGGTCCCTGGCGCCGTAGCCGGACACGTGCGCGAGCTTGCCGTGCCTGCTGACCGTGACCAGGTACCCGGCCAGCCGGCCGTCGTCGACGTACCGGCCGAAGTGGCGGTCGATCCGCCCGAGCCGGCCGGTGTCCAGCCCGACCTCGGCCGGGTCCACCTCCGCCTTGATTCCGCTCACTGCCGCCGCCTTCCATTCGTGGGGGTAGATATGAAGGTACGGGAGTAAGCCGGGACCGTTCGAGATAAAGAACTTGAATTTTCCCGAACGGTCCCGGCTGACTGTGGCCCGCTGGCCTGGGTCAGGCTCCGGGGAGAGCGTCCTGCGGGTCGAGCGACTCGATCGCGGTCGCCCCGGCCGACTCCATCGCGGCCGCCTCGACGCCGGCCGGGTCGTCGCCGGGGACGGTCTCGGTGGCCGGCGGCGCCCACCGGCGCAGCTCGACCTGCGGGATCAGCCAGGTGGCGAGGAACGCGAGGAACGCGATCGGCGCGGCGATCAGGAACACCGTCTGGATCGACTCGGCGTAGCCGGCCACGAAGCCGTGCCGGACCGCGGCCGGCAGCAGGTCGAGCATCGCCGGGGTCACGTTGGCGCTGCTGAATCCGGACGGCAGCGGGATCCCGTGCAGGTGATGGGCGAGGTTGCCGACCAGCACGTTGGAGAAGATCGCGCCGAAGATCGCGGTGCCGAACGAGCCGCCGATCGACCGGAAGAACGTCGCCCCCGAGGTCGCGACCCCGAGCTCGCTGTGCTGAACGCCGTTCTGCACGATCGTCACCAGCACCTGCATGACGCTGCCGAGCCCCATGCCGAGGATCAGCATGAATAGCGCGTCCTCCCAGGTCGGGGTGCCCACGCCCATCAGGTGCAGCAGGAACAGGCCGAGGGTCATCATCGCGGTGCCCGCGATCGGGAAGAACCGGTACTTGCCGGTCCGCGAGACGATCTGCCCGGACGAGATCGACATGATCAGCAGGCCGCCCATCAGCGGCAGCAGGTAGAGCCCGGACACGGTGGGCGAGATGCCCCGCACGACCTGGAAGAAGGCCGGCAGGTAGGCGATCGCGCCGAACATGCCGAACCCGACGATGAAGCCGACGATGGAGGTGGAGGAGAACACCCGGGTCTTGAACAGGTGCAGCGGCAGCACCGGCTCCTTGGCCTTGCGCTCGATGAACACGAACGCGACGATCAGCGCCGCCCCGGCCGCGCCGAGGATGTAGATCGGGGCCGACGCCCACGGGTAGGTGGTGCCGCCGAGGCTGGTCAGCAGGATCAGCGCGGTCACCGCGAGCGACAGCACGACCGTGCCGAGGTAGTCGATGTGGTGGTGGATCTTGCTGAGCTTGCCGGGGACCTGGCTGGCGACGATGAACAGCGCGATCGCGCCGATCGGGACGTTGATGTAGAAGATCCAGCGCCAGCTCAGGTTGTCGACGAAGATGCCGCCGAGCAGCGGGCCGATCACGCTGGAGACGCCGAACACGGCCCCGAACAGGCCGGCGTAGCGGCCGCGCTCGCGGGGCGAGACGAGGTCGCCCAGGATCGCCTGCGCGCCGACCATCAGGCCGCCGGAGCCGAGGCCCTGGACCGCGCGGAACGCGATCAGCATGATCATCGAGTTCGACAGGCCGGACAGCACCGAGCCGACCAGGAAGATGACGATCGCGGCCTGGAAGAAGATCTTGCGGCCGTACTGGTCGCCGAGCTTGCCCCACAGCGGGGTCGAGACCGTGGTCGCGAGCAGGTAGGCGGTGATCACCCAGGCGATGTGCGATCCGCCCTTGAGGTCGCCGACGATCGTGGGCAGCGCGGTCGAGACGATCGTCTGGTCGAGCGCGGCCAGGAACATGCCGCACATGAGCGCGCCGATGATCACGAGGATCCGGCGGCGGTCAAGGCCGGGCAGGGCGCCGTTGCCTAGGGCGCCGCTGCCTTCGACCGCCTTGGAGTCTGATGCCGAGGCCATCAGGGGTTGTCCTTTCTTTCCATCACGTAACGCAGGTCGCTGGTCTCCGGGAGGCCGCTGGCGAGCGCGCCGAACGCGCGGTCGACCAGCTCGTCGAGCGGCGCGGTGCCGCCGGAGGAGGCCCAGAAGGACATGCTCGACCGGAACACGCCGGTCGCGATCGAGGCGAGCAGGCCCGGATAGGGGTCCCGCTCGAGGGTGGAGCCGAGGCGCTCCGCGATCGCCTCGGCCAGGGACCGTTCGATGGCGGCCATCTGGGCGGCGTGGGCGGCGTGCAGGTGCGGGTCGGTCCGGGCGGCCTTCATCCGGGCCAGCCATTCGATCGGGTCGCCGCCGAGCTCGGCGAACTCGCCCATCACCGCGGTCGCGCGGCTGGTCATCAGCGCGCGGAGCACGGTTACGACCGGCTCGCCGGGCTGCCCGTGCACGATCGCGTCGCGGGTGGCGGCGGCCAGCTCGGGGTCGGCCCCGAACAGCGCCGCTTCCTTGGTCGGGAAGTAGTTGAAGAAGGTGCGGGGCGAGACGTTGGCGGCCTCGGCGATCTCCTCCACGGTGACGTTGGAGTAGCCGCGGTCGGCGATCAGGCGCAGCGCGACCCGGCGGAGCTCGAGGCGCGTCGCCTGCTTCTTGCGCTCGCGGAGGGAGGCGGACGGCCCCTCGGCGGTGGTGGCTACGGTCATCATGCGCTCACTAAATGTTTGCGACGTCTATAAGTTTGCGTGCACTTAAATTTTACAGTCACCGCAACACTGTCGGCAGCGGGGGTATTCCCGACGATGGCTACGATGTCTGGTGTGCCAGATTCAGACGTCTCAGCAGCGGTGTCGCCGGCGCTGGCGGCGCAGATCGCGGCCCGGCACTACGGGGTGGCGGCGACCGCGGAGCGGCTGCCGTCGGAGTTCGACGACACGTTTCGGCTGACCGGGGCGGACGGCACCCGGTGGCTGCTGAAGATCGCGGCCGGGTCCGAGCCGGCCCTCCGTTCGGGGGTCGGGTTTCAGACCGCGTTGCTGCTGCACCTGGCGGCGGTCGCGCCCGAGCTGCCGGTGCAGCGGGTGGTGCCCGCGGTCGACGGGCGGCCGGAGGTCGTGGCCGGCGGCCGGCTGGTGCGGCTGACATCGTGGCTGGACGGGCGGCTGCTGGGGCCGGGGGCGTCGAGCCCGGGGCTGCGGCGGTCCATCGGCGGCACCCTGGCCCGGCTCAACCTCAGCCTGCGCGGGTTCGAGCATCCGGGCGCGGCCCGGACCCACCGCTGGGACCTGCAGCGGTTCGGGGCGCTGCGGCCGCTGCTGGCCGAGCTGCCGGCGGCTTCGCGGGGCGCGCTGGCGGACTGCCTGGACCGGTTCGAGGCAGTCGTCGCGCCGTCGCTGGCCGGGGTGCGGACCCAGGTCATCCACTCCGACTTCCACGGCGAGAACGTGCTCACCGACGGCGCCCGGGTGACCGGCATCCTCGACTTCGGCGACGCGCTGACCGGGCCGGTGCCGATGGACGTGGGGGTGGCCGCCTGCTACCAGCTCGGCGTCGGCGGTCCCGACGCAGCAGTTCCGCCCCCGGCGCTGCTGGGGCCGGCGGCGGACCTGGTGGCCGGCTACCACGCGGTCGACCCGCTCTCGGCCGCGGACGTGGCGCTGGCGGCGGAGTTCCTGGTCGCCCGGGTCGCGGCGCGGATCATCCTGAGCCAGGCGCACGCGGCCCGCGATCCCGGCAACGCCGGGTACCTGCTGCGCCGGACGCCGGCCGCGATCGCGCACTTCGGCGCGCTGTCCGGCATCGGCACCGGCGAGATCGGGCGCCGCCTGGCCGCGGCGTGCCGGCTGGAGGTGACGTGATGACGGACTCCGCTTCGGGGCCGGATTCGGTTCCGGTGATGGTCAACGGGTACGACGGGGCCGGGCTGGCCGGGCTGCCTGCCGCCACCCGGGAGCTGATCGCGCGGCGGGAGGCCGCCCTCGGCCGCGCCTACCGGCTGTTCTACGCCGCGCCGGTCGAGTTCGCCCGCGGCTCGGGAGTGTACCTGTACGACCCGGACGGCCGGGAGTACCTCGACGCCTACAACAACGTGCCGTCGGTCGGGCACTCGCACCCGGCCGTCACCGCGGCGGTGTCGCGGCAGCTGGCGACGCTCAACACGCACACCAGGTACCTGACCGACGGGCTCGTCGGGTACGCCGAGCGGCTGCTCGCGACCCACTCGATCGGCCCCGCGCAGGCGATGTTCACCTGCACCGGGTCGGAGGCGAACGACCTCGCGCTGCGGATCGCCCGGGAGCACACCGGCGGGCGCGGCGTGATCGTGACCGCCAACGCGTACCACGGGGTGACCGCGGCGGTGGCGGAGGTGTCGCCCAGCCTCGGGGCCGGGGTTCCGCTCGGCCCGGACGTGCGGGCGGTGCCCGCGCCCGGGCCCGGGGTGGACTTCGCGGCCGAGGTCGCGGCCGCGATGGCGGACCTCGAGCGGCACGGGTCGGGGGTGGCGGCGTTCCTGGCCGACTCGATCTTCTCCTCCGACGGGGTGCTGCCCGACCCCGGCGCGGACGTGCTCGCGCGGGTCGCGTCGCTGGTCCGGGCGGCGGGCGGCCTGTACATCGCCGACGAGGTGCAGTCGGGGTTCGGCCGGACCGGGACCCGGATGTGGGGGTACCAGCGGCACGGCGGGCTGGTGCCCGACATCGTGACGATGGGCAAGCCGATGGGCAACGGGCTGCCGATCGCGGGCCTGGTCGCCCGGCCTTCGGTGCTCGAGGAGTTCGGGCGGCGGGCGCGCTACTTCAACACGTTCGGCGGCAACCCGGTCTGCGTCGCCGCCGCGTCGGCCGTGCTCGACGTGCTCGCCGACGAGGACCTGCCCGGCAACGCGGTCAGCACCGGCGGATACCTGCTGGCGGCGCTGACGTCGCTCGCGGGCTCGGCGCCGGCGCTGGCGGAAGTGCGCGGGGCCGGGCTGTACGTGGGCGCGGACGTGGTGTCGCCGTCGACCGGGGCGCCGTCGGCCGAGCTGGCGGCGGCGATCGTCAACGGGATGCGGGCGCGGCGGGTGCTGATCAGCGCGACCGGGCCGCGCGGGAACGTGCTCAAGATCCGGCCGCCGCTGCCGTTCGGGCGGGAGCACGCCGACCATCTCGTGACGGTGCTGTCAGAGGTGCTGGCGGAGGTGCCTGGGACGCTGGGCTAGGAGTGCCAGGCGAACTGGGACTGCCAGCCGGTGTAGCCGTCGGCGTTCGGCCAGCTTCCGGCGAAGAGCCGTCCGACGACCGGGCGGGCCGGGGCGCTCGACGGCGCGCCGTTCGGCTGCCGCATCGGGATCAGCCACAGCCCGTCGTCGCGGACGTAGAGCAGGTCGCCGTCGGCGCCGGACCAGGTCGGGGCGGCGACGCCGGTGCCCGCCCGGGTGACCGCGAGCGCGTTGCCGCCTGACCCGGCCGCGTACCACAGCCGGCAGGTCCGGTACCAGGCGAGGAGCGCCTGCGCGGTGGCGGTCGCCCGGGCGGGCTGGGTCGCGCAGTGCGTGAACGCGAGGTCGGGCTCGCCCTGCCACTGAGACGAGGCCGGGTCGAGGTTGACCGGGGACGGCAGCGCCGGCTGAGCGGGCCCGCAGTGGCCGGAGACGTTGCAGTAGGAGATGGTCTTGGCGTTCCACAGCGCGCGGTCCTCGCCGGTCACCACCGTCACGCCGGCCCCGTCCGGTACCGCGAACGACGGGTAGGCCGGGGTGCTCGCCAGCGTCTCGGTCGGCTCGTTATTGAGCGGGTAGGACACCAGCGGCAGCTTGTCGGCCGGGGTCGACGCCGCGTCGCCCGGGTCGGACCAGGCCAGCAGCCCCTCGCCGTTCGACCACCAGCCGTCGACGATCAGCGCGGCCGTCCGCGACGAGGCCAGGCTGGTGATCACGATCCCCTCGGTCGGCACGAACAGATCGATCACGCTGCTGGCGAAGCGCCCGGCCGCGGTCACGGTGACGCTGGCGACCGCGACCTCGCGGCCGTTGGGCGACCAGGACGGCGCGCCGTCGAATCGGCCGGGCACCTCCAGCATCGGGTACGTCGGCCGGCCGGGCTGGACCGCGTACAGCTTCCCGCCTCCGGCCGAGGTCGCGGCCAGCTCGTCGGCCGCGGGCGACCAGGCGAAGCCGGCCACCGACGGCAGCACCTGGCGGGCGTCCTGGCCGTCAGGTCCCGCCAGCCACAGCGCGCCGCTGGTGACGGTGCCGTCGGCGGACGGGGCGCCGACCAGGTACGCGAGCCATTGCCCGTCGGGCGACCAGGACGGCGAGCCTGGGGTCTGCCCGCCCGGCCCGGTCGGGAGCGCGTGCAGGGTCGCGGCCTGCCCGGCCGCGCTGCCGTCGAGCACGTAGAGCCGGCCGGCCGACACGAACGCCAGGCGGCCGTGCCCGCCGAACGCCTTGCCGCCGATCGTCATCCCCGCTACCGGGTTCGTCCCGTTCGGCGCCGCCATCGTGAGGCTGGCGTCGGCCGGGACCGTCGTCGCCGGGGTAACGTGCGCGCACGCGGCGATGCCGCCGCCGACCCCGACCGCCACCGCGACCGCCGCGCATGTGGCGATAAATCTGCGCATCATGCTGTTTTGACGTCGGCGCGCGCGCATTGGTTGCTCCTCCGTGAAAAGAGGCTGCCTGGCGTCCGGTTACTCTGAAGGTGCTACCGCTGGAAAGGGCGCGCTGTCATGACCAACGCGGACACGACGGACATGGTTCCGGTCACCATCATCGGCGTTGCCGCGACGCCTGGCGAGACCTCGGACCGGCGCGAGCGGTTCTCGATTCTGCTCGCGTCGGCCGCCGACGGCGACGAGCGCCGGCTGTCGATCGGCGTCGGCGACGCCGAGGCGGCCGCGCTCGCCTTCAGCCTGCAGGGGCAGGAGTTCCCGCGGCCGATGACGTACCAGTTCATGGCCGCGCTGGTCGCGGCGGCGGGGTCGGCGGTCCGGTCGGTGCGGGTCACCAGGACCGACGGCCAGGTCTTCTACGCGCAGGTGACGCTGCGGGGCGGGGCGGTCGTGGACGCGCGGCCGAGCGACGCGATCAACCTGGCCGCGGTCACCGGCGCGCCCGTGCTGGTCGCGTCGGACCTGTTCACGGCTTGAGGTTGTAGACCCGGGTCGCGTGGCCGGCCAGCACCAGGGCGGCGGTCTCCTCGTCCGGCATCAGCCGGGCGACCGCGCGGGCGTTGGCGGCGATGCCGGGGATGCCCGGCCAGTCCGTGCCGAAGATCATCCGCCGGGTTAGGCGGGCCCAGTTCTGCCGGGCGTAGTAGTCGCGGAGCCGGGACGGCGGCAGCCCGGACAGCTCGATCCAGACCCGGTCGCTCGACAGCGCGAGGAACGCGGCCGCGTCGTACCACCAGCCGCGGCCGCCGTGCGCGAGCACCAGCGTGAGCGAGCGGAAGTCGCGCAGCACGTCGTCGAGCACGACCGGGTCGCCGAACGTGTTGGCGGCGCCGGGGAAGGTGGAGGTTCCGCAGTGCACCACGACCGGGACGCCGGCCGCCTGGCAGACCTCGTAGGCGGGGTAGAGCATCCGGTCGTTGGCGGCGACGCCGGCGTGCACCGGGTGGATCTTCAGCGCGACCGCGCCGAGCTCGAGCTGGCGGCGGACCTCGTCGTCGACCGGGTAGTGCAGGTGCGGGTTGACGTTGCCGATGACCTTGACCCGGTCGGGCGTGTGGGCCGCGATCGGGAGCATGTCCTCGATGACCTGGCAGCCGGTCACCTTGGGCGAGTACTCGCACATCAGCAGCGCGGTGTCGACGCCCTCGGCCGCCAGGTAGGCGTCGAACTCGGCCGGGACGACCGAGCCCGCGTCGTCGTAGATCCGTTCCATCGCCCCGGTCCCGCCGAACCCCTGCAGCCAGGTCTCCCGGGGCAGCTTGAGCGTGGGCAGCCGGGCGGCGTGCAGGTGCACGTCGATCAGCGGCATTCCGTCGATCATGGCGTGCTTGCGGTGGTGGTGAGCACCCCGGCCGCCATCGAGCGTAGATCCACCCGGCGGATCTTACCGGTCGCAGTGGTTGGGAACCCGTCGGTGAACACGATGGCGCGCGGACGCTTGAACGACGGGAGCCCCTCCCGGCAGAACTCGATCAGCTCGGCTTCGGTCGCCGTCGCCCCGGCCGCGAGCAGCACGTACCCGACCGGCTTCTCGAGGCCGTCGGCGTCGGGGGCAGCCACCACCACCGCCTGCGCTACCGCCGGGTGCGACAGCAGCCGGGTCTCCACCTCCATCGGCGAAACCCAGATGCCGGACGCCTTGATCATGTCGCCGGTCCGGCCGAGGCACGCGTAGTAGCCGTCGCCGTCCCTGACGTAGGTGTCGCCGGTCCGCAGCCACTCGCCCTGGAACACCAGCCGGGACGCGTCGTACCGGGCCCAGTAGCCGGTCGCCGAGGACCGCCCGCGCACGTACAGGGTGCCGGGGGTGCCCGCCTCGGCGATCTGGAGGCCGCTCTCCTCGTCGACCAGCTTGAGGTCGTAGCCGGGCACGGCGACGCCGGTGGTGCCGGGCCGGACCGCGCCGGGCGCGTTCGACAGGAAGATGTGCAGCATCTCGGTCATCCCGATGCCGTCGATGATGTCGATGCCGAACTGCTCCGTCCACCGCGCGTAGAGGGACGCCGGGAGCGCCTCGCCGGCCGAGGCGGCCAGCCGGACCCCGTCCAGCGCGTCGGCCGGCAGCCCGGCCCTGAGCATGTTGGCGAAGAACGTCGGGCCGCCGAAGAACAGCGTCGCGCCGTACTTGACGGCGGTCTCGGCGATCAGGTCGGGCCGGGACGGCGACGGCAGCAGCACGCAGGCCGCGCCGACCGCGAGCGGGAACAGGACCGAGTTGCCGAGACCGTAGGCGAAGAACGCCTTGGCGGCGGACAGGCAGCGGTCCGACGGCGTGATCCCGAGCACCTGGGCGCCGTAGGTCTCGCAGACGACCGGGACGGACCCGTGCCGGTGCATCGCGCCCTTCGGGGTCCCGGTCGTGCCCGAGGTGTAGAGCCAGAACGCCGGGGAGTCGGCGGTGGTGTCGTAGACGGAGTAGTCCGGCTCGAACGCGGCCAGGTCGTCTAGGAGGTGAACTGGCGCAGGGGGTTTGGGGGGCAGCTGCCCCCCAAGCGCGGGGGGGTTTGGGGGGGTCGTCCCCCCGGGGGAAAACAGCACGCCGGCCAGTTCGGGCGCCGCCGCGGCGGCCGACTCCGCCACGGCGGCAAACTCGCCGGTGATGGCGAGGAACCGGGCCCGGGAGTCGCGCAGTAGCTCGGCGACCCCGTCGGCCCGCAGCATCGTCGAGACCGGCACTGGGATCGCGCCTACCCGCATCGCCGCGAGGTAAACGACGACGAACGCGGGCGAGTCCGACATCACCATCAAGATCCGCTGCTCCGGCTCGACGCCGACCGCGCGCAGGCCGGCCGCGGTGCGGCAGACCCGGTCGTGGAGCTGGGCGTAGCTGAGCTCGCCGTCCGGGCCGGTCAGCGCGACCCGCGGCCCGTCCCCGGCCGCCAGCCGTCGGTCGAGCAGGTACTCGCACGCGTTGAACAGGTCCGCCATCGCACTCGTTCCTCGGGGTCGCGATTCCGCTAGATCAGGTGCACGTAGTCGTAGTCGAACGGCTGGCCGTTGATGCCGTTGCGGGGCGGCGCGATCCAGGCCGCGATCTTGCCGCGCTGGTACACCGGCCGCATCAGCGACCG
>Ga0335075_10008366_pt1 | contig 15856 bp, 16 predicted proteins | sample Lox_Sample_24_FD_206723 | JGI IMG/M metagenome (GOLD analysis project Ga0335075, IMG submission 206723) | Soil microbial communities from Loxahatchee National Wildlife Refuge, Florida, United States - Lox_Sample_2.4 | ecosystem: Environmental > Terrestrial > Soil > Wetlands | place: USA... | reverse complement strand
TCTGATCGATGCAGCGCAAGCGTGCGTGCGCGCCGGGGCCGAAACGGTCATTCTCGGCTGCACCGGCATGGCGCATCATCGCAGTGCAGTGGAGGAAGCTGCGGGCGTGCCGGTAATCGAGCCATGCCAAGCCGGGGCAACGCTGGCGATATTCGCGCTGGCAGGCTGAGCCAGCGTGCGCCGCCGTCTGCCTCTCCCCGCAGAGAGGGAGAGGCGGGACGCTGGCTGGATCTGGCTACGCCATTGAAAAGGCGGTTGCGCCGAGGAGGTTGCGGGTACCCTGCGATCCGGAACGAGAAGCTTCTGCGAAATAGGTAGGCTGAAGGCATCGAGTGCCGTTTCCATCAAAGGGGATATCGATGCTTGATCGGCCGAGTATCACCGCCAAGCGCATGGGATGCAGGGCAAAGGGCTTGAAGCCGTGGACTGGGGATCTATATAGCATATGCTAAGACATATGCTATATGGGGCGACAGTGTTTCCTGAACGGCACGTCAAGCTTTTCAAGAACGGCCGGAATCAGGCCGTGCGGATTCCGCGCGAATTCGAGCTTCCAGGCGTGGACGCGATTATGCGCAAGGAAGGCGAGCGGCTGGTCATCGAACCGATGCCGCCTAAATCGCTGCTGGCTCTGCTGGCGACCTTGGCTCCGATCGACGATGAGTTTCCGCCGATCGCGGATCCGCATCCGGAACCCTGCGAGCTTTGATGCGCTACCTGCTCGACACCAATATCGTCTCCGATCTCGTCCGCCGCCCGCAGGGCCGCATTGCGGAACACATCCGCAAGGTCGGTGAGGCGCAGGTCTGCACCAGCATTATCGTCGCCGCGGAATTGCGTTACGGAGCGGCGAAGAAAAGCTCGCAGCGCCTTGCAGGACAGCTTGAGACCGTGCTCGGCGCGCTTGATGTCCTTCCTTTCGAGGCACCCGCTGATACCGCCTATGGCCTGATCCGTACCCGGCTTGAACAAGCCGGCACGCCGATCGGTGCCAACAATTTGCTCATCGCCGCTCAAGCGCTCGCCTTCGGCTACACCATCGTCACCGACAACGAAGCCGAGTTCGCGCGCATCGACGGTCTGCCTCGTGAAAACTGGCGGAGGCAGACATGAAATCCTTTCTTGACGTATTTCGCGCCGCCGGTTCGAAGCGGGACGATCACATCCGCCCCTGCCACACCTCCGGCTCGACCGGTCCGACCTGCTCAACAATCCGCCGATACGCCTCCGGCCGCCGGTGCTTCTCGAACGCGAACACCGTGGTCCGCCCCAGTCGGCACATCGCCAGGTCGCAGTCCGCCGTGATCAGCTCATCCCCCCAGCTGCCCGCCTGAGCGATGATCTCGCCCTGCGGGTTGACGATGATCGAGTGGCCGAACAGCTCGCACCCGTCTTCCACCCCGGCCTTCGCCGTCGCCACCGCGAAACATGCATTCTGGTAGCAGCCGGCCTGGATCGAGAGGTGTGAGTGGAAGACGCGCAGATGATGTGCCTCGAACACGCCCGGCGTCTGGTTGGTGCTTGGTGTGTTGTAGCCCAGCATGACCAGCTCGACGCTCTGCAGTCCCAGCACCCGCCAGGCTTCCGGCCAGCGGCGGTCGTTGCAGATCATCAGGCCCATGTTGAGCCCCGGCACCTTCCCCATCGGCGCACGGATCACCGGGAACCCCAGGTTGCCCACCTCGAAGTAGCGCTTCTCCAGATGCTGCACCCGTCGTGCCGGATCGAGTTCGGCATGGCCGGGCAAGTGGACCTTGCGGTACTTCAGTAGAATCTCGCCCACCGGGCTCACCAGGATCGCGGTGTTGAAGCGGCGCCTGCGCAACCGTCCCGTCTCGTCAGGCTCTTCGGTCAACTCGGCATACCCCAGATGGAACCCGATCCCGTATCGCCGCGCCGCCTCGAACAGCGGCATCGTCTCGCGCGACGGCATTTCCGTCTCGAACCAGTGGTCCCCGTCCTCGAGCCGCTCGTGATAGTGGCGCGGGAAGAAGGTGGTCAGCGCCAGCTCGGGAAACACCACAAGTTCCACGCCGCGTCGGTGCGCGTGCTCCATCAGCCGCAGCATGCGCCCGACCGCGACTTGGCGCGGCTCGGCAAGCTGGATCGGCCCAAGCTGGGCGGCAGCGACAGTGATGCGATGCGTCATTGCACGGGTACCCATACCATCAACGGGGAAACACTGACCGTGACGTGCTGCTCGCGGCCGGCATCGCTCAACTCGCTCGTGTAGTTCACGAAACCGGGCTTCGGACCAGGACGAAGCTCGGCCGGATTTACCTCGAGGTCCGCCATGCACACGAAACGGAAAGCCAGCCAACCGCCGGCGATTATCCGAATATTGTCGATCCGCGTGGATGCCGGCAGGTGAAAATGGTTCGTCAGACTTTGCCGCACCAACGCCAATGTCCGCGGGTCGCGACAGTCAGGCGGCACCACGTGGCGCCGGACATGCACCACGACAGCGACCGTCGCGCCAAGCACCAGCGCGGCCGCGGCGACCGTCAGCCATCTCAGGTAGTTTGCCGTGGCACAAAACGCCCGTTGCCCGGCTCAGCGAGCACCGTCACGCCATCCCAGATCAACCGTCCGCGCACCAGCGTCGCAGCCACACGAGCGCGCATCCGGCGGCCGTGATAGGGTGACCATCGCAGCTCGGGCCGGTCGACGATCGTCGCCTCGTCGAAGGTGAAATCGCCGCGCTCCAGCACCAGCAGATCGCAGTCGGAGCCGACCCGGATCGCTCCCTTCTTCGGCCACAGACCGTGCAGCCTGGCGCTGCGCTCGGCGCAATACGTGGCCATCAGAGTTGGCGACAGGCCGCGCTCGTCCAGCAGCGTGTACATCAGCGGCGCGAAGCTCTGCAGCCCGATCAGCCCCGCGCCGCAGGCGAAGATGTCCGCCGACGTCTTCTGTGCGAGTGGCCAGGGCGCGTGGTCGGTCGAGACATAAGCCACCTTGCCCGCAAGCAGCGCGTCCCACATGCGAGGGATCTCCGCGGCCGCGCGGAATGGCGGATTGCATTTGCCGCGGCCGCCCAGCCGGACGATGTCGTCCTCGGTCATGCAGAGATAGTGGATGCAGGCCTCGCCAGTGGCTTTTCCGCCCATGCCGCGGAATGTCTCGGCAATCTCGAAGCCGCGCGCCAGCGAAGAATGCGCGATGTGCACGTGCGCTCCGGTCGCCAGTCCCATCTCGAAAATGTCGAGGTCCGCCATCGTCTCGGCAAGCGGCGGGCGCGTGCGGCAGTGCATGATCGGTTCGTTGCGGCCGGCCGCTCGGGCGTCCGCGGTGAGCCTCTCCACCAGCTCCTGGTCTTCGTTGTGGATCGCCACCGGCAGCCCGGTCGCGGCGATCGCGCCGAACGCGGCGAACATCGTCGGATGGTCGATGCGCGGAAACCGGACGGGATCGTACTCGTACGTCGAGAGCTTGAACGCCGAGATGCCGCCGGCTGCCAGCTCCGGGATTGCACCCACGCCACCCGTCTTGATGATGGTCCCGTAGAGCGCCATGTCGACATGCGCGGTGCGCTCCACCCAACCGATCTTGTCGGCGAGCTTGCCTGCATCGGTCACCGGCAGCGGCACGTCGTATGGCATGTCGCAGCAGGTGGTGACGCCGCCGGCGGCGGCACTGCGTGTGGACCCTTCGATCCCCTCCCATCCGATGGCCGAGGAAGTGTGCATGTGCCCATCGACCAATCCCGGCAACACGAGTCTGCCGGTGTGGTCCAGCACCTCGCTGGCCGGCGGTGGTTCGCCCTGGCCGATCGCGGCGATGGTCTCGCCGCGCACCGCGATATAGCCTTGGGTCAGGATGGTGTCGGCGGTGACCACGTCACCGACGATCACCCGATCGAATGGCGTTGACACTATATATATGCATCCCCGGTGCTGCAGTTCGTGGCATTGAGCCGATAGCACACCTCTCCCGCGGAGCGGGAGAGGTGTACAAGGCCGAAGCGGGAGATTGGCATGAAGCAGCACGAGATCCGGGTCCATCCCTCCAAATCCGAGCTCCCCCGCGAGGAGCAGCTCGCCTGGAAGATCGCCGCCGCCGCCGCCGACCGGGTGCCGGTCGAGCGCGACGTGGCAGCGATGATCGTCAACCGCATCATCGACAACGCGGCCGTGGCAATTGCCGCGATCAACCGCCATCCGGTTGTGTCAGCCCGCGATGCCGCGCTCGGTCATCCGCGTCCGGCCGGCGCGACCGTGTTCGGTGCAGCGCCGGCGCGACGCGTCAGCCCTGAATGGGCAGCCTGGGCGAACGGCACCGCGGTGCGCGAACTCGACATGCACGACACGTTCCTTGCCGCCGACTACTCGCATCCGGGCGACAACATTCCGCCGATCCTGGCGGTGGCGCAGAGCATGGAGCGCTCCGGACGCGACCTGATCCGCGGCATCGCCACCGGCTACGAGATCCAGATCGACCTCGTGCGGGCGATCTGCCTTCATGCGCACAAGATCGACCACATCGCCCATCTTTGTCCGGCGCAGGCGGCCGGCATCGGCACGCTGCTCCGGCTTCCGGTCGAGACAATCTATCAGTCGGTGCAGCAGGCGGTGCATGTCAGCTTCACCACCCGCCAGTCGCGCAAGGGCGCGATCAGCTCATGGAAAGCCTATGCACCGGCACATGCGGGCAAGCTGGCGGTCGAGGCAGTCGATCGCTGCATGCGCGGCGAAGGCGCACCGAGCCCCATCTACGAAGGCGAGGACAGCGTCATCGCCTGGATGCTCGACGGGCCGGACGCTGTCTATCACGTGCCATTGCCCGAGCCCGGCGAGCCCAAGCGCGCCATCCTCGACAGCTTCACCAAGGAGCACAGCGCCGAATACCAGTCCCAGGCGTTGATCGACCTTGCCTTCCGCATGCGCGAGAAGATTCCCGACCTCGAGCAGATCGAGCGGATTATCATCCACACCAGCCACCACACGCATTTCGTGATCGGCACCGGCGCGAACGATCCACAGAAGATGGATCCAAAAGCGAGCCGGGAGACCCTCGACCACTCGATCATGTACATCTTCGCCGTGGCCTTGCAGGACGGGCGGTGGCACCACGTGGACAGCTACGAGCCCCGCCGTGCGGCGCGTCCCGACACTGTGCGGCTGTGGCACAAGATCGAGACGCGCGAGGATCCGGAGTGGACCAGGCGCTACCATGCGACCGATCCCGACCAGATAGCATTCGGTGCCCGCGTGGAGGTGTTCTTGCGGGACGGCAGCAGGATCGAAGACGAGCTGGCGGTCGCCAACGCGCATCCGCACGGCGCCAGGCCGTTTGTGCGTGATGACTACATCCGCAAGTTCCAGACCCTGACTGACGGCATCGTCTCCACCCGCGAAGCCAATCGCTTCCTCGAAGCCGCACAAGATCTACCGCGCCTGACGGCCGGCGAGTTGGGCCGGATTCATGTCGCGCTCCCGGCCGGACGGCTTGCCGAGGGAAAGCCAGGAATTTTCTGACCTGAGAGGAGACCGAGTGATGAGCGAAGCACAGACGGCTCAGACCGGAGCGAACCGGCCGAAGAAGTCGGTCGCATTGTCCGGGGTGCCGGCCGGCAACACCGCGCTGTGTACCGTCGGGCGCACCGGCAACGACCTTCATTACCGCGGCTACGACATCCTGGACATCGCCGAAGCGGCAGAGTTCGAGGAGATCGCCCATCTGCTGGCGCACGGCACGCTGCCCAACCGGGCGGAGCTGCATGCCTACAAGGAGAAGCTCCGCAGTCTGCGCGGGCTGCCCACGGCGGTGAAGGATGCGCTCGAGTCGCTCCCGGCGGCGGCGCATCCGATGGATGTGATGCGCACCGGCGTCTCTGCCCTCGGCTGCGTGCTGCCCGAGAAGGATGATCACAACAATCCCGGCGCGCGCGACATCGCCGACCGGTTGATGGCCTCGCTCGGCTCGATGCTGCTCTACTGGTTCCACTATGCCCATAACGGCCGGCTAATCGAGGTCGAAACCGACGACGACTCGATCGGCGGCCATTTCCTACACTTACTGCACGGACGTCCGCCGCCTGAGCCGTGGGTGCGGGCGATGCACACCTCGCTCATTCTCTACGCCGAGCACGAATTCAACGCCTCGACCTTCGCCTGCCGCGTGGTGGCCGGCACCGGGTCCGACATGTACTCGGCGATCACCGCCGGTATCGGCGCATTGCGCGGGCCCAAGCACGGCGGTGCCAACGAGGTCGCGTTCGAAATACAGAACCGCTACGACAGTCCTGCAGACGCCGAGGCCGATATTCGCCGGCGCGTGGCGGCGCGGGAGGTGGTGATCGGCTTCGGCCACCCCGTCTATACGATCGCCGATCCGCGCAACAAGGTCATCAAGGAAGTGGCGCGGCGGCTGTCGAAGGCCGCCGGCTCGATGAAGATGTTCGAGATCGCCGACCGGATCGAAGCGGTGATGGCCGACGCCAAGGGCATGTTCGCCAACCTCGATTGGTTCAGCGCCGTCAGCTACCACATGATGGGGGTGCCGACCGCGATGTTCACGCCGCTCTTCGTCATCTCCCGCACCGCCGGCTGGAGCGCGCATGTCATCGAGCAGCGGATCGACGGCAAGATCATCCGTCCGACCGCCAACTACACGGGGCCGGAGGACCTGCGATTCGTGCCGCTGAAGGACCGCCCGTAAACCCGCTTCGTCGCGCGGCAGCGCGGTCGGACACCGCCGCGTCAGCGATGACGCGGCGGTTCTGTGTGAGGCATATGCGTGGTCGCCAATTCACCTTTCCCGCTTGCGGGAGAGGTCGCCACGCGAAGCGTGGCGGGTGAGGGTGCCGGCGCACGAGCACTCTCACCCGGATCGCTTAGCGATCCGACCTGTCCGGCAGAGCGAGACGGGCGGACAGTGTGGTTCGCGACAACGCGCGCCTAAAATTTTATCGAACCTGCGCTCGAAACGGTTGCTTTTTGTTGACATGCACATGGCAGACGCGGAATAGCGGAGTCGTCATGCATGCGCGCGATTCGCGCGGCAATCGCGTCCAGTCGGCGCCGGCATGCAACTACGGAAGGACGGTCCATGGACCGCAGCCTCGTTCAGCAGAGCCGATCGGGTCGCGCGCAGATGTCGCGCCACGATCCCCGCCGAGTTGTGCGTGGTTGCGTGCGGTCATGGCGCGAGGGGCGAACGATGCCCCACGCCGGATACGTCGGCCGGTCAGCAGGATTCGCAGGCGCGCGCCTCAAGAAGCTGCACGACACGGTCGATCCGGTCGCCGGCCCGATCGAGCTGGCCCATTGGCGCGACAACGCTGCGCCGGCGGGCACGTTGCGGAGCAGGCTGTCGGGACGCCTTTTCGGCCCGCGGCCGTTCGACGCACCGCGCGACCTCCTAACCAACATCAGAAGGAGTTCCCTCAGGTGAGCACCGAGGACAACACCACCGAGAAGACGCGCGCCCAACCGATGGCGATGCGAGCGGGTACGCGCAAGGCAGGTCGAAAGACCGGCGTGCGCAAGGCTGCGGCGAAGAAGGCCGGGCGTAAGGTTGGACGCAAGGCCGGCGCCAAGACCGCCGGGCGCAAGACTGCCGCGAAGAAGACCGCCGGGCGCAAGACCGCCGGGCGCAAGGCCGCTGCGAAAAAGACTGCTGGCCGCAAGACCGCGGGTCGCAAGGCTGCCGCGAAAAAGGGCGGGCGCAAGGCTGCTGCGAAACGCGCCACCGGTCCGCGCAAGACCGCAGGGCGCAAGCGCAAAGCCGCCATGCCGATGATGGAGCATGAAGAAGGCATGGGCGAAGAGAACTCGACCGAGCACATGGGCTGACGACAGCCCGACTGATGGGGGCGTCGCGAGGCGCCCTCACTCTTATGGCAGCCGCCTGAAACAACGACGCACGGCGGAGGCACCGGCCTCCACAATGCCCATGGTCGGCTTAGTGCCGGGGCAAACTTGGGCAGCTTGGTCGAGGAGCCAGCCGGCTGGCCGGTATTATACAAACGGGCCTGTCCGATGGCCGGTCTCGATTCAAGGGGAACCGTGCTCCGGGTCAGGCAGCCAACGGCGTGCCCCACTTGTTCCGGAAACGCGTCGACGCATCTTTGGCGATTGGCTTGCCGTGGCCGAATCCGGCCGCATCGAACGAAAGGGTGGCCAGTTTGCGTTGGCTCGCGCGACCGTCCTCCAAGCTTTCGAAGCCGACAGGGTCGCCAAGGCCCATTAGATTCATGCAGACATCGCCGGCGAACAGCACACGTCCCGAATGCCAGAGCAGCGCGACCTGCCCCGCGCAATGCCCGGGAACGTGAATGATCTCGATGCCTCCGGCGATCGGCAGAATCTCCCCCTCCATCAAAGCCTGGTCGATGACGAGCGGCGCCACGCGCTCGTTATGGTTGTAGAACATCCTGCACATCACCTGCCGCAACAGGCCAGGTGCCGGGCGCATCGGTCGAAACGGGCCGCCGCTCTGGGCCATTGGGATATCGAGCGGGTGCATGTAGGTCCTCGCACCGGTCTCCCGCACGATCGCGGCGGCGCTGCCGATGTGATCGAGATGATGGTGAGTGAAAATCAGGTGCTTGAGTTGGTCCGGCGAACGGCCGAGACCGCGGATCGCCTCAAAGATGGCTGCCTCCTTGCCCGGGAAGCCGGCGTCGACCAGCGTCAACCCATCGTCCCCTTCGATCAGGAAAGCATTTGCCTTCCCCATCGGGACAACCTGCACGCCTTCAATCACGCGCGTCGCCGCCATGCGCAAACCCCGCGCATGGTTTACACTCTTGGCGCTTCGACCCGGTGCATCACTTCGTCGTGGTCGGGGCCGCCGCACCTAGGTGCGCTCGGCATCGGATCCCGCGACGCACGCTTTTGCGACGCAGCAGGAATAAGCAGTTATCTTCGATAGCTCTCTCGCAGGCTGCTCGCCGTTGATCGGGGCGTAGCCGTGTTTACCTCGGCGGCGGCAGGCTCTGCTGCTGGACCGGCGCCGCGGGCTGCAGATTGATCGGTGCCCCGCCCGTGGGCGGCGCATAATCGGGCTGCGGCGATGCCGTCGGCGCGGCGTACGCCGGCGGGGGATAGCCCGGCGCCGCAGCGGCGGGCGGCGGCGCAGCGTAGACCGGCCCCGCCCCATAAGCCGCCGTCGCCACCGGAGGCGGCACTGGCGTACCGTAGCGGGTCAGCAACTCGCGCAACGGGTCCGCGCCAGGATTACGCCCCTGCATGTCGATCACGACCTGCCGCGCATCCACCGGCTGCCCATAATAGATCTGATCCCACCCGGTGAGCGAATCCAACCCCGAACCCTCCAGCGAGACGCCGGCGAACGCACCCCGCGCGATCGAGAACGCTACGATGTCTGCGCCAACCGCAGCCGTCGTATCGCCCTGGATGCCACCGCCGACCACCGCGACCGCTATCGATCCACCGACGCCGATCTTGAAGCTGGCGTTCAGCAGCGCGTTCAGCCCGCGATTGGTCATCACCATCATGATGATCTCGCTGTCCTGGATGCCGATCTGCAGCCCAAAGCTGAAACTCCCGATCGTGTAGAACGCCGGATAGGACCACGTCCCGTTGCCCGCGCGCGCCACCAGCACGCAATCCCCACCGGCCCCCCCGAAGAAGAAGCCCGCCTTGAAGATCTGCGGGCAAACCACGACCGCGCGCGCATGCGTCAGTGTCGTCCGCGGCTGCTGCGAAACATTCAGCATCATCGCGTCCTGCAACGCGAGCGTGGAGCGATCGACCAGCGCCTGCTGGTCGGTCTGAGCCCGAGCCAACACGGGGACAACCACAAGCGCGGTAGCCAGCAAGAAAGGTTTCATATCGGTGCGCCTCCAACCTCGCGCTAGCACACCGCACGGAGTCGCCCGAATTACGGCGGATCAATAACCCGTAAGCTCATTGACGCAGACCACCCGCCATGCATCCGGGTGCCGCTCCAGCCGGGTCAGCGACAGGTTATGCACCGCCAGATGCAGCGCGCTGTCCGGCCCGATCCGCAGGCAGTGCGCCACCGCCGCGCGGATCGCCCCGCCATGCCCAACCACCACGACCTGCTCCCCGGCATGCGCCACCGCCAACCGCTCCATCGCCACTCCGACACGCCGGATCACGTCGGCGATGCTCTCGCCGCCGGGCGGACGCTCCCAGCCACCGAGCGGCCAGAAAGCATGCTTGGGCAGCGTCAGCCGGGCAGGCAGCTCGGCATGTGCCAGCCCCTGCCATTCCCCGAGATGCTGCTCCGCCAGATCAGGCTCGATCTCCATCCCGGCACGAGGATATCCGGCGGCAAAAATGGCCTCGGCGGTGCGTCGAGTGCGCGACATCGGCGTAATCACCCAGGCAGCAGGTTGCGGCAGCCGGCGCGCCAGCGCGGCGTACATCGGCTGCTGCTCCAACAGCGTTGTCGGGCACAGCTCCACATCCAGCGTGCCATACAGGATCGCCCGCGCGTTCTCATCGACCAGTGCATGGCGAACCAGCCAGAAGCTGGTGAAACTCATTCGCCGATGCTCAGCAGCGCGCCATGCAGCCGAGCCTGGCGGAACTGGCGCGCGAACAGCAATCCGGCGAGCAGCATCCACACCGCGTTCAGTGCGAAGGCGGCGGCGAGATGATCCCACCGCACCACCTGCTGCAGCAGAATCGCGCGCATCCCCTCGAACACATGCGACGCCGGCACTACCCAGGCGACCCCACGCATCACCGGCGGCAGGACCGAAACCGGATAGAACACCGCGGCGAACGGGGTGATGGCAAACAGCACCGACCAGGCCAGCGCCTCAGCGCCCGCACCGTGGCGCAGGATCAGGCTGACCACGTCCAGCGCCACCCACCAGCCCATGATCATCAGGTTGATGAAGAACAGCACCAGTACCGGACCGAGCATGAACAGATTGAATGCGTACAACAGATACGCGATCCCGATCGCCGGTACCACCCCCACCACCATGCGCACCACCGACATGCCGATCAGCGCGGCAACCAGCTCCCACGGCCGCAAGGGCGAGACAAACAGATGCCCGAGGTTGCGCGACCACATCTCTTCCATGAAGCTGATCGCCACTCCCATTTGGCTGCGCAGCGCCACTTCCCATAGCAGCACCCCGCCCAGCAGCGTCGCGCCGGCCAAAGCCGCACGGCTGCTGCCGACCCGCGCGGCGATGAAGCGCGCTGTGAAGCCCCAGATCAGCATTTGCAACACGGGCCAGTACGCCAGCTCCAGCAGCCGCGGCCAGGAGCCGCGATACAGCACGAGGTGCCGGTACATCATCGCCCACACCCGCCGGGCCGGCGAGCCGCTCACGCCAGCATCTCCGTCGCGGCGCGCCGGTTGCGGGCGATGTCGAGGAACACTTCCTCCATGTCGTCCCGCCCATACCGGTCCAGCAGCTCGGCCGGACTGCCGCGATCGACGATCCGGCCACGCTTCAGCATCAGCACGTGCGAGCACAGCCGCTCCACCTCCGCCATGTTGTGGGAGGCCAGCAGGATGGTGCAGCCGCTCTCGGCCCGGTAGCGCTCCAGCCAGGTGCGCACCCAGTCGCCGCTGTCCGGGTCGAGGCTTGCGGTTGGCTCGTCCAGCAGCAGCACGGCGGGCCGGTTGATCAGCGCCTTCGCCAGCGCCGCACGCGTCTTCTGCCCTGCCGAGAGTTTGCCGGCGGCGCGATGCAGGAACTCGTTCAACTCCAACTCTTCCGCCAGCGCGGCGATTCGCTGCTCGAGCCCACGAATGCCGTATAGATGCCCATAGACGCGCAGGTTCTGCGCCACTGTCAGGCGGTGCGGCAGGGAAACGAAGGGCGAGGAGAAGTTCATCCGCGCCAGCGCCGCGAACCGGTCGCGCGCCATATCGTGGCCGAGCACGTGGATGCTGCCCGCGGTCGGGATCAGGAGACCGAGCAGCATGGCCAGCGTCGTCGTTTTGCCTGCGCCGTTACCCCCCAGCAGCCCGACCGTCGCGCCGGCCGGCACCGCAAAGTCGATCGCATCCACCGCGAGCACATCGCCATAGCGTTTGGTCAGCCGCTCAACTCGTATCGCGTCCATGGCAGCGGGATATGCGGCCCCACGCCTCCGGGGCCAAGGGGGCCCCATCGCGTCATGGCCGACCTTGTGCTGCCTTGTGACGGCCATCTCCGGGCCGCTCCGGCACGCCAGCACGAGCGCAGGAGATTGGGGGGCGGGGACCAGTATGAGGCCGGGCCGCGGAACTCGACGACCTCCGACGCTTCGATTATCTGGCGCGTGTTCCCACCGGCAGGCCGAGGATCTACCTGCTTTCAAGAACGCTTGGTCGAGGCTGTAAATCATCGTCGCGCGATGGTTGCAAGCGACGGCCAAGTGAAGAGCGTCTCCAGCCCGCAATCCAGTTTCCGACCGGCCAAGATACTGCCTGGCCAAACTGAAATCGTCGGCATTGGGCAGCAGGACGGCAAGGACTCCCTCCGCCATCGCTTCGAACCGGGCATCGGCACGTTTCGCCGCTTGGCCGTCCAGTCCGCCCGTGCGCACTTCCCGGGCGAGCAGGGAGGAAAACTCGACCCTGGCCCAATAACTGACGGTGAACTCGTCGCCCTGCAGTCCACTGAAATCCTTTCGCTGGCTGGACCCGGAACAATAAGCGGCACGAGGAAGCTCGTATCAAAATACAGCATTTTCCCGCCATCTCACAGTGCTTAGTCTTGCAGTTCGCGCAGCAATTTGCCGCTCGGTCTCGGCGAGTGTGGCATCTTGGCTCGAAATTCGGCCAGATCGTCCAATATCAGAGGGTGTTTTCCACGCGAAACAGAATGCAGATGGGCCACAGCGCGGCCATGGCCGGTCATAACCACTTCCTCGCCGGCCTCCACCCTGTCCAACAATTCGCTCAACCGGGCCTTCGCCCGAACCAGATTGACGGTAACCATGTCGGGTCCGATAGACCAGACGGAAGGGAAGAAACACGGTGAGGGACGGCTTCGCGTTGCACGGCCGGCAGAGCAGCGGCACGGCCGCTAGCAGGTGTGACTAAAGTCATAGCGGACATGGAACCCAAACAGTAGCGTAGGTTCCAGGAAGCGCCGCGGTCTGCGCAGCACACGCAATCTTCTGGAGTGTCAGAGATATGGACAAGGATGTAAAAGAGGCGTTCCAGGTCTTGGTTAACAGGCTGGACGAGATACTAACCACCCAAAAAGGAGCTTCAAGTTTCTGAGGCAAGGACGCAAGCGAAGTCCCTTCTTGTGATCAAAAAGCTTTTCCAGGAGCATGGGGCAAGTCTTGCTGATCTAAAGGCCGCGCTGAACAACGTGCCAGATCTGCAAGAGATCGCGAAGGCACTTGCTTAGATAGCGGCAGTGCATGCAAGGTTGCATGCACTCATAAGCCGAGCCGCGCGATTGTTGCCTGGCGATTCCTGGCCGCGCGGTCGATTTCCGCTGCGCTCAGACATTCGCTTGAAGCTATGCGCGAACCCCTATTTGGTGTTGTGGAGCAATTCCCGCTTCAGCCGCGGTGTGGGCGGCTTCGGGCCGATGAAGGTCGCCAGGACGGCGCGCGAAAACATCGGATCGGTGATGGTGGCGAGCGTCTTCCCGTTCATCGTTATCTTGAGACCCTCCCGTGTGAAGGCGAGGGTGCTGTGGTCGCCGGCACGCATCGATGGCATAGCGGCAAGGAAGCGTTCGACATCCGAGGGAGCCAGATGGCACGGCGCTCGACAATTATCCTCGAATCCCTCGCGCCAAGCCTGGCGGGCATTCGCGACGTCGACATTGTGTACGAATCGCACGGCCAGCAGCTTCTTCTCTGGCGAATCGAGGATCGCCTCGGCGTCGTGGCTTGGGTGTTCGAGGTACAGCCCAGCCACATAAATATGAATGCCCAGCCACGAATAGGTCCGCAAAGCAATCCCGTTCAAGTGAAGCTCTGTGCCGTCGAGCGATACCGCGTCAGGCAGTGTCACTCCGTCGAGTTGCGCGGCCGAGGCGGAACCGGAAAGCATGATGATCGCCGCAGCGCTCACCGTGAGCCAGTCGCGCGTTCCCATAAGCTGTAACCGCAGATGTTCATGGCATCATCCTGGCAGTAACGAACTGTAGCCTGGTTCCGCGCGATTCGCCAGACAGCGGCAGGGCCTCATCCTGTCACTGCAAGCACCGCGAGCGAGGCGAGGTGGGACGAAGCAATCTCCTTCGTCAGCCGCAGCAATTGGCACAAGATTGCTTCGCCTCATTCGTAATGACGGCGATCGGGGCGGCCCGTCAAGTTGCCCTCCGACCGAGCAGTGCTGCTATTGTTCGGATGCTTCGCATAAGAATGCACTGCCTGTGCGAAGCGCATTAGTTTCTCTCCGCGGAACTCCGTGTGGCCTCGGTGTACTCCGTGTCCACTTGATTACTTCGCGCTTACCGCCCGAACGACGCCCGCAGCTCGGGAACCAGGTCCGTCCTCTCCCAAGTGAACGTCCCAGTCTCCGCATCCGGCTCACGCCCGAAATGGCCGTACGCCGAGGTCACCGCATAGATCGGCCGGTTCAGCCGCAGATGCTCGCGGATCCCGCGCGGCGACAGATCGACCAGCTCCCGCAGCACCCGCTCCAGCTTCACCTCATCGACATCCTTGCCGGTCCCTTGCAGATCCACGTAGAGCGACAGCGGGCGCGATACCCCGATCGCGTAGCTGACCTGCAGCGTGCAGCGATCCGCCAGACCCGCCGCCACGACGTTCTTCGCCAGATAACGGCAGGCATAAGCAGCCGAGCGATCCACCTTGGTCGGGTCCTTGCCGCTGAATGCGCCACCGCCATGCGGCGCCGCCCCGCCATAGGTATCGACGATGATCTTGCGTCCGGTCAGGCCGCAGTCCCCATCCGGCCCGCCGGTGACGAACTTGCCGGTCGGGTTGACGTAGAACTCCCGCTCCGGCGGCATCCACCCGGACGGCAGGCAGCTTTCCACGATTGGCCAGACCAGCGCCTTGACCTCGTTCTGCTCCAGATGTTCCTCGTGCTGGGTCGAGACGACCACGCTCGTCGCGCCCACCGGATGGCCATCCACGTACCGCAGCGTGATCTGGCTCTTCGCGTCCGGCAGCAGCCCGGCGACCGATGCATCCTGCGCGTGGCGCAACTCTTTGATCCGGCGCAGGACCAGGTGGGCGTAATAGAGCGGCGCCGGCATCAGCGCGTCGGTTTCCCGACAGGCATAGCCGAACATCATGCCCTGGTCGCCGGCGCCTTCGTCCTTGTTGCCGACCGCATCGACCCCCTGTGCGATGTCGGCCGACTGCGCATGCAGGTGCACCTTGATCGCGGCGCTCCGCCAACTGAACCCAGGCTGGTCGTAGCCGATATCCCGGATCGCCGCCCGGCAGTGTTCAACAAGAACCTCGGGCGTGATCGCATCGGGGCCGCGGGTCTCCCCGGCGAGCACCACGCGGTTGGTGGTCACCAGCGTCTCGCACGCCACGCGCGAATACGGATCGGCCCCGAGATAGAGGTCCAGCACTGTGTCGCTGAGCCGGTCCGCCACTTTGTCGGGGTGTCCCTCGGAGACAGATTCCGAGGTGAACAGGAACTCGCCCGTGTCGCGCATGGAGTTCTCCTCTTGTCGCGGCATGACATGGCGCGGTGACGCCGGCCGCCGGCGCCGGCGGGATGCCGGGCGCCAGGGTCAATGGCCGAAAGCACCCGGCAAATCAAGCAGGTTCGCGCCCCGCCCGCCCGATCCCCAGCACATCCGTCATCGAGTAGAGTCCCGCCGGCCGGCCGGCGACCCATTGCGCCGCACGGACCGCGCCAACGGCGAAGCTCCGCCGGTCGAAGACCCGGTGGGTGAGCGCGATGTGCTCGGCATCGGCGGCGAAGATCAACGTATGCTCGCCGACCACTTGCCCCC
>Ga0335075_10008365_pt1 | contig 15856 bp, 12 predicted proteins | sample Lox_Sample_24_FD_206723 | JGI IMG/M metagenome (GOLD analysis project Ga0335075, IMG submission 206723) | Soil microbial communities from Loxahatchee National Wildlife Refuge, Florida, United States - Lox_Sample_2.4 | ecosystem: Environmental > Terrestrial > Soil > Wetlands | place: USA... | reverse complement strand
CCGGCAAAGCTTCGCCGTTCCTTCCAGATGTATCACCGTTAGCCTTGATCGGAAGCGCCTCGGCGACGAGTTTGGAGCGAGCACGGAACTAATTCCGAGGCGCTTTCGATAAGGGGGTAAGAAGGAAGCCGCTGACGTTTGCGGCGGACGTGGTTTATATATATGGAATTTGAATAGCGTTTTGCTTGATAACTATGCACTCAACTTTCAGCTTCCGCAAGTCAAAGTGCGTCGTCATGGCTGCTTCAGTTTACAACGCGCCAGTGTTCGCCGCGTCAGCAGCTTCGTTCTGACCGCCGACTCTGAAATTTGAAAGTAGTAACCTTCGTGCCCTTTCTAGCTCGACCCGCTGGCCGCGGATGCTCCGGCCCGGGCGGAACCGCTTCGGGGTGTCTCCCCATCGCCGACAACTATACCAGAACCGCAAATTTACACTCTGAGCTAACCAAAGAACGGGTTTCCCTTAGTTGCAAACCAAAACGAGTTCCGTTGCGATCCAAGAGTGGTCACTCGGAGCGAAGCACGGTATTGAGGTCCGTAGTCGCTGCGTTTGCAGCTGGTATGAAGCTCCCCATCAAAGCGAGTCCGGTCATTAGAGACCATGCGATCAAGAGTGAAATCGCATCGTGCGGACTAATTCCGACCAGCACGCTCGAAAGGAAACGGCCTGCCCAAAGCGCCGACCCGATCCCAAGAGCGCTGCCAATCAAGATCAACGTAGCTGCTTGTCCAACGACAAGCCGAAACAGCCGCGTGCGCGACGCCCCAAGCGCCAATCGAATTCCCATCTCTTGCGTGCGTTGCGAGACGGAGTATGCGAAGACTCCGTATACGCCCACGCCCGACAATACCAGTCCTAAGAGTGCGAAGGCGGTGATGAGAACCATGATCGTGCGGCGTTGAGAGACGGCGTCGGCCACTTTCTCATCCAGGCTCTCGACGTCGAACAATGGCTGCTGCGAGTCTACGGTGAGAAGCGCCTGGCGCATCGGTTCGGCAAACGATGCCGAATCTACACCGCGCACGATGATGTGGATGTCCGTGACCGTCATCTGCGCCATCGCAACGTAGATTTCCGGTTGAACCTCCTGCTCAAGCCCGTCGTGGCGCACATCCTCCACAACGCCCACCACCGTGGTACGCATCATCGAAGGAAGGCGATCCACCACGCGGCCGATCCGAAAGTGCTTTCCTATCGCATCGCCATTGAAATAGCGCCGGGCAAATGCACGATTCACGATCGCCACCAGTGGCGAAGTGGCGGTATCGGTATCTGTGAAAGCGCGTCCTGCAATCAGAGAAGTGCCAACCGCTCTGAAGTAGTCCGGCGTAACTGTGATCAAGGTTGCGAAGCGGCGCGCCGGAATTGGCGGATTGGGATCGTCCCCAAAGCTGAACACGTTGGTATAGGTCGGTCCCAGCGGGAGAGCACTCGCAAGCGCTGCGGACTGAACTCCTGGAATGGCCTTGAGCCGTGCCAGCAGCCGATCTGTGAACAGCTGGATCCTCTCCCCGGAGGAATAGCGAGTACCATCAAGCAGCGTTCTGGCGGTCATCGTGTTATTCGGATTGAAACCCGCGTCGTACCGCAATACGTTAACAAAACTGCGAATCAGCATTCCCGAACCGGAGAGAAGCATAACCGTCAGCCCAACCTCGAGTATCAGCAGCACATGGCGTGTCCCGCGTTGTTCTCGTCCGGAACTGATGCGCATCCCGGAAAGCTGGAGAGATCCGCGCAGGTCTACTCGAGTCGTGAAAAGCGCCGGCGCCAATCCAAACAGGAATGTCGTCAGAATGGCGATTCCGATCGCAAACAATACCACCCATCCATTCACCTGAATCAGCCCGCTCAGTTTTCCGAATGGTAGATGCAGCGCCTGCGCGAAGTGCCAAGTCTGCGCGCCCGCCAATGCCTCAGGGCGATTCGCGCGCCGGATCAGCAACGTGATAGCGAATGCGATCGCGCTCCCCAACGCAGCGGCCAGCATGGAAAGCACAAAGCTCTCCAGCATCAATTGCCGGATGAGGCGTCCGCGCGAAGCCCCGAGGGCGTTGCGCACGGCCGTTTCATGCCGCCTCGATACAGCCCGCGCAAGCTGCAGATTGGCAACGTTGACACAGGAGATCAAAAGCAGGCCGACCACCGCGCCAAACACGATCAGCAACGGCCCGCGATTCGCCCCCGTCAGGTCCTGCTGCAACGGGGTAACCTGAATGACCTGATTGTGGGGCATCATTCCTACCCAGGATGGCAAGGTCTTTGCACGCTGCTCAAAGAAGGATCGCACCTCGGCCTGACCCTGCTCCATGCTGATTCCGTCTCGCAGGCGCGCAATCACGCGAATTCCAAAGACAGGCTTCTGAACGGAGTAGGTGGTATCGCGATCCAGGTCGATGGGGCCATAAATATCCGGCTCCAGCGCGAGATCGGGAAAGCTGAAGTGCGGCGGCAATACGCCAATCACGGTCTGCGCGATTCCGTCGAGAATCACTGTTTTTCCCACGACCTTCGCATCGGCATGAAGTTCGCTGCGCCAGAATCGGTCGCTGAGCAAGACAACCGGCGGCCCGCCGCGGCGATCCTCATCGGGCCGCATCACGCGCCCAAGCTGTGGCACCACGCGGAGCATCGGCAGAAAATTCGCCGATACTCCCACCCAATTCACACGCACTGGATCGCCAACCCCGGTCACATTGCGATTGCGCCACAGATATCCGCCAACGTCCTGGAACGACGCCAGTCCGTTCCTGGCCGCCGCGAAATCTGGCGAAGCCATCAGGTTCGTCGGCGATTCGGCGCTGTATGGCTTGATCGTCACAAGCTGCTTCGCCTCCGGATAGGGAAGTGGACGAAGCAACAGCGAGTACACTGCGGAAAAAATCGTAGTGGTTGCGCCGATCCCCAGTGCAAGCGTCAGAATCGCCGTCCATGCAAACGCAGGATTCCGGCGCAATTGGCGCAGACAGTAGGAGACGTCCCGCCAGAGAAGTTCCAGGCTGGCGCCGGCGCGGTGATCCCGGACGGCCTGCTTTACAGGTTCAGCGCAGCCGGCCTCCGCAAGAGCTCTACGGCGCGCTTCGTCAGGCTCAACGCCGGTGGCAATCAACTCATCGGCCTGCTCGTCCATATAGGCACGGATCTCCGCGTCAAGCTCCGCCTCGGCGCGTTCTTTGTGCAGCAGGTTCCGAACAACAGCTTTTAATCGCGACCCGATGGCCATTATGCCTCCTGGGCTTTGAGCGCGCTCGCCATTGCGCGCACGATTGTGCTCCACTGCTCGGTCTCCAGTTGGAGTTGGCGTTCGCCGGCTTTCGTTCGACGATAGTACTTGGCGCGTCTACGATTCTCCGATTCACCCCAGAAAGAGGTCAGCCATCCGGCTTCCTCCATTCTGTGAAGGGCTGGAAACAGAGAGCCCGGCTTTACCTGGAATGTGCCGCGCGTTATTTGCTCGATTCGCCGGGAGATCCCCAACCCATGAAGTTCTCCTTCACCGACCGCCTTGAGGATTAGAAGATCAAGAGTGCCTTGGAGAAGATTGGTTTGATTCTCTCCCATACCAAACTCCTATCGAGAAACTATATGAGTATGGTGTATATTCCTGTTGGATGTCAACGCGAGGCTCTATCCGCTTTTCGTTTCCGATTGAGGAGCCTCCTCGGGCCGGGAGATTTCGTGCGCTTCCGGAGCAGTGGGCGCTCTTTCCACCCACGACCTGGCATTAACCGAGATTGCGCAGCGTGACGATTTGCGCGGGGCCAAGGTTCACATGCAAGCAGGAGCCAGGATGATCCGCTGGATTTCGATTACTGCCTCGGGCCGGGAATTGCGAGCCAGACAAATGGTTGGCGATTGTGCGCGTGATGGGCCTGCAGGTTTGGCATTTTGGTTGTATCACCGCCTACCGTGACTTTACATTCTGGTAAACAACTTCCAGCGCGGTACGGGGGTTGCCGCCCCCAAAAAGCGCTTCTGAAGCATTCTCCCGATAGCCGACAAACCTCCTGGAACGCTTTCAATGAGCGCCTCGGCATGAACTCGTCATTACAAGCCGACTCATTTCTAATTTGCCGATGGCTGCTCAATCTTCTCGATCACCAGAACTTCAATGGGCGCCTTCTTGGGCACGAGTTTCAGTCCCAATTGCTCAGGCAGCGCCGCAAACAGCGAAACCGTGGCTTCCTGTGCCGCGCTTCTCTCGGCATCGCCGGGCGCTGGAGCGTGTTGCCCAACACCGCTCAGCACCGAGTCGTAGTTGCCCTTCAACCCGGTCTCATCCACCACCGGCCTGTTGCCTACTTCGCAAAAGCGCGAGAGCCAATCCGTCATCCGGCCCATCGGCCACGCCGTCGCTGTGAACTGATTTGGAGCTGTCATTCGGAGCCTGGTCAAATGCGCGCCGGGCACTGGCTGCTCACCGGGGGGTGGAAACGCGTCCGGCTTCACTTCCTTCATCTTGATTCCGCCACTCGCAACCACCAGCGCGTACACCGGCAGGTCGCGCGTCTCTATCTTCGCCTTCAGTTGAAAACGATCTTCGAGCAGCGAGTGCATTAGCAGTCGTTACACGTTCATCTTCTCTTCAATTCCAAGCTTGTCGTATGTTGCGATTTCGGCGTCGCTCGCCTTGGCCTGGATGTCGAAACGCTCCGTCAGCAGCCAGCCCGGCGCATCCACCAGATGTGCGTCGGACTTAATCCCGTATGCATACTTCACCAAGTCGCTTACGGTCATGTTGGTCGCAGTAAAGTGCGCGGGTAAGTCCCGTATTTGCCACGGTAAACCTGTATGCAGAGCCGGCTTGATGGTTGCCACTTCAAAGGCGTGCCTCACCCCGTCTTTTGGGTGAAGCAGCGGCACGACGCTGGGCGGCAGTTGCCCCCAACCCACAATCACCGGCACAGCCACAGTCAACCATCGTGCCGCGATCAGCGACAGCTTCCTGCCCAGGCTCATCCTCAGCCCGACATGGCGAGCCATAATTCGGACGATGCGTTTCTTCAAGTCGGCGCCGGAGATACCCGACGCACAGGTGAGCGGAAATTCTACATAGAGTTTGCAAACACTTACAATGGCGTCAGCGTAATCGCGAGGCTCGCCGCCAAGGCTCAGCACCGCTTCATCGCACGCGCGCTCGCGTTCTTCCACCAGCCGCGCTCCAATCCACCAGACAACCGGATGGAACCAGAGGGCCGCCTCGATAACCATATGGATTGCTGCGGTCAGATTGTCAGGCGGTCGCCAAGACGAATTGACAGCGAGATCAGATGGCTGTATAGTCGTTTAACGCTATATCGATCATCGAGGGAAAATGCCAAAGCGAAAACTTGATCCGTTACCCTCCGCCGCATTCCAGATAATGCTTGCTCTCGCGGAAGGCGACCTGCATGGATACGCCATCATGCGCCAAGTCGAGGAGCAGTCCGGTGGACGCCTTCGCCTTGGACCCGGAACCTTGTATGGTTCGATCCAGGCGCTCCTCGAGGGGAAACTGATCGAGGAAGTTGACCGGCCTGGCGACACCGACGCTCACCAGGAGCGCCGTCGCTACTACCGGTTGACCGTGGCTGGGCGCAAACTAGCGCGTTCGGAGGCCGAGAAGATGGCTGGCGTTTTGCGCGTCGCCCGAGCACGAAAAATCCTGAGGGGGGATTATGTCTGAAAAGATGTACACCCGCCTGTTTCGCCTGTATCCACCGAGATTCCGCGAGGAATTCGAAGGTGAGGCACTGCAGCTGATTCGGGACCGTCTCCGCGATGAGACAGGGTTCCTAAGAAGAACTCGTCTTTGCTGGGACCTTATCGCCGATTTGTTGGCTGGACTACCGCGGGCCCATCTGAACTCTTACACAATGCTGGAAGCGGCGGCACTTTCGTCTCACGCCGGGGGCATTCCCTCCTTCAAGATTTTGGATGAGGAACCGCTACGATGTGGATCGATACTCGTCGCCGGCGCGGTGTCGCTGGCCGCGATTGCAGCATTTGGATTTGTGTTGAGCCGGCCGATCACGTATCCGCTCCTCTCCGGTTCGAATCGACAAATGTCTGCGATCGAATCGGTACTTGAGCGTCTCAATAGTGCCACAACCCCTGATGCTGTGGTGAGTAGCGTACAGGAAGCTGCCAGGCCCGCCTCAGCAATTGCAAGTGGACAACGGCCACAACCTCGCCCAGCCGCAACCGCGAGCACATCAAAATTGCAACCGCCGGCATCGCTGCCGCAGAGCAAGAGCGCTCTTGGCGCGCACGATCACCTTGTCCGCCTTCGAGCGCAGAATCCGAAGGAACATTCTGCGTCTCTGATGGGGGTACCGCAATCGACAGTTTCGCAAAGAGACGCAGTCGCCTCAGCAGCGCAGCGTTCTAATATCGACGGCGCCGAGAGGCAACGGGTGGTCAATGCAGCCGTTGCCGATCTGAGGCAGTACTACTTCGATCGTAGCGTTGCGGAGAAGACGGCGGAGGCACTGCTGACGCATGAGAAGAATGGCGACGACAACGCAGCGACGCAAGGTGCGGCCTTCGCCGCGCTGCTAACCGCCCAGATGAGGGACGTGAGCAGCGACATGCACCTGGTGGTGGAGTATAGCCAGAACCCTCTGCCATCGGGACCACCCGTGCAGACGCCCGAAGTCACGGCGCGCTTTCGGGATGCGATGTTGCGGCAACACTGCATGATCCGAATGGCGGAGATTCTGCCGCACAATATTGGGTATCTGAAGCTTGATTTCTTTCCGGACGAATCAGTGTGCGGAGCCGAGATACGGGAGGCGATGGCGTCGTTGAACCACGCGGACGCGATCATCTTCGACCTGAGGGACAACTCGGGCGGCTTTCCGGATACGGTGTCGCTGGTTGCAAGTTACCTGTTTGATCATCCGGTGTACATGTACGATCCACGGGAAGCGCCTACGGTGGATTCGTGGACGCGCTCGCCGGTTGCGGGAAACAATTTGGCGGACAAACCAGCGTATGTGCTGACCTCCGGCACAACGTGGTCGGGGGCGGAGCAATTCAGCTACGACCTCAAGATGCTGAAGCGCGCCACGCTCGTCGGTGAGACCACGCGCGGCGGCGCTCACGCTGGCGTCTTCCACCGCATCGACGATCACTTCGGGATGGGCATTCCGGAGGAACGGCCGATTAATCCGTACGGAAAGACCGACTGGGAAGGGGTTGGGGTGACGCCGGAGGTAAGGGTAAAGGTAGCCGATGCACTTGAAACAGCGGTGAGACTGGCGGAAGCCAGGATCGAGAAAAGGTAACCACGCGGATCTGACGAAAACTAGGGACTCGTGTATCAGGTCCCGTTAGCAGGACCTGCTTGGCGGAACCTGGAGCTATGGTGTGTACAGTGTGCCGTCGATCTCGACATTTGAACACCAGAAACAAAAACGAACCTTCCTATCCGGGGCGAGGTCAGACACATCCAGTCTTCGCCAGTTGTGGATCCCCATACGGCATAGCAGCCCGGCGACAGCACTTGATTCATGCTCTCTGTTCGGCCAAAGTTTCGCTAGCAAAGTCGCCAAAGCCGCATCTCTAGAATTTCTCCCGAGTCGTGAGCTGGTCATTTTTTAATTGGACACCAAAAGCTCCCGCTATGTTCCAAGAACTCTGAGGGGATCGGATCGCTACCCGGCTTCTCGAACGTTTACTCCGATTTCGCGGAGTCCAGCCATTCCTCCAGCCGGCGGGCATAGCTGCGGCTTGAGCGGTGTTCCGAACCGTCAGAAAGCTTCACAAGGTACTCCCGGTTGTCGATTCCTCGTAGCTCCAGAATGCAGCCGGTTCGCACGATTCGCGAGCGATGTATGCGAAGAAACCTGGCCGGATCAAGCTTCTGTTCGAGGAAATTCATGGTCTCGCGCAAAAGATGCGAGCGGCCATGAACGTGCAGTTCCGTATAGTCTCCCGCCGCTCCGATCCACTCGGTGTCTTCGGCGAGCACGACCTGAATGCGTGAGCCTGTTCGCACCACAAACCGCGAGACATATTGTTCGGACTCCTGTCCAAGCATCTTCAGGATGCGCTCGGCCATTTGTGTCTTCGAAGTTAAATCGACAAGCTTTCGGGCCCGATCTACGGCTGCAGAAAAACGCCGATCGTCCACCGGCTTGAGCAAATAATCCAACGCGTGCACTTCGAACGCGCGCAAGGCATGTTGTTCGTAAGCCGTCAGGAAGATAACGCTCGGCAGAATCTCCGCGGGCAAAGAGCGGAGAACCTCAAAACCGTCCATACCTGGCATTTGTACATCGAGGAAAACGAGGTCGGGCGAAAGGCTGAGGATCTTCTCCACCGCGGACAGACCGTCTCCGCATTCGCCCACGATTTCAATATCGACGCACTTCCGCAGCCGCACACGAACGCCGCGGCGGGCCAGTGGCTCGTCATCGACAATCAGTACACGCATGACGTGCTCCCAGGCGCCAGTGCGGCCTTTCGGAAAGGCAGCTCGACCGTCACTTCGCAACCGCCTGCCTCCGGCCATTGCAAAGCAAACGTGTGAGCGCTGGCGTAGAGCGTCTTCAGGCGCTCCGCAGTATTTCTGAGCCCGATGCCATGCGCCGGCTGGTTGACCGGCTCGGCCCGAGTACGGGGAGCCCCCGAATTCCGGATGCTGACCTGCAATTGAGCGCCGTTCAGCTTGCTCTGGATTCTTATCGTTCCGCCTTCCACGAGGGGGGCCACGCCGTGCCGTACGGCATTTTCCACCAGCGGCTGCAGCAACATACTGGGTACGAGTGCGTCCAAAGTTTCCGGAGCGATGGCCAGGTCGACCCGCAGGCGTTCGCCGAGCCTGGTCTGCTCAATTGCCAAATACTGTTCGGTGAAGGCGATTTCCTGGGATAGCTCTGTCTCCGCTGCGGCCTCGCCATCGAGCGTGGTTCTGAGAAGCTCGCCGACCTGCGCCAGCATACGCGTGGCGGCGGGAGCATTCCCTTCAAGGACAAGGGTGGACACGGCGTTCAGCGAATTGAACAGAAAATGTGGATTGAGCTGGTAGCGCAAAGCGCTGAGCCGGGCGTCGCGCGCTTCCGCCTCGGCCCGCAGCAGGCTTTCTCTTCCCCTTTCCAATTCCTGCCATTTCTTAACGCTGAAGTACAGGTTGCACCAGAGGAAGAGAAGGAATGTGGCCTGCGCAGAGTACTCAAGCCAGTCCCGCCAATGCAGCGGGCGACCCGGAAACGTCACCACCTCGATGAGATAACCTGTGATCGCGCCCGCCAGGACGCAGCAAACAATTGCTCGCGTCTCCAGGGCGACCCATGAGAGCTCACGCCTCATCAGGAACCGGCAAACGAAGCGCACCAGGCAACTGACGGCAAACATGACGGCCACCCACAGGCCGCTGGCACGGAGCGTGCCGGGCTGCTTGAGGGATGGGAGCAGCAATACAAACACCGACAGGTAGTAGCAGCTCCATCCCGCGATCTGCAGCGGCCAAAACGCCGGAAAACCAAGGTCGTCGCGCTTCAACACGCTCTGTATTTTAGTCCAGCGGTGTGGCCGTGGCGCCGCGGTCTACCGCGCAAAACCTGCGGTTCGTCGCAAAACCCATGCTGGCGGACGATAAGCTACGACATCCAGTGACCGCTCCGGTTACTGTTCTCAGATGAAAGCGACGGACACGCGGTCTATGAAGTGGATGGTGGTCGGCATTGGACGCTGCTGGCGGAACCTGTAGGAGTCAAGGTTCATTAGCCCGGTGTTCTTCCCTGCCGGCTCACGAAATGGACGACGGCAGTTTTCCTTTGCCAGGCAGCACGGCAAATTAAGTCATGTTCGGAAGCTCGCAAAACGAAAAGGAGCGCAAACGATGCGAACAACGAATGGCAGAGCCAAGTGGATCATTGGTTTTTTGCTGATTGCATCCACAGAGATGTTCATGGCCCATACCGTAAGGGCTGCGGCTAGCCCGGCCAACGATGCACCAAGCAAGGAAAACGCACTCGCGGCGGAACAAGAACTCGCACAGGCGATGCGGACCAACGACGCCGACGGCTTCTGCCATCTACTGGACGCGGACTGGGCAATTGTCAATGGAAATGGCGGCTTTCTTGACGATGCCGGAGTGGGGGACAGCGTTTGCGCCGCGATCAAGGCAGGCGCCTTTACGCGAAAGACCTACGAGCCGGACTTCGCGAATGCCCGAGTGCGCGTCTACGGCAACATCGCAACAGTAACTTTTAAGCTCTCGCTCTCGGGTTCGTTCAATCATAAGGATTTCTCTGTCAAAGAGGTCGAGACAGACGTTTTGAAGTGGGAAGACAGCGGCTGGAAGTGCGTCCTAACCCACGAGACCATTGTCCGGGGCACCCTGGTCGAGTAGGGCCAAGGCCTATGGTCCCGATCCCAAAGGCTCGGAGAATGATCGCGAAGGCGCCAACGGCTTTAGTTACTGGGTGGGCCGGTCGTTCGCAGAGTTCACACAAACGACGGTCGAGCCGACGTGCTTCGACTTCGAAGGCAGCCGCACCAATATGATCCGTCGCAAGCGCATGGAAGAACCGCGCGCCGACGGCAAGTCGGCATCGCTCCAGCTATCTCTCGGAATAGCGGCGTCGTTTGTCCTCGCCGATAATGATGACGCAGGAGCAATCAGCCTCTGCCGAAAGCTCAGCGGAGCCGATTCTCTGGTGACTCTCTTTGTGCGGAGCCGATTCATCGGTTCCTCTGCGGCGATCTCGATAGATGAGTCCTGAGAAACGAGCACGTAACCGGGAGGAATTCTGGCTTCACGCTAAATCGCCGAGGCGCGAATCAACTGCCTGGGAGACAATTCCCGAGGTTCCGGGCGAATGACCGGCGACGGTCGCGTTAGAAAGTGAGCAACAGCGGCTGCCCCATGGGAAATCCTCCGGCACAGGCGAAAGACTCTCAGGGCATTCTCTCCATTGCCGATAATCGGGGTGCTACTCCATTCTCAGCGCCTGCATTGGCTCAATCCAGGCAGCGCGCAGCGCCGGCACGAGCGAAGCGGCGCACGCAATCCCGGTTAGAGCCGCCACTGCCTCCCCCAGCACCCATGGATCGCGTGGTGAGGTTTCGTAGAGGAAGCTGGCCAGGGCTCGAGACAGCAGAACAGACGCAATCAGTCCCGCACCTGAACCGGCGGCCGCTACGGCCGCGTTTTCCTTGAAGACCATGGCTACAACTCCCGCACGCCGCGCTCCCAGCGCCATACGAATACCGATCTCGCTGGTCCGTCGCGCTGTCGCATAGCTTAAAGTTCCATAGAGGCCAATGCCCGTAACCAGCAACGCGCACCCGGCAAAGAATACGGCCAGCAGCGCCATCATTCGTTCCGCGCTCACCGATTCGTTCAGCACGTCGTCCATGGTCGTCATGAGCGGTGCGGGAATGCTCGGCACCAATTTAGCGGCCAGCAAGCGCGCTGCCGCTGCCAATGGCGCTTGCGGCCCATCGGTGCGGACTACGGCAGTCAACGAGGGCTTCGGCTGTTCGTCCTGCATCATCGGCACGTAGCCGATGGGTGGCGCGGGCGCAGACATATCTCTGTATTTGCTATTGCCCACAACGGCCACCACCTCATAAGCTGTCTTTTCGCGAGGATTCAGCACTTGCTGTCCCAGCGCATTCCCATTTGGGAAAAACTGCTTGGCCGCAGCTTGATTCAGGATCATCTTCAGTCCCGAGGCTCTGGTGTCGTTCCAACTGAATTCGCGTCCCGTGAAGACAGGTATCCGCATGGTTCTGAAATAGTCGGGCCCCACGCTGTTCAGGAAGATGAGGTGCGTGCCCCCTTCCGGGGTGGCGTAGGAGCCGTTCCAGCCCACATGCGAAAGCGGCACAATGAATTGGAAGCTCACGCTCTTCACTCCCGGCTGGCGGCTCAGCCCCTCGCCCAGTTGCCGGTAGAGCTGCATCAGCGCATCGCCGTCCAGTTGCTGCTTGTCCATACTGAAGGCGATGTTGACTAGGCCTTGGGGGTCGAAGCCAACGCCCGACTTAAACAGTCGCGTCAGGCTGGTAGTTAACAGGCCCGCGCAGACCAGCAGCATTACCGCGATTGCTACTTCCGATGCCAACAACACCTGTGGCAGAATTCTCCTGCGCTCCTGCCCCTGACGGGCATGTTGGCCCTCCTTGATGTGGTCGCTCAGGTTACCCGCTGTGGCCTGCAAAGCGGGAATGAGACCGATCAAGACCGCGGAGACAACCGCAATCAGCGCGGCAAAACCGAATATCCGGAGGTCGATAGACGTGTCGAGTTGCAAGCCGTCGGAGCCATTCAACAGCATAGCCGCGAGTGAATGGCTGACCACGGGAGCTACTGCCAAACCGGCCGCCGTGCCCAGCACCGCAAGCAGAAGACTCTCGGTCAGCAGTTGCCGAATCAGCCGGCCCCGCGCCGCGCCCAGCGCCAGACGCGTGGCCAACTCTCTCTTCCGTGCCGCGCCACGCGCCATCAGCAAGCTTGCCAGGTTCAGGCAGGCCAACAGCAGGATGCCTCCGCACATGGCGAACATGGCAACCAGCGGCTTGCGAAACAGTGTCCGCGCAAAGGTATACCCTCGAGAGCCCGGCTCGGCTGCAAAATGGAAATGGCTTTTCTCCTCATCCGCGACATACCTGGCATCGGCGCCCGCCTCGTGCAGAATCGGATCGGAGATAGTGCGCAGTTCCGCATTCGCCTGGTCCAGACTGACGCCGGGTTTGAGTTGCCCCATGACGTTGATCCACCATGCATGGATTCCGTCGTCGATGTGGTTTCTTGGCGCGTCGATGATGGGGTCGGCTGACAGCGGAGCGAAGATCTCAGGCCTTTGCATCGGGTCGGCGCCAATGAACCGCCTGGGCATGACCCCTACCACGGTGAACGGCGTGTTGGCGATGACCAGCTTGCGGCCTACAACATCAGGCGCGCGATTGAACCAGCTATTCCAAAATGCTTCGCTGATCACAACTGCGAGCCCTGCCGGACTGCCTCCGTGCTGATCGTCCTGCGGCGTCAGGTACCGTCCCAGCAGCGGTGGGGTTTCAAGCGCCTGAAAAAATTGACCGCTCACCAGCTGGCCCGGGATGTTTTCACTGCCGGAATGACCACGCACCTGGAGCAGGTCCCGCTCGAACGCAAAAACATTTGCAAAGACGTCGTGCCTTTTCTCCAGGCTGCGGAAAAACGGCGTGCAAAACGCATAGTTCGGCGTTGGTCCGCCTTCTTCGATGCGCAGCACGGCAAGCCGGCCCGCATCAGGCACCGACAGTGGCCTCAGTAGTAAACCGTTGATCAGCGAGAAGACCACCGTGTTCGCGCCTACGCCCAGCGCCAGCGTGAGCAGCGCCACCAATGTGAAGGCCGGTGAGTTGAGCAGTTGCCGTAGCGCAAAACGGAGATCGCGGGCAAACTGTTCGACGAGCGGAACTCCGCGCTGTTCGCGGTAGCGCTCTTTCGTCTGCGTCACGCCGCCAAACGCGCGCAGTGCCGCGGTTCGTGCTTCCGGTTCCAGCAATCCTTGCCTGCGATGCTCCTCAATGGCCAAATCGATGTGCGCCTGCAGCTCTTCGTCCAGTTCCGCGTTCTCCCTCCGGGCGGTGAACAGCGCCGCGCAGCGGCTCAGCAGAATTCGTATCCGGTCCATTGGCGTCTCCTAAGTTGTTGGCGCAAGAAACCGCGCCATGGTGGCGGCAATGCGCGCCCAGTTCTCCGTCTCTTTCTCAATTTGCTTCTGCCCGGTGCGGGTCAGCGCATAGAACTTTGCCCGCCGGTTGCTCTCAGAGATGCCCCACGAAGCTTTGATCCAGCCGCGCTGCTTCAGCCGCAAGAGCGCCGGGTAAATGGTTCCCTGGTTCAGGCTCACGGTGTCGCCGCTTACCTGCTCAATCCGCCGTGCAATCCCGTAACCGTGCAGCGGGCCCATCGCTTCCAGCGTCTTCAGAACCATGAGGTCGAGCGTGCCTTGCAATACGTCGGGCTTCTTTTCTCCCATCGCCTCTCCTGTTGCATTTCTACAGATAAGGTGCCGCATCTATAGGCAGAATGTCAACAGGAATCTTGCCCAGTGGATTCTCCGATCTTTTGCGATGCATCGAGTCAAAGCTCCAATTCAATCGCAATGCTAGGCTGACCGGCCGTCGTGAATTGGGCAAGGGCCTGATTGCCGCCCACTCTTAAATGCCGCCAGCTCTTAAGTTTTGAAGTAGTAAACAGTCTGCCCCCGTGTCCGGTAGCGTTGCTCCCCGGGGACACTCCGGTCAGGGCGGAAGCCGTTTCGGGATCTTGTCTCCCTTGTCGACGAATCGACCGGAGCCCGGATCAGCGGCGGTCGGGCTGGAGACGCGGATTGGCCTGTTACGAACACCCTATCCGGACTGATCCATGTTGAAACCGCCGCATGGTTTGCAGTGAAATCCAGTTGCAGGTCAGCTTCGGGCGGTTGATCAGCAGTCGTGAATGGGGCAAGGATATGGTTGACCGCCATGCGGAGATGATGAGTTGGTAAACAGTACACCTCAGAAATGGGCCCGGTCCGGGCGCGAACTGCACCGGGGGCATTGTCCAAATGGCCGAACAATACGTCCCCAGCCCCAAAAAACGATCAGAATGTTGCCTTGATCAGTGCGGAGACGGCGTTTGGGGAACTGCGAGCGCGGCGAATATTGCCGCCGCTCGAATCCGGCTCTACAAAGCGAAGTGGGATATTTCTCTTTGCATGATTGTCCTCCTGAGGTGGTCAATGCGGATGGTGATCCTTGTGCGGATCCCCCGAAATCATCCGCAGATCGATGCCTTTCTTGCCTGCCCCTTCGTTATGTCTGACGCGTCGCGAGTGGCAGCTTCTCCAAATGTTGAGAGGAGGTCCGATCGACCTCATGCGCCAGGAGTGCACAGGGGAAGCGCGTTTCGGTAGCGATAACGGAATCGCTTACGTTCATGGACCGCGGAAAAGTATTTCGTCGTGGAATGAATTGCCAAGATCTGTCTTCCAGATCTCTTGTCAGTCTTCCATTTCTGCCCCCGATTACCTCCAAACAAGCGATTTATTCATATTTTTTGACGCAACACGCCGCGCCGCCGACCAGGCAGAATCAGTGCCGATCAACGAGCAGCGATTCATCGAGATAAACTCAGTGAGTCGCGCAGTCAGGACCGTCGCGTCTCAAGCAGTCACGTGCTCTATGTTTCCGGTGAGCGTCACCGCTTTAGGTGAAGCGCTGTTAGCAAACTCAACCGGCTTTTGCGCATTGCGCAGATCGTTGCCGGAGAGCAGGATATTCGCCGAGGACGAGCCCTGAATGCCGGCAAAGGCCGCCGTGCCGGCCGGCGCGGAGCTGCCCGAGATCCACACATCGCTCGATTGCACCATTTGCATAATCGGCATGGCGCCGGCGACGCGCGTCGTGGCAAGCCCGGTAATGCGCGCGCCAATGACATCGTCGAAGATGACGGTGGGGCGGGCTTCGCTCTCCGTGGCGCTAAAGACGAGGTCGTCGAGGCGAAGGCCGCGTACGTGGCGCGCATAGAGCCCCGAGGCCGGCAACATGCCGAACATGCGCGCTTCTGGATACTTCTTGGGTACTTCCGGGACGGAGACGCCTACCCATTGCGGCAAGCAGGGAAGTACGTTGTCCACGCGAATGTTGGAGAGCGTTACATCCCGCACCTCCATGCCGGGCAAGCCCGTGATGGAGCTGGCGAGCAAAGCGTCTGAGGAGTGGATGTTTTCGATGCTCACGCCGCGGATGCCTTGCTGGGGAAAATGAAACGGACGCTTGCGATCGCCGAGGCGGATGAAGATGGGCGTGCGCGTGCGCTGCATCTGGATGCCGGTGACCACGACGCCGTCGATCCAGCCGCCGTCGACCACCTCGAGCGCAACGCCG
>Ga0335075_10008364_pt1 | contig 15857 bp, 10 predicted proteins | sample Lox_Sample_24_FD_206723 | JGI IMG/M metagenome (GOLD analysis project Ga0335075, IMG submission 206723) | Soil microbial communities from Loxahatchee National Wildlife Refuge, Florida, United States - Lox_Sample_2.4 | ecosystem: Environmental > Terrestrial > Soil > Wetlands | place: USA... | reverse complement strand
CCCTGGATCCTCGACCCGCAGAATACAGCCGATGTCATTCTGGGCACCTGTCGCGTATGGCGCGGAGCGGCCTCGGGCGCAGGCTGGAGCCAAAGCAGCCTGCTGAGCGGAATGCTCGATGGAGACCAAAGTTCTTTTTGCGACGGCAACGCGGAAATTCGCACCCTCGCGGCTGGGACCAACTCCGAAGCTGAAGCCCAGGCGGAGGAAATCTATGTGGGCATGGCTGGCTCACTGGATGGCGGGGATTCGGTCCCTGGCCACCTCTTCAGCTCTGCGGTAAACAACGAGTCCAGCGCCTCCACCACCGCATGGCTCGACGACTACGCCTCCCCGGTGACCAACAGCGGCGTAACGCAATTCAATCCGGGGGGATTCGACATTTCGAGCATCTACGCGGATCCGCACGATCCAACAGGCCAGACGGTCTACGTGACTGTGCAGGGAATGCCTACATGGAATGGCGAAAGCGAATTGCTCTATGGGTCGGTCGATGGCGGCGCGCACTGGAGCGACCTCACCTCCAATTTGCCGCAGGCGCCGGCCAACGGCGTCCTGGTGGATCCAAACAACGCCGCCATTGTCTACGTCGCGCTCGACACGGGCGTCTACTACACCCTCAATGTCGCCGACTGTGCGAACCCTCTCGACTCCTGCTGGAATGTCTTCGGCAACGGCCTGCCCAATGCGCCCGTAACGGGCCTGATGGCGTTCAACGCGGGTGCAACGCAAGTGCTGCGCGCAGCGACCTACGGCCGCGGCATCTGGCAGGTCGACCTCGTCACCGCGGGCATCGCGCCCACGCTTGCGTCCGTCGCTCCCGCCTCACTCACCTTCCCGCTGCAGGTCGAGCAGACGGTCAGTCCCGCCCAAACGGTAACGATCGCGAACAATGGCACCTTGAACCTGAATATCTCCTCCATCGACGTCACCGGCGATTTTCTTGAATCGGATAACTGCGCAGGAGCCTCGATCGCCCCGGGCAACGCTTGCCAGATTCAGGTGACGTTCGATCCGTCGCAGCCAGGAATACGCCAGGGAGCCCTTGCAGCACTGGCCAACGTCGCCGGGGGGCAGCTCAACGTGACCCTGTCGGGTGTTGGCGTCGCACCCGGGGCCATCGTTCTCACGCCTGCCTCGCTTACCTTCGCGCCCACCCTTGTGAACTCCACAGCACCGGCGCAGAGCGTCTCCATCGCCAATACCTCGGACTCTGTCCTCTCTCTGAATGCAGAGGTCGTCACCGGCGATTTTGCTATGACCGCGAATACCTGCGGAACCTCGCTCGCCGCGCAAACCAGTTGCGAGGTAACCATCGACTTTACTCCCTCGGTGGCGGGAAACCGGAGCGGAATGCTCACCGTCACCGACATGACCGGCACGCAGACGGTTCCGCTGTCCGGCACGGGGCAAACGCAGGCCACCGATACGTTGTCACCGCTATCTCTCACGTTCAGTTCCCAGATTGTGGATACCACCAGCGCCGCGCAGACTCTGACTCTCTCCAACAGCGGCGATGCGCCGCTGACAGAAATCTCCACCAGCGCCACGGGAAGCTTCACGGTCCTCAACAACTGCGGAGCGGAATTGCAGGGACACGCCAGTTGCTCAATCCTGGTTGCATTCGCGCCCGTCGCTACGGGCGTGCAGTCCGGAGCTCTCACTGTGGCGGACGAGCTTCATATTCGGAATGTGGCTCTTACCGGAACCGGCATCGCGCCGCCGGGAATCTCCGCGACACCGCAAACCATCAATTTTGGCGGCCTGGGGGTGGGCAGCACCAGCGGCTCGCAAATGGTGACGCTGACTAACAACGGTGGTGTCGCACTGAGCGGCCTGGCAGTGACCATTACTCAGGATTTCGTCATCGGCAGCAATAGCTGCCAGTCGACGCTCGCCGTCGGCGATTCATGCCAGATCGGAATCGTCTTCTCGCCTCCCGGAGCGGGAGCGGTCTCAGGATCACTGACGATCGCATCGCCTGTATTGGCCAAACCGTTTACGGTCGCGCTCACCGGAGCCGGCGAAGACTTCTCCATCGCCGTTTCCGGCTCGTCTTCCGCAGTGATCACAAGCGGACAAACAGCCAGCTTCGCGCTGAACCTCGCCGGTATCTCCGGGAGCTCAGGTACCGTCGCGCTCGCATGCACCGGCGCACCGCAAAACGCCACATGTTCGCTCAATCCAGCCAGCGTGGCCCTGAGCGGTTCCGCTACCTCAAGCGGGGCGCTCTCGATTGCAACGGGTGTGGCAGCCTCCTCCGCGCAGAACAGGGACCCGTTCTGGCGGCTTGCCGTGCCTCTCCTGGCACTTGTCGCGCCCCTCGGAGCGGTTGGCCGGCGCCGCAAAGCTCGCATCGGTCTCGCGCTGCTCATTCTGGCGATCGTGATGATGATTCCGGCCGGCTGCGGCGTTACAGCCAGTTCGGGCGGCGGAAGCGGCGGCGGTGGGACGCAAAACGCGACCCCGCCGGGCAATTACGTCATCACCATCACGGCGACGATGGATAACATTTCCCACAGCGCCGCCGTGAACCTCACGGTCCAATGAAGTTCACGGCGGCTGGGAAGCGGCGGAGCACCCGAGTTAGCGCCGCAAGATGTGCCAGGTCACGATGACGCCGGCTACCAGAACGACGAGACCCCCTTCGAGCAGCAAAGCCCAGAACAGTCCGCGCAGGCCGCCGCCGCGAAAGAGGCCGCTTGCCGGTTTTTCAGGGAGACTCACGAGAGCTCTTGGAAGGGGAGAAGCTTTCGGCGGCAACTCAGCCGTTGGGAAGGGCACGATCTTGGTGTCCAAAGCAGACAAGAGAGGTTCCTCCGCTGGGGGGTCTGGAAACTCTAAAAGAAAGAAACGCAACGATGGCTACTTTTGCACGCTCGAGTAACTGTCGCAATCGCACTTAGGGGTTATTCCGGAAGTAACCAAGCGGCCCCCGAGGTTAACCCAAAAGAAAAGCCGCTCCGATGAGGAGCGGCCTGACTGCAACGGTCGTTGTGCTTTATTCGTGCGCGGTATCCACAAACGCGCGCAGCTTCCGCGAACGCGACGGGTGCCGCAGCTTGCGCAGCGCTTTGGCTTCGATCTGGCGGATGCGCTCGCGCGTCACCTGGAAGCTCTGACCGACTTCTTCCAGTGTGTGCTCCGACCCATCTTCGAGCCCAAAGCGCATCTTCACCACGCGCTCTTCGCGCGGAGTGAGCGTGCGCAGCACCTGCGAGGTGTACTCCTTCAGGTTGACGCTGATGACTGCGTCCGACGGCGAAACCGCCTGGCGATCTTCGATGAAGTCGCCCAGATGCGAATCTTCTTCTTCGCCGATCGGCGTCTCCAGCGAGATGGGCTCCTGCGCGATCTTCAGCACCTTGCGCACCTTCGCCACCGGAATATCCATCCTCTTCGCGATCTCTTCCGAGGTAGGTTCGCGGCCCAGCTCCTGCACCAGCTGCCGAGAGGTGCGGATCAGCTTGTTGATGGTCTCGATCATGTGCACCGGGATGCGGATCGTCCTCGCCTGATCGGCGATGGCGCGCGTGATCGCCTGGCGAATCCACCACGTCGCATAGGTCGAGAATTTGTAACCGCGGCGGTACTCAAATTTGTCTACCGCCTTCATCAGGCCGATATTGCCTTCCTGAATCAGGTCGAGAAACTGCAGGCCGCGATTCGTGTACTTCTTCGCGATGGAGACCACGAGGCGCAGGTTGGCTTCGATCAGCTCGCGCTTCGCCTGCTCCGCGTCCATGTCGCCCTGGATCATTTCGCGCTGCGTGCGCTTCAGTTCCGCGATCGAGACGCCCGCCTCTTCTTCCAGCTTCTCCAGGTCGGTCTTGCAGTTTTTCTGCTGGCGCCGGTACTCCTTCTTCAGCTCTTCGCTGCGGCTCTGCTCCCACTTCGTGTCCAGCGAGCGAATCTGCCGCTCCAGCGTGCGCATGGCTTCGACGGTCTTGTTGACCTTTTCGAGCAGCCGTTTGCGCTCGCCGTTCGTGTACTTCAGCTCGCGCACGATCCGCGATACCAGCACCTTTTCGCGCGCGATGGCCCAGCGCGTCCTGCGATGATCGCGCGGCTTGGTCTTCTGATTGATCGTAGCCAGCTTCTCTTCCAGCTGCTGCGCCTTCTTCTGGTGCTTCACCAGCGCGTCTACGCGGGCCACCGTCGCCCGCACGCGTGCCTGCACCACTTCTTCGGTCAGCTCTTCATCGTCGAAGATGACCACTTCCTTGATGTTGCGCACGCCGCGCTTCAGGTCTTCGCCCAGAGCGACAATCTCGCGGATCACCACGGGCGAACGCGAAATCGCCTTCAGCACGCGCAGCTGGCCGCGCTCGATGCGCCGCGCAATCTCCACTTCGCCTTCGCGCGTCAGCAGCGGCACGGTGCCCATCTCGCGCAGATACATGCGGACGGGGTCGTTGGTTTTTTCCAGCGTGCCCGGCGTCAGATCGAGCTCGACGTCTTCGCCTTCTTCGCCTTCGAAGTCGTCGCGCTCGCCGCCGCCCAGCTTCGGGCCGCCTTCCAGTATGTCAATGCCCTGGCTGCCGACTGTCGTCAGCAGGTCGTCGAGATCGTCGGGCGAGTTCATGTCTCCCGGCAGAAGGTCGTTGACCTCGTTGTAGGTCAGGTATCCCTTCTCCTTACCCGCGTCGATCAGCTTCTGAATGTCCTGTTCGTATTTATCTTCAATGGCCAAGCGGATGGCTCCCCCGCAATGAATTTTCGGATCTGTCTCACCGGGAATGGACGAGGTGCGGTCGGGGCCGTATAAGGCGCAACCCGCTATAAAGCGGGGCATAGGCGCACGTCTGCCCGGGACGTTCAGAATACCACGAAAATACCCTAACTCTGGCAATATCTGCCATTTCGGGGCTTTTCGAGGCCGCAACGCCCGGTTCCTGGGACAACTCCTCTACAAGCATAGATGGGTAAATCGCTAAATTGTTTCACTTTTCAGTTCTTCGTCCGCAAGTTCCTGCTTCCAGCGGGGTCCGGCAGTGTCGTACCTGCCGCCGGCTCTGGTAAGCTTCGTCCCGAGCCTATGACTGTCTCCCGGCGCTAACTGGAGCTCGCAACCTCCCGACGGCTGCGCGATCGTTCACATCCGCGCCGTCCCTTTGTTGCGCCGAATCAGCCCACCGGAGACTCTCATGATTCCCGACATCCTTACCGAACGCCTGCGTCTGGTGGCGATCACGCCGCCTCTCATGCTGATGGAATCCGTAATTCTCAGCGCCCTGCTGGATGCGGAAGTGCCTGATTCGTGGCCTCCCGAACACTGGGAGCCGCATGTGTTCGATTTCATGCGGAAACAACAGATCCGCACGCCCTGGGCCGCTGGCTGGAACCGCTACGTCCTGCTGCGCAGCCCAAAGCCGGTCGTCATTGGCACGCTGGGCGGCTTCCCGCGCACTGAAACCGAAGCAGAGATCGGCTATTCGATTCTCAGCTCCTGGCAGCGCCGCGGCCTTGCAACAGAAGGCACCCGTGCGCTCATACGGGAAATCCTAAGTCTTGAGCGCATACAAACCCTCACGGCGCAGACCTTTCCGTCGCTCCCGGCATCGCTCCGCGTCCTTGAAAAATGCGGATTTCGCTTCGCAGGTCCCGGGGAAGAGGCAGGCAGCGTTCGCTATCGCATCGATCGCCGAGATTGTCCGCTCTGAGCTCCGCAGGCTGTACCCTGTTACCGTCACCCATGGAGCAGGACTTCTCCCGGCGCGTAAAAGAACAGGCCGACATCGTCAAAATCGTCGGCGACTACGTCCGCCTGCGCAAAGCCGGAGCTCAGAACTACAGCGGGTTGTGCCCCTTCCATAAGGAAAAAACCCCGTCCTTCAGCGTCCATGCGGGGCGCCAGTTCTATCACTGCTTCGGCTGCGGCCAATCGGGCGACGTCTTCTCCTTCGTGCAGAAAGTCGAAAACCTCAGCTTTCCTGAGGCTGTCCGCGCCGTCGCCCAAAAGTGCGGCATCCCCTTGCCGAAAAAGGACTTCTCTTCTCCGGAAGAGGCCGCCGAGCATCGCCAGCGGGGCAAGCTCCTGGAACTGCATGAGGTGGCTACGGCCTGGTTCGAGGAGCAGCTCCGCTCCGCCGAGGGCGCAACCGCCCGCGAATACCTCACCGGCCGCGGCCTCGCCGCTGAAGGCATAGCTAAGTTCCGCGTCGGCTACGCCCCCGATAATTTCCACGCCCTCCGCGAAAAGCTCCAGGGCCTGGCGGACCAGGAAACCCTGCGCGCAACCGGCCTCTTCTCCTGGAAGGAGCAGGAAGACGGCAGCCCAGGGCCCATCTACGCGCGATTCCGCAAGCGGGTCATGTTCCCCATTGCCAACGAAGGCGGCCGGGTCATTGCCTTCACTGCGCGCACGCTTGAAAGCGGCGAGAAAGCCGGCCCGAAGTACCTCAACTCCCCCGAGACCCCGCTCTACTCGAAGGGCCAGGTCCTGTTCAACCTCGACAAGGCCCGGCAGGCCATCCGCAACGACGGCGGCGCCATCCTGGTCGAAGGTCAGATGGACTGCATTTCCGTTTACCTCGCCGGCATTCCCAATGTCATCGCCACCAGCGGCACCGCCTTTACCGAATTCCAGACGCGGCTCCTGAAACGCTACGCAACGAAAGTCATCGTCAACTTCGATCCCGACACTGCCGGCGCGAATGCCGCCGAAAAGTCGATTGCCCTCCTCACCGAAGAAGGCTTCGACATTCAGGTGCTCACGCTCGAAGGCGGCCTCGATCCCGACCGCTACGTCCGCGAGCGCGGAGCGCGCGCCTACGCCAACGCCCTGCGCACCGCGCCTCCCTGGCAGAACTACTTAATCGACCGCGCCCGTCAGCTTTTTCCCGGCCGCGATCCCAAAGCGAAGACCGAAGCCCTCAACTTCCTCCTGCCGCACATCCGCCGCATTCCCAGCCGGATCGCCCGGGACGCCTTCGCCAACGACGCTGCGCAGGCGCTCGGCATCGACTCCGCGCTCGTCCGCGCCGAACTGAAGGATGCCGCCGCCAAACGCCGCGACTCGCTCGCCGTGCAGGCGCAGCCGCTCACCCGCGCCGAGCAGATCCTGCTACTGTCGTTCGCGGCTCCACGCTCCAGCGAGTGCTATCTCGTGGCCGAAGGCGCATTCCATGAGCACCAGCGCGAGTTCGCAGCCCTGCGCGACGATGTGCGCGAGATCATCGCCGCTGTCCGCGAGCGACCCGAAGCCGCCGATCCCCTCGGAGCCCTCGCGAGCGAAGAGCAGAAGCGCATGCTGGCGGCCCTCTTCCTCTCCATCCACGACTCCGAGCCGCAGTCTGATGAAGTGGAAGAGGCCGTGCTCGCGATTCGCGTCTCTTTCCTCGAGCAGGAGCAGCGGCGGCTCCGCGTAGCCATCGACCAGGCCGAGCGCGCCGGCAACGCCGATGAGGTTGCGCGCCTGGCGCGAGAAAACCAGGAGATCACCCGACGCCTGCGCGAGCTGGAGTGATGGTCAGCAATTCGGAACCAGGCGCAGCGCCTGCCCGTATAGGCGGGTGAATTGGAAAGCAATCTTCTTATGACACAGAAGCAAACCGTGACTTCCCGCGATGGCACGTCTCTCGCCTGCTGGCGCGATGGCGAGGGTCCTCCGCTTTTGCTTGTGCACGGCGGCCTGTGCGATCACCTTGCCTGGTTTTTCGCCGTCCCATTGCTGGCCCGGCATTTCTCCGTATGGACCTGGGACCGACGCGCGCGCGGCCAGTCGGGCGACGTTGGCCAATCCTCGCCGCAGCGCGAAGCCGAAGATATTGAAGCCATCGTTGCGGCCATCGGGCAGACACCGCATTTACTCGGCCATTCCGCCGGAGGCATCGCCGCGCTCCACGCCGCGCTGAGCGGTCTTTCACTCCGCAGCCTCATGCTGTACGAGCCTCCCTACATCGCCGCCGGAGCGCGCGCGAAGCCGGCTCCCGCGATCCTGGTGGAGATGGAGCGCCTGCTGGCGGCGGGCGATCCCGATGCGGCGCTCGCCATTGCCATGCGCGAAACCGTGGATATGACGGATGCGGAAATCGACAGCCTGCGCCATTCCGCAGGATGGGAGCACCTCCGCGCCGCCGCGCGCGCCATTCCGCACGACTGGGTGCTCTGGGACGATCAGCCGGCCCCTTCCGCGCTGGCGAAGATCGGCGTCCCGGCTCTTGTGATGATGGGTTCGGAGAGCCCCGCCTGGCTGCGCGCGGCAGCCGATGCTGTTGCCGCTGCACTTCTCCATGCGAAGCGCGCGACGCTTGCGGGTCAGGGACATTCTGCAATGATCACTGCGCCCGAGCAATTCTCTGACGCGGTCATCGATTTTGCGGCGGCGCTTTAGCGCTCCGATTTTGAGGATGCAACGCCTCTGCCCGATCGCGTACATTCGTCTCCATGCGTAAAGCGTGGATGTCATGGACAGCGGCCGTCGCTCTGGTGGCCGGCGCGTCGGCGGCCATCGCGCAGTCGGCCATGCCGCCCATGGACGGCATGCACGCCTTTCCTCCACCCGATCAGCTCCCCGCGCCCATCCGCATGACCGGCATCGGCAACTCGCACATCGCCATTCGCGCCACGCCCGAGGCGCAGGCCTGGTTCGACCAAGGCCTCACCCTCCTGCACGATTTTTGGGATTACGAATCGGCGAAGGCCTTCGAGCAGGCCATCCGCGTCGATCCCAGCTGCGCTATGTGCTACTGGGGACTCGCCCAGGCCGAAGGCTTTCGCGGCGAGCAGGACAAGGTCTATGGCGACAAGGCTCTCACGGAGGCCGTGCGTCTCGAAGGCAAGGCCGGCAAAACCGATCGCCTCTACATCGAAGCGGCGCAGGCAGGCGCCAAAGGCGACAGCGGCCACGACGAAGAAGTCGCGATCTACCGCAAGCTCGTGAAGAAGGAGCCGCACGACGACGAGGCGCGCATCTACCTCGCCAATTCCCTCGGCGAAGGCTTTGACGACAACGGCGATCCGAAGCCGGGAACGAAGGAAAAGATTGCGATCCTCGAAGCCGTGCTCAAAGACGATCCCAACGACTCCGCCGCGAACCACTACTGGATCCACGTCATGGAGCCGAGCCATCATCCCGAGCGCGCCATTCCCAGCGCCGCGCTCCTGGCCTCGCTCGCGCCCACCAGCGGCCACATGGTCCACATGCCCGGACACATCTACTACCGCGTCGGCGATTACGCGAGCGCCGATCGCTGGTTCACCGCATCGACCGAAGCCGACGAGAAGTACCTGCGCGACCAGCACGTCTCCGTCGACGACGACTGGAACTACGTCCACAACATGATGTATGCCATTGCGAATCAGATGGAGCAGGGCCGCCTCGACGCCGCCAACGCGCTCTCCGATCATCTCGCCGCGGCCCACGGCGAGCTGGCCGCCTCGCTCTACATCTGGAGCGCGCGCGACGATCTGTCGCGCGTAAGCCTGCGCCTGCCCGTTGCTCTGCGCATCGGAGACTGGACCGCCGTGCTCGCGATGCTCGACGACGCCAACCTGCCCGACAAGGACAACACCGCGCACCTGCGCTTCCTGCGCGACCAGCTGCGCCATTTCGCCACTGGCATGCAGTCGCTCGACAAAGGCGACCCAACCGCTGCCGAAATGGCCTCGGCCCGCATGGACGCAGGCCTGTGGCGGCAGGAGCAGGACGCGAAGACCGCGGCCGCCGCGAAGGCCGACGCAGCGAAGGCGCAGAACAACTCATCGTCGTCGAGCACAGCCGACGCGTCGAAGCCGCCCACCGCGCCCCTCGATCCCGACGCCGACATGGATTCCGTCATGACCACCCTCAGCATTGCCTCGCAGGAGCTGCGCGCCGGCGTGCTCCTCGCCCAAAATCAATCCGACAACGCGAAGAAGATGTACGCCCAGGCCATCGCCGCCGAGAAGAAGCTCGGCTACCACGAGCCTCCGTACTACATCCGCCCCGTCGCCGAAACCGAAGCCGAAGCCCTGCTGCGCGCCAAAGACTATGCCGGTGCGAAGGCCGCCTACCAGGCGGCGCTCCTCGAGCGTCCGCAGTCAGGGTGGGAGCTCTACGGCATCGCCCACGCCGACGAGCTCGCCGGCAACAACGCCGCCGCGCAAACCGAGTACGCGGCGTTCCTCAAAGCCTGGCCGTCAGCGGATGCGACCCTGCCGGAGATCACCCATGCGAAGGCCGCGGCAGGCGGGAATACGACAACGATGGCGGGGCAGTAGACTTCGCGCTGCCCAGATCTCCTTACGCCACCTGCCCCACCTGCATGAAGTCCAGAGCGCGGATCAGGTAGCTCTTCAGATCCTTGCGCGCCACCACGGCATCGAGGAAGCCGTGCTGCAGCAGGAATTCCGATCGCTGGAAGCCCTCCGGCAGCTTCTGCCGGATGGTCTGCTCGATCACGCGCGGCCCGGCAAAGCCGATCAGCGCGCCCGGCTCGGCCACGTTCAGATCGCCGAGCATGGCAAAGCTGGCCGTCACGCCACCCGTGGTGGGATCGGTGAGCACGGAGATGAAGGGAACTTTGGCGTCGTCCAGCCGCGCCAGCCCGGACGAGATCTTGGCCAGCTGCATCAGGCTCACAATGCCTTCCATCATGCGCGCCCCGCCCGACGAGGCGACCGTGATCAGCGGCTGCCGCTGATCGTGCGCGCGGTCGATGGCGCGGGTGATAGTTTCGCCCACCACGGCGCCCATGCTGCCGCCGATAAAGCTGTACTCCATCACGCTCAGCACCACGCGATGCGGTCCCATTAGCCCCCGCGCGTTCAGGATGGCGTCGGCCAGGCCGCTCTCCTGCTGTGCCTTCGCCAGGCGCGAGCGGTACGGCTTCAGGTCGGTGAACTTCAGCGGATCCGTCGACTTCAGCCCGCCATCGACCAGTTCGAATCCAGGCTCCAGCAGGCTCTCGATCCGCGCCCGCGAGCCGATGCGGTTGTGCCTTCCGCACTTGGGACACACCTGCAGATTGGCGTCGAGCTCGGCCTTCCAGATGGTCTGGCCGCAGCCATCGCACTTCGTCCACAGGCCCTCGGTCCGCACCCGGTTCGACCCCGACTCGATCTTGTTGTCATCCCGCCTGAACCAGGACATGCACCCTCCCCAGGACCGCAACTGCCATTCTTCAGATTATCCTGTCGGCGGCTGCGGAACCAGCGCCCCTAACCGCTGGCCGCCTTTCTGCCTTGATCGGAACCGGACGCCGCCCGGCTGCGTATTCCCTGGTGGGTTCAGGAGGTCCACGCCATGTACTGCAGCGCATGTGGTCAGGCTATCGATGCGTATCAGGCATTTTGTCCCCGCTGCGGACGCCAGGTAACGCCCATCGAGACGGCGCCTCCGCCTCCGTGGATCTGGACCCGCGTCCATCGCCATGTACACACCCTCGGCATCCTCTGGATCGCCTACGCCGGCTGGACGATGCTGCGCTGGGTGATGATCGTGCCCTTTCTTTCCGGCATGACCCACGGCTGGAACTTTCCCTTCGGCCACGGCTTTGAGGGGTACGCCTTGCCATTCGAGCACATGCCCTGGCTCATTCCCTTCATCACAACCGCGCTGCTGGTGCGCTCCCTGCTGTGCGTCGTCACGGGCGTCGCGCTGCTGAAGCGGGCTTCGTGGGCGCGCGTGCTGGCTTTAGTGGCCGCGTTCATTCAGATCATCCACCCGATCTTCGGCACGGCCCTTGGCATTTACACGCTTTGGGTGCTGCTGCCGTCGCTCTCGGCGCAGGAGTACGAACGGCTGGCCACATCCTGAGCCGGCATCCGCTGACTGGCTAGCTCGCTGACTCGCCACCCTGTGCGTTTCGTCACATCTGGTCCCTGCGGCCGCTTCCGTACAATGACCGCATGGAATTCCCTGTCACCCGGCTGCGGCGCCTGCGGCGCAACGAGCCCATGCGCGCCCTGGTGCGCGAGACGCACCTCGAGCCTGGCGCGCTGATCCTGCCGCTGTTTCTCTGCCCCGGCGAGGGTATTCGCAAGGAGATCGGCTCCATGCCCGGTGTCTTCAACCTCTCGGTCGACGAAGCCGTGAAGGAAGCCGAAGGGGCCGCGGCGCTCGGCGTCGGCGGATTGCTGCTCTTCGGCCTGCCCGAGAGCAAGGACGAGCAGGCCACCGGGGCATGGGACGACGAAGGGATCGTGCAGAAGGGCCTGCGCGCGCTCAAAGCCTCGAGCGCGGCGAAGAAGCTGGTGACCATGGCCGATGTTTGCCTCTGCGAGTACACCTCGCACGGTCATTGCGGCATCGTGAAGAAGGACGGCGACGAGTTCGAGATCGAGAACGACTCGACGCTGGGGCTGCTGGCGAAGACGGCGGTCTCCCTGGCGCGCGCCGGGGCCGACGTCGTCGCTCCGAGCGACATGATGGACGGCCGCGTGGCGGCCATCCGCGACGCGCTCGACGAAGAGGGTCTCGACGCGGTGCCGATCCTGTCGTACGCGGCCAAGTTTGCGTCGGCGTTCTACGGCCCATTCCGCGAGGCTGCGGATTCCGCGCCGCAGTTTGGCGACCGACGCAGCTATCAGATGGATGGCGCGAACATCCGCGAAGCCATGCGCGAGATCGATCTCGATTTGGGCGAGGGCGCGGACCTGATCCTGATGAAGCCGGCCATGCCCTATCTCGACGTAATTCGCGCGGCCCGCGAGCGTTATGAAGTGCCCATGGGCGCGTATCAGGTTTCGGGCGAGTATTCCATGCTGCAGGCGGCCTTCGCGAAGGGCTGGCTCGAGCCGAAACGGGCGATGCTGGAGTCGCTGCTCTCGATCCGCCGCGCCGGCGCAGGCTTCATCGTGACCTACTTCGCGCAGGAAGCCGCACGAGCACTGCGCTAGGCTCGATCCAGCTGCACGAACAGTTCGCTGAGCACCACGCGGATCGGCGTCCCGTGCACTGCGCGCTCCGGCGTGCCCCTGGGCAAGCGGATTTGCAGCCGCGTTGAACCCAATGTCATCACCCCGGCATCTTCATGGATGACGCCTGCTCGGTACAATGAAGAGTTTGGGGCCGCGCAACCTGTGCCGGCCTATGACCGTCCTTACTTCCCCTGAACGGAGCTTCCCTTGGCAGAGACGATTTACGACGTAGCCATCCTCGGCGGCGGGCCCGCCGGATACACCGCGGCCATTCGCGCCGGACAGTACGGGTTGAAAGTCGCCCTCATCGACAAATCGGACAAGCTGGGCGGCACCTGCCTCCACGTCGGATGCATCCCGACCAAGTCGCTGCTGTTCAATGCCGAGATCTGGGATTACCTGAAGGCGGCGAAGGAATACGGCATCGAGGGCCTCGGCGACGGCAAAGTGAACTGGCAGTCCGTGCTCGACCGCAAGAACGCGATCATCGCGAAGCACGTGAAGGGTCTCGACTTCCTGATGCGGAAGAACAAGGTCACGGTCGTGCGCGGATGGGGCAAGCTCACCGGGCCGGCGAAGGACGGCGTGCACACCGTATCCGTCGAGCAGGACAAGGATACGACGAAGGTCCAGGCCAGGAACGTGATCCTCGCGACCGGCTCCGATGCCAAGCTGCTGCCGGGGCTTACCGCCGACGACACGGTTCTGACCAATGTTGAGATTCTCTCGCTGCCGCAGATTCCGAAGTCCCTCGCCATCATCGGGGCGGGCGCGGTGGGCGTGGAGTTCGGCTCCATCTACCGCAGCTTCGGATCGGAGATCAGCATCATCGAGTTCCTGCCGCGCGTGGTGCCCAACGAGGACGAAGACGTGAGCAAGGAGCTGGCGCGCACCTTCCGCAAACGCGGCATCGACATCAACGTGGGCGCGAAAGTCGAGAAGGTGGAGAAGACGAAGACCGGGGCCAAGGTCACCTTCACCGCATCGGACGGCAAGCAGGTGGTGAGAGAAGCCGAGAAGGTGCTGGTGGCCGTGGGCCGGGCGCCGCGCGTGGAGAACATCGGCCTCGAGAAGACAAAGATCAAGCCCGATCGCGGCTTTATCAAGGTGAACGAGTGGATGCAGACCGAAGAGCCGGGCGTCTACGCGATCGGCGACATCGTCGCCGGGCTGCCGCAGCTGGCCCACACCGGCGCGATGGCCGGTATGGTTGTCGTTGCGAAGATTGCCGGCAAATACGCGCGCCCGGTGCGGCGCGACCGCGTTCCCGCCTGCACCTACACCGAGCCGCAGATCGGCAGCGTGGGCCTGACCGAAGCCGCGGCCAAAGAGAAGGGCTACGACGTGAAGGTGGGCAAGTTCCCGTTCTCGGCCAACTCCAAGGCCTCGATCGTGAACTCGCACGAGGGGTTCATCAAAGTCGTCGCTGATAAGAAGTACGGCGAAGTGCTGGGTGTACACATCATTGGGCCGCAGGCGACGGAACTCATTGCCGAAGCAGTGACGGCGCTGGAACTGGAAGCGACGGTCGAGGAAATGATGTTCACCATCCATGCTCACCCCACGCTGGCCGAAGCGATGCTCGACGGATTCGGCGCGGTGGAGGGCATGGCGATCAATGTGTAGAGGCAGGCAAGAATCGGTCATGTAAGGGCCAATTGAAAAGCGGTCCGTTGGAAAGCGGTTAGCTAAAGACCGGTTAACGGGCTGACTTGCTGGCTGGCCGGGTTGCTCAATCCATGATCCTCAACCTCCTCAATCTCGGTCGGGTTCCTTATGCCGAGGGGCTCGGACTGCAGCGCCGGCTGGTCGATGCGGTGCACGAAGGCCAGATCGGCAACACCCTGGTCCTGCTCGAGCATCCGCCGGTGCTCACGCTGGGGCGCAATGCCAGCCGCGCGAACATCCTCGCCAGCGATGAGTTCCTCGCGTATCGCGGCGTTGAGGTGCATGAGATCAATCGCGGCGGCGACGTGACCTATCACGGACCGGGGCAGCTCGTCGGTTATCCCATCTTCGATCTGCGCAGCTTCACGCCGCGGCTCGGAGCCGTCGATTTCGTTCGCAGGATGGAAGAGGCTTTGATCCGATCGTGCGGCGACTTCGGCGTGCCCACGACGCGCGTGCCGGGGCGCACCGGCGTATGGACGCTGGCCGGCGGCAGTGTGCAGGAGAAGAAGATCGCGGCGATCGGCGTGCACATTGCGCGCGGCATCACCTCGCATGGCTTTGCCTTCAATGTCACCGCCGATCTGCGCGACTTCGAACTGATCGTGCCGTGCGGCATAGCGGATCGCGCCGTCACCAGCCTCGAACTCGAAGCCGATCCGCCGCCAGCGATGGAAGCTGTGCGCAACAGCGTCGCTCGGCAATTCGGGCGCATCTTCAACGGCCAGGTGCTCAGCGTGGAGTCGCTCGCCGCGCTGCTGGCGCAAGTCGGCGAGCCGGCCGGAGCCGCGACTGCGCATGCAGATTTATAATCGAACGTTACGCCGAGATTGCGCTGCGCGCGCGAAATCCACGATCCTCAGCAACCTGCGCACTCAACCTTTTCCTGAACGCGGAGACAGCGATCCATGCCAAGCGATGTTCTGATGCCCCAGATGGGCGAGTCGATTATTGAGGGCACCATCACGAAGTGGCTCAAGAAGCCGGGCGACACCGTGCAGCGCGACGAGCCGTTGTTTGAGATTTCGACCGATAAGGTCGATGCGGAGATTCCATCGCCCGCTGCCGGTGTGCTGACCGAGATCAAAGTGCCGGAAGGCTCGACCGTGCAGGTGAACACCGTGGTGGCGGTGATCGGCGAGGCCGGAGCGGCGGCGGCTCCCAAGGCTTCTGCGCCGGCGAAGTCCGAGCTGGCTCCGGCGAAGACTGAAGAGACCAAAGCCGCGGCTCCCCCGGCTGGACAGGCGCAGCCGCCGGTTCCGGCGGAAGCGAAGCCGGATGCGGGCAGCGCGCGGCACGACGTGATCATGCCGCAGATGGGCGAGTCGATCTTCGAGGGCACCATC
>Ga0335075_10008363_pt1 | contig 15858 bp, 12 predicted proteins | sample Lox_Sample_24_FD_206723 | JGI IMG/M metagenome (GOLD analysis project Ga0335075, IMG submission 206723) | Soil microbial communities from Loxahatchee National Wildlife Refuge, Florida, United States - Lox_Sample_2.4 | ecosystem: Environmental > Terrestrial > Soil > Wetlands | place: USA... | reverse complement strand
ACATGGCACTCCACTATAAAAGACGTGGGAACGGTGGTCGCTGCTAACCTCCATCTCCTGCAGTCCTGGCCACGGAGACATGAAACTGCCTCAATGACGCCGCAATTCCATCCGCTACCTTAGCAAAGTCACCAAAGTGAGGCCTCCCACGACCAATGGCCGAATGAACGTGCCATTTATACATTGTTCTTTGCGTAGTATAGCCTTTGGCAAACGTGAAGCTGTTTTCAAATATTATCAAATCAAAATATACGCCTTAAAATACAGGCGATAGCGCTAACGCAAGGCTGCGAAACATGGGACCATTCCATCTACAGCCCAAATACTTCCACATCCCCACAAGCAAGTATCAACCCAACCTCCAAAAAAAAAAAAAAGCGTCTAAACCTCATCTCAAGGCAGACGCCAAAAGCCAATCCCGCAAATCTCAAGTTCCAAGTCCACAAACCAACCCCCCCCAAATAATCCACTACAACCATGCTCCGCCGCAAGCCAACAGTCATAACCCTCACCCCCGAAGACATCTCCGCCTACGAAGACCGCCAGGCGCGCGAAGCACTCCTCGCCGCCCAAGCGCAGGCACAGGCGCAGGGAAGAGGAGGCCCGCTAGTGACGCCGCAGAAGACGACGACGCAGAATGTGGATCCGAACGGGGAGGGAAGGCAGGTGCCCGCCGTAGAGAAGAAGAAGACAAGAGAGGAGAGGTTAGGCATCGCTGGGGGGAGGGCTTGATTGGGCTATCTAAAGGAAGGGCTGGGAGTGGTAGGGAGAAAGGACAGCGGTTGTTATAATATTTGATGATACAATTGACAGGCTGCATCTATGCAATCATTTGCTTGACCGTCTGACCAGGGCTGGGTTGGTCATATGGCCCCTTTCGTGACACTTTACAGCACAAACGTCGGGCGGTTACGCATATACGTGATTTGGAAGCGACATGTGAGTGTGAATCTATTGTCTAATCTCAGACGCTGTGGCGGGATATCTGTTAATACAGAAAGGCAGTATAGCCAAAAAGCAAAACCCAACGCCGCCCGAAATGCTATAATCCATCCGATACGAACCGGAGTCATGTTCATCATGATCTCATTTTCCTTCATACGCCATGCAATGCCATTTTGCGAAATGCTTCGACGCAAACTCATGTATGAATTATTTAATGCTGTAAAGAGATATTTGGAAGGATGCCCATGCCATGGATGAGAGAAAGGGAACGTAGATAAGGAGGGGGTGGGCTATCCAGAAGTCTTCACATTGAGCTTTATTTTGAAACTGTTCTTCTTAACTAGTGGTGGCGGAGCCGGAACCGCTGAAGGTGCAGAGTCGGGAAGAGGTGTCCGCACTGCGGAGCTGGGGAGGGGAATGCGCATTTTTGGTGCTGAAGAGGCCATTGTCGATTGGAGTGCTGGTGAGGTCTGCGGAAGGGTGAGAGAGGGCCGTGATGCTTGGACGGGACCCGGGGGGTATTGCTGGAGTCGCCATGACTGAAGACTGAGTTTAATAATCTTTGATGGCCGTTCTGAGCTTGAGCTGTCCGTCCTGTCAGGAGGAGATGGACGTTTGGGAGGTCTCATGAGACCAGCTGGTGAGTCTTGCGCATGGGGAGCGGAGGCAGGCAGTGCTGCTTGTTGTTGGCCAGAGAACAACCTCGGTGGCATCTTCTTTTCACGGAACTTGTTTGTCTTTTTGAAAACCATTATACCCTAGCAAATGTCAGCAAGATGTATCTTTCAGATAGAGCAAAGAAAACCTTACATTGCCGCGCTTCTCTACCTTCCAGTAGCGTGGTTTTGGTAAGGCTATAATCATGGATTCTACAGAATCATAGATAAAGAAGCATATGTCCAGTAGGTTGTGCTGTTCCGTGAGACCAATTTCTGGCGAACAAATTGCTGCCCAGAGTGCCTGCTTGAGCGCCCAGTTGTCGTATGACTCATCCTTCAACGCCGCGAGTGCGCCTTCGATGGTCATAGTCCGCGCGAGCTTTGCCTTCTTAACTTCCATATCTGCTTCCTGCTCAATAATGAGTCCATCGTCAACCGCTGGTTCCGGCTTGGCTTCCTTATGCTCGCCAAAAGCCACAGCGGCTAGCGCCAAGCCAAAGACTTGATATAACCGGTCTCGGACGAAAGGAGAGGAATCAGTGCTCATGACGTTGAGCAAGTACTTTAAAAATTTGTCATATTTAAAGAATCCGAGGTCAACCAAGGCTTCGAATGCTTTGATGAGGACAAGGTCAAGGGTACCGTCGTGTGTGTAGACAAAGAATTCGGTAGGATCCGTCGGGATAACCTTCGATTTCATGAGCTTTTGCTTGCAGTAGAGAGCTGTTGTTGTGTAAATGTTGTGGTATGATAGAATCCATTCGTCCATTCGCCTATAGCGATCGATCTCTTCCACAGCAATCTGCTGAAAGTTCTGAAGCTCTTCTGGGTCCTCAACATCGAAGCTGAAGTTCATTTCTCCAGGTACACCCGTCTTAAGCGGAAGCAAGGACTCGGCTAGTGATCTCATCAGGTTAGCAATGTAGAAGTAGTCCGAGAACTCGTTGCTGCCGTTATCATTGAATCGAAGTTGATCGAGTATGAACTGTCTCGCTTCAATAGGGCACTTCCCATCACCATTCCGGATCTTGGCCATCGCCCTAGGTATCGCACATTGAATGAGATAGGACGTCTTATCCGTGAAGTTGTTGGACCGTGGCATTGTCGAGCCGGGATAGCAGAAAAATTCTTGAAATGCCTTTTCAAGATGTATGCGACCAATCCATCGCGTGGCCTCTGTTGCGTGTTTCGGAAGATAGTCTGCTGCCATCGTACGGATTCCGTGAAAGTATCGACGATCCATCAGTGTTCTCACCAAAATAGTGGAAACAAGTGGATGAGCGGCTGTCTTTCCGAGGAAAAGCATCGAATCTTGCTGAGCAACCACATCTCGGTCTTGTTGCAGCTGCGACACGTACATGTATGGGGGCATGTTAATAGTAAGCTCGCAAATCCACTCAAAGTCAGCATCCATTCGTATCCACTCGTATGACTCCTGTTCCATCTTCAGCTCAATTTCTGGATCCCAATCCACTAAACCCCATTCATTGATCTCTTCTTGCGACTGGAGAACGTCACCAAGGCAGTAGAGCAGAACATCATTTTCATTGTCTGCACTGATATCGGCTCCAGGCCCAGCAGTTGCTCGTTCCTTTTCTCGTCTACTCCGCTTGAGGCGCTTGTATTTCGTATGATAAGGAATTTCGATCCTTTGCACACCTTCTCTAATCTCCACGATATGCTCGTATGGCGTGCCGTCAGCCTCATGAATGCGAATAGTCATTGGTCCCGTGAAAAAGGGTTGAATATCTCCTGCATATACCCCTCCAGTCTCTTCTTTGAATTCTCTTATAAAGTCCTTCTTTTCCAATTTCTTTGCAGTTGGCAGAGTTTCCTGCTTCTGCGCAATGGTCATCTCCACAGAGAGTCGCTTTTTATTGAACTTTTGCGTGACTTGAAATCGTGGACAACCAGCTCCTAGAACCCATTGATTGAAGAAGGAGTCTACCTTGTAATGACCGATCTTTTCACAAAGCCTCCGAAAGCCCTCGGTGGAAATAGTCTTGTCAGAGAGTTGCTCACCAGTATTGGCACCATAGAAGAGTCTCGATATGATACGAGGAAGTCCAGATGACCCTGACGACTTCATCAATCGACGATCAAGTATGAAGAGGACAAGTGGTGCTTTTAAAACCATGAATTCCATCTCAAAAGCTCCGAGATGTAGCGTCTCCCCCAAGGCATATAGAGATGGCCGTTGGATGTCGAGCTCGACCAGCTTGTCAGCTAATGTTTTCTGGCGAAATCTGTATTCATTATTTCCGCAGAGCTGTTTCATAAAGAGATCAGTGATGAAGTAAGAGATCCCAACAACAACCCAAGTATCAGCGCGCGAGCTAGGCACGATGTTGACTCCAATCCACTGACTAGCTAATGCATGAACGAGCTGCCGAGTAACGTCAACCTCAGGGTCTATGATATCTTCTGAAAGGAGTAGTCTAGTGCTACACAGAGACATGGAAGCTATTGGAACTGTATCAGGAATCTGGTCGTCTATGAAGCATAGCTTGTAATCAGGGAAAGGATAGGAGCCAAAATTGAGAGAAAACCAATCAACTGCATGAGCCATTGTGGCGCAAGTGTTGCGAAGTTCATCAGCACGACGTGGTAGACAATAGCCATGTACTTGGACCGCCTTTTGCCCCAGCTTCTCATCCTCGTCATCTTCGCGGAACTCAGAAAGGTCTACTTGTTCGAAGGGGCCGACGGCGAAACCAATATGCTGTGCTGCAACCTGATTACCGCAGAGAAAAGACACAATCTTTTTAGAGGCGTCGTCAGGATCTGGAATTTCGTCTGTTAAATCTCCAGAACAGACGGCCGTCATCTCCAACAAGCTGTCCTCATCGCTGACTTCCAATGTCTTCTCGCTAGTGGAGGTAATCGAAGATATTCCAGTTGTGCCGTTCTCTTTGTTAGGTCCATGCCCCTTTCTGCCCGTATGCACGCCATTAGGCCTCGGTACAGGCGGTGGCTTTCGTAACGCATCGCCAAGTGTCCTTCCGCACTTAATTGCTATTTCCCATGTACAGCGCATAGCTGGATCGTCGATGCATGGGAATATGCAGCATGCTGTCCCGGGATACATAGAATGTCGAGTGTATATATGTGGATATCTCGAATCCCCTACCTCCATGCCCACGAAATGTAGACCATCTCTGATATGCTTGATCTTGAAAGGAATCGTGACGGTCAATGGGGAGAATCGTAACGGCTGCTCATCGCTAGTTTTAGGTGTGGTTAGCGTTGGAGTGGAGATCGAGCCAAAAGTAGCTCCAGCCACAGATGATGATCGTCCAGATGCTGCCGCAAAAGCCCTATCCCTCATCGTACTTGGCGCATTCTCTGAGAACGGATTGACTTCCTCGATCCGCACGTTCTTCGGCAGTGTAATGACCAACTCTCCTAGCGCAGGTTTGGTCTGAAAAAGAAGTCGTATTCTGTCCTTCTGCATCTCATGTTGTTCTGCCGTCCAACGTACCCATTTTGGAATGTCAAGCTTCTTGTACACATCCTCGTACGATATAGACGCCGGTCGTCCGTTGACCTGCACACCATCGTTTAGAATCTCGCACTGGCGCGCATTGAATCGGAGAATCTTCAGATCTCTATTCTGAGGCAGAATAGTAATCTCAGTATGCCCTGAGAGGGTCTGGCTTGGAAAGTCGATGTCGAACTCGACTTTCTGGTGTGATACAATGAAGCCGAGAATTGGCTCTGACGCAGTTGGACCCGGAAGAGACGGTGGCTCCATTGTATTTGAGATAATTCCTGGCATATAGTACGTAATCTATTCAAACGCGTTACTGTACGCTGCTCCAATCCCCCAGCCTCACGGCACCGAGGACACCACCAGAACAACTAACATCAAGCGCTCGACCTTGGGAGGAATGAATCGGGTAAATAGGTATGATTGATTGTTCAGGTAGGAATAGGGTCACAGGCGTCAGGGTTGGCGCATCGGTATCACTGAGTCATGCTGTGGCCTTCAGAAGCGTTTGGGAAGGTACAACACTCGTGGAACTTTCGAGTGTGGAGGCACCTTAATCAAAAGCCCAGTACGTTGTGAACCGGGTTGACATGCAGTATCAATAAGTACTCGCCCTCGACAATATAAAACTTGCATGTGGTGTCATGGTGAATAGGATTCAATTAGTTCGGCAGCATATTGTGCCTTGTTAGACGCGAATTATTTGAGGCTCGCGACTTTCGGCCGCATTTTCTTAGTAGGTGAATCTTAGCCTCATCACGTGATTTATGCCAAACAGCGAATTAGAAACGAATAAATATTCGATCAGTATACCCGAAATTATGGGTAATAGCAGGACACATGTCAAATAACTGATTGTGGTAATTGATTTTCTTCGGTCATAGCCGTCATATGCTGGCCATTTTGATTTAAAAATACAGATTACCAAAGAGTAAACAATCAAGGTCGACCGGTTCCTTCAAACGCAGCCAAGTGAAGCGCTTTCAATTCGGCTGAGCTAATGACTCAAGATTCCTTACTGACTCTCCTATCCCTTCGCTTCCTCCGTGCATTAGCTTCTAGAGTCTCCTTGTTCCTGTACTCTTCAGGTAACTCGAAATCTCTCTGGGTTACATCCGGTACCGGATGACCCCAAGCTGATGAGCTTCTTCCACTCCTTCGATGCTTGCCAACCGCCGCTTCTCGCAAGTGTCGCTTTGAATAGAAGGACCTGAATTCTTTCTCAAGCTCATCTACCGTTGGGGCTTTGGGTTCCACCTTTATCTTCTTCGCAGCTGTTCTGGACGCCGCAAGAGGTGCTGAGCGAGCAATGGCCTCCTGGTGCAGCTGACTCGCCGCGGCATGGTCGACATCGCTATAGTCAGGCGGATCGCCATCACTCTCGCCCCCTTCATCTTCATCTTCATCCTCCGCAGCTTCAACCATCGCTTTCTCCTTTTCTAGTTTCCTTCTCTTCTCCTCTTCTCTCCATGTCCGAAATTTCTCCAAGATAGCTATACAGCCCTTGACAAAGTACTCCCTTGCCGGTGCATAGTCCTTCTTCTTGCTCTCTGTAATCCCACTAACGCCCATTACCTTAAGCCAATCAGATCCTTGCAACCCTTCCAGAAGTCTGATCACTTGGTCCTTCTCATGCTGTGCACGCCCCTTCTCAGAATTGCGGATTGAGCGTTCGAGACGCTCAGCCTTTTTATGTGCCATATCGAAATATGAGTCCGGCAGAGGATCTTGTTTCGAATTCAACCTGCAATGTTTGTCTAAGAACGTAAAATCCACTTTTTGGGTCTCATACAGATCGCTGAACAGGGCATCGGGAAACTGCTTAATTCGGGGTTGAGAAGGATATCCATTTGACCGTCGTAATTTTTGTTTGGGGGAATTTGCTTCTTGTTGGTTCTCTGCAGGGGGGTTACTGTCGACAACGATGATCGGCGTATCGATATTGAGGAAGTCTAGACACTATTTAGCATTCAGTGACAAGCCCGAGGAGTTTCCAATACATACGTGTTTCTTCAGGTTCATTGCCAATCACGACATCATAGTCTGGAAAATATGCGGATAACTCGCTCTTGAATCTAGTACCCTCTTGTGATCGCAATATCCTCTTCTCATCCGTCGTAATAGCTTTTGATGGCTGAAGTTTATCCAGCTCATGTTTGAATCCATTAGCGACCTTTTCGGCGTATTTTGTGGGCACTCGAGCTTGCGCAGTTAAGGTAGTTGTCGAGTTCTTAGGGGCGGATCGCTGGGACACAACAACGGATTTCGCGTCCGGAGCGATGACGAGAGATCGCCTTTTTGGCTGGGCTTTCGGTCGTGAATCAATCTCGATCGTGACTCGAGCCTTCTTCGCGCTAATTGCATTCTGATCGTGATCTGTAGAATCCCTAGGTCGTTTGCGTCGGCTTGTGTTCGATAAGACTTGTCTGTTGAGAGCGTTGTTTTGATGAATTGTAAGCTCAGATCTGGTAGTGAGACCTTCACCTCTTCTAGAAGAGCGTGTTGAAGGAGACGCCATTGACTGCGTAAGGGTCGTAGCGCATCTTTCTACCCTTAAAAGTATGTTTCAGGGGTTGGAAACTGCTTGTAAGTGATAGAATAACGCTTTGGGATTTTGTCTCTCCGTGTCAGGTATAAGTAATTCGTCTTAAGAGGGACAAGTCTGCAGGGAAAGGCGCCAGCAACGGCTATCGCTCGCAAAATATAGCCCGCTATCACGTTTTCAATTCACTGCATTTATGCTCACTCAATCGTCACAACAGGAAGAAGTCGAAGCTTGCTAAACAAAGTCACCAATGAGTCACTGTGGTTGTGGTAAATTACCAAGATCCTCCGGAAGGTCAATTGTTTGGTCGTGTTTGGCAAAGACGCGTGCGTAAAATGCGTGTCAAGCGAAGCATCACCACATTGTCAGGAGTTCCGCGAAAGTTAGCAAACATGAAAATTTCTGCTTAATGCAACTAAGCAATCGAATAATTTACATGTGATACTCATGAGAGTGAGATCTAGGTGGTAAATGACAATTGCCAGCGTCCAGCGTGGCGGATCCATCCTTTCGATCAACAAGAGATTGCAGGAGGACGTAATAGTTCATAGTGATTGCAGTCATCGGCAGCAGGAGAGTTGGCTGGGGAATCTACCCTCACCAGGCCAAGAGGGTTGGATCCACTGCTAAACATTGTCGTCACCGCTCTTCCTATCGTTACTACCCTTTTTACCATTATCCGCTCTTCTAATGATACAAGTCCGTCTAGTTGATAGACCAAAATTCGCAACGGCGAGCAGAACGGCTTTGCCCGCAGGCCAGTATTTGAATGCAAATAATTTTCCTTTCGACTTCCGAAAAGGAGAAATGGGAGAGGATTTCCATAGACCCGAACTATACAGCCAGGCCTCACTCTTCATTGCCAAGTCATGTTTCCCTTCTTTCAGGTATTCGCATTTTCCGACGCCCTTTCAGGAGCGATCACATCTTCCTCTTCCGGTCTCTCCTCTATTGCCTCTTTCGCTGTCCCATTAACCGCATGTTTGGGCGTTGTAGGGTGAATATGCAACATGTTCAGTAGCTTGATATTGGCTTTGTTCTCTTCCCTTGCATCCTCGTCCTCTTGTATCTCTTGAAGTCTGCCCTCCCTCCTGACCGTCTCACTCTTGTCTAACTCTTCTTCTTTGCGTTTCTTGAGTTCATCATGTGTCAGAAGCATGTCCCGATGGTGAAGAAGTGTCTTCACGATCTTTTTGCCTCTGCGTTTGGTTTTCACATACGATTCAAGTCCTACCAGTATGGCATAGGACCGTGATATAGATACATGGCTCATATCAGCTCCCGCATCCTTTAATGAATGCAAAAAGGCTTTGAATTGACTTGTGCTTGGTCGGTAATGTCCAGAAAGCGGACTGAGCTTGTCCAGTAACCCATCTTTTATCTTAATGAGTCCAGCTGCAGTGATCCTGGCGCCATGAAGAAATGACGAGTGCTGAAAGGCACCCGATTGTTTGATACCAACGTATAATCGAAATGATGTATCGGCAACAAAGATCCATGTGTTCTTTTTCACAGAGCTCCGTAGTAATTTATTGAAGATTGTGGCGGCCGACACGTGTTTGACCTTTTTCATACCTTTTGCGCTGTCTAGCTCTGAAGTAGCATATTTTGTCGCACGGGCTGATTTAGGAATGCTGTGGTGATCCGCAGTAGAAGAATCTGACGTCTCATCCGTACTTAAGTCACGATTTTGTGAGCCAGTTTCTGCTTCGGCATCCGGTTCCGTGTATGGAGGTGTTGGATCAGTGGCTGGAACGATGCCATGGATACTATCTTTGTAACTTTCTGTAGTGTCAATTCGGGCTCCATTCTTTGCCCAAACTAGCCGCCCATCCTTGTCAATCTTGACCAAATAATTTAGCCTCTCTTCCCGCGACAAATAACGCACTCGCTCCCGATCAAGGCGTTCTCGAGGGCATCCAGCGACATCAAGAAATCGACCTTCTCCCTCATCAAGCCAGTAGAAAAAATTCTCATGCGTCGCAGACCTTTTCCACTCTTCGTGGTAAGTTCTCAAATTGGCTCCATATCGATGTTTCAAGTCTACCATTTCCAAGAAGCTAAAATGAAAGAGTCAGTAATATGGTTTTGGGTTAAACAATGATGGTCAAGCTGCGTGATCTCGGGATTCAACATGACTAGGAAATATTGAGGAAGGCAGTAGTGACAAAAGATAATAGAAAAGAAAAAGATAGAAAGATAGTAGTGACGAGAATCTTACTATTGCAAATCCAATAGCTTCGCATCTTTTTGCCTTTGCTTGGTCTCCTGTATCCGTTTCCTCCGCTTCTCTTCTCTTTGCTCCTCAGGTAAGCCCTCGTCTTCATCGCTCTCGATATCCGAATCCTCATCCCCCGCGGCTCTCCCGGTAATTAATTTGATCTTCCTCCAATTCTCTCTTGCAGATCGTTTGAGCTCATTGACCTCCGAATGCTCCCGTGTTCTATCAGTGTCCGTTCCAGTTTCAGCCCCCTCATGGCTTGACCTAGCCTTCGGCGTGGTCAAACTTCTATACCGCGCTTCTCTTAGAGCTTCGATCCATCTACTACTAGGGTCAAGTCCCATCCCCCGCATCTGGCGCCTTTCCCTGTAGCCTCTATAGTTCCTCTGTATCAATGCGGCCGCTTTCGTCTTCTCCTCGTCACTCAACCCGAGGTTCTCCGTGGAGATCCTCCTCCTGATGATCTCTTCTTCCTTCGCCTCTTGTACCCTGCCGATGCGTTCCATTTCCTCTTCGGTGGGCGGCACGAGACTGTCCAGGTATTCCTGATGTGACCGAACGCTTGTGTTCGTGTTGACCGACACTTTCGAGTCATGTCTACCACCTTTTAGGGAGATATTGGAGGATCCATCTTTGACTGTGAGGGTTCCGCTCTGCGGGGACATGGCCAAGACTAAAGCTTAGACAATTGTCCGGCCAAGTAGGCCAAGGCATGCGCTATGGGCCTTATTATTGAAATGGCAACGATGATTAACGATAACGATGCCGATGAGTAAGAAACCTCAGTTATTCTAAACGGCGACCGCTTCGCCACACTCCTGCTACTAAGTACGACATACGGAATAGAATGGTCAACAGTGAGAAGTTGCAAAACTTGCCAAAGGGCTAAGATGATTACAAGTGTGGGGAGATAAGATCCTGACCCTGTTAATCAGGTGGTGGCTAAATAGTAGCTTCGTGCATGCGCGTCCAGTTCCCAGCCGGTTTTTCTCCGACTTACCTTTGGTGCCTGTCATTGAAAAGCTTGTTATTCGTTCGGCATCGCGAAGACCGTTGGAATAAGACGACGCAGCGGGATGACGTTTACCTTGACTGGGGTATTTTTATCTCAATCAGTTCGGGGCTCGCAGCAACGCCACCGAAAGCCACAAGCTCTTGTGCACCAGGTCACATTCGTCCACCAACCCTGGTAAATAGTTCAATGCCACTTTGTTATAAGAGGAAATGACACGTGACCAGTCCAAATCGCGGTCTTGCGGTTGATCGAAAAACATGTTTTGATTGACGATTATATACTACCAAATCCCAAAGCTATATAGTCGATCGACGTCAATTTGGGCCAAAGAACCTCGCATCTCATGCAAAACACTTCTAGGAATAATTTATCTAATTACAATCAAGACATGCGAGATCCAGAATGACTCCCAACGCAGCAAACGCCGGATTCACCGAAATAGCGCCTACTGCAGTGGCAATAGCGTCGCAAAGGCCATTATTGCATCCAGGAGGCGCTGGGCAAGTGATCGAATAGCTCAACGACGCCTGGGTGCTAGGGTTGTTTGGATTGGCCTCATCGATGTTGAAGGCGTCGATTTTCCCACTTGTTGGAAATGTGTTTGCCGGTGCCGTGGTTGAGTCACAGCATTTAAAGGCCCCCGGAGCTTGGATGCAAACCTTACTGTCCGGACAAGTGGCGGGAATAGTCACTGTCTTGGAAGGAATATTTGCGCCAACTCCATCGATGAGGTATTGCGCCATAGAGTTGTAGACGTTTGAGTTTTCGGCGGAGCAAGAAAAAGTAATTGTGCAGCCGCTGCCGATTTGATACGCAGTGTCGCTGCATGTGTTGCTTTGAGAATTGAATGCTGAGTTGACGTTCGAGAAAGCCGTATTGCCGCTCACAGCATTATTGATGTCGATAGTATTCGAGGACAAAGTAGCCTGCGTCTGTGTAAACTCGATATGATTGGAGTGCGCACAGCTGTATAATTTTGTGCACACATTGTCCCCATCCGTATAGAGTGTGAGAAGCTGCTCGCGGTAACAAGTGAAGGACGCATAGCCGTTAGTCCCATTTCCTGTCGCCTGACCGATTGGAGTATTGAAATCCAGTCCCGAAACAGTGAACTGTACGCCGCCGCCTCCTATGAAAGTTCCGGTAACCGATTGTCCTTCCCAGATCTGGTTTCCATTCACTGTTAGGATCGCAGTGCTGTCGGGAAGTTGGCCTGCTTTTGAGTTTGCGTATTCTTTATAGTAGTTCATCTGCGATTCAGCGATGCCGTTGCCTAAACAGTTGGTGAGGTAGACGATCTCATCAGGAATATCGCGTTGCGCTATGGTTGCACCATAGGTCATAGAGACCATGGCCGCCACCAGTGAGGAATAGAATATTGAATGCATTATGGCTGCTTTTCTCTCAAGTGGCGAAGGAATTCAGTATCTAGGGCGTTTGAAGACTGTGAGGAATGAAAGAAATGAAGCATTAGAGATTCCATTACTCTTTATACTAAAATCAAAGATGCCGCCCTACGCCCTTCCCCTGAAGGCTGTTGTCAAGCTACAGGAATAGGACTTTGACATCTTAAATCCGCGGGCCAACTTGTAAATAGGAAGTGTGGGGAGCGATAATAGATTACAAGGATATTGATGATGACGGAAGGAATAGCATGAGCCACATTCGTCTTAGTAAGCTTGTCTGTTGACGATAATGGTAGCAGTACTTGCCAGACTTGATTGAAGGGGTAGCCCAGCCCCTTGGTCTCAGTGAGCTGGCCAATGCCGTGAAGTATTTCTTGAAGATGGATTATATGACAAGATTTACCGGCTAGTCCCACATCATGGCCATACGCGACAGCGGCAATATAAGACAACTCGAAACATTGCTCAGTCTGGTAATGTTGCTGTAATAGGATAATCTTTATCTAAACATAATACTGAGGATCCCTAAGATGTTTAGAAGTGACCTGGAAAATCTCTCAGCAGAGCCAAAGCCGTTCAGTGGCCAGACACATGCACATGTGACGATCCGTATAATTTATGTAGCCACTTGGCACACCAATAGATCTGAACACAAAGCTGATATTTTTCCGTATGAGATTGAATGAAGCCGAGGCAAACCTTATAAAAAGAAGCTTAAAACAAGGGGCAAATGGCAAGCTGAAGGCTTGCTGATATCAGATCGTAATCAGGGGCCGCGTCGTAATGAGCACTAACCAACCACCACTACAACGACAGGAGTGGAAAGCGATCCCTTAGGCTTGTATGCCTGCGGAGTGGGAATTTCGTTGCAGGTTTGTTTACCCGGTGCTGTGGGAAGGCCGTTAGAGGACGTAAGGAGACGGGGGCAATGCAAGGCGTCAATCCGCGCCCTTTAGGAACCGAACACGACATCGTGGTACATCAGCCTCACCTTAAACCTCCATCTCACTCAGCCACACCTCTGCCCTTGTATCTCAAATGCCTTACTTTAACCTCAATGCTTACCTGTTCTTTAATAATCATATTGCATAACTACGAAATACATAAATCGCTTAGGTTAATAGGTTCAATCAAGCGACTGAAAACATTATTGCATGCAAACAAATAGAATAGTACAAGCTGGGACGCACACCGGAGTTGATGGCCGTGCCTGAATTGTTGAGGTAGAGGATAACTCGGGTGCTGCCGTCGAGGTATTCCGATTCTAGGACGCCACTTTGCCACAACAAGTTTTCCAGGATCACGTACCCGAACTTTTGGACGTACTGAGAATTCAATAATATAGTTCAGAATGTCTGTTTTATTTTCATATCCGTCAATGCTTTTCAGACACAAAGTCTCTATGTTCTAACAAACCGTCGTTATATAGACCCACACGAATGAGTAGTCCCTCGCTCCCGAGTCTGCAGTAGTAAAATTACCCAAATAGGACATAGCAACAGGGGTGGTGCCGCTGTAGGAACTCGACCCACACACAGGTGTGATAGTTTCCCAGACAACCTGCTCTCTTAGCTAATCTTGGGTATGGTAAAAATTCTTTTCTGGCATTTCTGGGGATTGAAGAGTGGATCAACTAATTAGATGAATAAGATTAATAAGCTCTTCTAATTCGAGTGCAGGGCAATATGTTACATTGAGTTCCATACATTCTGCAGTCTGTAGGCCATAGACCTCTTTTCCCTTGGGTCGGGCTGGTCAATGGTTGACCCACATAGTCGGGTTGAACAGACACACCAGTGATCCACCTGATGCAGCTAGGTCTCCAGAAGAAGCTCTGCAAACAGTGCTGCTCATTGGACGCTTTTGATTAACAGCCAGGAAGCTGGTAGGCCATGGAGCCAAGGTATACTCGGCAGGCTCATGATGATAGGAGAGGCGACCTTCATATGGATACCGGTGCCGCAACAAGGGCATCAAAGTCCAAACCCGATGTCCCCACCCTGCAGTTTGTGAACATTACGGGCTCCGTCACTTTAGACGAGGCATCGCGTACGGAAATACGGGCTCAGGTCATGCGGGATTGGCATCGACGGAAAAAGCAACAGTCATTTTGCAGCGATTCTGCCGCTCGTGGTGCAGATACTTCAAGCGGGAGTGCCGCAGCAGCTACAACTAGAATACATAGATTTACGCTTGGGACCCGCAGTCTTCTCCCCAGGATCCCCATATCGAGTCGAACCAGGAGTGGACCCAAAGATACCCATTTTCGGGAATTGGAGCAAGAACATGAGCTAGCCTTCAGACCTCACGAAAATGCGTTTGTTGCCGCACCCTCCACTCCTCAAGATGGGCAGGTAATGCAGAAAGTGGCCTCAGAAGGAAAGCCACTACCTTCCGCAGGCACACTGCGGCCAAATCAACCCAAAAAAGCCGAGCGGCAATGCCTTCGGAACTTAGAATATTTCTTACAGACGGAAACGTTACACAATGTGCCATCACCCGGAGCTTTGGACCCATTTAACGCAATGTCACTCTTGATTACACCACGTACCCAGCAATTATTGCATTACTATTGTTAGCTTTTCCATTCTCCTCAAGTCCCCGGTTCCTGGAGATCTTGTGTCTTAATCTCCCAATACTCCACATAATCCCACTGCAGCACATTCCCAGAAGTCTCAACATGCCAGTTGACTTCTAATTGATTTCAATAGCTAACTTGTAGAACTTACTGCTCTATAGTTAACGATCGACTCCAATCAGCATGGCTGCTGATTCCCGTTCGTAAAGCATACTTCTCCATTGCCGTCCACGACCAAGCGTTCCTCCACACATGCCTAGCTTACTATGCCGGAAGGTGGTACAGTCTTCGATTTCAGAGAGGAGATTCTATAGAAAGTCTCCAACATCGAATGCAAGCAGTCAGGATACTGAATGAGAGAATGGAAGATCCTCTCCAAAGTCTTACAGATGGTACAATCGGCGCTGTCGCTAATCTGGCCGCGTATGAGGTGAGTTAATAACTCTAGTAAAAGTGACAGTGCTGAAGATATAATTCCAGGCTGCGAATGGATGCACTCACGCTATGGACGTGCATATTAAAGGGCTACATAAGATGATAACGATGCGTGGTGGTCTGGATAAACTGCACCCCTATATTCAACGCTTGATCGCCTGGTATGATATCAAAACTCGTCATAGAAAAGTCACTTCTAACACTCCATCCAGGGCCGATCTAAATACCGCCAACGCGCTATCTGCAAGCCCATCCCTCTCAATCATTGGCCACTGGGCTACAGAGACTCCAAAACAAGCCTGGACCATATCCCAAGAACCCTCGGCGACCCCCACGATCACCTTCGACCAGCTCGCCACAACCAGCACCCTGGAAGCACTATTCGCAACCCTCCGCTCCCTAACCATAACTCTCCAGCGGGCCTACAGCTATGAAACCACTCAGCAGCACGACATCAGTACTTCAGACCAGCTCTACTATAGCCAAGCGCGCCTATATGCGCTCTACTGCCATTCCTACGGCGGAAAACGGCCCCTGATCACAGCAACCACGGCCACCATGCTC
>Ga0335075_10008362_pt1 | contig 15858 bp, 18 predicted proteins | sample Lox_Sample_24_FD_206723 | JGI IMG/M metagenome (GOLD analysis project Ga0335075, IMG submission 206723) | Soil microbial communities from Loxahatchee National Wildlife Refuge, Florida, United States - Lox_Sample_2.4 | ecosystem: Environmental > Terrestrial > Soil > Wetlands | place: USA... | reverse complement strand
GCGTAGCGAGAGATCAGCATCCGGTCGCATGGCAAGGCGATGCGAACCCAGCGGCAGCGTCGGGGTGATGCAGCGCGCCCCATCGCCGATCTCGGCGACCACCGAATCCCACAACGAGCCGTCCATCGCCAGGCCGCCGATCAGTACGAGAACTGGACCCGGCCCGCCGGTGTCGCCGTACTCGATGGGCCCGGCGGGGAGATCGACGCGCGCGAGCGTGGTCATGCGGCCACGGCGCCAGCTGCCGCATGCTCGGTTCCCGCCATCCACTCGTCGAGCGCGCCGGTCGCACCCCTGGCGTCATGAAACAAGGCGATAGACCGCGTTCTGGAGCAGGTAGGGGACGATACGTCGGTGGATGATCGACGCGGGTCGCCAGATGACTGCGCCGATCTTCCTGTCGTAGCGGACGGACGACGAGAAGACGAGCTTGGTGTCGTCGAGCCAGAACACCAGATGACAGGTCAGGGACCAGGAGTGCAGTTCGAGGGTGACCGAGTTCGCTGCCCGGTCGAGGATGTCCCAGCCCTGGACGTGATCGGGGGAGCGCAGAGGGCCGAGACGCAGGCCGAGTCCGGCTCGCCAGCCCAGCAAGAGGAACCAGCGCATCGCGGTCGGGGCGTCCTCGAAGATGGCACGCGCCCATTGCTCTGGCGACCGGGGCTTTGCGCCGGACGTGTCGATCTCGAAGGCGTCGGTGTAGTCCGGATCGGTTAGCGTATCGATTGCTCGGATAACCCCGGGGACCGGCCTCCTGTCAACGATGCCCATGAACATCTCCCGGAGCTACTGCACACATGTCTAGTAGCGACTCTACTGGGCTTGCTGTACATATGTCCAGTAGTGTGGGGAAGGTGAAGGAACGGCGCAGGCTGGTCCCTGACGAGCGGCGCAACCAGTTGCTCGACATCGGCGCCCGCGAGTTCGCGACCCGGGCCTACGACGAGGTGCGGATGGCCGACGTGGCGGCCCGGGCCGGCGTCTCGCGCGGTCTGGTGTACCGGTACTTCCCGGCCAAACGCGACCTGTTCGCCGCCATCTACCAGCGGGCGAGCGACCGACTGCTCACCTCAGCGGAGTTCGTAGACGACGTGCCGATGGCCGATCAGGTGATCGCCGGGCTCGACGCCCACTTCGACTTCTTCGTGGCGAACGCGCGCACCGTCCTGGTGGCGAACCGCGGAGCATTGGCCGGCGACGCCGGCATCCAGGAGATCATCTCCGAAGAGCTGAGCGTCATCCGCCAACGGATGCTCGACGCCATCGGCCTCCAAGGCCACCAACGGGCGGTTGCATCGGCCGCGCTCGCCGGCTGGCTCTCCTTCGTCCGGGTCGTGTGCGTCGAATGGCTAGCCCAGCAGACCTTCTCCCGCGACGAACTGCGAGACATGTGCCTGCGAACCCTCGCGAGCGCGCTCGGCGACACCCACGCCGAGGATGACCCTCCCTCTGGAGAGGGCTTACAGGTCATCGCGGGCCTTCCGCGCTCGCGGTCAGGAGGGTCTTGCCGATCGTGGCGCGGGCCTCGATCGCGGCGTGGGCATCGGCCGCCCGGTCCAGGGGGAAGCGCTGGCCGATGACCGGGTGCAGCGAGCCGCTGGCGGCGAGGTCGAGCGCGCGGCGGGTGAGCTCGGCGCTCTGGGCGGGGCTGACCGGCCCGAAGCGGAGGCGGGTGATGCCGGGTCCGGCCTTGGCCGGGATCGCGGCGAAGCTGCCGCTGGCCATGCCGAAGCCGGCGTAGCGGCCCGACGGCCGCAGCAGGCCGAAGGCGTCGCGCCCGGCATCGCCGCCGACCCCGTCGAAGACGACGTCGACCGGCCCGGTCTCCTGGCGTACCGCCTCCGCCCAGCCAGGCTCGCGGTAGTCGACGGCGAAGTCCGCGCCTAGTTCCCGGGCGGCGGCGAGCTTGCGCGGCCCGCCGGCCAGCGCGACCACGCGGGCCCCGGAGCGCTTGGCCAGCTGCACCAGCAGGCTGCCGACGCCGCCGGCGGCCGCTTCGATCAGGACGGTCTCCCCCGGCCGGGGATCAGCGACATCGGCCAGGGCCAGCGCGGTGCGCCCGTCCGCCAGCAGCGCCACCGCCTCATCCATTGGCAACGAGCCGGGGACCGGGATCAGCCCGGCGGCCGGGACCGCGCACCGCTGCGCGTAGCCGCCGCTGCCGCCGGTGCCAGTGACTACCCGGGTGCCGGCCAGCGCCGGATCGGCTCCTTCGCCAACCACGCTCACCACGCCGCCGACCCCGTTGCCGAGCACCGCCGGGAGCGCGGGCGCCATCGCCGGGTTCGGCGGCCGGCCGGCCCTGATCTGGGTCTCGACGAACGTGATATTCGCGAACGCCGCCTCGACCACGACCTGGCCCGGGCCGGGCGCCGGGTCGGGCTGCTCGGCCGGCGTCAGCACCGACGGCGGCCCGAACTCCGCCAGCATCACCGCGAGCACTTGGCACCTCCAGGTTTTCCGGAGCGGATCACTCCTGAAAACTATAGCGGAGCGAAACGCTCCGCAAATGAATACGCTAGGCGGCGTGGCCACGCACACCGCCCGCCGGAGGGGACGCCACGCCGAAGGCGCCCGCAACGACCAGCGCCTGCTCGACGCCGCCCGCGACGTGTTCGCCGCCCAGGGGACGGCTGCCACCGTCGCCGCGGTCGCCGCCCGCGCCGGCCTCGGCATCGGCAGCCTCTACCGGCGCTACGGCGGCAAGACCGAACTGCTCCAGCACCTGTGCCTGCTGGCCATGCAGCAGGCAGTCACGGCCGCCGACGAGGCCCTGGCCCGGCCCGATGCCGACGCCGCGCTCACCGGTTACATCCGCGCCTGCGTGGCCCTGCGCACCGGCGCGCTCGCCCCGCTCGCCGGCACCATCGAAACCACACCTCAGATGCGGGAACTCAGCCGCCAGGGCCGCCGCCTTCACCAGGCCGTCGTCGACCGCGCCCACCGCGACGGGCACCTCCGGCCCGACGCCACCGCCCTCGACATCTCCTGGATGATCGAGCAGTTCGCCCGGACCGCGCCGCCCGCCGACGCCAGCGACGACGACCGCAACGTCCAGCAGCGGCTCCTCACCATCGCCATCGACGGCCTCTACGCCACCGGCGCACACCCTCTGCCAGGGCATCCGCCCACCACACAGCACTACGAGCAACGCTGGAAGTTCACGCCCGCGTCCGAATAACGGCTCATCCTAAAGCGACGCCCCTCCACCCGGTTCCGGGGGGGACGGGACTGTAAATACAACTTGACAGACCCGTTCCCGGACCAGGTGTGCGGGGTTCCGGTCGCGGTGATCCAGACATGCTGGCCGGGCTGGGGTAGGGCTCCGGCGGTGATGCGGGCGGTTAGTGAGAGGTCTGCGGCGTCGCTGGTGAGGTCGACGAGCGTGTCGTGGCCGTGGTAGTGGAGCTGGCTGACGGTGGCGGGACTGCCCTCGGCGCTGGGGGTGGTGCTGAGTTCCAGGTTCTCAGGGCGCAGCAGGATCCGGCACGGTCGCGGATCCGCCCCCGGCTGGCTGCCGTCGGCCTGGGACGCGGGCAGGATGCCGAGTGCGCAGTGCACGCGGTCACCGGCGATCTCCCCGTCCAGAATGTTGGCCGTGCCGATGGCGGCGGCGATCCGCGGGGTAGGTGGGTGGTCGTAGAGCTCGCGCGGTGTGCCGTGGGCGGTGATCTGGCCGGCGTCGAGGTAGGCGATGTGGCCGGCGAGCGAGAGGGCCTCGTCCTGGTCGTGGGTGACGAGGATGGCTGTCGTGCCGCTGTCCGCGAGGATGCGGGTGACGTCACCGCGCACGGTGCCGCGCAGGGCCGCGTCGAGCGACCCGAAGGGCTCGTCCATCAGCACGACCTCAGGGTCGCTGGCCAGTGCCCGGGCGAGCGCGACGCGCTGCTGCTGGCCGCCGGATAGCTGGTGCGGGTAGCGTCTCTCGTGGCCGTTCATCCCGACCAGGCTGATCAGTTCCGGCAGCCGGCCCCGGCGGTGCTGCCTCATGCCGAAGGCGATGTTGCCGCGGACCGTCAGGTGCGGGAACAGCGCGGCGTCCTGCGGAACGTAGCCGACGCCCCGGTGGTGCGGGCTCACCGTCCGGTGCCCGTCATCGACACGGCGGCCGGCGATGCTGATGCTCCCGGCGTCCGCCTGGTCGAACCCGGCGATCAGCCGCAGCAGCGTGGTCTTGCCGCTACCGGACGCGCCGAGTACGGCAGTGATGCCGCCTGCCGGGACGCTGAGCTCGACTCCGCGCAGGACCGCGGTGGCACCGTAGGACTTGCGCAGTCCGGCGATCGCGATGGCGGGCTGGCCCGCATCCGGCGGCGGAACGGTGCGCTCGGCGTCTTCGGCATGGCCCTGGGATGGAGCGTGCCTGGTCATGCAGTGCTCGCGACCGGTTGCTCGATCGGCCGGCGGGCCTCACGGTCGAACCACAGCCCGAGCATTGCTCCGGGCAGGACGGCGATTGCCACGATGACCAGCGCGTACGGAGCGGCGGCACCGTAGGCGATTTCGCTCTGGAATGCCCAGAACTGGGTCGCCAGCGTCTGCACGCCGATCGGGGCGAGGATGAGGGTAGCGGTGAGTTCGGTGATGGCGGTGAGGAATACCAGGCAGAAACCGGCGAGCAGGCCTGGAATGAGCAGCGGCAGCGTCACTCGCAGGAAGACCGCCACCGGGTGGCGGCCGAGGGAGACCCCGACATCGGCGAGCTGCGCCGGCGCTTGGGCGACCGAGGCGCTGACGCACACCAGGGCCAGCGGAAAGTGCATGATGGCGTAGGCGGCGACTAGCGCCAGGCTGGTCTGGTACAGGCCGAACGCGTAGCGGGTGGCGAAGAACACGAGGCTGAGCGCGATCACCACCCCGGGCACGGCCTGGGTGATGAACGTCGACCGTTCGATGACGGCCCGGACGCGGGTTCGCCGACGTAGCGACATCAGCGCGACGGGCAGCGCGGCGGCGACCGCGAGCAGCGCCCCCCAGGCGCTGTAGGTGACCGTCGCCCAGGTCGCCTGGCCGAGGGTGGCCGCCGCGGGCAGCGTGGTCTGCCGGCTCTGCGCGATCCAGTAGCACAGCGTCCCGATCGGCACGCCGACCCCGAGCCCCGCCAGCGCGAGGAGCCCGGCCACGACCGGGGCGCTGCCCGGCCGCCACCGGGCCAGCACCGGCCGCCGCGGCGGCGCCGAACGCGGACGGCCGCCGCGGCTGGCGGCCACTCCCTCCACGCCCAGGGCGAGCAGCCCGAGCAGCACCAGGGGGACGGACAACGCCCCGGCGGCCTGGGGCTCGAACCCGAACTCGGTGAAGATCTCGGTCGTGAAGGTCTGGTAGCGCAGCACTTCGAACGCCCCGTACTCGGAGATCACGGTCAGCACAACCAGGACGCCGCCGCCGACCACCGCCCGGGAGATGATGGGCAGGCTCACCCTGGCGAAGGTGGCGAGCGGGCCCACGCCGAGGCTGCGGGAGGTGTCTTCCATGGCCGGGTCGGCGCGGCGCAGCGCCGCCGCGACCGGCAGGTAGACCAGCGGGTAGGTGCCGAGGGTCATGACCAGGGTCGCGCCGAGCAGCGGGTTCATCAGCGGCGCGATCGAATGCCAGGCCCAGCCGGTCACGAAGTCCGGCATCGCGACCGGCAGCACGAGCAGCACCGTCCAGGCTCGCCTGGCCGGCAGCGCGCTCCGCTCGGTCGCCCACGCCGCCGCGACGCCGATGGCCGAGGCGAAAACCAGCACCAGGACGGCGAGGACCACCGTGTTAGTCAGCAGCATCAGCGAGCGCTGCCGGAACAGCACCTGGCGCAGCTCCGGCCAGCCGGCGGAGTTCGCGTCCATGGCCACGAGCACGAGCGGCGCGAGCAACACCAGCGCGATGCCAGCGCCGGCGCCGACGACGATCCGGCGGCGCAGCCAGCCTGGGCGCAGTCGGCGTCGGCGCGGCCCCACGGCCGATGCGGGGACGGCGGTCATGATCTCAGATCAGCCCGGCTTCCTGCAGCAGCTGCTTGGCGGCCTCGCCGGTGCCGAGGTCGGCGGGGGTGAAGGAGTTCGGCTGGTAACTGGAGATCGGCGGCAGCTTCGGGTTGGCGGCGACACCCGGCTTGATCGGGTACTCGAAGCTCACGCCCGACTCGAGCACCTCCTGGCCCGCCTGGCTCGTCAGGAAGTTGACGAACTCCTGCGCCGCAGCCTGGTGCTTGCTCGACTTCAGCACCGCCGCGCCGGAGATGGCCTCGACGTAGCCGGGGTCGTGCGGCGCGAAGTAGGCCAGCTTCGCGCTGCCCGTGCCGCCCGAGACCACGGCCTGCAGCCGGTAGTAGTAATAGTGGTTGATGACCGCGAAGTCAGTGACGCCCTGGCTGACGTCGCTGGTGAGAGTCTCGTTGTCCGGCACGTTGTCATTGCCCGCGTTCGCCTTCAGGCCCTTGAGCCAGGCTAGCGCCGCCGCGTCGCCATCGGCTCTGGCGACCGAGGCGACGATGGGCCAGAAGTCCGTCTCGGACGGGGCGATCTCGAACTCGCCCTTGTACTTCGGGTTAGCCATGTCAAGGATCGACGTCGGCAGCTGCGCGGCGCTGATCTTGGCCGGGTTGTACACGATGACGCTGATCCGCGCGGAGACCCCGGCCCAGTCGCCGTCGGCGGCGCTGTCGGCCTTGGGAACGTTGGCGAGCGTGTTCGCGTCGATCTTGGCGAGCATCCCGCGGTCGGCCAGCTGCTGGAGCCAGTTCGAGTTCTCGGTGTAGAACACGTCGGCAGGTGACCTGGATCCCTCCTGCTCGATCTGCGCGGTCAGCACGTCCTCGTCGTCATTGACGACCCGCACCTTGATGCCGGTCGCCTTGGTGAAGGCCGCGATCATCGCGTCGGTCGTCTGCTCATGCTGGGCGTTGTACAGGGTGATGGTCTGCCCGCTGGTGGCCGACGCGGATGCGCCGGCGGCGGACCCGCCGCAGCCGGAAACCGCCCCGGCGGCGAGCAGCAGCCCCACCCCGCCGGCGAGCGCGATCCGCCAGCGCACGGCGAGCGCGCCGCGGCGGAGTTTCGAGAGCATGGTTCTCATGGCAAATCATTCCTTAGTCAGTTAGGGAAACGGGGCCGCTCACGACAGCAGCGAGCTGCCGATCCAGTCGCCCGGCCCGGTCGCGCCCGGCGGGACGGCGAAGACGGCGCTGGCAGTGTGGGTGGTGAACTGGTTCATCGCGTCTTGCTCGGCCAGGGTCGTGTTGATCGGAATGAACCCGGTACGGGGGTCTTGCTGGTAGGCCAGGAACAGCAGGCCCGCGTCGTACTCAAGGGCCTGCCGCCACGGCGGCCAGCGCTCGGTGAACGGGGTCGTGCCGTTGTTGTAAGTGAACGCGCGGCGCACGATCACCGCGCCCTTGTTGGTCTGCGCCGCGGCGAGCCGGACATGGGCGTCAGCCGGGATGATGTAGTCGCCGCTGCTGTCGCGCGCGTTCAGGTCGAGCGGAGAGAACTCGCTAGTGCCGCCCAGCGGTGCGCCGCTGAGCTTCTGCCGTCCGACCACCTGCTCCTGAACGCCAGGGGCGAGCCGGTCCCAGTGCTCCAGGGTGATCCTGATCCGCCGGTAAACCAGGTAGCTCCCGCCTCGCATCCACGCGGGGCCGTCCGGCGCGGCCCACAGCGTCGCGTCCAGGTCGGCGGGGGGGTGCACGTTAGAGTTGATCGTCCCGTCCTTGAACCCCATCAGGTTGCGGGGAGTGCCCGCAGTGTTGGACGGCGAGTAACCCAGCTGCGTCCACCGCAGCGTGGCCACGTCGGGGGCGATCCTGGCGATGCTCCGCACCGCATGGAAGGCGACCTGGGGGTCGTCCGCGCACGCCTGAACGAACAGGTCGCCGTCGCTGTCGTCCGCCACGATCTCCTCACCGGGGAAGCGCGGCAGCGCGACCAGCGCGGCGGGCAGCTTGCCGGCCAGGCCTATCCGGTCCCGGCCGTTCGCGTCGGTGAACAGTGAGCGGCCGAACCCGACTGTCAGGGTCAGCCGCCGCGGACCAAGCTGGTAGGCCTCAAGCGAGTCATCCGTCGTTGAACTGCCTGTCGCGTCGGCGTAGGCATTCGTGTTCGCGGTGTCCTTACTGCTGTAGATCGGCACCGTATTCGACGAGCCCGTCACCAGCTCCGCGCCGAGCTCCGTCCACCCGCGCAGCACCGCTTCGAGATCGGCCTGGTCATTCGTGGTCAGGTCGAACGCGGCGAGCACGGTGTGCTGCTGCGTATCGGTGATGATCCCTGACTGGTGCGTCCCGTAGAACGGTTCCTGGGCGCTGGCGGCATCGGGGGCAGCCAGGGCGTTCCCCGCGAAGCCGCCGACCGCGCCGCCGCCGATCGCGCCCGCCCCGACGAGCGCGCCGCCACGCAGCAGAGACCGGCGGCTCACTCCCCGGCGCGGCGTGTGATCCGCGGTCATGAGTGCAGCAGGCCCAGGGTGTTCTCGTCGTCCTTGACGAAGAGCACACCGGTGCCAGCCTGGTTGATCGCGATCCCGAACAGGTCGCCGTTACCGGGGGGATCCTGGCCAGTGTTCTCAATAGCGTAGTCCTCGCCGGTCTGCTCGCCCGCCGTGGTGATCTCTACGATCTTCCCGTTGGTGGCGTTGGCCGCGAGCAGGTCACCGTCGGGCGCGAGGGTCAGCCCGAGCGGATGGGCAAGCTGCCCGCCGCTGGTCAGCACGGTCCCGGCGCCGGACGTGCTGCGGGTGAGCGCCTGCGGGACTTCCGTGATGGCGTTCGCGAGGTTGTCCGCGACGTACAGGGTTCCGTTGGCGCCGATGGCAAGCCCCGTCGGCCCCTTCACGAACGCGGACGGGTCGCCGCTCTCGGGCAGCCCGCTGGCCACGACCTGCTCGGCTGTCACCTTCGGCGGGATGGTCGTGGTCTGCTTCAGCGACAGCCGGACCACATCACCCTGCGACGCAGTGGCCGTCGGCGAGTGCGCCAGCCCCACGAGCGTGTTCGACACGAACAAGGTCGCCGTGCCGCCGTTGTCCTTGACCGCCGCGTCCCACGGACCGTCCAGGTAGGCGCCGGTCAGCGTCTCCGCGAGCTTCCCGGCCGGCGATAGCACGAGCAGGCATCCCTGGCCGGCGGTGGTCGTGACGCCGTTGCTGCTCGGGAGGCTGCCGACGATCACCCAGCCGGTCTTGAGCTGGACCATCGCGGTGGTCAGCCCGACCCCGCCGGGGCATCGCGCCTTCGCGCCCGCCAGGTTCGCGAACACCGTCGTGCTACCGTCCGGGTGAACGTCGACGATCGTGGTGCCGGTGCCCTGATCGTTGGAGCTGTTGTTGAAGTTGTCCACCAGGACATCTCCGGCCTTGACCGTGCCGCCCGTCTGGGTCACCGGCCAGACCGCGTACGGGTTCACGTCCCCGTTAGCCGGCGTGGTCGACCCGAGCACGGTCACCGTGGTCTTCCCCGCAAGGAACGAGCCCGGTGCCGGCTTGAGCACCGTAGCCGCCTGCTTGTCGGCGATCGTGATCTGCTCGTTCGCGTACCCGGCGGCCTGCTGGCCGGTCAGCCCCTGCGGTACCGTGCTGCTGCTGCTCCCTGAACCGCACCCCGCGGCGAGGGCCACGGACGCCAGCGCCAGCACTCCGACCGCCGAACCGCGCCAGGACCGGATGACACTCATTAGCCACTCCAAGTAACGATATGGTCACTTCATGTTTAGTTAGGGTAGGCTAACCTAACTTCGTCGAAACCTTAGCGCCGCTCGCCCCCGTGACGCCACCCCCGGAGCGAAAATTCACGCCTGCGGCGTCCGTTCGGACAGTTGCCCGGGGAACGCCCGGACCGGAACCGGCGGGATCGCGCAGCTCCCCCGGAGACCCGAACCTGCACACCCACGTGGCCGTCTCGTCCAAGGTCCAGGGGACAGACGGAAAAATGGCGCAAGAAACCGCCCCGTTCCCTGGCCAGCTAGCGGGCGGCGTGGCGAGCGGAACTGACGGCCGCGCTCGGCCCCCACGCGATCACTCAGCTGATGGCGGCCGTCCCCGCCTCTCCCCCGGTTCCGCAGTCAGCACAGTACCCGTCCGCGCCGCCCCTGCATGATCTTGCCGAACGGACGGTGGCGTCTGTGGCAGCTCACCGCTCCGTCTGGACGGTGTGGAACGTTCGCGCCGAAGCCGTGCCGTCGACGTAGGCCCGCTCGCTCTGCGGCAGAGCGAGCTCAGCCCGGACCTTCTGCTCGGCCTTGGTGACCGCGGCCTTCTCCTCATCGCTCACCCGCGACTCCGCGCCGCTGACCTTCTGGCCGGTCTCGGTGAAGACCCGGGTTCGCTCCCGGTCGAACGCGCTCTAACGGGCACGCAGCTCCTTCTCCCGCGCGAAGATCTCCAGGCCGCGTTCCTTCCGCCGTGTCATCACCAGCGGAGTAGCGGAGGTACTCATGCACTCATCGCCGCACCCATGCAGCAGCCTGTCAGCAAGGCCGGCGTGGACCTGGGGTAGCACCCTGCCGGTCGGCGGCGTCCTCCAGCGCGCGCAGCTCGGTGTCGCTACGCTTGTCCGCCAGCGCGGGCAAGAGCGCCCTAGGTGCTGGCGGGCACCGCAAGCACGGCTACGCGCGCCCTGGGTGGAACAGGCGCCGCACCGGCTGGCCGGTGACCTCGGCGATCATGTCGTAGTCGCTGTCGACGTGCAGCACCTCGGCTCGATGCAGTTCGGCGGTCGCGGCGATGATCAAGTCCGGGATCGGGCGCCGGTGGCCGTTGCCGCTGCGGGCGGCGAGCAGTCGCTGGACCTCCAGTGCCCGGTCCATCACGGCCTCGCTGACTGGCAGCCACTCCAGCGCCCGCTGGCCTGCGAGCAGCGCCTCCAGGTCTGACTGGTTCCGCGCGGAGTAGCAGATCTCCAGGGCCGTCATGTGGCACGCGGCGATGACGTGCGCGGTGCGAAGATCCAGGAACGCGGCCCGCGCGCGGGCATCCCGCCGAGCCCACTCCAGCGCGGACTTGTCGGCGAGCAGCACGCTCACCCGCGCCCGCCGTCCCGCCACGCCCCGCGCAGCCCCTCATCGGACAGGTCGGCGCCGGTCTCGTCGAGGAGCTCGAGCATGCGGGCCGCAGCCCGCTGGTTCGCCACCCGGCGCAGGGCGGCGTTCACGGTCGCCACCTTGCTCTTGGTGCCGAGCTCCTCGCTGGCTAGGGACAGCGCCTTCTCATCCAGGTCAACCATCGTCCGCGACATCAGATCCTCCGCAATATTGATGTCTAGCACTAGCTCTATTGTACATCAAGAGCTGCCAGTGGATCGCTATCCCAAGGCGTCGTTTGGCTTTGCCGTGTCCTTCGCCAGCGTCAGGCAACTGCCACAGGCGGGAAACAGCTCGATTCATCCCAAAGGGGTCAATCACGATCCGGCCGCATCCATGGGCAAGGCCGCTCTACTCTGGCCCCGTGACGGATACGCCCTCCGCCGAACTAGACGATTTGATCGCCGAGGCGACCATCGATGCCTACGACACGAGCGAGCAGCTCATGGGCTTCTTCAACATGATCGAGGAGCACCTCGCCGTCCCGTTCAAGACCACGATCCTCGGCCTGACGATAACCGTCGAAAGCGTCATGCACGACGACAGCCGCTTCGTCGCCGAATGCGTCCGAGGCGAGCACCGGCAGACAGTCGATCTCCGCGACCTGCCCATTCCTTCCCCGCCCCCTGCCGGATCGCAGTGGATCGCCGCATACTGTCGCTGGGCAAGGCGGCAGTGAGCGAGCGCCAGCACTACGAGTTCCTCGTGATCGACCGGCCGCTGACCTAACGGCAGCGGCAAGATTCCCTCGATCGCAGGATGTGGCTTGGCCAGTCGTGGCCGAGTTGGACGATGAGCTCGGCCAGGTCCGTCTCCACGGCATTGATGCCTGCCCCGGCAAGTGCCTCGTTGAGGCCTATCTCCTGGGTGACCATCGACTTGACCTTGACGACCTCGGTGGTTCCGGTGGCCGCGGCGAGCCTGGTGACAATCCGGCAGGCCTCGCTCGCGTCGCGGGCCCAGTGCACCGTTCCGCCATGGCCGGTGACCTGCCGCTCCAGTGGGAGGAGACGGTCGTCAAGGCGTGCCAGCGCGGCGACCGTCCAGCAGCGGCTCCTCACCATCGCCATCGACGGCCTCTACGCCACCGGCGCACACCCTCTGCCAGGGCATCCGCCCACCACACAGCACTACGAGCAACGCTGGAAGTTCACGCCCGCGTCCGAATAACGGCTCATCCTGAAGCGACGCCTCCACCCGGTTCCAGGCTCCCGCCTGCCTCCTTGCGGCGTGGGGTGAATTGGCCGCTGGCATCAGGAAGCCGGTGTCTCGTCCAGGTCGTCTATGCGGGCCTGTGAAGGGCTGCGGCGGGCCGAGATCACGCGGGCGGCCGCCTCGGCCTCATGCATGACCCGCAGGATGTTGCCGCGGGCGAGCTGACCGCAGTCGGCCTCACTCCAGCCGCGGCCGAGCAGTTCGGCGATCAGCGCTGGGTAGCAGGACACGTCCTCTAGGCCCTTGGGCAGCCGGTCGGTGCCATCGAAGTCGCTGCCGAGGCCGACGTGGCCGATGCCGGCCACTTGCCGGACGTGATCGATATGGTCGGCAACCTGGGCGAGGGTTGCGGCCGGCCGCGGGTGAGTGGATTCCCATCCGGGCCGCACCGGCTTGCGGGCGGAGTACTCGTTGTAGTCCAGGCCTTGGCGGGCCATCTCGGCGGCGAACTCCAGCTCACGGTCCCGGCAGGCCTGGGAGGCGAAGGCCGGAACGAACGTGACCATGCACACGCCGCCGTTGCCGGGCAGCCGGGCCAGCACGTCGTCGGGCACGTTCCTGGGGTGATCGCAGAGTGAACGGGTGCAGGAGTGCGAGAAGATCACCGGAGCCCCGGCGATGTCCAGCGCGTCGCGCATGGTCGTGCCGGCAACGTGGGAAAGGTCGACCAGCATGCCGAGGCGCTGCATCTCCCGCATGACTTCCCGCCCGAATGTGGTTAGCCCGCCGGCTGCCGGCTGGTCGGTGGCCGAGTCGGCCCAGCGCACGTTGCGGTTGTGGGTCAGCGTCAGGTACCGCACGCCCAGCTTGTACAGCATGCGCAGCGCACCCAGCGAGCAGCCGATCGAGTGCCCGCCTTCGGCGCCCAGGAAGCAGGCCAGCTGACCCGCAGCGGCCGCCCGCTCAGCGTCGGCGGCGGACAGCGCTAGCACCAGGGCTGCTTGGTGACGGCCGATGATCTGGTGCACCAGGTCAATCTGCTCCAGTGTCGTGGCCACCGCCGCATCGCCGTCGAGTTCAGCGGGGACATATACCGACCAGAACTGTCCCCCCACCCCGCCGGCCGCCAGCCTGGGCAGGTCGGTATGGGTGAACGCAACCGGCGCGGCGAGATCGACGTCGTCCAGGTCGCGCACGCCCGCGTCACGCAGCGCCCAGGCAAGGTCGTTGTGGCCGTCGATGATCGGGACGCGTCGGAGCAGGTCGCGGGCGGCGCGGTGATCCACGGGACCGCCGGCTCCGGCGGCCCGGTGAGTGGCCATCAGGAGTGGCCGAGGACAGGGTGCGGCCGGTATGCCGCTTCCAGGCTGGCCACTTCCTGCCCGGTCAGCGTGAGGCCGGCCGCCGCGACCGCGTCGTCTAGGTGGGCCAGCCTGGTCGCCCCCACGATCGGCGCCGTCACCACTGGCTTGCCGAGCAGCCAGGCCAGCGCGATCTGCGCGGGCGGCAGGCCGCGCCCGGCGGCGACCTCCCGCACCGCCTCGACCACGTCGAAGTCCGCGTCGGTGTACATGTCGTCGGCCAGTGGGTCGCCGCGGCCCCGGGCGGTCTGCCGCCGGCCGTCGCGCTCCCGGGATCCGGTCAGCAGCCCGCGGGCCAGCGGGCTGTACGGGATGACGCCGACGCCCTGGTCCAGGCACAGCGGGATCATCTCCCGCTCTTCCTCCCGGTAGACCAGGTTGTAGTGGTTCTGCATCGAGACGAACCTGGTCCAGCCGTGGTCGTCCGCGGTGTGCTGGGCCTTGGCGAACTGCCAGGCGTACATGCTGGACGCCCCGATGTAGCGCGCCTTGCCCGCCTGTACCACCTGGTGCAGCGCGGCCATCGTCTCCTCGACGGGCGTCTGGTCATCCCAGCGGTGGGTCTGGTAAAGGTCCACGTAATCGGTGCCGAGCCGGGTCAGCGAGGCGTCGATGGCCGCCAGCACGTGCTTGCGGGACAGCCCGACGTCGTTCGGGCCCGCGCCCGTCGGGTAATACACCTTCGTGGCCAGCACGTAGTCCTCCCGGCGGGCGAACAGCTTGCCCAGCAGCCGGCCGGTGATCTCCTCGCTCCGTCCGCCCGAGTACATGTCCGCGGTGTCGAAGAACGTCACCCCGGCCTCGACGGCCCGGGCCACGATCGGCTCCGCTGCGTCCTCATCCAGGTGCCAGGCGCGCGTTACGGTGTCGCCGTAGCTCATCATGCCCAGGCCGATCCGCGACACCTTCAGCCCCGACGAACCCAACCGAAGATAATCCATACCGGTTCCCCTGCATCGCGATACCGCCACGCGTTCTTGCGGTCGAAGCAAGAATCACAGGCCAGCCCCAGAATGTGAAGTAGAAAGTAAAGGTAAAATAAGATCATCTCCTTTGAATAAAAGGCTATTAGCATGACTAGCCTCAGTTCTTCCTGACAAGTAGCCGCGTCAACACTGACGCCAATCCTGGGCGGGTTCTTATGATCCGGTCTGCCGGGGGTGGCGGCTGGGATGCCGGTCTGGTCAATTGGCCTTGCCGGGGCGGAGGCCGTCCAGGATGGTGTCGATGATGGCGGGGACCTCGCGCCTGACTTGCGGCAGGTCTGCGCTGCGGAGCCGGAAGAAGATGGCTCCGATGAGGATCGTGATGGCGGTGTCAACGTCGAGGTCCGCGCGCAGCTGGCCGCGGCTGATGGCGCGCTCCAGCACTGCCCTGGGCGCGGAGAACCGGGTGCTGACGGCTGCTTGGAGGGATGCCCGCAGTTCCGGGTCGTGTACGGCAGCTTCCTGCACGCTGGCCAGTCCTGACCACCGGGGGCCGGTGTAGGCGTCAAGGCTGTCCATGGCCAGTGCGACCAGGTCGTCGCGGACGTCACCAGTGTCGGGGGCCGCGGGGTCGGTGGCCATCGCGCCGATGGTGGCGGCGATGAGGTCGGTGCGGCTGGGCCAGTGCTTGTACATGGTCGTCTTCGACACTCCGGTCCGCTCGACCAGCGCGTCCATGGTAAACGCCGCATAGCCGCGCTCGGCCAGCAACGTGGCGGCCGCGTCGAGAACGACCGAGCGGGTCCGGGTAACCCGCGGGTCCTCCCGCCCGGCAGTACGTCGCGCCACGGCCACTCCTTCCCTGGCAGCCCGTTTGACGGGCTTATCACCGGCATGTACTGTACCGCACAGTACATGTACTGAACTGTCCAGTACACAAATCGGGGAGGAAGCCGGTGACACAGCCTGACACGGCCATCGAGATCAAGGGGCTGCGGCGCACGTTCGGCGCGACCACCGCGCTGGACGGGGTCTCGCTGACCGCCCGCGCCGGGCGGGTGCTGGGATTGCTCGGCCCGAACGGCGCCGGGAAGACCACTCTGGTGCGGATCCTGGCCACCTTGCTGGCGCCAACCGCGGGGACCGCCCGCGTGCTCGGCTGCGACGTGGTCAGGGACGCGGCCCGGCTGCGCGGGATGATCGGCCTGACCGGGCAGGTCGCCACCGTGGATGAGCTACTGACCGGCCGGGAGAACCTGGAGATGATCGCCGGCCTGTACCACCTGCCCCGTTCCCGTGCCCGGCAGCGCGCGGCGGAGTTGCTGGAGCAGTTCGGCCTCGCCGGCGCGGCCGGGCGGCGGTGCG
>Ga0335075_10008361_pt1 | contig 15859 bp, 12 predicted proteins | sample Lox_Sample_24_FD_206723 | JGI IMG/M metagenome (GOLD analysis project Ga0335075, IMG submission 206723) | Soil microbial communities from Loxahatchee National Wildlife Refuge, Florida, United States - Lox_Sample_2.4 | ecosystem: Environmental > Terrestrial > Soil > Wetlands | place: USA... | reverse complement strand
ATGGCGGCCTCGAACATTTGCGCATCGATGAAGACACGGTGGGCCGGCATCTTTACACCCGGCATTTGCCCGATCCCGATCTAGTGGTGCGTACTTCCGGCGAAATGCGGCTCAGCAATTTTTTATTGTGGCAACTGGCTTACGCCGAAATTCACGTGACTCCGACCCTGTGGCCCGATTTTCGCGGATTTCATCTGCTCGAAGCCATCGCGGATTATCAAAAGCGCGAGCGGCGCTACGGCGGCCTGGATGGGAATTCGCACGCCGCAAAGTCGCATAAGTAGAATTCGGGTTTCCTTTCAACCGAAGCGTCTGAACAGCAGGTTCCTCATCGGGCTTGCAGCCCATTCGGAATGACAAGAATAGGATAAGGATCGAAGCTGACTTGCTGAAACGCATCGCCACCGCCATAGTCCTCATTCCGATTGTTCTGGCGCTGGTACTCCGCGCCCCAGTTCCTGTGCTGGCTATTTTCGCCGCGGCTGTAGCTCTGACAACCGCTCACGAATTTCTCAAGCTGACCGAATCTTACGGCGTGCAGCCCATGCGCCTGCCATCCTATATTTTCGTGGGTTTATTTTTTCTCTTATTGGCAATCGGCACGGCTGCCGAGACGCCCCAAATTTCGGCACTGAAGTTCGTGCTGGGATTGGCCTTCGCCTGTGCCATTGCTCCTTTTATTTTCCTGACGGTTGCCATGCGGCGTGACCAGATGAACAGCGCATACCCCGCAGCGGCGGCATCGAGCTTCGCCTTCGTCTACGTTGCCGTTCCGATGGCCATGCTGGTGCAGCTTCGCCAGCAGTGGGCTGGCGCTTTCTGGCTGCTGTATTTGCTCCTGATAGTTTGGGCGGGAGATATTTTCGCTTACTTCGTGGGCCGCGCCATTGGCCGCCATTTGATGGCCCCGCGCATTAGCCCGAAGAAAACCTGGGAGGGCGCTGCCGCTTCGCTGGCCGCAAGCTTGATCGTGAGCGGCCTTCTCTTTACCTATGCGCTTCCCATCAGTTCGTTTCTGCTGCGCGTGGGTTTGATCGAGCGCCGCGACGGTTTGTTCGGCCTCGAGAAGCCAGAGCTGTGGCCGATCCTTTTGCTCACGTTCGCTCTGAACATCGCCGCGCAGCTTGGCGATCTGGTGGAGTCACTGATCAAGCGCGGCGCGGGTGTTAAGGATTCAGGCTCGCTCCTCCCCGGACACGGCGGCATGCTGGACCGCATCGATGCCTTGCTATTCGCGGCTCCGGTTCTGTGGATTTATGTTGCGGCACTCTTCCCCCCCGTCCGTCCGTGGTAGCGCGTAAAATAAGGATTCCAGTTTATGAAACGCATCTCCATCCTGGGATCGACCGGCTCTATCGGCCGCAGCACGCTGAGCGTGGTCGAGTCCTATCCCGACCGCTTTGAGATCGTCGCGCTCGCCGCCGGAGCCAACCTGGAAGCGGCATTCCGGCAAGCCGAACGCTGGCGGCCGCGAATGATTTCCATCGCCGCCGAGTCTAATGCCGACATTCTCCGCGCGCGCCTCAAGCAAGCTGGACTGAACCATATTGAGTTAGTCCACGGCGCAGCGGGAAACATGAAGGTTGCGACTCATCCTGAGGCTGACTTCGTGGTCAGCGCGATCGTGGGAGTGGCTGGGCTGGAAGCTACTTATGAAGCGGTGAAATCTGGAAAAACTGTAGGAGTAGCCAACAAAGAATGTTTAGTTGCCGCCGGTGAGTTGATTACTGCCGAATCCCGCCGCCAGGGCAAGCCACTGCTACCGATCGACAGCGAACACAATGCCGTTCATCAATGCCTGCGCGGCGGCCGCATGGAGGAAGTCGAGCGCATCTGGCTGACTGCATCCGGTGGCCCATTTCTCAATACTCCGCGCTCGGAGTTCGCCTCCATCACCGTCGAGCAAGCCTTGAATCATCCCACGTGGAAGATGGGGAAGCGCATCACCATCGATTCCGCCACCCTAATGAATAAGGGTTTTGAAGTCATCGAGGCCTGCAGATTGTTTCACATGCCTCCGGCCAAAGTGGAAGTCATTGTCCATCCGCAATCGACCATTCATTCCATGGTCGAGTTTATCGATGGCAGCATACTTGCTCAGTTCTCGGTGACCGATATGCGCCTTCCTATCCTCTATGCCCTAACCTATCCCGAGCGGATTCAATCAGATATGCGCTTCCCGGTCAGCAACTTGCGTCATCTGGACTTCTGCCCCCCAGACATGAGTAAATTTCCTTGTCTCCGTCTGGCCTATGAGGCGGCCGAGGCGGGTGGGGCGACCACGGTTGCCTTGAACGCGGCCGACGAAGTAGCAGTTGCCGCCTTTCTCGAAGGACGAATCGGATTTAACGATATTCCCAGGATCATCGAATCCGCAGTTTCGGCATCTAATTCTGGGACGTTGCACTCGATTCAGGCGGTGCTTGAAGCTGATGCCCAGGCCCGCCGATATTCTCAGGAACAGGTTTTGGAACTCGGCAAAAGCGTGCACCCGCAAGCTACATCGGTTGTCTAGAAAGTTGAATCTAACGGGAGAGCAGTTTACGTACCTCTTTTATGTCTGATTTCTTTATTTCTATCGCTGCCGTCGCTGTTGTTTTGGGCTTCATGATTCTGATCCATGAGTTCGGCCACTATGCCGTGGCTAAGCTGCTGGGCGTTCGCGTGGAACAGTTTGCCATTGGCTTTGGCAAGCGCCTGGTGGGCTTCCGCAAGGGCGAGACCGATTACCGCATCAACATCCTGCCGTTGGGCGGCTATGTGAAGATGAGCGGCGAGAATCCCATGGACGAGCGCACCGGCGATCCCGGTGAGTTCATGTCGCACTCTCGCTGGCACCGTTTCCTGATCGCCATCGCCGGCCCGTCAATGAATATTCTGCTGGCGATCTTTCTGCTGACCGTTGTCTACATGGTGCACTATGAGTATCCCGTTTTCCGCGATCAACCCGCCGTCATCGAAGGCGTGAAGCACGATTCGCCGGCTGCCCGCGCCGGATTGCAGCGCGGTGACCGCATCGTCAAGATTGACGGCATCGCGAACCCGACTTGGGAACAACTCCAGCCTCGCGTTTGGCTTAGTCCGAATCAGCCTCTCTCCGTTACGATCCAGCGTGGAGATCAGACTTTCCAAAAGACTATCGTTCCCCAGGCCGTCACATCCTCTGAAGTGGGTTCGGCTGGGTGGTTCCCTGAAGAACCCGTGATCGTCGATCAGGTTGAGGACGGCACGCCCGCGGCCAAGGCCGGAATAAAAGATGGCGACCGAATTACTGCGATGGACGGCCAGCCTCTCAATTCCATCGAGGCCATGATCGACCAGCTTCAGCAAACCAAGGAAAAGCCGGTCGATCTTACCGTAGTCCGTGGCGATCAGACTCTGCATTTCGACATGACGCCCGTGCTTTCCAAGACCGAGGATCCGAAAGAAAAGCGATACCGCCTGGGCTTCCTCAACAAGAGCGCGATGAAGGTTACAACGCTGCCGTTCACTCAGGCATTGGGCCTGTCGCTGGAGCAAAACAAAAAATACTCGCTGCTGATTCTGGAATTGGCCAAAAAGATCGTGCAGCGGAAAGTTTCTTTGCGCGCAGTCTCGGGCCCAATCGGTATCGCGCAGGACGCCGGCTACGCCGCCCAGCAAAAAGGCTGGACTCCTTTAATGGAGCTGACCGCCGGAATCAGCCTGAACCTCGGCATCTTCAACCTGCTGCCGATTCCGATTCTCGATGGCGGCGTGATTCTTTTCCTATTCATCGAAGGCCTGATGCGCCGCGACGTAAGCCTGCGCATCAAAGAACGCGTGTACCAGGCCGCATTCGTTTTCCTGGTGCTCTTCGCCGTAATGGTCATCTACAACGATTTGATGAAGACGCTGCCGGGGCTGATGGACAGACTGCCGTAGACTGCACAACCCCTGTGGGGACAGCCGCCCTCGGCTGTCCAGCGGCCCGGTTTTATCGGGCCGCGGCCCGTCGCCCAAGCCCCTCCAACCGAAATGGTTCATGTTCGAGTGGAAAAGCGTATAAAGTCTCAGGCCGCCAAGACGCTGGCAGCGATGGGACTGTCCGTATCCGACGCGGTGCGCGTGCTCCTGACGCGCGTAGCAGCCGAGAAGAAGCTGCCGTTCGAATTGAGGGTCGCGAACGCTGCACGGCAGCGGCAATGCGGGAAGCGCGCAAGGGAGGGTTGGCCTCATTCAATACCGTCCCTGATCTAATGGCAGAAATGCGGAACCGGAAAACAGATTAGTCCAGCCAATATGCAGGGCGACCACCTCGGGCCGTTCGGGAAAACACGCCCAAGGAACCCCAAGAATTCCTAGTTACTCTCGGTTTCTGGACTGGAACCCCTGCTTCTGGCACGGTGTCTCGGTGAATATGAGGACCTCGCCCGCCGCCCGCGCGCTCGCCGCACTCTGCGTCTTCGTGGCCGGAGTAGAAACCGCGTCAGCCTGCAGTTGCGGCTCGAGCTTCCATAGCAAGAACAACTGGGAAAACGCCCAACAAGAAGCTCGGATTTCAGCCGCTATCTTGGAAGGAACGCCAGTGCGTTTCGAGCTGAATTGGAAGCTGCTTAGCGCTAAAGACGGAGATCTGATTCCCGCGGACATGTATTCAGATCCGGCCAATCTCCCCGGCATGGTCGTCACTTTCCGGATTCAGCGCGTGTACAAGGGAAACATGGGGTCGGAAGTGCAATTCCACACTGGCATTGGCGGAGGCGACTGCGCCGCAATCTACTCTCCTGGCCTGAACTACCTCGTATTCGCGTATGGTTCGAGCAGGAACCAATTGGGTGTCAGCATGTGTAGTCCTGGTGGATGGATCGGCAACGAAAAGGTCGAGACAGAGTTGCGCTATCTGCGAAACGAACACCCGACTCCAAAAGACCTGGAGCAAACCGGATGGTGGTGGACCAAACCGAATGCGACCCAGATACAGGAGCGGTGGAAACGCGCAGCGGAGGATGGGCGCAAACGCTACGATGCCGCGACCGGGCGCATCTGCGGCTTGGTTACCCGCCCGCACTCAGAAGACGAGTTGCGTGGAGCGATCGCGTTCCTCTCCACGCAAGGCTCCTATCCGTCGGGCCAATCCGAGTCCTCGATTAATGCAGATGGCTCGTTCTGCTCATCCGATCTCGGACCTGGCAAATACTATCTATATTTTGTCCGAGGATCGGAGCATGGACTTGCGGCGGCTTTGTACTATCCCGGCGTGGCGGATGTTGCAAGAGCAACCGCGATCGAAGTCGCAGCTGGTCAGATGATCTCGAATGTTGCCTTCAAGACGGAAGCGCAAAGCAGCTACTCTGTGCGCGGCGTCGTAGCCTTTAGTGACAAGCCTGACTTCGGTTCCGACGGCGTGACGATCCTCTTAATCCGCACAGACGGCGACCGGCGTGTCTGGTACAGCGGAAAGGCAAAATCTATACTTTCGAAGCTCGCCTACTTCGAATTTGACGACGTCCTACCAGGAAATTACGCAGCTTGCGCGGTGGTCCCAGCGTCGGGCTGGATGACAAAGAAAGCGGACCTAAGCGTAACGGACCACCTGAAGTTCCTCTCTCTCGACCTGGTGCGAAAGAAATAACTCGGCCAGATTTTTCGGGTCGCGGCTGGCTGCAAAATCGCTCAGCCGTGATGCTCAAAAGCCCTTGTGCTGCATGTTAAAATAAAACTTCCCATGGCTATTGTTCCACGCAGAAAAACAGTGGCCGTCGCCGTTGGCGGCGTAGCGGTCGGTTCCGATGCACCCATTGTGGTGCAATCGATGACCAATACCGACACTGCCGATATTCTCGGCACCGTGCAGCAATGTGCTGCGCTCGCCCGCGCTGGCTCCGAGTTGGTCCGCGTTACCGTCAATAACGAAGAAGCGGCTGCCGCAGTCCCCCGCATCGTCGATTTGCTCGACCGCCAGGGTGTCCGCGTGCCCATCATCGGCGACTTCCATTACAACGGCCACGTGCTGCTCACCAAGTATCCCGAGTGTGCCCGCGATCTCGCCAAGTACCGCATCAATCCCGGCAATGCCAGCATCGGCAAGACCGGCGACTCGAATTTCCGCACCATGATCGAAGTCGCGGTGAAGTATCAGAAGCCAGTGCGCATCGGCGTGAACTGGGGCTCGCTCGATCAAGCTTTGCTGACTAAAATGATGGACGAGAACTCGGCGCTTGCCGAGCCCAAAGATGCTCGCGAAGTCACCATGGAAGCCATGGTGGTAAGCGCTCTCAACTCCGCCGAACTGGCGCAGAAATTCGGTTTGCGTCCTGATCAAATCATTTTGAGCGCAAAAGTCAGCGGCGTGCAGGATCTGATCGACGTTTACCGCGCGCTCGCCTCCCGCTGTAACTACCCTCTTCACCTCGGCCTTACCGAAGCTGGCATGGGAGCGAAAGGCGTAGTCGCCTCCAGCGCTGCCATGGGCGTGCTGTTACAGGAAGGCATTGGCGATACTATCCGCGTCTCGCTCACACCAGCGCCTGGCGGCGACCGTACCGAAGAAGTTCGCGTGGCGCAGCAGATTTTGCAATCCATGGGCATTCGCAGCTTTACTCCGCAGGTCACCGCCTGCCCCGGCTGCGGACGCACCACCAGCACCTTCTTCCAGGAAATGGCCGAGCAGATTCAGACTTATCTTCGCGAACAAATGCCCACATGGAAAGGCCGTTACATCGGCGTGGAAGAAATGAAGCTTGCCGTCATGGGCTGTGTAGTCAACGGCCCCGGCGAATCGAAGCACGCCAACATTGGAATCTCGCTGCCCGGAACCTTTGAGGAGCCCAAGGCTCCCGTTTACGTGGACGGACGGTTATTTACCACGCTCAAGGGAGACAAAATTGTCGCCGAATTCATCGGCATTCTCGATGAATACGTCGATTCCCACTACGTCGCGCGCAGTCCGCAGCTCGAAAAAGAAGAAGTAGCAGTGCGCGGATAATTTCTCCCCTCGAGATTCCAGCGAATTCCACGGCATCCAGCAACGATCAGCTTGAAAGTACTGACTCTTACCGGAAAACCCTCCCGCTGGGAGCGGGAGGGGTGGGGACTTCAATAGTAGCGGGCAGGTTAGGCGCGGACCACGTTGCCGGCCTGAAAACCTTTGGGGCCTTTGAGCAGATCGAACTCCACGGTTTCACCCTCGTTGAGCGAACGGTAGCCGTTCTCCTGAATCGCGGAGAAATGCACAAAAACGTCTTCGCCCGTGGAGCGCTGGATAAAACCATATCCCTTCGCCCCGTTGAACCACTTGACTGTTCCCTTCTCTCTCACAGAAAAACTCCTTTCCCTTTGATCGTTAAGAATAAGTTTCCTGGATTCCGCGCGTCTTGCTGCTTCGCGAACGAAGCGCCCCCTCGAGAAAACCAGTGAAACCGGTTGCGTCTCTCTGTGCCGGAGAAATTGCCCCAAAGCAAAAGACTCCTCAGTTCTACGCCGCAAAAAAATTACGGCGCAAGCCTCGGAGCCCGACCATCGGTGCTGATTTCTACCGCTCTGCTCAAGACATCAACCTGCCTTAGAGACTCATGTCCCGGTCTGAGCCGGTTCATGAGCACCAGATAATAAGCAGTATTAAAACGTTTCGCAAGAAAAATTAGTGGGCCGGAACCCACAAACGTTGTTTTTGAACACTGAGGTCTTAACACGGTATAAGAAAGTAGCGGACGCTGAGGGCCTCGGCGTGCGGTAGGAAAACGCTGGCGAGCCGCAACCCTTTGATAAGATTAGATAAAACGAATATGCCGGATCAAACCATCCCCAGCGTACCGGCAGCCTCAGAACCCCAGCCAGCTCCGCCCACGTCGTCCCAGCCCAGGCGCCGGTCCAACTTAGCGACCTTGACCGCGAAATACCTTCTGCGCACCGATGTGCACACCTTTGCATTTTCGGTTGCGGCCAATGCGATCCTCTCGTTCTTTCCCTTCGTCGTGCTCTTGATGACGCTGATCCGTCGCGTGTTTCACTCCCGCCTCATGTATGACGTGGTGGTCGAGTTGTTGCGTGACTATCTTCCTGCCGGGCAGGATTTCGTCATCCGGAATCTGAACGCCATGGTGAACTCGCGGCAGCGCGTGCAGGTCGTATCGCTCATTATTCTGCTCATCACCTCGTCGGGAATATTCATGCCGCTCGAAGTTGCCCTGAACCGCATTTGGCGCTTCCCCAACAACCGCTCCTACGTGGGCAATCTTCTCATCTCGCTCGGATTGGCCTTTGGATGCGGCGCCCTGGCTTTGATTTCCATCGCGATGACCGCGGGGAACGTGACGTTGCTTGGTTTTCTCCTGCGGAACCACAGCTCGGGATCCATCCGCCTCGCAGGATTTTTAATGATGAAGCTCTTCGCCATCGCCGCCAGCATCGCCATCTTTTTTCTGATCTATTGGGTGCTGCCCAACGGCAAAGTTCCCGCGCGCGCTGTACTGCCCTCCGCCATCATTATGGGTCTGCTTTCGGAGGCGCTGAAGTACGGCTATATCCTGGCTTTGCCCTGGCTGAATTTTGCGGAGGTGTACGGTCCATTCGCCTTATCGGTGAGCCTGATGTTCTGGGCATTCCTCACCGGATTGCTGCTGCTGGCAGGCGCAAACCTCAGCGCCGAAGAGCATCTGCGCAACGGAATCTAGTAGAAGTCGGCGGACGAGAAACTTTCCATCCCACCTCGACGCTGGGTTCTCCACTGCTGAACAGATTACTTTTTTACTGGAATGCTGCTGAAGCCAATGCCCCGCTTGCGATTGATGCGGCACACCACATCCTCCAATACCTTCGGCAGTAGATTCACTCCCGGCTGAGGCGATAGCATGTTCTTCTCTACGTACTCTTCCGCTCCCGCTTCAATCAGCTTCTGGCGATTCTTTTCCGTCAGGCTGCTCAACACAACAACCGGAATATCCGCCGTCGCGGCATCGCCCTTCAAATGCTCCAGGACGTCCGGCCCACTCATCTTCGGCAAGATCATATCCAGCAAAATTAAGTCGGGCTTCTGTTCCCGCGCCAGCTTCAGGGCGAGAAGACCATCCTCGGCGCAAACCACTTCGTATCCCGCCTTGTGAAGCACACGCTCGTTCTCATTCAGAATGGTTTTGCTGTCATCCACTAAGAGAATTTTCACGCGATTCGCCTTATTGGCAATATCGGCCAACTCGCAAGAAGCATTAAATATGGCGCACGAGCAATTAGCCTGTGCCGTAAGCCAACCATATCCAGGAGTGGCATTGCTAATAGCCCAAAGCGGGAAGACCCTTTAATCCACAGGCTTCTTGTGACGCTCGTCACCGTGCCGTTGTTACGCTTGCGCTACGATAGTCACGGTTTCCCAGAACCCTTCGAGCAGAGATTCATTCCCAAAGGATTGCCATGTCCGGGAGAAGTTGCGGGAATCTGCTCGCTTTCTTTCTTTTAATCTTGTTCGCAACTACCTTTTCGCCAGCCCAGGGCGCTGTACGGACTAGCGTCGCCACTGCGGCGCCTTGCACCTGCTAAATCCGCAAGAGGACTTCCCCTCAATATCGCTACCGCCTGAAACCGCGTCCAAGCCCTCCATTCCTGCTCATCCTTTGCTCTTTCCCCAAATCGTTCACTCCGCCGGAATTATTTTCTCCGGCCGCGTCCTGGCCGTCGGAAAGCCTTCGCCTCTATCAGTGCAAAGTCCACGTTCAACCGCCATCACTTTCCACGTGGAGCACGCCCTTCGCGGCGCGCAGCCAGGAGAGAATCTAACCATTCACGAATGGGCTGGCCTCTGGAACAATGGCGAGCGTTACCGCGTCGGCGACCACGTTCTCCTCTTTCTGTATTCACCCGGAAGGCTCGCGCTTACCAGTCCCGTCGCCGGCTCCATCGGCAAATTCAAACTTGATGCTCACAATCGGATCCTTCTAACTCCGCTCCACCAGCAAGCCTTTTCCCGTGATCCGGCATTGAGTGGAAAATCCGTCATCCCGTTCACCGAATTCGCGCAAGCCATTCGGCGTAACAGCCAGGGGAAATGAATCCGTGCGCGTAAGAAATGAAGCACCTATCACCGCTCGCGCCTTCCTTTTCCGGCTGGCGACAGCTTTGGCTTTCACTTTGATGTTCGCCATTCTGGCTCGCGCCGGCGGCCCCAAATATGTTGCGGGATCGACCTTCTTTAACTCCGGAGCCATGGGCCAGCCCATCACCTGGTCCGCCGGACAAATCAATTACTACACCGATCAGGGCGACCTCAGCCCAATCCTACCCAATGCCGCAGCCAATGCTCTGGTGGCAAATTCCTTCAGTCAATGGACCACCGTTTCCTCGGCCGCACTCACCGCAACCAGCGCCGGCCAGCTCGCCGAAGACGTCAATGGCGGCAACATCGCCGTCGATTCCAGCGGAATCGTCACCGCTCCTGCCGATATCACTCCCTCCGCCATCGAAACTCCAGTCGGCATCGTCTACGACTATGACGGCTCGGTCACCGATGCCCTGCTCGGAGCCGGCGCCGGCGATACTTCGCAATGCTTCTGGAACGCCGTCTACGGCGGCGTCGATAACTTCGCAGCCTCCGCCAACTTCCTTCATGCCCTTGTCGTCATCAACGGTCAGTGCGCCTTGCAATCGTCCCAGCTTACCGATGTCGAATACAGGCTGGTGCGCGTGCTCGGAAGCGTGCTCGGCCTCGGTTGGTCGCAGATGAATCTGAACGTCGTAACCGGCATCCCGCATCCCACTTCGGCGGATTTCGCCGGATTCCCCGTCATGCACGACATCGACTCGTTCAGCTGCGTGCCCATTACACTGTGCTACGCCAATCCTTACCAGCTCGCGCCTGACGATGTGGCTGCACTCTCCCGGCTCTATCCCGCAGCGTCCGGCAATCCGGCGTTCGCCCGCATTCACGGATCGGTTTACTTCGTCGATAGCATCGGAGCCATCGCTCAACCCATGCAAGGGGTGAACGTCGTGGCACGTTGGATTGATCCTTCCACCAATCAACCTTCCGACCAATACGGCGCAACTTCCGTCTCTGGATTTCTTTTCACCGGCAATGCCGGCAATCCCATTACCGGATTCTCCGATCCTCTGGGAAATCTCTACAGCGAGTTCGGATCGTCCGACCCAACGCAGGAAGGATTTTTCGATCTCGGCGGATTACCCATCCCCAACGGCGCCGGCAGCGCGCAATATCAGCTCTCTGTTGAAGCCCTCAATCCGCTGTGGTCTTCCGGCGTCTTTCCCTACGATTTATCGCAGGTTGCGCCGTCCGGAACATTTCAGCCCATCACGGTGACCGTCGCCGCGGGCGGCGATTTCGAGCAGGATATTTTAATGGCAGGCAGCGCCCAGCCCGTTCCTTCATGGGCTGCTTCCGAGACGTGGACCGCTCCTGCGCAAATTCTTCCTCCCGGCGATTGGGTGGGATCCTTAAGCGGCTACGGCGATGTCGCCTACTTCTCCCTCGCCGCGCAAGCCAACCGCACGCTCTCAGTCGCTGTCACCGCGCTCGACGAAGTAAGCGCTCCCAGCGAATCAAAAGCCGAACCCGTCGTCGGCATCTGGACCTTCGGCGATCCTCTCGGCACGCCGCCGCCCGCATCCACCACCTCTCCCTTTAATTCTGAAACCTTCGCCATGAGCCGGCTCGATGCACAAATCCTCAACTCGAACACTTTTATCGTCGGTATCGCCGACCTGCGCGGCGACGGCCGACCCGACTATCGCTATCACGCTCACGTTCTTTATGCCGACTCAGTCACTCCCGCGCGTGTCCCCGTCACGGGCGGTGCCATCACTTTGCAAGGTATCGGCTTCTTTCCAACGCTTGCCGTCGCAGTTGGCGGCTCCAGCGTTCCCTTGCTGGCAACAACCTCGAGCCAGATGCTGATTACCGCTCCCGCTCAAATCGATGGCCAGCAAACCATTCTCGTCACCGATCCGGTCAGCGGCTCGTTCTCGACCATGACCAATGCGCTCACCTTCGGCGCAGCCGCCACCGACACGATCATTCTCCTGCAAGGGGGGAACCCTCAAACTCCAATCGGAACCCAGGCCACCAATCCGGTCACCGTACGCGTGGTCGCGTCCGACGGCGTCACCCCGGTCAGCGGAGCAACCGTAGGCTGGGCCGCCACCAACGGCGCGGCGCTCTCCATCTGCGGAGGAATTTCCACCTGCTCATCAATTAGCGACGAAGGCGGAATCGCCTCGACCTCGCTTACGCCCACTGTCGCAGGCATCTCGACCATCACGGCCAGCGTTGCGCCCGCCGTCTACAATCCGCCACAATCCGTCGCGGCCACTCTCAGCGCCACATCTTCCACCATGGATATTGGCGTCACTACGCCTTATCTCTGGATCGCGCAGGGAATCTCGATCAGCGTACCCCTCACCGCGCGCGTGGTCAGCCTCGGCGCGCCGCAACCTGGCGTCACCGTGAACTTTTTTCTCGATCAGGGCTCTGGCTCCCTGAGCGCCGCGAGCGCTACCACCAACGCGAGCGGATACGCCTCCGTCACCCTCACGCTGGCAAACTTCACCACCAGCGCACAACTCAGCGCCTGCGTCGCGCCCGCCAACAATCCCTGCCAATCGATTTATGCCAACGCGGTTGCGCCAGCCATGATGAACTTGCAACCCGTCGCGGGCGCTGCCCAGGTCATTACCGAATCAACTTTTCAGCCGCTGACCGTGCGCGTCACCGACTCTTCCACGCCGCCGAATCCCATCCTCGGCGCCAGCGTGTTCTTTCAATCCACAGTCCTGCGCCCCTCGGGAAACAATCTGTCGCCGGTGCCGGGAGACTCCACCGGTTCGCCCGTCATTCTTAGTGTCAGCGAGTTCACCGCCCAGAGCGATATCAACGGACTGGCCAGCATGGCCCCTTCGGCAGGATCGTTTACCGGACCACTCGCAATCGAGATCCAGATTTACGCCGGAACCACGGCTGCCTTACTCGATGAAATGGAAACCTTCCCGCCCCTCGCCACCGGAGAAGCTTCCACGGCACCCGCACTCAAGGCACAAGCCACGGCGACCTCTACACGTCCGGTCCCGTAGGGGCCACAGATATTAGCCCCCCAGTTCACTGGCGGGTTCCGCCACGAAAACCGGAACCAGAGCCGTAGGCACCGCACCCTTACTTCGTCCAACGGTCCACCCAATCATTCACCGTCTTGTACCAAAGCTGCGAGTTCTGCGGCTTCAGCACCCAATGCCCTTCATCTGGAAAATACAACATCTCCGATGGCACATTTTCCATCTGCAGCGTGGTGAACAGTTCAAGTCCCTGCGACACATCCAGCCGGTAATCGCGCTGGCCATGAATCACCAGCGTCGGCGTCTTGAAATTCTTCGCATACGTATTCGGCGACCACTTCTCATACAGCGCGCGATTGTCATACGGAGTTCCTTTGAACTCCCAGTCGTTGAACCAGAGTTCCTCCGTCGTCCCCCACGCCGATACCGCGTCGAACATCCCATCGTGCGTCACCAGGCACTTAAATCGGTCGGTGTGCCCGAGAATCCAGTCAATCATGTATCCGCCATAGCTCGCGCCCAGCGCGCACTCTCGGTCTTTGTCGATAAACGGGTAAGTCTTCTCCGCATAGTCGAGCCCATCCATCAGGTCTTCAAACGGAGCGCCGCCCCAATCCCCGTTGATGGCGTCGATAAACTGCTGTCCGTAACCGGTCGAGCCGTGGAAGTTGATCATGATGACGACGTATCCGCTCCTCGTCGCCGAAGTTGGTGCCGCGAACAGTTCTGGATTCCAGCGGAAACTCCAGTCGTCTCCCCACGCTCCCTGTGGCCCGCCGTGGATCAAAAACTTCACGGGATATTTCTTCGAAGCATCGAAGTTCGGCGGCTTAACCAGGAAGCCTTCGACTTTGTCGTTGTGAGCGCCGGTGAACCAGAAGGATTCGAGAGGGGACATGGCGACTTGCGACAGGGCATCACGATTAATGGAGGTTAGCGCCTTTGGCATCGAGGGCATGTCCGAGCACTTGGCGTCTTGCATCTTGTGTTTTTTTGTTGACGCCTCAATTGTGCAACTGGGGCTCAAGGACCAAATTGAGTTTGGAGCCATCGCAGTCATTTTTGTAAAAAGGAGAGAGTTGTGCTGCCCGGTGGCCAGGTCGTCGTTATAGCCTGAATCCTGCAACAACTCGTGGACCGAACCTGAACAGAAATCACACGGGACAAAATTGCCGGCCAGAGATTTGTGTGGAGCGATATCCATAAAAAAAATTGGCTGCGTCCCGCTAACTTCGGCGGAGAAATATAGGCGCGACGAATCCAGCGACCATACAAACGTTCCTACCCACCGGTCGAAGTCCTCCATCAAATTTTTCTTCTCTCCCGTCTTACGGTCGTACAGCATCAGATCGAACCTGTCGCTCTCGTATCCCGGGCGCTGCTGCGCGCGGTAGGCGATGTACTTGCCGTCGGGTGAATAGAGCGGCGTCGAGTCGCTGGCGGGATTGTCGGCGGTAATATTTTTCGCCGCGCCTCCGTTGACCGGGACAGTCCACAAATCATTATTGGTCGAAGCCGCCGGATTCTTGTCGTGATTCGACGTATAGCAAATCTCCTGCCCATCCGGTGAGAACGCATAATCATCCTGCCCGCCGAGCGAGAACACCGGCGCATCGTAGTCACCCGGCGTCAGATCGCGAGGACGGATGACTGGCCGTCCCGCATCTTGCGTTGGCTCGACCAGGGGTGGGGCCTCGATCACGAGGATGTGACTGCGTTTGCCTTCCTTATAAGCATTCCAATGGCGGTAGAGCAGATGAGTGAAAATCTCTGCCCTTACTTTTGAGTTGTTCGCTTCGGACACCTTTTTCGCATCGCATGCCACTTCATCCGCCTGTCCATCGCACTCGGGATAAACGTCCGAAGTAAACAGAATGTTTTTCCCGTCTGGCGACCACAGTTCCCCGCTTGCTTCAGTCGCAATCGACGTGAGTTTATGCACTCCAGCAACCGCGCCCGCAGCATCGTCGAAATCCGCGATCCAAACCTGCGATCCGCCTTCTTTGGTCGAGATAAATGCAAACCTCTTCCCATCCGGCGCCCAGCGCGGGCGGTCCGCATCCTGATCCGCAATAATCCCGCGCTCCTGGCCTCCCGCTACCGGCACAATCCAAATATGCGGCGTCTTGGTGTTCGCCGCCAGGTCCACATCGACCACGCTGAAGATCACCCACTTCCCGTCGGGCGACACTTCCGGCTCGCCCACCCGCTTCAACTTCATCATGTCTTCAAACGTGAACGGATGCTTCGCCTGGGCCTGGGAAGGAAGCGCAAACGCAATAAAAGCAAGAAAAGCAAAAACGATTCGACGCATGGAAGTATCCTCGGCAAACCGAAAAGTGTAGCAGGATTCGCGAACGCCGGCGCTACTTCATCACCCACGGATTCACCAGCCGCACGCCGCAGCCCTCGAAGTCTGCCGGGTTGCGCGTCGCCAACAAAGCATCACGGGAGCGCACAATGGCCGCGATCTGCGCGTCAAGATCCGCGATTGGTTTGCCCTGCGCGCGGCGCTGGATGACGATTTCAGGGTAGGCGCGAGCGGCATCTTCGTCGAACGCCAGTACCCTGCCGGCGAAATCTTGTGCGAATGTTGCTTCGGCCTGTACCAACATTTGCTCGCGACGCTTCCCTCTCGGAAGCAACTCGATTCCGAATAGAATTTCCGCCAATGTAATGGTCGTAACGAAGAGCGGGCCTCGTTGGTGGAAGTCGGCAAGCCATGCCAGTACGCCCGGCGACGGCAAAGGGCGCATCGGTTCGGAGACCACATTCGTGTCCAGAATCGTGATCACACGATTCACTTGAATGGATTTTCCCGGTCAGATATACGGCGGGGAGGGATCTT
>Ga0335075_10008360_pt1 | contig 15859 bp, 13 predicted proteins | sample Lox_Sample_24_FD_206723 | JGI IMG/M metagenome (GOLD analysis project Ga0335075, IMG submission 206723) | Soil microbial communities from Loxahatchee National Wildlife Refuge, Florida, United States - Lox_Sample_2.4 | ecosystem: Environmental > Terrestrial > Soil > Wetlands | place: USA... | reverse complement strand
AGCGCGGTGGGCCGCCAGGCGACCTCTATGTACGAGTGCACGTGGAGCCGCACCCGCACGGAACGTTCAGCCGTTCGGGCGCCAATCTGACGATTACCGTGCCGGTCACGTTCGCTGAGGCTGCGCTAGGCGCCGAGATCAAGGTGCCCTCACACGGCGGGATGCCGGTCAGCCTTCGGATCCCGGCCGGGACGCCGAACGGCCGCACCTTCCGGGTACGCGGCAAGGGCGTCCGGCGCAAGGACGGCACATCCGGCGACATGCTCGTGACCGTGAACGTCCAGGTCCCGCAGGATCTGAATGACAAGGCTCGGGACGCGCTTGAGTCGTTCCGCGACGCGACTACTGGCCCCGACCCGCGAACCGAGCTACTGAAGAACGCGAACGGCTGACCAATGCCGACCCGCGGGAGGAGATGACATGACCAGCCAGTTCGAGCTCACCGATGACACGCCTGTGTATGTCATCTCAGTGGCAGCTCAGCTGTCAGGCCTGCACCCCCAGACATTGCGCGCCTACGACCGGCTCGGCCTGGTGTCACCGGGCCGGGCCGCTGGACGAGGCCGCCGCTATTCCCTGCGCGACATCCTGAGCCTGCGCGAGGTGCAGCGGCTATCCCAGGAAGAGGGAATCAACCTGTCCGGGATCAAGCGCATCCTCGAGCTTGAGCTCGCCGAGCGGCGCAGCAGGCAGCTGCTTGCCGAAATGCACGCCGAGGTGAGCCAGCTGCGTGCCGAGCTGGAGTCCACTCGCGCGGTTGCTGCCAGGCTCGCGACGCTCGTCCGCGGCCGGGCCGATGCGGCTGCACTCGTCCCGGTCCACCACGTAGGCCCGCCCCAGCCGGATTCGCCGGCCCAAGGCCGCGTCGCCGATCCAGGGCAGGCCGTCGCTGCTGCAGGCGACGTGCCAGGTAAACCCGCCGCGACGGCCTGACCGAACACCTACCAGCAATTAGAAAACGAAAAAAGAAGAAGACAACAGTGGATGAGAAGCTGACCAGGAAGAGCCAGGAGGCTCTGGGTGAGGCCGTGCAGGCAGCGGCCTCCGCCGGCAACCCAAGCGTGGATGGCCTGCACCTGCTCGCTGCCCTAGTCCAGCAGACTGGCGGCACTGCGGCGCCGCTGCTCCGCGCTGTCGGCGCCGACCCTGCCGACGTGCTGAAGAAGGTGCTCGACCTGATCGGCCGCCTGCCGCGGGCCGCCGGGGCCACAGTCAGCGCACCGGAGACCTCGCGCCCGCTGCTGGCCGCGCTGGCGACAGCAGGCAGGCTGGCCCGCGAGATGTCGGATGACTATGTCTCGACCGAGCACCTGCTAGTCGGCCTGGCTACTGACGGCGGCCAGGCGGCCACGGTGCTGCGTGAGGCTGGCGCAGGGCCGAAACAGCTGACCGATGCGTTCGAGCAGGTTCGCGGGCACTCGCGAGTGACCTCACAAGATCCCGAGGGAACCTACCAGGCGCTGGAGAAGTACGGCATCGACCTGACCCAGAGCGCCCGTGACGGCAAGCTCGACCCGGTTATCGGCCGGGATGCGGAGATCCGCCGGGTGATTCAGGTGCTCTCGCGACGGACGAAGAACAACCCGGTGCTGATCGGCGAGCCTGGCGTCGGCAAGACCGCGGTCGTCGAGGGTCTTGCCCAGCGCATTGTCGCGGGGGACGTGCCCGAGTCGCTGCGCGGCAAGAGCGTCGTCGCACTCGATCTGGGTGCAATGGTCGCTGGCGCCAAGTACCGCGGTGAGTTTGAAGAGCGCCTGAAGGCCGTCCTCAATGAGATCAAGCAAAGCGACGGTCAGATCATCACGTTCATCGACGAGCTGCACACGGTCGTTGGCGCCGGCGCCGCCGAAGGCGCCATGGATGCCGGCAACATGCTCAAGCCCATGCTTGCCCGCGGCGAGCTGCGGATGGTCGGAGCAACGACGCTGGATGAATACCGGCAGCGGATCGAGAAGGACGCGGCCCTGGAGCGGCGATTCCAGCAGGTGCTCATCGGGGAGCCGTCGGTCGAGGACACCATTGCCATCCTGCGCGGGCTAAAGGGCAGATACGAGGCGCACCACCAGGTGCAGATCTCCGACGCGGCCCTGGTGGCCGCGGCGACGCTTTCCGACCGCTACATAACAGCCAGGTTTCTGCCAGACAAGGCGATCGACCTAGTTGACGAGGCTGCGTCCAGGCTGCGCATGGAGATCGACTCCAGGCCGGTCGAAATCGACGAACTGCAGCGGACCGTCGACCGGATGAAGATGGAAGAGATGGCGCTGGCCAAGGAGAACGATCCGGCCAGCCGCGACCGGCTGGAGCGACTGCGCGCTGACCTTGCCGACAAGCAGGAGCAGCTAACCGCCCTAGTGGCTCGCTGGGACCGCGAGAAGGCCAGCCTCAACCGAGTCGGAGAACTGAAGAAGCAGCTCGACGATCTTAAGGGCCAGGCCGAGCGGGCCCAGCGGGACGCTGACTTCGCGACCGCCTCCAGGCTGATGTACGGGGAGATCCCCGAGCTGGAACGGCAGATAGCCGAGGCGTCGGCAGCCGCCAGCGAAGAGGAGGCGGTCGGCGCGAGCCTGGGCAATGAGGGGCCGCCGATGGTGAAGGAAGAGGTCGGCCCCGACGATGTCGCCGACGTGGTGTCCTCCTGGACCGGCATCCCGACCGGCCGGCTTATGGAAGGCGAGACCGGCAAGCTACTGCGGATGGAAGCTGAGCTCGGTCATCGGATCGTCGGCCAGCATGCGGCCGTGCAAGCGGTGTCTGACGCAGTCCGCAGGTCGCGTGCCGGGATCTCCGACCCAGACCGGCCGTCCGGCTCGTTCCTGTTCCTGGGCCCGACCGGAGTCGGGAAGACCGAGCTGGCGAAGGCGCTTGCGGAGTTCCTGTTCGACGACGAACGGGCGATCATCCGGATCGACATGAGCGAGTACTCGGAGCGGCACTCGGTGGCGCGGCTGGTTGGCGCACCGCCCGGGTACGTCGGCTACGAGGAGGGCGGTCAGCTCACTGAGGCAGTGCGGCGCCGGCCCTACTGCGTCGTGCTGCTTGATGAAGTAGAGAAGGCGCATCCGGAGGTCTTCGACATCCTGCTCCAGGTGCTCGATGACGGCAGGCTGACCGATGGCCAGGGCCGGACCGTCGACTTCCGCAACACCATCCTCATCCTGACCTCCAACCTCGGCTCGCAGTTCATCGCCGACCCCGGCCTGGACGATGTGGCCACCAAGGAAAAGGTCATGGCCGTCGTGCAGGCCACCTTCAAGCCGGAGTTCCTGAACCGGCTGGACGACGTCATCGTGTTCGACGCACTGAACACAGCCGAGCTGACTGAGATCGTGGAACTGCAGGTCGAGCGGCTCGCGGGACGGCTCGCCGACCGGCGACTGACGCTAGAGGTGACCCCTGCGGCCAAGGAGTGGCTCGCCGTCACCGGCTTCGACCCGGTCTACGGCGCGCGGCCACTGCGGCGGCTGATCCAGTCGGCGATCGGTGACAAGCTGGCCCGAGAACTCATCGCAGGCGAGATCACCGATGGCGACACGGTGCTCGTCGACCTGGATGAGGGCGCGTACACGCTTACTGTCGCGCCGGCGCGCGCAGACGCCAAGCGGGCAGCGGCAACGGCCGGCGAGCCGGCCTAAGCCTCGTCGAGCATGGCGTCGTAGTCGTCCTCGGGCAAGCCGAGGTCGTTGCGAATGCGGTAACGGAGGCTGAGCAGCAGCCATAGCTCGGACTCATCGCCGTCGCTGCGCTGCCCGCGCTTGGCGGCAGCCAGGCACAGCGTGACTCCAGCAGTCGCCCAGTCCAGTGCAGCTGGCAGGTCCGACTGCTCGACCAGCAGCTCCGCGACGAGGTCGCAGGTCCGGGGGTCGAGCCGACCTTCGATTTTGACGCGCCGGATCAGAGCTTGCGCCTCAGACTGCCTGCCGAGCTGGAACAGCGCCCTGGCCAGTGGCACGCGCGGGTCAGCAGAGACCGCGCCGCCATCGGCCATGGCGCGACGGAGGTCCGCGACCGCCTCGCCTGGCTCATCTGCCAGTAGCCACTGCTCCCCTGCGCGCAGGAACGCCTCGGCCCGCGGCATCGCGTCGGTTGCCGTGCCGGTACGTGCAAGCAGTGTCATCTCGCGCGCAGCCGCCACGTGATCACCACTGGCCGCTGCGTCGAATTCGATCGAATCGAATTGCTCACGGCTCAGCAGTGCCACGGAGACAAGGTATCCGGGAAATGGCACTTTTGGTCCGCGCAACGACGCCCGGTAATGGCTTCGTGACCATTATCCACGGGAAAACCCCGCGCTGACGCGCGGGGTTCCGGGGTTCTCGAGTCCCCAAGTACGGGACGAGGCGCCTTTTCGCGGGGATGTCGGGAGTGACCACCCGGCATTTCGGCGGTGTCCCCCGGCTTTTCGGGGGATGTCGGGGAGTGACCCCCCGGTTTTCCGGGGGGATGTCGGGGGGTGTCCCCCCGACTGTGGTTCAGTGGCGGGAGCGCTCCAGCGCGTCCCAGAATCCTCGCCTGAGCGCGTGCCGCACCTCGTCATGGAGCAGCGAGTCAATCGGGAGCGCCGAACCTTGGAGCAGTCTGGCCTCCAGGTCTGACGGCATCCGCGGCTTGCGGGCGAGCACGGCCTCAAGCCACAGGGCGGGCGCGTCCCTGGCCACGGCCTCGCCGAACCCAAAGCCCTCAGCATGCGCCGACTGGACAGCGTCGCCCACCGACATCGCGGCAGCCGCGGCCACGGCAGACTGCCCGCCGCCATAGGGATTGGGCAAGTATGCGTTATTCGGCGGGCTGGCAAACTGGGCAGGCTCAGCCTGACCACCGTAGGGAGCGGTCCGATCCGGCGGGTACTGGACGACACCATTGCCGGCCGGAAGCGAGCGCTGCGTTAGCGCAGATCGCTGCGCCTCGACGGGCGCCTGGCCGTTCTGGTGCAGCACATGGGGCGGCACGGAGTTGCCGCCGTGCACTTGCTGGCTAGCTGGCGCCAAGCCGCCCTGGCCAGGCTGGCTGGCTGCACTGGTGCCCTGACCCGGCAAACCCTGACCGGGCAGGCCCTGACCCGGCAGGTTCTGGCTCGGCAGCTGCTGGCCATGTGACGGCTGCGACTGCGCCTGGAGCCCTGGCTGCGCCAGTCCCTGCTGTGCCAGTCCCTGAGGGCCCAGCCCATAGGGCTGACCAGGCTGCAGCTGCCCAGTACCCGGCGCCGAAGCGCTGCCGCCGAACTCCCGAGGGGTCTCCTGGTGGCGGCCTGTCAGCGGAGCACCGGGCCCGCCGAGATGCTGGCTGCCCTGTTGCTGCACGCCGTTGGATTGCTGCATTCCGCCCGGCTGGCCTGCCGACTGGAGTCCGTTCGGCTGCACGCCATTGCCCAGCTGCATGCCGTTGTCCTGGTGCCGGCCCATGGCCATACCAGTCCCGGCGGACCCGGCTCCTCCGCCAGCCAGCCCGTCGCCCTGCCCCTGATGGCCGGTCATGCCCGGCGCCACTCCGGTGGGCACGCCACCGACGGCCGGCATAGAGCCAACCTGTCCGGGGGCGGCCTCGGGAAGGGGGCGCTGGCCGAAGCCGTTGAGTGACTGGCCAGCCTGAGCGCGGGCGGCCTCCTGGGCGGGGAATCCAGGCGCCGAGAAGCCGCCGACCGCGCCCGCGGACAGCTGGCCGCGATCGTCATCGGCGCGCTGATACCGCTGCGCCTCGAGCTGCGCGTGACTGAGCTGCGCATGGCTAGCCAGCTCGCCCTGGCCAGAGCCAGGGGTGATGACATCGGCGGGGCCGCCAGCGCGTAGGTCCGCAAGCTGCGGCTGGCCCATGCGCTCGTATTCGGGCACCAGCGGCGAGCCGTACAGATGCTGTGCCGGTGCCTCGACAGCAGGGTGCGGCCCGCTCGCGTGAGCGGCGTTAACTGTCAGCTCGCGGAAGCCCGAATCAGTCAGCTGCGGCTCCGCGCCGGAGATGAGGTCGACGTAAGGGCGCAGGTGACCGGCCGCGACTTCGATAACGTCGTCGCATTCCTGGCGCAGCGTCCGGGAGACGGCTCGATCGCCGTCCGTCCCTATATACAGCAGGAGTGCCCGAACGCCGAGGTCCTGGACTTCGGCGATGACCGGCCCTAGGTCCTCCTCGGCGCTCACGATGATGACATCGCAGATGGCGTGGTTCCTTGCCAGGGCGGTCAGATCCTTGCGGATTTCCGCCTCGACGCCCTCCTTGCGGCTCGGGCGGATCTTGCTGAGCCGGAGCTTGAGCCCTGGGACGTCGGCAATCGCGTCGTGTTCGGGGGTGCGGTTACCATCCGTCGATGTGTCATACCAGTAGCACCGCAGCAGCGGCAGGCCAGTACGGTCCCTGGCCAGGCCACCTAGTAGCTTCAGAAGGCCCGCGTAATCCCAGGACACCGAGTCACGATTGCGAGTGCCATGGACGGCGAGCGCGCCGTCGGCCAGCGCGTAACTCGCATCCACGAACAGCGCGCAGCGATCCACGCGACACCGTCCTTCCCCTTGCGCGTGACGTTACCAGCGCATGGCATCGGCCGTGACGCATAGCGCGGATCGCGGACGTATCCGCCAGGCCGGGTTCCCTGCTACTAGTTCAGCCAATGTAGGAATTTACTCGCCTGCGGCGGGCACGCCCCGCTGTTGTCCGAGGCGCCGCCAGCCCGCAGAAGCTACCAGGCGCCGGCCAGTGCTCCGCCCAGGTGCAGGGTAGGCTCGGCTGCCGTGACCGATCGCGACGATCTGCTGGCCATGATCAAGGAGCTCGCCGTAGTCCACGGCGAGGTGATCTTGTCGTCCGGGCAGCGCGCCGACTGGTACATAGACCTCAGGCGGGTTTTGCTAGACGGCCGGGCAGCACCTCTGGCCGGCCGCGTCATGCTCGACACCACCGCGTCCCTCTCGTACGACGCGGTCGGCGGCCTGACTCTCGGCGCGGATCCGGTAGCCACCGCCATGCTGCATGCAGCCGCCGCGCGCGGCCGGAGGCTGGACGCGTTTGTCGTCCGCAAGGCCGAGAAGGCGCACGGGCTGCAGCGCAGGATCGAGGGTCCCGACATCGCCGGCCGGCGCGTGCTCGCTGTGGAGGACACCTCCACGACGGGCGCCTCGGTCCTGACGGCGGTTGATGCGTTGCAGGAGGCAGGCGCCCAGGTCGTCGGGGTCGCCGTCGTCGTTGAGCGCGGCGCTCGCCCGAAGGTCGCGGAGCGAGGGCTGCCTTACCTGCCTGCGTTCGAACTAGCCGAGCTCGGTCTCGGCTGAGGCGGCGGCGCGACTCGGCAGTTGGCGTGGCGCACCACCGGCCTGTCAGTGCTGCGACAGCAAGTGCAGTGCGTAGGCCCCGACGATTAGCAGCGCTAAAACTGTGACCGACAGCACCACAAAGCCGACATAATGCCGACGGCTGGCTGGGTCCGCGTCATGGTGTCCCATGCCTGCAGAGTAGACCTGTGGTGGCCGCCTGCTCGGGTAATGCAGCCGAACTCGACCGGTGGGCTTGGGCGCGCCGACGGCCTCCGCGATACTGAAGCCAGTGATGAAGCCTGACAGAACAGGAGAGGACTCGCGCCATGCCGATCGCGACGCCCGAGGTCTACGCGCAGATGCTGGACCGGGCCAAGGAGCAGGGCTTCGCCTACCCGTCCATCAACGTGACCTCGAGCCAGACGCTGAACGCCGCGCTCCGCGGCTTCGCCGAGGCCGAGAGCGACGGCATTGTCCAGATATCCACGGGCGGCGCCGAGTACTTGTCTGGCGCCGGGGTCAAGGACATGGTGACCGGTGCGGTAGCGCTCGCGCAGTTCGCCCACACGGTGGCGGCGAAGTACCCGGTCAACATCGCTCTGCATACCGACCACTGCCCGAAGGACAAGCTCGATGGGTACATGCGGCCACTGCTGCAGATCTCGACAGAGCGCGTGGCCCGCGGCGAGAACCCGTTGTTCCAGTCGCACATGTGGGACGGCTCGGCCGTTCCGCTCCAGGAAAACCTCCAGATCGCAGCTGAACTGCTGGCAAAGTGCGCGGCCGCGCACGTGATCATGGAGATGGAGATTGGCGTTGTCGGCGGCGAGGAGGATGGTGTCGTCGGCGAGATGAACGAGAAGCTCTACAGCACGCCGGAAGATGCGCTCGCGACTGCGGAGGCGCTCGGCCTCGGTGAGCGCGGCCGGTACATCCTGGCAGCGACCTTCGGCAACGTGCACGGCGTCTACAAGCCGGGTCACGTCAAGCTGCGGCCGGCCATATTGAAGGAGATTCAGGAGGCCGTCGCTGCCAAGTACGGCATCCAGAAGCCCTTTGACCTGGTGTTCCACGGCGGCTCTGGGTCTGACCTAGCCGACATCAGGGAGGCCATCGGGTACGGCGTGGTCAAGATGAACGTGGACACCGACACCCAGTACGCGTTCACCAGACCGGTTGCCGGGCACATGTTCACCAACTATGACGGCGTGCTCAAGGTCGACGGTGACGTCGGCACGAAGAAGGACTACGACCCGCGGAGCTGGGGCAAGGCCGCCGAGTCGGGCATGTCCGCCAGGGTCGTGCACGCATGCGACGACCTGCTGTCGGCGGGCACGCGCATTCGCTGATCCACGCTGGATTCCGGGTGGCCGGCTGACACCTCCCGGCGGGCTCGCGGCAGGATGATCGCATGACGCACGAGAATCTGCTGGGCGGCCCGCCTGAGACGCTCCTCCCGGCTAACCCTGACGCCAGGGATGCACTCGCGAGCGTTGACCCGGCGGACGTCGCGGCGCGATTCCCGAACTACTGCGCCGCCTGGGCGGCACTCGCGGAGCGGGCGATGGCGGCCGGCGAACCGGTCGCCGCCTATGCGTACGCCCGCACTGGCTATCACCGCGGCCTCGACCAGTTGCGCCGGGCGGGCTGGCACGGACACGGCCCAATCCCGTGGGAGCACGAGCCGAACCAGGGGTTCCTGCGCTCGCTCAACGCTCTCGGCCTGGCAGCCGAGGCGATCGGCGAAGATGAGGAGGCTGTTCGCTGCCGGGAGTTCCTGGCGGATGCCAGCCCCGCAGCCGTCGCGGCCCTGAGCTTGTAGTTCTCGGGTTACTGGGGCCTGCCGGGAGGCCAGGTTCCGGTAAGCTCTTGTTGCAAGAGCCCCTTGCCGCGCTTGCATTTCCCCGCAATGACGCTGGCCTGGGGCTTTCGTTCTGTTACGGGAAGGACCGGTGACATGCCTGCCATCGTGATCGTCGGAGCGCAGTGGGGCGATGAAGGCAAGGGCAAGGCCACCGACCTGCTTGGCGACCGGGTCGACTATGTCGTCCGGTACCAGGGCGGCAACAACGCGGGCCACACGGTGGTCATCGGCAACGAAAGCTATGCACTGCATCTCCTGCCGTCGGGCGCACTGTCCGACCATGCGATATCGGTCATCGGCAACGGCGTCGTGATCAACCCGGAGGTGCTGCTCGGTGAAATCGACGGCCTCGCCGGCCGCGGCGTCTGGCGGGATCGCCTCCTGATCTCGGCCGATGCGCACCTGATCATGCCCCACCACGTCGCGCTGGATAAGGTCACCGAGCGCTACCTCGGCAACGCGCGGATCGGCACGACCGGGCGCGGGATCGGGCCCGCGTACGCCGACAAGGCTGCACGGGTAGGAATCCGGGTGCAGGACCTGTTCGATCCCGGCATCCTGCAGCAGAAGCTCGAGCTGGCGCTGCGGGAAAAGAATCAGGTGCTGACGAAGGTCTACAACCGGCGCGGCATCGACGCCGACACCGTCGCTGAGCAGTACCTCGGCTACGCCGACCGGCTCGGCCGCTACGTCGCCGACACCGGGCTGGTGCTCAACAACGCCCTCGACGAGGGACGGGTCGTGCTGCTTGAGGGCGCGCAGGCGACTCTGCTCGACGTCGATCACGGCACCTACCCGTTCGTGACCTCGTCTTCTCCGACCGCCGGCGGCGCCTGCGCGGGCTCCGGCGTCGGCCCGACCCGGATCACCAGGGTGATGGGCATCCTGAAGGCCTACACCACCCGAGTGGGTGCTGGCCCGTTCCCCACCGAGCTGACCGATGAGCGCGGCGAGTGGCTGCGCAACGCTGGCCGCGAGTACGGCACGACCACCGGCCGGCCACGCCGGACCGGATGGCTCGACACGGTCATCGCCCGGTATGCCACGAGAGTCAACGGCCTGACCGATTACTTCATTACGAAGCTCGACATCCTGTCCGGGCTGGAGAAGGTGCCGGTCTGCGTCGCTTACGAGGTGCACGGCAAGCGCCACGACGAGGTGCCGATGACCCAGACCGACTTCCATCACGCGGTGCCGGTCTACGAGCACCTGGATGGCTGGGGCGAGGACATCTCCGAGGCCAGGGAGTTCGCTGACCTGCCCAAGAACGCCCAGGCCTACGTGCGGGCCGTCGAGGACATGATCGGAGCGCCGGTCAGTGCCGTCGGCGTCGGCCCGCGGCGAGACCAGACCGTTCAACTGCGCGAGGTCCTGTAAGCCGAATGTGGAGGCTGAAGCGGGCGCGGCCGTCTTGGTCAGGGCTGCCCGGCTCCTGGCGGGTAGCCGACGGACAGTGTTCCTGCGCCACCGACCGTCCCGCTGATGACCCGGACAGCTCGGGCCACGTTCAGCCCAGGGGCAATATGAGTGGCGCTGCCGGCCGCTCGCGCCAGCGAAACACGGTAATGGGTGCCGGCCGGAACTGTCGCATGCGCGGCGCCAGTCCCGACCCGCATGGTTAGCCGGGCGGGCGGACTATCGAAGTCGAGCATGATTGAGCCCGCAGCGACGGCGGCGTCCACCGAAGGCGAGCTAAGGCCAGCGGGCGCTGCGATATTACCGTCGGTCGCCCGCGCCCAGACCTGGCCGCTGACGTCGGTCATAGTGATTGTGCCGGAGGTCGCCGTAACGTGCAGCCGACCGGTTAGCCCGATCAAGTCAGCGCTACCTGCACCGACGTCAGCGTGCACGTCCAGGCTGGCTGGTACCGAGATGCCGAGGCTGGCCTGGCAGTCCTCGAACGGGTTCAGTTGCGGGCAGCGTGCCGAGATCTGAAGCGTCCGGCCGATCCGGGCCACCCGAATGGCTGGCTTGCTGAAGACCCACTGCAGCGTGCTCGCCACGGACACCTGTCCGGCCCGGCCAGGGCTCACGGTGATGCTGCCGCTGGGAGCCTGAATCTGAACTGCCGTGAATTGGCCACGATAGACAGCGAGCGGGTCGGCCTGCTGCTGTTTCTCGGCCTTAAGCCAGAAGCGCACTGCCACTGGCGGCACCACGATCGCCGCGGTAGCCAGCGCCACCAGAACCCAGATCCACCGGCGGCGCGGCCGGGCCGGCCCCGATCGCGGCCGCGGGGGTGCCACGCCAGCGTTCATCCCGACGTCCAGGCTCATCCGACCTCCAGGAACCGGAGCACGGCAAGCACGCGGCGGTGGTCGCCATCGCCCGGATGCAGGTCAAGCTTGGTGAAGATGCTGTTGATGTGCTTGGCAACCGCGCTGTCGGTAATGACCAGCGTCTGCGCGATCGCCGAGTTCGACCGGCCTTCCGCCATGAGCCTCAAGACCTCGTGCTCGCGCGGGGTCAGCCGGTCCAGCGGGTCAATCCTGCGCCGGACTAGCAGCTGGGCGACCACCTCGGGATCGAGCGCAGTGCCCCCGTCGGCGACCCGGCGGAGGGCCGCGACGAACTCGCCGACATCGGCGACCCGGTCCTTGAGCAAGTACCCGACGCTACTGGTGTTGGCCGACAGCAAATCGGCCGCGTACCGCTCTTCGACGTACTGCGAGAGGACGAGAACCGCCACCTCGGGCCACTGGAGGCGAATCACCAGCGCGGCCCGGATCCCCTCGTCGGTGTGGCTGGGCGGCATCCGCACATCGACAATGACGGCGTCAGGTCTGTGCACTGGTACGGCTGCCAGTAGCTCGCCTGCGTCGCCGACGGCGGCGAGTACTTCGATCCCGGCCGCGCTGAGCAGCTTGATGAGGCCGGCCCGCAGCAATACGGAGTCCTCGGCTATCACGACGCGCACGGCAGCTCCACGGTGATGACGGTAGGTCCGCCAGCCGGGCTCTCGATCTGCATGCTGCCGTCGACCGACCTGGTCCGCTGCGCCAGGCTGGCAAGTCCGCTGCCCCGAGCGGGGTTGGCGCCGCCGACGCCATCGTCGGTGATCACGAGACGAAGCGCGTCGCCGGACCGCCGCACGTCGATCTCGGCGTGCCTGGCTGCCGAGTGCCTGGCGATATTGGCCAGGCACTCGGACACCACAAAGTAAGCAACTGCCTCGATCGTGGGCGATGCCCGCTCGGCTACGGCTACCGACAAGCTGACCGGCAACGGCGCCCTCGCCGCGATCCCGGACAAGGCAGCGTCCAGGCCGCGGTCGTCCAGGACGGCCGGGTGCAAGCCGCGAACCAGATTGCGCAGTTCGGTCAGCGCCGCCTTCGCCTCTTCGTGCGCGTCGGCGATCACCTGCCTGGCTGGTTCCGGCAGGTCAGAGAGGCTTTCTCTAGCCATGCCGAGATTCATGGCCAGCGAGACCAGCCGCTGCTGGGCGCCGTCATGCAGGTCACGCTCGATCCTGCGCCGTTCGGCGTCCGCGGCATCCAGGACGCCTGCCCGGCTCTCTGACAAGCTCTCGACCCGGCGCTCCAGCTCCAGCGACCGGCTCGGGCCGAGCAATGCAGTCGATGCCCGCCGATCGAGCCAGCTACCGCCGAGCGCCGCCGCAGGCGCCGCTATCACTAGCAAGAGCACTCCGGCCAGCGTCAGAGCCACCTTGAGCTTGGGCGGCGTGGCCTGGATCTGGCTGAGCGGCGGAAACAGCGACGAGTAAGCGAAGATGGCGGCGAACCCGAACCCGGCCGCCCACATGCCGAGGGTGACAAGTCCCCACAGCGCCATGACTGGCGCCACTACCAGGTGATAGCAAAGCTGCCGCCACGTCGCATCGGATCGCAGCGAAGCGGCCAGGCGGGCCGGCAGGCTGCCGTCAGCCGCCGCAGCGCGCGGTATCTCGACCCCTAGCAGCGACCAGCACCGATGCCGCTGAATATAGGTGAGCGGCACCCGGACCAGCAGCACCAAGCTAACCGAGGCGCAGCAGGCAACCACGACCTGCCACAAGGCGATCGGGACGAACTCCGGCAAGATCCAGGGCAGTGCGAGAGCGGCGACCGCGGCCAACTGCACGGGAACGCCGGCGATGACGAAGGTGCTGCTCCTGATTACCGCGGCCAGCAATCGGAGCGGGGCAAAAGCCACCCGGCGGCTACGCCGCCCTGCGGCCATCGTTGCCATGACCACCACCGTATGTGCTGCCGGAATGCGGTCACCATGCAGCACGCAACCGTGTCGTTCCGGTAGCTAGCACCACCAAGGCCTCGGAGGCGTGCGCTACTGACTGGCAGCGCTCCCACCGGAAGGCTGATTTCGGTGCCTGCGACCGCGGGCCCGGAAGGAGTCTTCGACATGCAAACCGCACCGCCGGCCTGGGACTGCGCGTGGCAGCAGGATCATCCCGGACTGGCTCTGGTGCTGCCGGGCCGGCCGTGGGCCGTCCGGCTTGCTGGCGGTCAATCGGCCTGCCCGGCGCTTGAGGTCTACGCGGCTGGAGTGCTGCTTGACGTAGTGAGCTCCACCCGGCTGGACGCACCGCTCCTGCGCGGAACACGAGCCGCGGACAGCGGAGCCGGCCCGTGCGCGCTCGCCTGGGGCCGGCTGCCGGTGTCTGGAACCGCCCCGGAGGTTGAGTTCAGCCGCGGACGATGCTGGCTCAGCCGGCCGCTCGGCACAGTGCTGGAACTCACCTCCTGGTGCTGGCTGGCTGTCGCGGATGGCCACTTCAGCCGGGTCGCAGTCCGGTCAGATGGGCGCTGCGTCCGGGCCAGGATCCGTCGGGGACGGCCGTGATGGCGACGCTGCAGCTCACCAAGGCGACCGCCCCCTTCAGCCAGCGCGCTGCCGGTCCCGTCGTCCGCAGATCAGCCCCTGTCGGCGGATCAACTGTCCGCAGATCGACTGTCCGCGGATTGGCCGCCAGAGGCCGCAGCAGGTTTTCGGTGCTAGTTGCGCTCGGGCTGGCGGCCGGGGGCGCCGGCCTGCTGCCATGGATGGCATACCTGGCGGTCAGTCTGCCGCCTAGTCCAGTCGCCTGGCACTGGCCAGCCGCCTGGATCGGCCTGGATGCGATGGAGGCGGCAGGGCTCGGCTCCACCGGCATCCTGATGCTGCGCCGGGACTCCCGGTACTGCCTGACGGCGATCGCCACCGCGGCGTTGCTGATCACCGACGCCTGGTTCGACGTGACAACCGCTCCGCCGGGTTCAGCCGAGATGAGCTCGCTGTTCATGGCGGCCATCGCCGAGGTGCCCACTGCTGCGCTGTGTGCCTGGCTCGCCTGGCGCGGGCTGCGCGCTTGCCGGGCCGGAGCCGACGCCACGGCAGGCTCAGCCGGTAGGCTCGGCGCCGTGCGGGTACTGGTCATCGGCTCAGGCGGCCGCGAGCACGCGCTCGCCCGCTCGCTCGCACTCGACCCTGCAGTCAGCGAGTTGCACGCCGCGCCCGGCAATCCCGGCATTGGCCAGCTCGCCGAGCTGCACGAGGTCAGCCCGGCCGACCCTGCGCAAGTCGCGGCACTGGCTGCCAGGACTGCGGCCGACCTGGTGGTCATCGGTCCGGAGGCCCCGCTAGTCGCCGGCGTCGCCGATGCGCTCCGCGCGGCCGGCATCCGGTGCTTCGGGCCAGGCCAGCGCGCGGCGATGATCGAGGGCTCTAAATCATTCGCCAAGCAGGTGATGGTTGCCGCCGGCGTGCCGACGGCCGCTGCACGCACCTGCCGGACGACCGCCGAGGTGGACGCCGCCCTGGACGCGTTCGGACCGCCCTACGTGGTAAAGGCCGACGGCCTGGCCGCAGGCAAGGGCGTGGTAGTGACCGGGGACCGCGCCGAGGCCGCCAGGCACGCCAGGGACTGCGGCACCGTCGTGATCGAGGAGTTCCTCGATGGCCCGGAGGTATCGGTTTTCGCCATCGCTGACGGTGATGCCGCGCTCGCGCTGCTGCCCGCCCAGGATTACAAGCGGGCACATGACGGGAACGTCGGGCCTAACACCGGCGGCATGGGCGCCTATGCGCCGTTGCCCTGGGCACCCGGGGACCTTGCCGAGCAGACTCTCGCCACCGTGGTGCTGCCGACCCTGGCCGAGCTGGCACGCCGCGGCTCGCCCTACACCGGCCTGCTCTACGCCGGACTGTGCCTCACCTCCCGTGGCATCAGGGTCGTGGAGTTCAACGCTCGCTTCGGCGACCCCGAGGCGCAGGTCATCCTGGACCGGCTCGGTACCCCGCTAGCGGGCTTGCTCGCCGCGGCCGCGGCGGGCGACCTTGCTGGGGCGGGCAAGCTGACCTGGACGCCGGGCGCCGCCGTCACGGTCGTCGTCGCCGCCGAGGGGTACCCGGCAGCCCCGGTCGGCGGCGACGTGATCGACGGCATCGACGAGGCCGGCCTCGTTCCCGGAAGTTATGTACTTCAGGCCGGGACCGCCGGCGACCGCGCGGGGAGGCTGACCGCCAGCGGCGGACGCGTCCTTAATGTCGTCGGGACCGGCGCGCACCTGGCGGCGGCCAGAGCGAGCGCCTACGAGGCCGCTGGGCGGATCCGGATGCGGGGCGGCTGGTACCGGACCGACATCGCCGCCGAGCCCGCGCCAGGCACCAGCCCCCGGACATGACCGGCGGCGTGCCCGCCGCCGAGACCTCAGGCCCGCAGCCCGGTGGCGACGGACTGCCGTTGCGGGTCAGCACTCTGGAGATCTTCTTTGACCTAGTCTTCGCGTTCACTCTCACCCAGCTGACCTCAGTGCTTGCG
>Ga0335075_10008359_pt1 | contig 15861 bp, 11 predicted proteins | sample Lox_Sample_24_FD_206723 | JGI IMG/M metagenome (GOLD analysis project Ga0335075, IMG submission 206723) | Soil microbial communities from Loxahatchee National Wildlife Refuge, Florida, United States - Lox_Sample_2.4 | ecosystem: Environmental > Terrestrial > Soil > Wetlands | place: USA... | reverse complement strand
ACGTTCGGCAATATCGAGTACGCGCACAGCTGGGTCACCGGCGCGTTCCTCGCGCCCGGCCGGGAGCCGGTGTTCGTGCTGCCGCGGATGGTCAAGGAGTTCGACCTGCCCGACGGCATCACCGGCGCAGTTGCGCTGGTGAATGAGCTCGACGACGGCACGGCGATCTTCAGCCGGGTCGCGACGTCATTCGGCCCGGTCCGCCGGATCGGGCTCGGCGCGCGGACCTGGGCCGACACGGTCCTGCAGCTCCAGTCGGCGCTGCCAGGGGCCGAACTGGGCAGCGCGAGCACGCTCGTCAACCTGATGCGCCGGGTGAAGAGCCCCGAGGAGCTCGCCGCGATGGCGGCCGCCTCCCGCATCGCCACCCAGGTGATGGGAGAGGTGACGCCCGAGGTCACTCCCGGCGTCCTCGAGCTTGAGCTGGCCCGCGACATCAACTTCCGGATGCGCCGGCTAGGGACCAGGGCACCCTCGTTCGACACCGGCGTCTGGAGCATGGGACCGGCGACCGAGCGGGACGCGACCGTGCGGATCTCGGCCGGGCCGGTGGAGCCAGGCCTGGGCGTGTCCTTCGACTTCGGCGCCGAGGTGGACGGCTACTGCTCCGACTTCGGCCGGACCGTGCACGTCGGCGAGGCCTCGGCCGAGTTCCGCCGCGTCTACGACACCGTGATGGAAGCGCAGGCCGCCGGCATGCGCGCCGCCAAGCCCGGGGTGCCCGCCTCCGCTGTGCACGCCGCCACCCGGAAGGTGATCGTGGACGCCGGCCTCGGCGACTGGTTCCGGCACCGGACCGGGCACGGCATCGGCCTGGACGTGCACGAGAAGCCGTTCATCTCGGAAGAGGACGACACCCCGCTTGAAGCCGGCATGACCTTCACCATCGAGCCTTCGGTGTTCCGGCCCGGCCATTACGGCGCCAGGGTCGAGGACGTCGTCGTGTGCGAGGAAGGCGGCGGCCGGAAGCTGATCGACTACCCGACCGACATGGTCGAGCAGGAGTAACGCCGGTCCCCTGCACCCACCGGGGACGGCTGGCCAGGCAGCGTTTTGCGCTCGGGATACGACGGCGCGGGCTGCCCATGGTTGTATGCCCTCAAATGCCATAAAACAGATTTTCCGGCATTAATTTACCATTCATCGCTTGACACGCCCAAAGGTCCTATCTACGATACGAACAATTGTCCGTGGATCGAACTGCGCGTCGGTGCAGGTCAGTGCAGACTGCGCAGCCCCAGGTCGGAGCCGCCCCCCGGAGACGCACCTCCGCCCCGCCCGGAGCCCGGAGGGGAGGCCCCAGCACCTCAGGAACGCCACTTAGCCCGCAGAGTTAGGTGCTTTCAATGGATCGACAGAATGGCTTTGCCCGGCAGCTGCCGCCGATGTCCCGCCGCCAGCTGCTGAACAGCCTGGGAGTGCTCGGCGGGGTAGCGATCGCCGCCCCGTTGCTTGATGCCTGCTCCGGGTCCTCGACCCCGGGGGCCGGCAGCTCGTCGTCGGCCAGCGCCCTGAACGTCACGTGGACGAACGTTGCGCTGCCGACCAACATCGACCCGGCGATCGGCTTCGACTCCGACACGCTGCAGGTCGTCCGCAACGTCTACGAGGGACTGCTTGAGTACGTCCCCGGCGGGACGTCGATCCGGCCGGCGCTGGCCAAGTCGTACACCGTCTCGCCCGACGGAACGACGTACACCTTCCAGCTCAGGTCGGGCGTCGTGTTCCACGACGGGGCCAAGCTCGACGCGGCCGCGGTCGTTACCAGCCTGAACCGGATCAGGGAGATCGACCAGGGACCGGCCTCGCTGCTGCCGCCCATCAAGAGCATCTCCGCCTCGGGCCCAGGCACGGTGGTCATCACGCTCACCGCGCCGTACGCGTTCCTGCCCGGCGTCATGCCGTGGCTGCCGATAGTCAGCCCCGACGCCCTCAGTGCCCACAGCACGAGCGCTGACCCGCACGCGGAAAAGTGGTTCGCCAGCAACGCCGCGGGCACCGGCCCGTACAAGCTGACCAGCTTCTCCCCCACCACCACGATCGCGCTAGGGCAGAACGCCAAGTACTGGCAGCCGTGGGTGAACGGCACGCCGACCGGCGGCTCGCTCACCCTGAACGCCAACGTGGCCACCCAGCTCGAGCTGCTGCAGTCGGGCCAGGTCGACTTCCTCGGCGCAATCTCGCCGGACAACGCGGTCACCGCGAAGTCAATGTCCAACGTGACGCTGCTGGTCCAGCCCGGCCTTGAGGTCCAGATCCTCCCGCTGAACATGGCCCGCGCCCCGATGGACAACCCTAAGCTGCGCGAGGCCATCGTCAAGGCGTTCGATTACTCGGCGTTCAAGACCTTCAACCGCGGCTTCGGCACGTCGGCGAACTCGCCGGTACCGCCCGGCCTGCCCGGATGGGACTCCAGCATCCCGCTGCCGGCCCAGGATATGGCGGCGGCCAAGCAGCTGGTCGCGGCCTCGGGCGTCCCGGCAGGCACGACGCTCGAGTTCGTCGGCGTCGGCGGGCTGGACTACGAGACCTTCGCGGGCACGATCCTGCAGTCCGCGCTCTCCCAGCTCGGGCTCAAGATGACGATCCAGATGCCGCAGTGGCCGATTCCGGCCACGCTGATGTCCAAGCCCTCCTCGGCCGCGCACATCACGTTCCTGAACCTCAGCGCCAACACGAACGACCCGAGCGTGCTGATCCAGGAGTCGTGGTCGTCGGCCAACAGCTCCTACAAGGGCGGCTACAACTGGTCGAACTACTCGAACGCCCAGGTGGACTCCGACCTGACCTCGTTCGGCCAGACCTCGGATGCATCGAAGCAGCAGCAGCTCATCTACCAGATGCAGCAGACGATCGTGGCCGACAACACCGCCGTCTTCGCGTTCGCGCCGCAGCTGACCGAGCCGGTGGCCAAGAAGTGGAGCAGCTGCAAGTACGACGCCTTGTACGACGAGAACGTCGTCCGCTGGTTCTACTGCCGAAGCGCCAGCTGACACCCGGCCGTGACCTTCTCTGTCCAGTACGTGGCCCGGCGGCTCGGGGCCGCCGTCCTCGTGCTGCTGGTCGTGATCACGGGCACGTTCCTGCTGTCGCACGCGATCCCGGCCGACCCGGCCAGGGCCGCAGCCGGCTTGCACGCCGGCGCGGCCCAGGTCGCGGCCGTCGCCCATCAGCTCGGCCTCGACCGGCCGCTGTGGGACCAGTACGGCACCTACATGGCCAACCTCCTGCACGGCAACCTCGGCATCTCCTACGTCAGCCGTACCTCGATCGAGCCGATACTGTTCGCCGCGATCCCCGCGACGCTGGAACTCGTCGTGTACAGCTTCCTGGTCTGCGCGGTCTTCGGCGTGATCGTCGGGATGGCCGAGGCCTGGTGGCCGCGCAAGGTCAGCACGCACCTGGTCAGGGGCGCGTCGATCCTCGGCACGGCGCTGCCGGTGTTCTGGTTCGCGATCATCCTGCAGCTGGTGTTCGCGGCCCACCTCGGCTGGTTCCCGATCGTCGGCAGGCTGGGCGGCGACACCCTCCCGCCGCCGCATGTCACCGGCTTCTACACGATCGACGCACTGCTGGCCGGCCAGTGGTCCACCTTCGGTGACGCGGTGATGCACCTTGTCCTGCCGGTGCTGTCGCTGGTCGCGTGGATGTTCGCGCTGACCAGCCGGGTGGCGGAGAAGTCCTTCGCGACCGAGCTGACCCGGCCGTACGTGCAGACCGCGGTCGCACGCGGGATCACCTCGCGGCGGCTGCTGTGGCGGCACGTGCTGCGCAACGCGCTGAATCCGATCATCACCATGCTCGGCCTGCAGTTCGGCTGGCTGCTCGGCGGGACGATCCTGGTCGAGGTGGTGTTCTCCTGGGGCGGCATCGGCAGCGTGATGTACACGGCGCTGCAGAACTTCGACTACCCGGTGATCGAGGCAGTCACGCTGGTGAGCACCATCGCGTTCGTCGTCGTGAACTTGTGCGTCGACCTGCTGTACCCGGTCATCGACCCGCGGATCAGGAGGACCTGATGACCGCGACGCTGGCCCAGCCCGTTTCCCCCGAAGTCGCCGTGCCCGTCCGCCGGGGCCGGGTCGCGGCCGTGAGCCGGTGGTGGCCCGCGGCGCTGGTGGTGATCTGGGTGATCCTCATCGTCTTTCCCCAGGTCCTGGCCCGCCAGAATCCGTATACGATCCATCCGGCCCAGGCGCTGCTGCCGCCCAGCGCGGCCCACTGGTTCGGCACCGACGAGGCCGGCCGGGACGTGTTCGCCCGGTGCGTGTACGGGATCCGCTACTCGGTGGGCATCAGCGTTGCCGTCGTCTTCATAGCCGCGGCGATCGGCTCGGTCCTCGGCGGCCTGGCCGGGCTCGGCAACAAGCTGGCCGACAACCTCGTGATGCGCACGACGGACGTCTTCCTCGCCTTCCCCTACATGATCCTGGCCATCGCGATCGCGGCGGCCGAGGGGCCAGGGCTGACGACCGTGCTGATCGCGCTGACCGCGGTCTGGTGGCCGTCGTACGCGCGGTTGGTACGCGGCCAGATCCTGGCCCTGCGGGAGCTGCCGTTCGTGGAGGGCGCGCGGGCCGTGAACACGCCGCTGCGCCAGATCTTCGTCCGGCACATGCTGCCGCACCTCGCACCGCAGCTCTACGCGCGGATCGCCATCGACATCGGCTACGCGATCCTCGCGCTGACCGGCCTCAGCTTCCTCGGCCTCGGCGCGCAGCCGCCGACGCCCGAGCTCGGCGCGATCATCGCCGACGCCCGCAACTACACCCTCCAGGCCTGGTGGTACGCCACCCTTCCCGGCCTGTTCATCCTCGCGGCCGTCGTGTCCGCGATCGTGATCGGCAACCGGCTCGAACGGGCGGCCGGGGGGACGCCGGCATGAGTGGCCCCGTGCCTGAAACCACTGTGCCTGAAACCACTGTGCCTGAAACCACTGCGCCTGAAACCACTGCGCCTGAAAGCACTGCGCCTGAAGCTGCGGTGCCTGAAGCTGGAGCGCTCGGGCCCGCGCTGGGAGCTGACGCGGCCGCCAGCGTCGCGCCCGTACCCGACGCCGACTGCGAGGTCGCCGACCTCACGATCGCCTATCGCGCCGAGGGCACCTGGCTTCGCGCGGTGAGGGACCTTTCGTTCGAGGTCCGCCCGGGCGAGACGCTGGCCGTGGTCGGAGAGACCGGCAGCGGCAAGTCGTCCGCGGCCCTGGCGATCATGCGCCTGCTGCCGGCTGCCGGGCGGGTCGATACCGGCTCGGTGCGCGTGCGCGGCCTCGACATGCTGTCGCTGTCGGACCGAGAGCTGCGCCAGGTCAGGGGCAAGCTGATCGGGTACGTGCCGCAGCAGCCCTCGGCGGCCTTCAACCCGGTCATGACGATCGGCCGCCAGGTCGCGGAGGCCCTGGTCACCCACGAGGGCGTCAGGTACAAGGAAGCTCTCACCACGGTGACGCAGACGCTCACCGAGATGGGCCTTGAGGACCCGGCCCGCCTGGTCCGGTCCTACCCCCATCAGCTGTCGGGCGGCATGCTGCAGCGGGCCATGATCGCCAGCGCGATCATCGCCCGGCCCCGGCTGCTGCTCACCGACGAGCCGACATCGGCTCTCGACGTCGGGATCCAGCGGCAGATCCTGAACCTGCTCAAGCGCGTCCGCGACGACCACGGCCTCACGATCGTGCTGATCACGCACGACCTGGGCGCCGTGTCCCAGATCGCCGATCGGGTGCTGGTGCTGTACGCCGGCCGCAAAGTCGAGATCGGCCCGGCCCGGGTACTGCTGACCGCTCCGCGCCATCCCTACACCCGCGGCCTGCTGACCAGCTACCCGGCGGCCGGGCTGGCGCACAAGTCCCGGCTCGCGGCCCTGCCCGGCGCACCGCTCGGCCCGGCCGAGGTGGACGCGGAACAGGGCTGCCCGTTCCGCACCAGGTGCTCGCGGGTGCAGGAGGTCTGCGCCAGCGAGTTCCCGGCCGCCAGCGGCGACGCCGTTCACGCCTGGCACTGCCACAACCCGGAGCCCGCGCCATGACGATCCGCGCGCAGGACATCAGCAAGGTCTTCATGAGCCGCAGCAAGTCGGCGACGAGCACGCCCGCGGTCCGCGACGCCACCCTGGAGATCACGCCGGGTCAGACCCTCGGCCTGGTCGGGCAGAGCGGATCAGGTAAGTCCACGCTGGCCAGGATCATCCTCGGCCTGCTGCGCCCGACCAGCGGCCAGGTGCTGTTCAACGACCAGCCGACCAGCCAGTTCAGGGCCGCGGACTGGGGCCGGTTCCGGCGCGAGGTACAGGCCGTCTTCCAGGACCCGCGCCAGGCCCTGAACTGGCGGCAGGAGATTGGCTCGATCGTCACCGAGCCGCTGCGCAACTACCGCATCGGCGACCGCGCGCAGCGCCGGGCCCGGGCGGCCGAGCTGCTCGAGCAGGTCAGCGTCAGCCCGAAGCTGCTCACCCGGCGGCCGCCCGAGGTCAGCGGCGGCCAGCTCCAGCGCATCGCCATCGCCCGCGCTCTTGCCCTGGAGCCGCGCTACCTGATCTGCGACGAGCCGCTGTCGGCGCTGGACGTGTCGGTCCAGGCCGGGATCGTCAACCTGCTGCTTGACCTCCAGCAGCGGCAGGGCCTCGCGCTGCTGTTCATCTCCCACGACCTCGGCGTCGTCCGCCATCTGAGCGACCAGGTCCTGGTCATGCGCCGGGGCGAGATCGTCGAGAGCGCCTCGGCCGCCGAGTTCTACCAGGGGCCGAGCCATCCTTACTCCCGCGAGCTCGTCGGGCTCGCGGCCGCGACCGCCCCGGCCGCAGGCGGCAGCCGTCCGGGCCCGACCGCCGACACCACAGACCAGCCGCCGGAAACCGAAACAACAGCGACGACAGCGACGTAGCAGAAAGGCGGCTGAGCAATGGACATGGCCGGCACCGCAGTTGCGGTGGACATCGGAGGCACCTTTACCGATCTGGCGATCCGGTATCCCGACGGCTCCACCGACACCGCCAAGGCGCTTACGACGCCCGGGGCCCTCTCCGATGGCGTGGTCGACGCGCTACGGCTGTCCGGCGCCCGCGGCGACCAGGTCGAGTTCTTCGTCCACGGCACGACCGCCGGCCTGAACGCCCTGCTGGAGCGCAAGTACGCCGCCGTCGGCCTGATCACCACGGCCGGGTTCCGCGACGTCTACGAGATCGGGCGGGCGAACCGGCCGTCCATGTACGACCTCCATTACCACCGGCCGGCGCCGCTGATCCGGCGCGAGCTGCGGCTGGAAGTCAGCGAGCGGATGACCGCGGCCGGCGAGGTGCTGATCCCCCTCGACGAGGACTCGCTGAAGGCCAGCGTCGACCGCCTGGCCGCCGCCGGCGTCGGCGCGCTCGCGATCGTCCTGCTGCACGCGTACGCGAACCCGGTGCACGAGCTGCGCTGCGAGGAACTCGTCCGGGAGTGGTACCCGGACCTGACGGTTTCGCTGTCGCACCGGATCGCCAACGAGTGGCGCGAGTACGAGCGGACCAGCACCACGGTCGTGAACTCGGCCATCGCCGGCACGGTGGCCAGCTACCTGGCCGGACTTGAGCAGCAGCTGGGCGCGGCCGGCGTGCGCGCCAGCGTGCACGTGATGCAGTCCAACGGCGGCATGACGACGGCGCGCCGGGCCAGGGAGCACCCGGTGAATACGCTCCTGTCCGGCCCGGTCGGCGGCGCGATCGCGGCCGCCCAGTCCGCCCGCCAGGAGAGCTTCAGCCACGCGCTGGCCGTCGACATGGGCGGGACCAGCTTCGACGTCTCGCTGGTCGTGGGCGGCGAGCCCCAGCTCGCGCGCGAGGCGCAGATCGAGGGCCAGCCGCTGCTGCTGTCGGCCATCGACGTGCACACGATCGGCGCGGGCGGCGGCTCGGTCGCCTGGGCGTCGGCCGGCGGCCTGCGGGTCGGACCGCGGAGCGCTGGCGCGCTGCCCGGCCCGGCGTGTTACGGGCGCGGCGGCACCGAGCCGACCGTGACCGACGCCAACGTGTTCCTCGACCGGGTCAACGCCGAGTACTTCCTCGGCGGGGCCATGCGGCTGCACCCCGACCAGGCCGCCCTGGCCATCCAGGGCCTGGCCGCCGAGCTGGCGATGGAGCCCGAGACGCTGGCGGCCGGCATCCTCAGCGTCATCAACGCGCGGATGGCCGGCCTCATGCGGCAGATCACCATCGGGCGGGGACTTGACCCGCGCGAGTTCGCCCTGATCGCCTACGGCGGGGCGGGGCCCATGCACGCGGTGTTCCTGGCCGAGGAGCTGGACGTCCGGACGGTGCTGGTGCCGTACTCCCCCGGCACGTTCTCGGCCCAGGGGATGCTGGCCGCTGACATCTCGCACGACATCGTCCGCCCGTTCTTCGTCCGCTGGGACCGGCTCGATCCGGCCGCCGCCGACGCGCTGACCGGGGAGATGAAGGCGGAGGGCCGGGCGCTGCTGGCCGCCGACGGCATCGCGGCCAGGGACGTCCGGTTCCGCTGCAGCGCCGACATCAGGTACGTGGGCCAGGAGCATTACCTGACGCTGCCGTTCACCCGCGCCGACGCCGCCCTGCTGCGCCGGTTCCACCGCGAGTACCGGCGCACCTTCGGGCACGCCAACCCGGAGGAGATGGTCGAGATGGTCAGCCTGCGCGTCACCGCGGTCGGGCTGAACCGCCGTCCGGTCCAGGCGGCCGCGGTACCCGGCGGCGAAGGCAAACCGTATGAGTACCAGGAGATCCGGATGCGCGACGCGCGCGTCTCGACGCCGCGGTTCCGGCGCGAGGACCTGTACGCGGGCCAGCGGGTACCAGGACCGCTGGTCGTCGACGAGGCGTCCTGCACGACGGTCATCCCCGACGGCTGGGTGCTGACCGTCGACCGCTCGGGCGTCATGCGCGTGAGCCGGGAGGGCTGAGGAGAGATGACAGTAGCTGACACCGCAGTGATCGCGCAGCAGCGCCCGCGGCGGGCGCCGCGCACCAGTCCGGCCGTGGACCCGGTCACCGTCGAGATCATCAGGAACGCGCTGAACGCCGCCGCGGACGAGATGAGCGTCAACCTCGGCCGCAGCGCCTACACGCCGATCATCTACGAGGTGAAGGACTACAGCGTCGCGCTGTTCGACCAGGACTGCCAGCTGCTCGGCCAGGCACCCGGCCTGCCGATCTTCCTCGGCGCGCTCGAGGACGCCATCCAGGTAACGCTGCGCCGCTACAACCGCGACCAGATGGGGCCTGGCGACGTCTACCTGGTCAACGACTCCTACCTGGTGGGCAGCCACCTGAACGACATCTCGCTGTTCAGCCCCGTCTTCCACGGCGGCGCGCTGATCGGGTTCGCGGCCACCAAGGCGCACTGGATCGACATCGGATCCAAGGACCCGAGCCAGACGATGAGCTCGACCAACATCTACCAGGAGGGCTACCGGATCGGCCCGACGCGGATCATGCGCCGGGGACGGCTGAACGAGGAAGTCCTCGACATCTTCATGATCAACAGCCGGATGCCGCACAGCGTGCGCGGCGACTTTTTCGCGATGGTCGCCGCGTGCCGGACCGGCGAGCAGCGGCTGCAGGCCTTGCACGACCGGTTCGGCCAGGACGTCATCGACTCCGCGGTCACCGAGATCTTCCGTCAGTGCGAGCAGGAGGACCGGGAATTCATCGCCAGCCTCCCTGACGGCCGCTGGGAGGCGCAGGGGTACATGGACTCCGACGGCACCAACACCGACCCCGTGCTGGTCAAGCTGGCCGTGACGATCTCTGGCTCGGACATCCACCTGGACCTCGACGGCTCGGCCCCCCAGACCGGCGGGTGCCTGAACTCCGGCTTCGCCCAGACCGTGTCGGCCGCCCGCCTGGCGTTCAAGTTCCTGGTCAACCCGGAGACGCCGGCCACCGGGGGCACGTTCCGCTGCCTGCGGGTGACGGCGCCGGAGGGCAGCCTGTTCGCCGCACAGGAGCCCGCCGCCTGCCAGTACTACTATCCGCACTCCGGGCTGATGATCGACCTGTTCATCACGCTCATGGCCGACGCGCTGCCCGAGCAGGCCACCGCCGCGCAGTGTGCCGATCCGATGAACGTCATGTTCGACGGCGTGCACGAGGACACCGGCGAGCCCTGGATGTTCGGCGAGGCCACCGCGATCGGCTGGGGCGCGTCCCGGACCATGGACGGCGAGAACGGCCTGGCCAACTACGGCGGCGGCGACCTGAAGAACTACCCGGTCGAGGTGCTCGAGTCCAAGTACCCGATCCGGGTCGACGCCTACGGCCTGCTCCCCGACTCCGGCGGCGCTGGCCGGCGCCGCGGCGGCCTGGCCATCATCCGTGACTTCGCGGCGCTGGGCGACAGCTCGCTGTCGCTGTGGCTGGAGCGGACCGTGACCGGTCCGTGGGGCATCTTCGGCGGCCGCGAGGGCGGGACTGCCTCGGCGGAACTGCGGCTCCCCGACGGGACCACCCGCAAGCTGCTCAAGATCAGTCACACCGACTTCCCGGCCGGCAGCTTCCTGCGGGTGATCACCGGCGGAGGCGGCGGGTACGGTGACCCGCACGAGCGCGAGCCCGAGCTCGTCGAGGCGGACCTGGCTAACGGCTACGTCTCCGAGGCGGCGGCCAGCGCGCAGTACGGTCACGGCGGTGCCCGGTGAGCGCGCGCCTGCACGTCGGCGCCTCGGCCCCGCTGGTAGCCGATGGCGAGTGGATCATCCGCGGCGCCGAGGTGCTGGACGTCGGCACGGGTGAGTCCGCACGGCGCGATCTCGGAGTTGCTGGAGGGCTCATCGTTCCCGTCCAGGACGTGTCTGACGCCGCCGAGGTGGATGCCAGCGGGCTGACGGTGCTGTTCGGCCTGTGGGACTGTCACGCGCATCCGGGCGGGCTGATGTATGACCCGTCCGGCCAGGGCTACTTCGAGGGCCCAGCCGAGTGGGCCGTCCGCGCCGGGCACAACCTGATGGCGGCAGCGCAGGTAGGGATCACCGGCGTGCGCGCGACTGCGGAGGCGAGCCGGGTGGACCTGGCCTGGTCGCGCGCGTTCGAGCGGGGCCAGTACGGCGGGCCGCGGCTGCGCTGCGCCGGAGCGGGCATCCGGACGACCGGCGGGCACGGGACGGCGTTCCCGCGACGGCCCATCGAGGTGCAGTGGGAGATCTCCGCCGACGGGCCGGCCGAGATGCGCCGCGCGGCCCGCTCGCTGATCGAGCAGGGCGTGGACTGGATCAAGGTCATGCTGACGGGCGGGCTGTACAGCGCCCACGAGACGGTCGAGGACGCCCAGCTCACCGACGACGAGCTGGAAGCGGTGCTCGAGGTCGCGACCCGGCGCGGGATCCCGGTGGCCGCGCACTGCGGCAGCGCCAGGGTGGCCGAGCGGTTCGCGCAGGCGGGCGGCCGCTCGGTGGAGCACGGCTACGCCCTGGACGAGAAGGCGGCCGCCACCATGGCGGCGGCCGGGACCTGGCTGGTGCCGACCATCGGCGTCACTCACGACGAGGAGATGATGCTCGCCGACGGCTGGCCCGACCACGCCCGGCTGCGGGCCGGCAGTGCCGCGGCCCGGCACGCGGAGGCGATGCTGGCCTGCGCCGAGGCGGGCGTCCGGATAGCCACAGGCGCCGACCTGAACCCGATCGGCCCGCGGCTGCACTCTGAGCTCGTCATGATGCAGCGGGCCGGGCTGACCCCGCTGCAGGTGCTGTATGCGGCTACCGTCGGCGGACGGGCGCTGAACGGCCTCGGCGAGGCCACCGCGCCGGAGCCTGGCACCGCAGCCGACCTCATTTTCGTTGCGGGGAACCCGCTGGCGGACTGGGACGTGCTGCAGCAGCCCCGCGCGGTCATGACCTTCGGCCGCTTCATCAAGCCACTCGCCTAGCCAGGGAGCCAGCATGCCCGCAGCGCCCGACCCTGCGCCCGGCCCTGCGCCCGGCCCGCGCGCCGAGGACTTCATTCCGGCGGCCTTCGACCGGATCTACGCGGCGTTCCTGGCCGGCGACACCGCCACGCTGGACTCCTACCTGGACGATGACATCACGATCTGGATCCCGCCCGAGCCGCAGCTGTCGTTCGGCAAGACCGGCCTGAACGCGATCCGGTCCAGGCGTCCCGCCGACTCGGGCGTCAACACGGCCACGTCGGTCGCCGCGCACGACATGATCGTCGACAGCCACGAGGACGTGGCCTGGGAGCGCCACGTCCTCGTGGTCGAGCTGGCCGACGGCGAGACCGAGGTGATGCGCTGCACCTCGGTCTGGCGCCGGGATGGCTCAGGCTGGCTGCAGGTGCACAGTCACGAGGACCTGCTGCCCGGGGTCGGCTACCCGTTCGCCGCGCTGACCCCGGCGGGCTCGGCCTCGGCGTAGAGGTCGCGCACGCCGGACACGCCGCGCGGGCGCCTGCGGACCAGGTAGACGGCGATCGCGATGCCGATCACGACCCACGCGATCACGATCGGCGTGATGAGCGTCTCCGGCCAGGCCAGCGGCGTCACGAACCGGAACGCCTTGATGCCGAACGTGGCCAGGAACGCCGGGACGAAGCACACCACGACCAGCAGCGCCGGGAACCCGTGCTTCAGCCAGCTGAACTCGCTGCGGTAGCGCCGCCAGTACAGCGTCACGCAGGTGATCGCGGCCACGATGTAGAGCACGATGATGATGGCGCTGGTGATCGTCAGCAGGAAGGTGGCCGCCACGCCAGTTCCCCAGAAAGCCGCGGTGATGATCGCCGCCGCGAACGCCACGATCGTCGTCACCCACTGGGCCGGGCCGGGAACCTTGTGCCGGTTGATCGACGCGAGCTGGTCGGGGAGGACGCCGGCGCGCGACATCGCGAACAGTGTCCTGGTCGTGGTGATGTTGCAAGCGTTGCAGCAGGCCGTGACCGAGTTCACGATCGCGAGGAAGATGATGACCCAGCCCACGCCCCAGACGTCGCGACCGAGCTGGTCCCACGGCGCGCCCCCGCCGGAGGCGGCGAAGCCTGACGTCATCTTCGCGGGCCCGAAGTAGACGGTCGAGGCGTACGTGGCCAGGATGAAGTAAAGCAGGATCCCGGCCACCGAGAACAGCATTCCGGCCTTCACCGAGATCCTGGGCTTCTTCGCTTCCTCGCCGAGCACGACCGCGCTCTCAAACCCCTGGTAGGCCAGGATCGTGAGGACGGCCGCCGCGATGATGCCGGAGAACCCGTGGTAGCCAGGCGCGTTCGCGAAGTGCGTGGTGAACACCTGGAAGGTGTTCCGGCCGCCGGCCGCGACGATCAGCCAGATCGAGAGGATCGCGAAGACCGCCACCTCGATCGTGCCGAGGATCGCGCCGAGCCGCGTGCCGCGGTTGGCCCGGCGCAGGCCGTTGAACGTGACGAAGGCCGCGAGCGCGATCGTGATCACGACCCAGACCGTCGTGATGTTCCAATGCCAGCTTGCATTCAGCTGATCGGCGACGAAGCCGGCCAGCAGCAGGTAGACGCCTGCGACGTCGGCCAGTAGGCAAAGGACGTACGCCCAGCCCGCGATGAACCCCACGCTCGGCCCGAGGCCGTTGGCGATGAACGTCAGCATGCCGCCCGAACTGGGCAGCTTGCCGGCCATCTCGCCGAGCAGCCAGGCCGTGCTGAAGCAGCCGATGAAGATGAAGATCACGACCAGCGGCAGCGCGCCGCCCGCGAACACAACCACGAAGGGCAGCACCAGGGCCAGCGAGGTGCCAGGGCTGATGTAGGTCAGCGACTGGAACAGGACTTCGGTGAACCCGACGCTCTCGGCCTCGAGCGTGCTCACCTTCTCCGAGCCGGCGCTGACGTCTTGCGGGAGTGCGCTCATCTGTGGGCTCCCTACAGATCTGCTAGTGCGAGGTGGTCTGGATGGTGCCGAGATCAACCGGCAGGCCGATGCCCGTGACATAGCGAGAGGCGTCAGACGCGAGGAAGAGCACCGCCTGGCTCACGTCCTCAGGCTCGACGTAGGGCAGCGGCATGGCGTTGTGGGCGTAGAAGCCGGACATCGCTTCCTCGCGCGTCGGGTTCTCCAGGTCGGGCCGGTAGATGCGGTACGAGGGGTCGTTGTGGATCATCGGCGTGTTGACGGTCGAGGGCAGGATGGCGTTCGCCCGCACAAAGTAAGGCCCGAGGTCGAGCGCGAGCGACCGGGTCAGGCCCATGACGCCGTGCTTGGCGGCGTTGTAGTGCGGCATCCAGCCGAGGGCCTTGACCCCGCAGGTCGAACTGATCAGGACCAGCGAGCCCGACTTGCGCTCGATCATCTGCGGTATCGCGAAGCGGACGGTGTTGAACACCCCGGTCAGGTTGATGTCGATCATGTCTGCCCAGGTCTGGTCGTCCATCTCCCAGACCGAGCCTGGCGTCCAGATCCCGGCGTTGGCGACGACGATGTCGATCTTCCCGAATGTGCTGAGCGCCAGGTCAGTGGCGGCCCGCATGTCCGCCGACGACCGGACGTCGCCTGTGAACGTCACCACCTGGCGGCCTGCGTCCGTGACCAGCCTGGCTGTCTCCGCCAGGTCGTCTGGCGTGCTGAGCGGATAGGCCACGCTGGCGACCGGGGCGCACATGTCCACGGCCACGATGTCTGCGCCCTCGCTGGCGAGCGCCACGGCATGCGAGCGGCCCTGGCCGCGCGCTGCGCCGGTGATGAGCGCTACCTTGCCTTCGAGCCTTCCCGCCATACCCACACCCACCGCGCATTGCCTAACTAGACCGGAGATGCCACTGTCCTGTGCAGTACGCCTGGCATGATCGCTGCCGTACGGCATACGAGCAACTGACCGTATGATGTATAGTTCGCGGTAACGGTGTCAAGCGCATCCGGGCAGTCAGCTGGCTCAGCAGGCGGCCGGGCTTGGTCTGCCAGAAGCTATGGGAAGCCACCGGCGCTGTGCTGATGGTGTGTTGGCGCTCGCGTCCATACAATCGTTCTCAGTTACCGCGGGTGCCAGGAGGCAGCGCCTGATGACCGGGGGACTGACACCGAGCGCACGAGGTGTAATAACGCCGAACGCGCTAGGGATATCGACCAGGTTGCGCCGTCACCAGGAAGGAAGATCCGGCTCTTGGCTACGGTAGCGAATGTCAAAGACACCGACCCTGACACACAGGGTGAGTTCGTCCAGTCCCTGGAACGAGGACTGGCGGTGATCCGCGCCTTCGGCTACCGGCGGGTCAGCCTGACGATCACGGATGTGGCCGAGGCAACCGGCCTGACCAGGGCCACGGCGCGTCGTTTCCTATTGACGCTGGTGCGGATGGGCTACGTCCGCAATGACGGGCGCGAATACTGGCTGCGGCCGCGCGTGCTGGAACTGGGCTACGCGTATCTGTCCGGCATCGAGCTGCCCGAGGCGGCCAAGCCGTTCATGGACGAATTGGTCGACGAGGTCGGCGAGTCCACCTCCATCGCGGTCCGTGACGACGACGACATCGTTTACGTAGCCCACGTTGCGCCGCAGCGGGTCATGACGATCAACGTGCCGATCGGCGGGCGGGATCCTCTCTACTGCACCGCTCTGGGCCGGGTGCTCCTGGCCGCCGAGCCTGCTGAAGAGATCGACCGTTACCTGGAATCGGCGGACCTGACCGCGTACACCGGGGCGACGATTACCGACCCGGCCGGGCTCCGTAAGGCCCTGGCCACGGTGGAGGTCGACGGCTACTCGCTCATCGAGGACGAGCTTGAAGACGGGCTTGTCGCCCTCGCGGTCCCTCTGCGCGATGCCGACGGCGCCGTTATCGCGGCGATGAACGTCTGCTCGTACTCGCTCCGGACGAGCCCAGAGGAGCTGGTCAGGCGCGGTCTGCCGCTGCTGCACAGGGCAGCCTCGGCCATCGAGGCCGAGATGCGGGCGG
>Ga0335075_10008358_pt1 | contig 15863 bp, 11 predicted proteins | sample Lox_Sample_24_FD_206723 | JGI IMG/M metagenome (GOLD analysis project Ga0335075, IMG submission 206723) | Soil microbial communities from Loxahatchee National Wildlife Refuge, Florida, United States - Lox_Sample_2.4 | ecosystem: Environmental > Terrestrial > Soil > Wetlands | place: USA... | reverse complement strand
CTGGGACTCATCCTCGCCAACGCGGACAAGGGAGATCCGGCCCGTATGGGGATAAGCCGGAGCGTTTGGGCACTGCTTGCATTGACCGGCGGCGTTTTGGTCTGGAACGTCTATCCCGGGCTGGAACGCCGTCCCGTCGTGGTCAGAATCCTTCGATTTACCGGGTTGCTGCTGATGGCGGCGATGCTGATCATTTTTCGCCGGACCACTCACGATGGACATGCCGCGTGGATCGACTTCTCTTACCCGGAAATTTTAGGACTCATAGGATTTACTTACTTTGCGGTGGCCATCCTGTACATTCCCACACGCCGTTGGCTTTGGGCGCCTCTGGCGTGGTTCATCGCCCTGGTGGCTTTCAACAGCGTCTCAGTTGCGAAGTGGATCGGTTTTCCGTCTCGCGCACCGCTCTACCTTTGGCCCTTCGGCAACGGATCGTGGGTCTCGATCACGATGGCCGGAGTTGTAGCCTCCACAATCTTTCTTGGCGCGCACCGGTGGCAATCGCATCGGCAGAAAACACTGCTGGCAGTAATCTTTGGCATAGCCTGCTTTGCTGCAGGCTGGCTTCTGACCCCTCTCGGTATCTCCAAAATCCGCGCCACCCCGACTTGGTGTCTATACTCTGTTGGCGCGGCAACGGTATCCTTTGCGCTCCTCCATTGGATCAGCGACGTGAAGAAGCAAACCAGATGGGCAATCTTCGCGCGCCCTGCGGGAGCAAATACTCTGATGACTTATCTGCTGCCCGATTTCTACGCTTTCTTCGTCGCGCTTACCGGTCTCTCATATTTCGAGACTCACTTCAGTGCAGGATGGCCTGGAGTTTTCAAGTCTGTAATATTCACGGCGTTCATTTTGGGTATCGCCGCGATCCTTACAAAATTGAAAGTAAGAATGCATCTGTAAGCGAAAGAGCCAATTGAATCTGGGCCGTAAAGCTCAAACAGCGATAACTCGGACCTGTTGGCTTCGGAATGCATCGATCAACTCCGGACTCGCGCTGTCATCGGTGATGATGGTATCGATCTCCTTTGTTGTGCAAACCCGCGATGCGCTTACCATTCCCAGCTTGCTTGAGTCAGCGACGGCAATGACCTGTTTTGCGTGCTTTGCCATCTCAGCCAGAATGAGCGCTTCATCGGACTCGATAACGGTAAGGCCGTGCTCCGGGTGAATGCCGCAGGCTCCCATGAAGACCTTGTCGAAAAACAGCCGTTGAATGGATTCGAAAGTGGTTGCGCCAACCAGCGAGAAAGAGCCAGGCCAGCGAATCGCACCTCCGGTGACGGTCACTTTCATATTCGGCTGGCTGGAGAGCTCCATGCCGATATTGATGGCGCTGGTGATGATGTGAATGCCCTCGCGATGGCGCAGGCTGCGGGCAATCTGGGTCGTGGTGGTACCGGGAGAGAGCGCAATGGTATCACCTTCATTTACCGCCTCGGCGGCGGCCAAGGCGATGCGCCGCTTTTCGTCCGCGAAGCGCTCTTCGCGCAGAGAAAACGCTGCGTCGAAGCGGAATGGCTTATAGGCAGTCTGGCCGGGCAATTCCGCTCCGCCGTGGGTTCGATTTACCAGCCCGCGCCGTTCGAGCTCGATAAGATCGCGCCGAATACTGGCGGGGGAGGCATCAACCGCGGCTGCCAGGTCTTCTACGCTGCCCCTGCCCTTCTGCAGAAGCAAGTGAAGGATTCTCTTCGCGCGGTCGTGTCGTTTAACAGCCATATTGACTTTCCTTCAAGAAAACTCTTCAAGGTCCGCTCGGACGCAAAAAGGGCCTTCGCGGTTGGGAATCCTGAATTATATCGAGCGGACGCAACGAATCTCTTCCAGAGATAGAAGCGGAGCCGCCGCAGCTACTTTGCGGAGCTATCGGCAGCGTCCAGCCGGAACAGCTGGAACTCGCGAATCCGCGCGCGGCCGGCGCTGGCGATGATATTCAACCGTACCCGCGCCGTGGTTACGGCTGCGAAGTGGTCGATTTTCTTGTGTCCAATCGCATATCCGGAAAAGACGGGCTTCCATGCACCATCCTGCCAGGCTTCGATCTGGTATTGCTGGACGTTCTGGCCGTCGTTGAGCCACTCCATGGTGAGCGAATGGTCGAATGTGACTGGCTTTGCGAATCGGACCTCCAGAGTTGCGGCGCGCGAGTCCGCGGGCGCAGACCAGAACGTGTCGCGGTTTCCGTCCAGCGCGCGCTGGGTGTTTTCGTCCGCAGGAAGATGATGCTCGGCCAGGTTGTCGGAGTAGCGTTTGCGCAAGGCGTCTCCCAGCTCACGCAGGCGCGCCACGTCGGCGTCCGGAATCAGTCCCCGGTCATCTGGGGCTACGCCAAGCATCCACTGGCCGCCATGACCCACGGAATCCTCATAGCTGGTGACGAGATCATCCAGGCTTCTCAGCGAAGCCTCGTCATTCGGGTGCCAGAACCAGTGCAGCTTGTGCAAAGGAGTGTCAGCTTCGATGGGTCTCCAGCGCAGATAGCCATGCCGATCGATTACGTTCCAGTTTTCGTAATCGATCCTGCCCGACTCGTTGCCTACCCAGCGCGCATCGCCATACTCGAAGAGCGCTGTATCCGCGAAGACGATGGTGTTGGGCTGGTAGGTGCGCAGGGTCTCGATAATCTTAGGAAAATTGTAGACGTGGCCTGCGCTACCCGCGCCGTCAAGCCAGAACTCGACCAGCGGGCCGTAGTTCTGCACCAGTTCTTCCAGCTCCGCCTGGTAGTACTTATCGTAAGCGGCCGAGTCTTTGTATTTTGGCTCGTGCCGGTCCCAGGGTGAAAGATAGATGCCGAACTTGAGCCCGTTGGCGCGGGCGGCGCGCGCCACTGCTCCGACTACGTCGCCCTTCCCGTTCTCCCAAGGGCTTGACTTTACGCTGTAGTCGGTTTGCCCGGTTGGCCAGAGGCAGAAGCCGTCATGGTGCTTCGCCACCATCACCACATACTTCGCGCCCGATGCCTTGATCGCGCGCATCCACTGATCGGGATCGAATTGCGTAGGATTAAAGACCTTTGGACTTGCCGTACCGTCGCCCCATTCACGGTTGAGAAAGGTATTCGTGCCAAAGTGCAGGATCACCCCGAATTCCAGGTCTTGCCACTCGGTCTGTTGCGGCGAAGGTTTCACATCAGAAAAATTCTGGGCCATGCCAATTGCCGCCGAGACGCAGAGAAGGGCAACGGCAAATGATAGAGGCCGGAACTGACCGCCGATCGTATTTTGGAGACGAGGCACGCAACGGCGCAGCTTCCTCAAGAGTTCAATTTGCCTGTCGATCGCAGTCATTGCTTTCCTTTCCGATTTCTCGAGTGAGTTGAGAGCATTGGGTAGATACCAGAGGCTGATTTTATTATCGCGCGCAGGATGCGAGCTCGATCCGCTCCATCTACCATTGACAGGCAGCGCGGTTGCGAGATGGAAGAGTCGTCGAAATGTTCTTAGCCATAGGAAGGTTCTCCAGGCCGCCTGCAGATTGGTTTGCGAGGACGGGTCGACGAGGATCGCTCATCTCAACGTTCCCCCTAGCGTGCGCTGAGCAGCTCAAGGAGGCCAAGTTCTTTGAGCGAAGTCAGCACCCGTTCCACCGACCAATCCAGAGACTCCGTACCGTCGACAATGAGATCCGCGAATTGTGCAGACGGCCGGATGTATTGTTCTGCCATAGGCCTTACAGTTTCCGAGTAGTGCGCAGCAACCGATTCCTTCGTCCGTCCCCGCGCGCAGACATCGCGGCGCATTCTGCGCTGATAGCAGATCTCGTCGGGAGTATCCACATACACGCTCATGTCATAGAGTGAGCGCAGGCCCTCGTAATGCAGGGCGAAGATGCCGTCGATGATCAGCAGGTGGTCGACTTCAAGACGGGTTGCCGAATCAGCAATACGTGTGTGGTTGGCAAAGTCGTATTGCGGATGATAGATGGTATTGCCCCGCGAAAGCTGCACCACATGCCTGATCAGGAGATCGGATTCCAGCAGGTCAGGATGATCGAAATTCTGACTGCACCTTTCTTCGTAGCTTAGATGAGAGAGGTCGCGATAGTAATGGTCAATATGAAAATGTGTGCCCTCGAGCTCGCGTGCCAGCTCTTCGGCCAGAGTAGTCTTACCGGAGCCGGAACAACCGGCAACGCCCAATATTACCGGCCCAATCACTGCTGCTTCGCGCCTCCTGTGTCGATCAGTCTGGACATCTTGGGGAGTAAACGAGCCAGTAATCCCGCCAGTCTAGCTTCGACCTGCTTGCCAGTCTCTATCACCTCCTCGTGACTGAGCGGCTCGCCTTGAATACCGGCTGCCATATTCGTCACGCAAGATATCCCCAGGACTTCGAGTCCCATGTGACGGGCTGCAATTGTTTCCTGCGCCGTAGACATCCCGACGAGGTCCGCTCCCCATGTTCGAAACGCGCGAATTTCCGCCGGGGTTTCGAAGCTCGGGCCGAGCAGGCTAAGGTAAACCCCTTCCTGCAACGTCTGACCGTCCTCGTTGGCGGCAGCATGGGCGAGTTTCCGCAGCCGCCGGGAATAGGCCTCGGTCATATCGAAGAAGCGCGGCCCCAGGCGCTCATCGTTCGGACCAGCCACCGGATTGCTGCCGGTGAAGTTGATGTGATCGGAAATCAGCACCAGATCGCCTTGTGTGAAGCCCGTGCGAATGCCGCCAGCCGCATTGGTGAGGACAATGGCCCGGACGCCGAAGCGCCCCAGCACACGAATCGGAAATGTGACCTCGGCCGACGAATAACCTTCATAAGCATGCACGCGGCCCTGCATCACCGCGACCGATGCGCCGCCCAGGGTGCCGAGCACCATCCGTCCGCTGTGTCCGGGGACTGTCGATCGCGGGAAGTGTGGAATTTCGGAAAATGGAATCACATCCGGATTTTGGAAATGGGAGGCGAAGCCGCCAAGGCCGGATCCGAGCACGACGGCCACCACCGGCCGGTGTTGAGTTTTCGATTCGATAAAGGCGGCTGCCTCGGAGGCGCGTTCGAAGAGAGGGGAGGGGTCGGAGAAATTCAGCATCGAATAAATATTATTTCAGCAGAATTCCCACGATCGATGCCGACATCAGATTCGCCATGGTACCGGCAAGCATGGCTCGCAGACCGAGCCGTGCCAAGTCGTTCCGTCGGTTGGGGGCAAGGGCACCGATGCCGCCGATCTGGATGCCAATCGAGCTGAGGTTTGCAAATCCGCAGAGCGCAAAGGTGGCGATAGTGAATGAGCGCACGTCTAGCGCCGTCTTCTGCGCGCCGAGCAGCGAATAAGCAACCACTTCGTTGATCACCATACGTGTGCCCAAAAGATTGCCAACGATGCGTGTTTCGTGCCACGGAATGCCGATCAGCCATGCGATCGGTGAAAAGAGGACGCCTAAGATCGCGTCCAGGCTGGTAGGGAAGTAGGGGAAGTGGCGTATCGCCAGCCAGTTGTGAATGCCGCCCAGCACGCCGTTCAGCAATGCGATGAGCGCGAGGAACGAGATGAGCATGATGGCCACGTTGAAGGCGAGCCGTCCGCCGTCGATGGTGCCACGCGCGATAGCGCCGAGCAGGTTTTCCTCTTTATGCTCGATGTTTTCAGGCATATGCACCTGGCCCGCGGTGGCTGGCGCCTCGGTCTCCGGCACTAGCATTTTCGAAATCAGAATCGTTCCCGGAGCGGTCATGATGACTGCCGCGAGCAGGTGTTGCGCCTCGATTCCGTAGAGGATGTAGGCCGCCATGATGCCGCCCGAGACGTGGGCCATGCCGCTGGTCATGATGGTCATCAGTTCGGAGCGCGTTGCGTCGGGCAGGAAGGGGCGAATGGTCAAAGGTGCTTCCGTCTGTCCCATGAAGATGCTTGCCGCGACGTTGAGGCTTTCCGCCCCGGAGACCCGCATCGTCCACTGCATCAGCCGGGCGAAGAAGCGAATGACCAGTTGCATCATGCCCACGTGATAAAGCACGGCAAAGAGTGCTGAGATGAAAATAATCGTGGGGAGCACCTGGAAGGCGAAGACCAAACCAAAGGAGGAGTGCTGTTTGCCCAGCTCACCGAAGACCATCTGGGATCCGGCGAAGGAGTAGTCGAGCATCCGCGTAATGGCCGCGCCTACTGAGCCCAGAATCTGCTGGCCAACCGTCCACTTCAGTACTAAGAAGGCAAACACAATCTGCAGGCTGAGACCCCAAATGACGGTCGTCCAGCGGATTGCGCGCCGATTTGTGGAGAAGCTCCATGCGAGAACCAGCATGGTGAAAAGGCCAAGCACCCCAGTGAATCTTGCCAAATGGATTTCCTCTTTGAGTCCATCCTATGGGTGAAGGGGCGATTCGTGGAACTGATTTCTCAATACCTCGCCGCTGTTTTGGCTGGTAATGATCTCACCGATGAGGGCCGGCAGCGTTTCCGGCTCGCTGCCGATGGTCAGGGCATGGGAAAGAAGCTGCTCGGGCTCGGCAAACCGCGTCTCTTCGTCTGTGAAGAGAGTGCACAGCGGCTGACCGGCCTCGACGCGCCAGCCCAGCTTTGCGTGGAGCTCAAGTCCGGCATGCGCCGCCACCGGTTCACCGGCTCTCTCGCGTCCCGCCCCGAGCCGCTGAACCGCCCAGCCCACCTTTTCGCAGTCGACGTGATTCAGGTACCCGCTGCGGACGGCATGGAAATCCCGGCGAAATTTTGGAGCATGAAAGCGTGCCGGGTCGTCGAGGATTGCGACGTCGCCTCCCTGAGCCTTCACCATTCGCGAAAAGATATCGAGTGCGCTGCCATCCGTCAGCTTAGCCTCGGCGATGGAGCGGCCTTCTTCCGCGCTTGCAGCTTTGTTCCCGAGATAAATCATCCATCCAGCAAGAACCAGCGAGAGTTCACGAAGATCTTCGCTGCGCGGATCGCGGAGGTTACTGAGCAGCTCAACTGACTCCCAGATTTCGACCCAGTTGCCTGAAAATCTTCCCAGCGGCTGGTCCATGGAAGTCAGCAGCGCCGTGGTGCGGGTACCCGAGCGATCGCCGGTGTCCACCATCAGCGCCGCGAGGAACCGCGAAACTTCCGGGTCTTTCAGGAAAGCGCCCGACCCCGTCTTTACGTCGAGCACCAGCCCGCTGAGCCCGGCTGCCAGCTTCTTGCTCATGATTGACGCGCAGATGAGCCATGGACTTTCCACTGTGCCGGTGCGATCGCGAAGGTCGTAGAGCACGCGGTCCGCCGGCACCAGATTTTCCGTCTGGCCAATCATTGTTGCGCCGCATTCCTCCAGAACCCGTCGAGCCTCAGCCAGTGAGAGCTGTGTCCGGTATCCGGGGATGCTTTCCAGTTTGTCCAGCGTGCCGCCGGTATGACCGAGCGCACGACCGCTAATCATCGGCACGGCGATTCCAGCCGCGGCGGCCAGAGGGGCTACCAGAAACGAGGTTTTGTCCCCAACGCCTCCGGTCGAATGCTTATCGACGGTGGCGCGCCCCAGGCCAGCATGATCGAAGACCTCACCTGAGTACCGCATTGCGGTGGTAAGGGCAGCCTCCTCCTTGAGCGTCAGCCCACGCAGGAAGGCAGCCATCAGCCACGCAGCCAATTGGGCCTCGGGAATCGACTGCTGTGCAGCTCCCTGGACGAAAAAGCGAATTTCGTCCTCTGACAGCTCGCCGCCGTCTCGCTTCTTGCGGATCAGATCGACCGGATGCACAAACTGGCTCCTTTCACTTCGTCGTGAGGTGGAAGCTAAACGGCAGCAATTCGGCAAAAGGGCGAATCTCGACGCCCTCATCACCGGGGAAGATGACAACTGCGTCTGGTGCGACAAATTCGCTCATGACCTGGCGGCAGGCGCCGCAGGGAGGACTTGCCGCATTGTTCAGATTCATCACCGCGATGGCGACAATATGGTGCGATGCACCGCGTTCGCTGACTGCGCGAAAGAGGGCATTGCGCTCGGCGCAGCTGGTGAGCCCAAAGGACACGTTCTCGACATTACAGCCGGTAGCTACGTGTCCGTCTTCAAAGAGCAGCGCTGCGCCCACGCGGAAGCCCGAATAGGGAGCATAGGCATGCGCCGCAGTCTCGCGTGCGGCAGAAAGCAGCTGTTCGGCTCCCGTCGGATCAAGCAGATTTGGAGAGACAGACATTGTGCTCTGAGGCTAAGGCCGGGCGACGGATTTCGCAAACCGGCAGCAAATCAATGAAAATAGCCACCACAAGTTATTGCGTCAAAGAAGGCCGCGCATCTAAACAGCGTGCGAGATATCCTCAAAGCTGGCAGATGAAAGCAAAAGCAAATCCGCCAAACGGCCGGAGCACGGCGGGTGCTAAGCCGGAACCAGACGTTGGGGAGCTGAATAATGCTGCTCTTGCGCTCTTCCACCCGGTTACCGCAGAGTGGTTTCGCGCCGTCTTTGACCACCCCACGGCACCGCAGCGTCTTGGCTGGCCGGCCATTGCGCGCGGCGAAAACACGCTTATCCTTGCCCCCACCGGCACCGGCAAAACGCTCACCGCCTTCCTGTGGTGCCTCGACCGGCTCATGCTGCATCCCCGGGAGACAGATGTCGAAGGCTGCCGGGTCATTTACATCAGTCCGCTCAAAGCTCTTGCCGTCGATGTGGAGCGCAACCTTCGCTCCCCCCTTGCTGGTATCGACAACATGGCTCGCCGCCGCGACGTTCCCGTGCACATCCCCGAGATCAGCATTCGCACCGGAGATACTACATCGCGCGAGCGTGCCCGCTTTCGCCGGCACCCGGCGGAAATCCTTATCACCACGCCGGAATCACTCTACCTTCTGCTTACCTCCGAATCCGCCGCCTCCCTGCGTACCGTCGAGACTGTGATTATCGACGAAATCCACGCTTTGGTGCCGACCAAGCGCGGGGCACATCTGGCCCTCAGCCTGGAGCGTTTGCAGGCCATTAGCAGGAGGAACCTGCAGCGCATTGGCCTCTCTGCAACGCAACGCCCCCTCGAAGAGGTCGCGCACTTTCTCGGTGGAATCGAACTCGGTGGAATCGAAGTTTCCGGCCGGCCCGCAAAAGAGAAGGAGACGTCGGAAGAGAAGATCGCAAAGGAAGTTGCTTCGTTCGAGCACGAATGGAGGAGCGACGAAGAGGCTGCGCAGGAGTTTCGGCCAGTAACAATCGTCAACGCCAGCGAACCCAAGCGCCTTGAGTTGAGGGTCGAAGTGCCCGTCGAAGACATGGCGCGTCTCGGGCAAATTGAAGAGCTGCCCAGCGGCGCCGCCTCGCAGGGCCCAAAGCGTACTTCGATCTGGAGCGCCATCCATCCTCGCCTGCTCGAGATCATTCTGCAGCGGCAATCCACGCTTATATTCGTCAATAACCGCCGCACAGCGGAACGGTTGGCCGGCGCGATCAACGAGCTCGCTGCAGAACGTGAGATATCCGAGCCGCTCGCGCGTGCTCACCACGGCTCCCTGGCCGCATCGCAGCGATTAGAAATTGAAGAGCAGCTCAAGGCCGGTACTATTCGCGCCCTTGTCGCTACATCGTCGCTCGAACTTGGCATCGACATGGGGGCCATTGATCTCGTCATCCAGATCGAGGCTCCTCCATCGGTTGCCAGCGGGATGCAACGAATCGGCCGTGCCGGCCACCAGGTGGGCGCCGCCAGTGATGGCATCATCTTCCCCAAGTACCGTGCCGATCTGGTCGCATGCGCCGCCGTCACGCGCGCGATGCACGAGGGGCTGGTCGAGTCCACGCGCTATCTGCGCAATCCGCTCGACGTTCTTGCACAACAGATAGTGGCGACGGTGGCGCATCCGGCGGCTATTGCCATTCCGCGCAGGAAGGGCGAGCCTCCACGGCAGCCGGAAATCACCGTCGAAGCGCTTTTCGCACTCGTCCGGGCCTCCGCTCCGTTCGCTTCGCTCAGCCGAACTGCCTTTGAGGGCGTGCTCGATCTTCTTGCCGGCCGTTATCCCTCAGATGAATTTGCCGAGCTGCGACCGCGCATTACCTGGGATCGTGCCAGCGATTTGCTGACGCCGCGCGAGAGTGCGAAGAGCCTGGCAATTCTGAACGCGGGTACCATCCCCGATCGCGGTCTCTACGGCGTTTTCCTCTCCGGGTCGGAGAAGCCGGTGCGCGTTGGCGAGCTAGACGAAGAGATGGTCTTCGAGAGCCGCACCGGAGAAACCTTCATCCTTGGTGCGTCTTCGTGGCGCATCGATGAGATTACACACGATCGCGTGCTTGTCTCCCCCGCGCCTGGAGAGCCCGGCAAGATGCCTTTCTGGCATGGCGACCAGGCCGGACGCCCCCTTGAATTTGGCCGGCGTATCGGAGCCCTGGTTAGGGAATTGCGGGAGATGCCGCGCAACGCGGCAATCAGCCGCCTCACCCTGGAGCACGATCTGGAGCTGCAGGCTGCGGAAAACCTCATGCGCTTCCTCGTCGATCAGGAGATCGTAACTACCACTGTTCCGGATGACCGCAACATCGTCATCGAACGCGTCCGCGACGAGTTGGGAGACTGGCGTGTCTGTGTACTCACGCCCTTCGGCAGCCGAGTGCACGCGCCGTGGGCGATGGCCGTTACCGGACGCATTCGCGCCGGCGGCGGTCCCGATGTGGAGACGATGTGGGCCGACGACGGCTTTGTTCTCCGCTTTCCGGATACTGATGCCGCTCCCGATGCGGAGACGATGCTGTTGGAGCCGAACGAGGCAGTCGACCTGGTCCTTCGCCAGCTTGGATCTACTGCTCTCTTTGCCGCGAAGTTCCGGGAGTCCGCTGCACGTGCGCTCCTGCTGCCGCGGCGACGGGCGCAAGGACGTTCCCCGCTCTGGCAACAGCGAAAACGGGCTTATGATCTTCTATCAGTAGCATCGAGATATCCTTCGTTTCCGATGCTGCTTGAGGCCTATCGCGAGTGCCTGCGGGACGTCTTCGATATCCCGGCGTTTTTGGAAGTCTTGCGTTCTCTCGGCAATCGTCAGATCCGTGTGCATGTGGCCGATTCGCGCGCGCCTTCGCCCTTTGCATCCTCTCTGCTCTTCAGCTACGTTGCCAACTACATCTACGATGGCGATGCTCCGCTCGCCGAGCGCCGCGCCCAGGCGCTTTCTATCGATCAGGATCAGTTGCGCGATCTCATGGGCGATGCTGACCTGCGCGAACTTCTCGACGCCGACGCCATTTCCGAGGTCGAAGAGCGCGTTCAGGTGCTGAGCGAGGAGCAGCGAGTGCGTTCAGCTGATGGTATCCACGACCTACTGCTGCGTTTGGGCGACCTGACTCGCGATGATCTAGTGCGCCGGCTGGCATCTGTCGAACTCCTGCAATCGGTCGACCGCCTGTTACGCGCCCGCCGTTTGCTCGAAGTCAGGATTGCAGGGGAAAGGCGCCTCATCGCGATTGAAGATGCTGCCCGGTACCGCGACGCGCTCGGTATCCCGCTTCCGCCGGGAATCGCCGCTTCGCTTTTGGAACCGGTGGATGCGCCTGTGCTCGGGCTTATCCGTCGCTACGCGCGCACTCACGGGCCGTTTACCTCGCAGGCAGCAGCGAAGCGGTTCGGTCTCGACCACAATGTGGTGGAACAAGCGCTGCGCGTCCTGCTTCTCGACGGACGCGTGGTTGAAGGAGGATTTCGTCCCAACGGAGTCCATCGTGAGTGGTGCGACGTCGAGGTGCTGCGCCAGATTCGCAGAAAGTCACTGGCTCGGTTACGTAAAGAGATCGAACCGGTCGAACAACATCTGTTGGCACGCTTTGAAACCCATTGGCAGGGAGTTCTTCACCAGCGGCGAGGCCTGGATGCATTGCTCGATACCATCGAGAACCTGCAGGGCGCGCCGCTCCCTGCGTCCATTCTCGAATCCGCCATCTTGCCCGCGCGCCTTAGCCGGTATTCCCCGTCTGACCTCGATACCCTTATTGCCGCCGGCGAAGTGGTATGGTGCGGTCTCGATCCTCTTGGCGAGCACGACGGCCGAATCGCGCTATACCTCGCGGATAAGCTGTCCATCCTGTTACCGCCGCGCAGCGCGCACGGAGAGGCACCTGCCAGCGATAAGGAGCAGGCGATTCTCGATCAGCTTACGCGAAACGGGGCGATGTTCTTCGCCCAACTCCACGATGCCGTTGGCGGAGGCTATCCGGGCGAGACTCTCGATGCGCTGTGGAGCCTGGTTTGGCGAGGCATGATCAGCAATGACACACTGCATGCGCTCCGAGCTTACGTCACCAGGCCATCATCGTCACGCCCAGCGAAGCGCCAACACAATTTGCCGTCGTTCCGATCGCGTAGAACAACGCCGCCAAGCGCGCAGGGTCGATGGGCGTTGATCCCGCAGTTGGAGCGCGATACGCCCGCACGGCAAACCGACTGGTCGCACGCGCTGGCGCTACAGATGCTGAGCCGGTATGGCATTCTTACCCGCGAAACCGTGGCGCAAGAGAACATACCTGGCGGTTTCAGCGCGGTCTATGACGTGCTCAAGGCACTGGAAGAAAGCGGGCGCGTGCGTCGCGGGTATTTCATCGCCGGTCTGGGTGCGGCCCAGTTTGCCTTACCTGCTGCGGTCGACCTGCTGCGCTCGCTGCGCAGCAATCCGGACAAGCCGGAGATCCTAGCCCTGAGCGCGTCTGACCCCGCGAATGTCTACGGATCGGTTCTGCGTTGGCCGCAAGGCGGGGCGCAGCCCGGCCAAGAGAGTGACGAGGACGCCCAAAGCAGCGAGTCCGCTCCGCGCTCGCTCACGCGCAGTGTCGGTGCTTCCGTGCTTCTACGCAATGGGGAACTGATCGGCTACATGCGGCGCAACAATCCGAATCTGCAGGTTTTTCTTCCCGCGGACGAGCCGGAACGCAGCAACACTGCCCGCGATCTTGCTGGCTTCCTCGCCCAAAGCGCACAGGAGAGCTTGCAGCAGGATGAGGGCCGTCATCGCGGCGCTCTGCTTATTGCCACCATCAATGGCCAGCCTGTTCATGAACATCGGCTTGCGCGCTTTCTTCTGGATGCGGGGTTCACGGCCGGCCCTATGGGTTTCAATATGCGCCGCATCCTGCCGCCTGTCGCTGCGACCGGCGCAAAGGCTGCACCTGTCTCTAGTGAGGTGCAATAAAATGCCGGAAGGCGATACCATCTTCCGAACCGCGGTTGCGCTTCGCAAAGCCCTGGCTGGCGCGGAGGTCATTGGGTTCGAGACGGCCTATGCGCCACTCGCCAGCGCGAATGACAACTCGCCTGTTATTGGCCGCACGATTGAGAAAGTTGAGTCCCGCGGAAAATGGCTTCTCATCTATTTCTCCGGTGACCTCATTCTGGTCACTCACATGTTGATGAGTGGAAGCTGGCATATTTACCGCCGTGGCGAACGCTGGAAACGCGGCCGTCAGCACATGCGTGTTCTCGTCCAGACGCGCGAGTTTGAGGCCGTAGCCTTTGATGTGCCGCTAGCCAGTTTCCACACCGCCCGTTCGCTCCAACGCCACACCGCGCTTCCAAAGCTCGGGCCAGATATACTCGACGCGCATTTCTCCGAAGACGATGCCATCGTTCGCGTTCTCGCTGACCCGGAGGAGGAGATCGCAAATGTTCTTCTCAATCAACGGGTCATTGCGGGCATGGGGAACGTTTTCAAGTCCGAGGTCTGCTTCGCCTGCAAAGTCCATCCTTTTCGTACGGTTGCCTCGCTCTCCAGAGCCGAAATTGAAGACCTCATTGACACCGCCAAGAAGATGATGGCTGCCAGCGCCTTGAAAACCTCCGGCAGCTACATCACGACCTACACCGGTGCGCGCCGGACGACGGGGAATGCCAATCCTGCAGCGCGGGTCTGGGTTTATGGCCGTCAGGGACGGCCGTGCCGCCGCTGCGGCGCCGCCATCCTCATGCGCAAACAGGGTACCGGAGCCCGATCGACCTATTGGTGTCCTGAATGCCAGCCTTCGGACGCTCCGGTCGCGGGCTGGGCAAATGCCATACGCCGAAAGAAGGTTGGGTGCAGCTAAGCAGGAGACGCTGCTGCCCTCAATTACAATAGGTTCATGTCCACAGCCGGCGGTTCGCGAAGACGGCAGAAGTCTCCTCCTCCCGGCGAAACGGGACAGGAGTCGCTTTACCTGCGCTACCTCAGCGATAAGCAGGTAAATGTGAGCGTCAAGCTGCGCGATGGGGAGTCGGTCTCGGGATGGATCGAGTACTTCGATGACCGCATGATCCGGCTCACACGCGAAGGCAAACCCAACCTCTTTATTTACAAGCATCAGATCCGTACCATCACCGAACTCGCGCGTAAAGGAGAAGAGTCTCGGCGCCGCAGTCAGCGCAAGCCGGCGGAGATTTCTACCAACGGTGCGGAGCCTGCAGGGTTAGAGGAGCCGTCTTGAGTGAGCAGCCCGACCTGGTGTTCGTTCCTGCCGCGTCCCGGATTGCGATTGAAGCGGGAAGCCTGCTGCGCGATTTCTATCGCCGCGGCGTCGTGACCGAATACAAGGGCGACGTGGATCTTGTGACGGAAGCGGACCGGGCCTCTGAAAAGCTCATTGTTCAACGCCTGCATGAGGTCTTCCCCGAGCACGGCGTCTACGGCGAAGAGGGAACGCGCTCGCACATTGACAGCGAGTACCGCTGGTACATCGATCCACTCGACGGCACTACGAATTTTGCCCACGGGTTCCCGGTTTTTTGCGTATCCATGGGGCTGGAGAGGCGCGCGCCCTCGCTTGCGACCGCCGACGATGGCGAACTCGTGGCGGGAGTCATTTATGATCCGCTGCGAGATGAACTCTTTGTTGCAGAGAAGGGGAAGGGCGCGTATCTGAACGGCGGACCCATCCACGTCTCCAAAATCGACGAACTTGGAGAGGCGCTGCTCGCCACCGGCTTTCCCAGCCGCAAGCGCCATGATAATCCGAACGTTCACTTCTACCATGAATTTACTCTTCGCTCGCACGGTGTTCGCCGCGCCGGATCCGCGGCACTTGACCTTGCCTACACGGCTTGCGGCCGCGTCGACGCTTACTGGGAATTCAACCTCAATCCTTGGGACACCTCGGCAGGGGCGCTGCTGGTCATGGAAGCCGGCGGCACGATGACCAGCTTCGATGGCTCTCCCTTCAGGCTCGACAGCGGAGAAGTACTGGCGACCAATGGGCGCCTGCGCGGCGAACTCATCGCTCTGTTCAAGGTGATGTTTGCAGGGCAGGACCTGGAACCCATTCCAACGCCCGCCGAGTTTGCCGCCAAGCGCGCAGCTAAGAGCGAATAGAAGGCGGCAGTGATCATAAGCGTCGGTTAAACATAGACACGACAGCGAATTTCCCATAAAAGAGACCGATCGGTAGCTTTTTGATGAATCGTCTTAAGTGTGGCTTTCATCTCCTGCTGAGGAGATATGCCACATGGCAAACGATAAGAAAATCGCGCTGGTTACGGGAGCTAATCGCGGAATCGGGTTGGAAACTGCCCGGCAGTTAGGTCAGCAAGGTGTCACGGTAATCGTGGCTGCTCGCACGTTGGCGGCGGCTGAAGACACCGCTTCGAAGCTCAAGTCGGAGGGCATCGACGCGTTCCCCGTCAAGCTCGATGTTACGAACCCTGAAGACCGTAAGGCGGCCGCAAAGACGGTCGGAGACAAGTTTGGGAAGCTCGATATCCTCATCAACAACGCCGGTGTCGGATCGCAGACCGATATGTTTGCGCTCACCGTCTCCGAAACGACGGAAGAAGAACTCCAAATTGTATTTGGCACGAATGTCTTCTCAGTCGTAGCCGTAACGCGCGCATTTCTCCCGTTGCTCAAGAAGAGCGAAGCTGGCCGCATCGTCAACTTGTCGAGCATCCTCGGTTCGCTCGCGCTGCATGCCGATCCAAACAGTCCGATCGCGGGAATCAAG
>Ga0335075_10008357_pt1 | contig 15864 bp, 9 predicted proteins | sample Lox_Sample_24_FD_206723 | JGI IMG/M metagenome (GOLD analysis project Ga0335075, IMG submission 206723) | Soil microbial communities from Loxahatchee National Wildlife Refuge, Florida, United States - Lox_Sample_2.4 | ecosystem: Environmental > Terrestrial > Soil > Wetlands | place: USA: Florida... | reverse complement strand
CTACGAGGAAGCCATCGATGCGTTCACGCGCAACGACAAGACGCGCGCATTCCAGCTGGTCGAGCAGCTGAACAAGGACTACTCGGCGACGCCGTACGCGGCGCTGGGCACGCTGGTCGCCGCCCGCTCGCAGGTCGAGTCGAATGAACTCGACAAGGCCGCCACCGGTCTCAAGAGCGTCATGGACACCGCCAACGATCCCGAGATCCGCAACATCGCGCGCCTGCGCCTGGCGCGCGTGCAGTCGGCGCAGGGCAAGTACGACGAAGCGTTGTCCACGCTGACGGTCGCCGACGCGGGCGCGTTCGCGCCGCGCATCGCCGATACGCGCGGCGACGTGCTGCTGGCCAAGGGCGACCGTGCCGGCGCGCTGCGCGAATACCTCGCGGCGCGCACCGGCGACGACCAGGGCCAGGTCGACCGCGACCTGCTCGATCTCAAGATCCGCGATCTCGGTGGCACGCCGCCGAAGTCGCCCGACGAAACCGCCACGGAGTCCTGATGAACATCCGCGCTGTCGTATTGGTCGCCGCGTTGCTCGCGCTCGCCGCGTGCACGTCGAAGGACAAGAAGGTCGACCTGCCCGCGAAGCTCGTCGACATCCCGAGTCCCACGGTGCGCATCCAGAAGGTCTGGGGCGCGAGCGTCGGCGGCGGCGGCAAGAAGCAGCGCCTCGGTCTCGGACTCGGCACGGCGGGCGACCGGCTCTTCGCGGCCGGCCGTGACGGCGACGTCGCGGCGTTCAACCTGAAGACCGGCAAGCAGATCTGGCGCACGAAGACCGATCTCGCGCTGGCCGGCGGCACCGGCGTCGGCGCGGGACTCGTGGTCGTCGGCTCGCTCGACGGTCACGTGGTCGCGCTGTCGGCGGACGACGGCGCGAAGAAATGGGCGGTCGACGTGAAGGGCGAGGTGCTGTCGTCGCCGGCGGTCGCCGAGAAGGAGATCATCGTGCGCACGGTCGACGGCCGGTTGCGCGCGCTGTCGATCGACGACGGCAAGGAGCTGTGGTCGGCCGAACAGCAGATCCCGAAGCTCACGCTGCGCGGCACGGCCGCGCCGGTCGTCGCGCACGACATGGCGATCTCCGGGTTCGACAACGGCCGCGTGCTCGCGGTCAGCCTCGCGGACGGCGCGACGGTGTGGGATTCCCCGGTGTCGCCGCCGCACGGCCGCACCGAGCTCGAGCGCCTGAACGACATCGACGCGGCGGTGAAGGTCGCGGGTGACGACGTGTTCGTCGCCGGTTACCAGGGCCGCGCCGCGATGCTGGCCATCGACTCGGGCCAGATCTGGTGGACGCGCGACGTCTCCAGTTACCGCGGCGTCGACGTCGACGACGAGCAGATGTACATCTCGACCTCCGGTGGCGAAGTGGTCGCGATGAAGCGGCGCACCGGCGCCGAGGTGTGGCGCAACGACTCGCTGAAGCGTCGCGGCCTGTCCGCGCCGGCCGTGGTCGGCGAATACGTCGCCGTCGCGGACCTCGATGGCTACGTGCACTTCTTCGACCGCGCCACCGGCAACATCGCCGGCCGCGAGAAGACGTCGGGTGATCGCGTCACGAACGCGCCGCTGGTCGTCGACGACGTGCTGTACGTCATCAACGACAAGGGCGACCTGACCGCGCTGCGCGGCACGCCGATCGTGGCGCGTGCCGCGAAGGCGGAGAAGACCGCGCCGCCGCCCGCCGCCGAACCCGCTGCGGCGCCCGCGCCGGGCGGCTGATCCACGCACTTCGTAGTTAGTCCATGCTGCCGGTCATCGCGATCGTCGGACGGCCGAACGTCGGCAAGTCCACGCTGTTCAACACGCTGACGCAGACGCGCGACGCGATCGTCGCGGACGTGCCCGGCGTCACGCGCGACCGCCAGTACGGCTACGGCAAGCTGGGGCGCGTGCCGTACGTGTGCATCGACACCGGCGGCCTGGTCGAGAACCCCAGCGGCATGGACGCGCTGATGCGGATCCAGACCGAACACGCGATCAAGGAGGCCGATCGCCTGCTGTTCATCGCCGACGCACGCGCCGGTCTCACGCCGCAGGATCTCTTCTTCGCGCGCGAGCTGCGCAAGTCCGGCAAGCCCGTTTTCCTCGCCGTCAACAAGGCCGAGGGCATGGAAGCGGCGATCGCCGCGTCGGATTTCCATTCGATGGGTCTCGGCGAGCCGCACGCGATCGCCGCCACGCACGGCTACGGCTGCGAAGACCTGATGGACATCGTCCTCGAGGGCTTCGAACCGCCGCCGCCGCAGGACGAGGAGCCCGAGGACGGCCGCATCCGCATCGCCGTCATCGGCCGGCCGAACGTCGGTAAATCCACGCTTATCAACCGCCTGATCGGCGAAGAACGCGTGATCACCAGCGACGTCGCCGGCACCACGCGCGACAGCATCCTCGTGCCGTTCGAGCGCGACGGCCGCGAGTTCACGTTGATCGACACGGCCGGCGTGCGCCGCCGCTCGCGCATCGACGACGAGATCGAGCATCTCTCGGTGTCGAAGACGCTGCAGGCGATCGCCGAGGCGCACGTCGTCGCGATGGTGGTCGACGCGCACGACTCGATCGGCGAGCAGGATGCGAGCGTGCTCGGTCTCGCGTTGTCGCGCGGCCGCGCGCTGATCCTGGCCGTCAACAAGTGGGACAACATCCCGCTCGAGCAACGCGAGGAGATCAAGCGGTTGCTGATGCTCAAGATCGACTTCGTGCCGTTCGCGCCGGTGTTCTTCATCAGCGCGCGTCACGGCACGGGCGTCGGCGACCTGGTCGGCGCGATGGTCCGCGCCTACGAAGCGGCGATGCGCAAGATGCCGACGCCGCAGCTGACCAAGACGATGGAAAAGGCGATGACGCAGCACCAGCCGCCGATCGTGCGCGGCCGCCGCATCCGGCTGCGTTACGCACATCAGGGCGGACGCAATCCGCCGCGCATCGTGGTGCACGGCAGCCAGGCGTCGCACGTGCCGGAGTCGTACAAGCGTTATCTCGCCAACTACTTCCGCGAGACGTTCGACCTGTTCGCGACGCCGGTCGCGGTCGAATTCCGCAGCGACGTGAATCCGTTCCTGAAGGACAAGCCCACCGAGAAGCGCGGCCTCAAGACCTCGCAGGCAGAACGGCGCGACCGCCGCATCGCCAAGGACCGCGCCAAGCGGCCGGGGAAGAAGAAGGGCGGCGTGATGAAGGCGCCGGCGGCGCCGCGTGGGCGGAATAAAAAGCGATAGGGGGACATTCCTGATTTCCTGGAAATCAGGAATGTCCCCACTCGCGCGCGCGAATACTCCTGACTCTCCGTCAACGCAAGCGTCGCGCGCAACAGACGCCTTCCACCGACAAAATATGCATCGTGCTTGAAATGCGCGCGCGACCGGCCTAGCTTCTGTCCCACACACGGGTCGACCAGGGACGGTTTCGACATGGCCCTGGCCGCTCTTGCAGGAAGTTAGACGCGCGCGAGCGACGCTCGCGACGCCTGACAGGGAACGGGTCAAAAACTCAAGGGATGAACATGAAAAGCCTCAAATGGACTGGAGGCGTGAGCCTCCGTGCGCTCTCGATCGGTCTCGTACTCGCCTTGCCACTCGCGGCCCAGGCCGCCGACGCGACGTACACCGACCGCATCATCGTGAAATACCGCAGCACCCCGGCGAGCTCGCTCGCGCAGGCCACGCAGCTGCGCGGCACCGATCTCTCGGCGCAGCGCGCCGGCGTGACGATGAACGCGCTGCGCACCACGGCGCTGGGATCGCGGGTGCTGAAGGTGGATCGCCGCCTGACGCTCGCCGAAGCCAGCGCGCTGGCGTCGGACATCGCGGCCTCCGATCCGAACGTCGAGTACGCCGAGCCGGACCGCATCCTGCGGCACACGTTCACGCCGAACGATACGCGCTACAACGAGCAATGGCATTACTTCGAATCCACCGCCGGCATCAACGCCCCCGCGGCCTGGGACAAGTCCACCGGCAGCGGCGTGGTCGTCGCCGTGATCGACACGGGCTATCGCCCGCACGCCGATCTGGTCGCGAACATCCTGCCGGGTTACGACTTCATCTCCGACACGTTCGTGTCCAATGACGGCAACGGCCGTGACTCCGATGCCAGCGATCCGGGCGACTGGATCAACGCGGGCGAGTGCGGCCCCGGCGATCCGGCGGCGTTCGAAGCCTCGAGCTGGCACGGCACCCACGTCGCGGGAACGATCGCGGCGGTGACCAACAACTCGAACGGCGTGGCCGGTATCGCGTTCAACGCGAAGATCGTGCCGGCGCGCGTGCTCGGCAAGTGCGGCGGTTACACCTCCGACATCGCCGACGCCATCGTCTGGGCGTCGGGCGGCACCGTCTCGGGCGTGCCGGCGAACGCGAACCCGGCGAAGGTGCTGAGCATCTCGCTCGGCGGCGGCGGCAGCTGCGACACCACCACGCAGAACGCGATCAACTCGGCGCGTTCGCGCGGCGCGTCCGTCGTGGTTGCAGCCGGCAACAGCAATGCGAACGCGGCGAACTTCTCGCCGGCGAGCTGCAGTGGCGTGATCACGGTGGCCGCGGTGGGTCGCAACGGCGGCAAGGCGTCGTACTCGAACTTCGGCGCGACGGTTGAAGTCGCCGCGCCGGGCGGCAGCGGCGGCGCCAACAGCGTGCTGTCGACGCTGAACACGGGCACGACGACGCCGGGTTCGGACAGCTACGCGCTGTACAACGGCACGTCGATGGCGACGCCGCACGTCTCCGGCGTGGTCGCGCTGATGCTGTCGGTGAAGCCGACGCTGACGCCGGACCAGGTGACGTCGATCCTGCAGAGCACGGCGCGGGCGTTTCCGGCGACCTGTTCTCAGTGCGGATCGGGAATCATCAACGCCAGCGCCGCCGTCGATGCGGCCATCGGCGGCACGACGCCGCCGCCGGGTGGCGGCACGGTCGCCGAGACCGAGTCGAACAACACGCGCGCCACGGCGCAGGTGATCTCGACGGACAACACCACGGTGAACGGCACGATCGGCAACAGCTCCGACACGGATTACTTCCGCGTCACGCAGCCGGGCGGCACGACGCTGGTGTCGACGCTGACGCCGAACACGAGCTCCGACTACGACCTGTACGTCTACAACAGCAGCGGCACGTTGCTGGGTCGCAGCGAACGCGCGTCGGGACTGGTGGACACCGTGAGCATCGCGAACACGGGCAGCAGCTCGCAGGTTCGCTACGTCCGCGTGGTCTTCTACAGCGGCGGCACGGGCGCTACGAACGGCAAGTACACGCTGAACCTCAACTGGTGATCGGGAGAGGGCGGGGACGCATCGCGTCCCCGCCTGCCCGCGGCGCGATAGGCGGCGGAGACCGACTCACGGCTGGGCGGGCTTCTTCTTCGGCGGTGGCGGCGGCGGCAGGAACAGCGCCGGGTCCACCGAATTTCCGTTCAGGATCACGCCCCAGTGCAGGTGCGGCCCGGTCACGCGCCCCGTGGCGCCGACCTCGCCGAGCACCTCGCCCTTCTTCAGCGCCTGCCCGACCTGCACACCGATCTTCGAGAGGTGGCAGTACATCGTCATCAGCCCCTGGCCGTGATCGACGACGACGTTGTTGCCGTTGAAGAAATAACTGCCGACATCGACCACGCGGCCTGCCAGCGGCGACTTGATCGGCGTGCCCGTCGGCGCCGCGATGTCCATGCCACTGTGCGGCCGGCGCGACTCGCCATTGAACACGCGACGCAGGCCGAACGAGCTCGAGCGCGGCCCAGGGACCGGCGCCGCCAGCCGCAGCGTCGCCGGCGACTCCGGCGTGAATCCCGTGATCGCGGCGCGCACCTTCTTCGTCTCTTCCGCGACGCGCGCCTCGTTCTCCGGCGACAGGTTCACCTGGCCCGGTGCCACCTTCAGCTGCTGCGTGCGATACGCCTTCGGCACGACCGCGAAGTCGATCTTCCGCGCGTCCTTCCCGGGTTGCTGCACGTCGACCGACCGCTGCCCCGGTTCCGTATCGAGATTCAGCCCGACGACCGCCACCCAGCCCGTGGGCTGCTTCAGCACCATGACCGGCATCTGGTCGTAGGTGACGACCGGCTTCTCGTCGGCGCCGCCCGGGATCTTCAGGTTGACGACACCGCCGGGCACGCCGGCCGCGCGCGGCAGGATCAATGTCTCGGCGTGCGCCGCCAGCGGTGACAGCAGCATCGCCAGCAATGCGGCCCGCAGGCGGCCTCTCGTCGGATAGTTAGTCATCGGCATCCTTTCCCGGGCCGGTCACGCGCGCGCGCAATGCGCCGCGCGCCAGCCGCGCTTCGATCTCGGTACCGGCCGGCGCCTCCGCCGCGTCGCGCAGCAGCCGCCCGTCGTCGACGCGCGTGATCACCGCGAAGCCGCGGCCGAGCGTGGCCAGCGGGCTCACGGCATCCAGCGTGCGGGCGGCGAGGGCGAGGCGCTGCTCCAGCGCGCCGAGCGTCGCGCGCATGGTGGTCTCCAGCCGCTGGCGCAGCGTCGCGGCGTGCGCGCACAACGCTTCGAGCCGATGCCGCGGGTTCTCGCGCCACAGCCGCGCCGACAGGCTCTGCAACGCATGCTGGCGCCGCACGACGCCGGCGCGCAACGCGAGACGCAGCCGTTGCTCGAGGTCGTCGAGCCGCTGTGCGTGTTGCGCGAGCCGCGCGCCCGGATGCTGGACCTGCAGGCGCTGCGCCGTGGCGGACAACGCCAGCGTGCGCGTGCGCAGGTAGCGGCCCATCGCGCCGGCGAAGCGCGTTTCGAGTCCCGACAAGGCGTCGAGCCAGGTGGATTTGTCCGGCACCGCGGCCAGCGCCGCGGCGGACGGCGTCGGCGCGCGCAGGTCGGCGACGAAGTCGGCGATCGTCACGTCGACCTCGTGGCCGATGCCGGAAATCGTTGGCAGGCGGCAGGCGGCGATGGCGCGCGCGACGCGTTCGTCGTTGAAGCACCAGAGATCCTCGAGCGAGCCGCCGCCGCGCGCGATGATCAGCACGTCGACTTCGGCGCGCCGCGAAGCCGTCTCGATGGCGCGGACGATCTCGGCAACCGCCGGCGCACCCTGCACGGCCGTCGGATACACGAGCACGGCGGCGGCCGGATACCGCGCGCGCAACACTCGCAGGATGTCGTGGACGGCGGCGCCGGTGGGCGAGGTGACGACGCCGATGCGGCGCGGCACCGCCGGCAGCGGCCGCTTGCGCTCCGCGGCAAACAACCCTTCCGCCGCGAGCTTCGCCTTGAGCTTCTCGAACTCGCGCTTGAGCGCGCCCTCGCCGGATTCCTCGAGGTGCTCGATGATGAGCTGGTATTCGCCGCGCGGTTCGTAGAGCCCGACGCGCGCGCGGGCCATCACCAGCATGCCTTCCTTCGGCCGGAACCGCAGCGCCGAGTTTCGCTGTCGCCACATCGCGCAGCGCACCTGCGCCTGCGAATCCTTGAGCGAGAAGTACCAGTGGCCGGAGGCGGGGGCGGCGAAGTTCGAGATCTCGCCCTCGAGCCACAACATCGGCAGGCCCGACTCCAGCAGCAGCCGGACCTCCTTGTTCAGCCGCGACACCGTATATATGTCGCGCTCGCGGGGGGGGGGGGGGGGTTTGGCAGGGGCCGGGGGGTCGAAGTCGAAGGTGAAGCTCACGGCGCGATTCTAATCAGTAACGTCCCGGCCGTTTACGACCCGGGGAGAGGTGCGTACAATCCCCCATCGTTCACTACCCCTGAACACTCCCATGCGAATTCTCGAAGAAGCGTTGACCTTCGACGACGTTCTTTTAGTCCCGGCTTACTCCGAAGTCCTGCCCCGCGAAGTCGATCTCGGCACCCGCCTCACGAAGGCGATCAAGCTGAACGTTCCCCTCGTGTCCGCCGCCATGGACACGGTCACCGAGGCGCGCCTAGCCATCACGATGGCGCAGGAAGGCGGCATCGGCATCATCCACAAGAGCATGACCATCGCCGGGCAGGCGAATGAAGTCGCCCGCGTGAAGAAATTCGAGAGCGGCGTGATCCGCGATCCGATCACGGTCGCGCCGGATATGACCATTCGCCAGGTCATCGAGCTGACCCGCTCGAAAGGCATCTCCGGCGTCCCCGTCGTCTCGGGTAGCAAGGTGGTCGGCATCGTCACGCACCGCGACCTGCGCTTCGAGGAGAAGCTCGACGCGCCGGTGTCGTCGGTGATGACGCCGAAGGAACGCCTGATCACCGTGCGCGAGAACGCGCCGAAGGAAGAAGTACTCCTGCTGCTGCACAAGCACCGCATCGAGAAGGTGCTGGTGGTGAACGGCGACCAGGAACTGCGCGGCATGATCACCGTGAAGGATTTCCAGAAGGCCACGGAATTCCCGCGCGCCTGCAAGGATCCGTCCGGCCGGCTGCGCGTCGGCGCGGCGGTGGGCACCGCGGCCGATACGCTCGAGCGCGTCGGCGCGCTGCGCGAGGCCGGCGTCGACGTGGTCATCGTCGACACGGCGCACGGCCACTCGAAGGGCGTGCTGGACACCATCCGCCGCATCAAGTCGCACTACGGCGATCTGCAGATCATCGGCGGCAACGTCGCGACGGCCGAGGCCGCGCGGGATCTCGTGAAGGCCGGCGTCGACGGCATCAAGGTCGGCATCGGTCCGGGCTCGATCTGCACCACGCGTATCGTTGCCGGCGTCGGAGTTCCGCAGATCTCCGCGGTGTCGAACGTCGCGGGCGCGGTCGAGAACCAGGTGCCGGTCATCGCCGATGGCGGCATCCGCTTCTCGGGCGACATCGCCAAGGCCATCGTCGCCGGCGCGGACTGCGTGATGATCGGCGGGTTGTTTGCCGGCACGGAGGAATCGCCGGGCGACGTCGAGCTCTACCAGGGCGCATCGTACAAGGCGTACCGCGGCATGGGCTCGCTGGGCGCGATGAGCGAACGCCACGGCTCGGCCGATCGTTATTTCCAGGACACCGCGGCGGAACTCGAGAAGCTCGTGCCGGAAGGCGTCGAAGGACGCGTGCCGTACAAGGGCAGCCTCGTGTCGATCCTGCACCAGCTCGCCGGCGGCCTGCGCGCCGCCATGGGTTACACGGGCAGCAAGAGCATCGCCGAGATGCGTTCGCGGCCGAAGTTCGTGCGCGTCACGGGCGCCGGCATGCGCGAGAGCCACGTGCACGACGTGCAGATCACGAAGGAAGCGCCGAACTACCGCGTCTCCTGAGCGGCAACCGGGGCGGGTCGTTGGCGCGGCGAGGACCGCGCCAAAAAATTTTGAGGCAAAAATGAACAGCGCCGTGGCCACGACGACCAATCCGCAACCCGACATCCACTCCTCGCGCGTCCTCATCCTCGACTTCGGCGCGCAATACACCCAGCTGATCGCGCGGCGCGTGCGCGAGCTCGGCGTGTTCTGCGAGATCCATCCCTGGGACATCTCGAACGACGAGGTCCGCAAGTGGAAGCCCACCGGCATCATCCTCTCGGGCGGCCCCGAATCCGTCACCGACAAGGAACCGCCGCGCGCGCCGCAGACGGTGTTCGAGCTCGGCGTGCCCGTGCTCGGCATCTGCTATGGCATGCAGACGATGGCGCAGCAGCTCGGCGGCCGCGTCGTGAATTCCAACCACCGCGAGTTCGGGTACGCCGAAGTCACGGCGGTCGCCGCCAACAAACTGTTCGACGGCGTGTTCGACCGGCAGGACGCGCAGGGCCGCGGCGTGCTCGACGTGTGGATGAGCCACGGCGACAAGGTGGACACGTTGCCGCCGGGCTTCACCGCGGTCGCGCAGTCCGCCAATGCGCCGCTCGCGGCGATGGCCGACGAATCGCGCCGGTTCTACGCCGTGCAGTTCCATCCCGAAGTCACGCACACGCTGCAGGGCAAGGCGCTGCTCGAGCGCTTCGTGCGCGAGATCTGCGGGTGCGAGCCCCTGTGGAGCGTCGGCAACATCATCGACGACGCCATCACGCGCGTGCGCGCGCAGGTGGGCAAGGGCAAGGTGCTGCTCGGGCTCTCGGGCGGCGTCGACTCGTCCGTGGTCGCGGCGCTGCTGCACAAGGCGATCGGCGACCAGCTCGTCTGCGTGTTCGTCGATCACGGCCTGCTGCGCCTGAACGAGGGCGACGCCGTGATGGAGATCTTCGCGCGCAATCTCGGCGTGAAGGTGATCCGCGTCGACGCCGAGAAGCGTTTCCTCGATGCGTTGCGTGGCGAGAACGATCCCGAGCGCAAGCGCAAGATCATCGGCGCCGAGTTCGTGAAGGTGTTCGACGAGGAGTCGCACAAGCTCGAGGGCATCGACTTCCTGGCGCAGGGCACCATCTACCCGGACGTCATCGAGTCGGCCGGTTCCAAGACCGGCAAGGCGCACGTCATCAAGTCGCACCACAACGTCGGTGGCCTGCCGGCGAACATGCGCATGAAGCTCGTCGAGCCGCTGCGCGAGTTGTTCAAGGACGAGGTGCGCAAGATGGGCGTGGAACTGGGCCTGCCGCGCGAGATGGTGTATCGCCATCCGTTCCCGGGTCCGGGCCTCGGCGTGCGCATCCTCGGCGAAGTGCGCAAGGATTACGCGGACCTGCTGCGCCAGGCCGATCACATCTTCATCGAAGAGCTGCGCCGCCACGATCTCTACGACAAGACGTCGCAGGCGTTCGCCGTGTTCCTGCCGGTGCGCTCGGTCGGCGTCATGGGCGACGGCCGGCGCTACGACTACGTCGTCAGCCTGCGCGCCGTCGAGACCATCGACTTCATGACCGCGCACTGGGCGCGGCTGCCGTATGACTTCCTCGACATCTGTTCGCGAAGGATCGTGAACGAGGTGAAGGGCATCTCGCGCGTCGTCTACGACATCTCGGGCAAGCCGCCGGCGACGATCGAGTGGGAGTGACGCGCGCCGGACGTGCCTCGACGCGCGGGCGTCAGACCCGTCGCGCGAGTCCTCACCGTCCCGCTGTCCGCGTGCGAACCGAGTAGAGCGTCGTGCGCGCGCCCACGTAGAGCGTGCGCCGATCCGCGCCGCCGAACGCGAGGCTGCCGGCCCGCTCGGGAATCTCGAGCACGCCCAGCGGCTTCCCGGCGCGGTCGTAGATCCAGACGTCGCCCGCCGCGAGGTACACGTTGCCCGCGGCATCGCTGACCACCGAGGTTCCACCGCGCTCGCAGAAGACGGTGCTCGCGAGCTTGCCGTCGGCCCCGAGCGTCACGCGGTAGGTGCGGCCGTCGTCTTCGCTGGTCAGGAGCTGCGACGTGCCGGGCGCGAACGCCGCCAGCTGCGAGCTCTGCAGGTTCGGCCGCCACGTTCCGCCGGCCATGATCGCGGTGCGGCTGCCGGGCGCGTAGAAATATCCGCGGTGCTCGTTCGACACCGCGCTGATGATCGCCGTGTTGCTCCTCGGCCGGTACACGTAGCCGCGACGCTCCATCATGTCGTGCATCACCGACAGCTCGTTGTGCAGGCCCACCGGCAACAGCAGCGTCGTCTGGGGCAACGGCTCCGGCGTTTCCGCGACGGGTTCCGCAGGGCCGGGTGCCGTCGAGCTCAGCCGGTAGACGGCACGTTCGTTCGCGATCGCGAGCAGCGAGTCGGGCGCGACGAAGCCCAGCACCTGCGGCTGGCCGCGAATCTCCGTCATCACCTCGGCGACGCGCTTCGAATCGTCCCAGCGATGGATCCGGCCCTTGGCCGCGTCGGTGAAGAAGACCGTGCCCGCGTCGTCGACGGTCAGGCCGGAGGCATTGCTGAAGCCGCCCGCCAGTGACTGCAATCCGCCGCTCGCGAACAACGAGGGCGGTGGTGGCGAGTCACGCCGCGGCGTCGCACCGGCATCCACCCGGAAGCGCGTGAAGAACCGGGCGCGCACGAACGCGCCATTCGCTTCGTTGAAGACCGCATTGTCGAACGCGAGCCGCGTCTGGCTGAACACCTTCAGATTGTCGAACGCGATGTCGTCCGAGCGGCGCGTGACGATCGCCCAGGTCTTCGGCAAGACGTTGCGCGACACGCGATACATGTACGTGTTGGCGAACAGCAATGCGCGCGAGTCCTCGATGTCGAGCGCGTAGGCGTTCGCGCCCGCGGGGTTCTCCTCCTCGGTCTGGAACGCGTAGATTTCCCAGTTGCGCACGCCGGCGAACTCCGCCTCCCGTCGCAGGTGATGCTCCACCGACATCTGGTAGATCTTGCCCGGCGTGTCGGTGTTCTCGACGCGCAGCCCGATCCGCGCATTCGACCCGTGTGCCCAGTTGTTGCGGAAGATGCCGCCGCCGCCATTCGTGATCAGGAGATCGGCGGCCGCCCGCGACGATTCGATCGGTCGAACGGGCGGCGCGCCGCCCGTCGACCGACGCGGGAACCCGAAACCACGGAAGCCCGAGCCGAAGAACCGTTGCCCCGGGAAGGAGACGTCTTCCAGCAGCGAGGCCTTTCCGGCCATCCAGATCGTCGCGGCGGCGCGCGGGTTGCCGCTGCCCGTCGTGACAGCGATGGCGCGCACGATATTTTTCCCGCCGGTCGGTGCAACGAGGATGCCGACCGGCGCCCCGTCGCCTCCGAAGGCGGCCGAACCGTCGATCAACGAGATCTGCGTCGTGCCAGGGTTGAGGCCGATCAGGACAGTCTCTGGCTTCAACGCGAGTGGCCGGCTCACCTTGTACGTCCCGCTCGGAAAGAACAACACGGTGTGTTGGTCGATGGCGGCGAGCAGTGCTTCGGTGTCATCCGACTGGCTGTCGCCCTTCGCGCCGAGCGAGCGGACATTCACCCAGGTCGACATGGGCGGGGTCGAGGGAATATCCGTCGACGGCAGCGGGGCGGGTCGGGGCAGCGCGCGCACCTGGTGCCGCGTTTCGATTCCGCGCTCGCGGCCATCCGCGCCGATCTCGAGGCCGAGCGTGAAGCGATCCACCACGTAGTGACGGGCCGGCGCGTCGATCCTTTTCTCGCCGGCGAAGAAATGCGGCACGTCGCTGCACGCCGTGTTCACCAGCGTCACCGCGGAGTGCGAATTCCGCGCGTTGCCGGCCACGAACGCCGCCTCGCGGATGTTCTGCATCTGCAGATCGCGGCCGTACAGCTGCTCCACCTGGTCCGGCGCGATCCGCAGCGCCACCGGCATGTTCGAGAAGCGCACGCGCACGAGCGTGAAGCCGGCTTCCTGCGTGTGGATGGCGGCGACGCGCTGGCCGTCGAAGCTCGAATCCATCAGCAGGAATTGCCACACCGGCGCCGTGCGTTTGGTGACGATGCCGTACTCGCCGCCCTCGACATGGATGTCGCTCGCCTGGTTGCCGACGTCCTCGACGGCCGCGCGCGCCGTGCCGATCCGGAAATTCATGTGCGTCAGTTCGCCGTGCTGCGCGACGTGGAAGCGCACCGCGATGGCCGCGGGGTTCCCGTCCTGCAACTCGAAGTCGATATTGTTCATGCCACTGAAGAACGTGAACTCGGTGGCGTCGACGATCGGGCCGCCCGGCTCCGGCCGGTTGTCGGCGAAGTGGACCATGTAGCGACCCGTGCCCTCCTGGAAGCCGGGCGTGTTCGACGCGAGCACGAAGACGGGCCGCGCCGCGCCGTAACCGAGCAGGCGAATGCCCTGCCAGACGTGAACGGTCTTGCCCAGGCGATAACGACCCTCGGGGATCAGCACGACGCCCGCGCCCGTGGTCTCCTGCACGCGGTCGATCGCCCGTTGCAGCGCGTCCGCATCGTCGCTCGTGCCGTCCGCGTGCGCGCCAAAGGCCGCCGGCGTGAAATCCACCGCGCGCGGATCGTCCGGACGTACGGGGAAGAACGACTGCGCCGCGGCGGTGCCCGAACCGAAGAAGAGGGCGGCGACGAATACCCACGACGATGCGTGCGTGCGCCAGGTTTTTCCGATTCGAAGTTTCACGATGAGCGGTTTCCGTTTTTCGCGCGCCGCGGGATGAGAACGCGCCCGCGCGAGGATATCGCAGACGAGCCGGGGACCGGCCGATCAGCGGCCGCATTTCCGTTCGAGCTCGGCCACGTCTTCGTCCGGCACGTCGAACACCACGCCGATCCCCTGCACGCCGTCCGGGTCGCGGATCGCGACGACGACGCGCGGCTCGCCATCGTCATCGTCATGGCGAGCGCGTACCCACCCTTCGTAGACGGACCGGCCGATGTTCTCGCCATCCTCGTCGAACTTCGGTCGCTCGCTCGTCTCGCAGGGCGTGCCGAAGCGGCGCGCCAGCTCGTCGCGCGGCGCCGTGGTCTTCACGGCCGGCAGCTTGACGATCACGTGCGCGGGCCGGCCATGCTCGAACGCCACCAGTAGTTTGGCCGTCACGACGCCGGCGCCGGTGTCGACCACCAGCGCGCCGGTGCACAGCCGCGACATCGGCGGTTCGTTCTCGTCCAGCGCGTCGCAGACGAGACGCCGCTCGTCGATCAGCGACGCGCGCCCGGTATCGGCCGGCGTCAGCGCCGTCAGCCGGTCCACCAGCGCCGGGATCGACAACGCCTCCGTGCTCATCGCGATCGACGCGAACGTGATCGCGAGCGCGAGGCCCGCGAGCCTCGCCAATCCGCGGCGGCTCACGGCGCCACCAGCCCGATCAACGAACGCAGCAGCCGGTCGTCCTCACCGGCCGACGCCCATGCGGGCCGCGATTCCGCCGGCGGAATCACTTGCGTGGCCGCCAGCGGTGCCGGAGGCAGCACCGCCTGGGGCTGCGACCGCCGCCGCGCGATGGGCACCGACCGCGCGTGGAACGGATTCGCATCGAACGACCCGGCGTAGCGCGCGTCCGTCCGGTAGTCGGGCAGACGCGCGAGGAGCGGCGCCTCCCGCGCCCGCTGCAGCAGCAGCCGGTCGGCGGGCAACGCGAGCATCGCGTCGACATCGTGGAAGCCGACCAGCGCGGCCATCTCGGCGGCGGCGCGCGCGTTCGTCGCGCCGAAGCATTGCACGGCCGCGCAGTTGTTGACCATCGAGCGCCAGTCGGCGGGGTACAGCCGTTCGAGCTGGCTCAGGTCCTGCCAGAACGTCCAGGTGCGCACGCCGTAGCCGCGCAACAACGTGATCGCCTGCCGCAGCGATGGCAAATGCCCGAACTGCGCGGCCTCGTCGAGCAGGAACAGGGTGTCCTGCGGCGGCAGCGTCGCGCGCCGCGTGATCGCCGAGAACAACGTGCTGATCCACAGCCGCAGCAGCCGGCCGTGACTCTCGAGCAGGTGCGGCGGCAGCACGAGGTAGAGGCTCAGCGGCGCGCCGCGCGTGAGGTCCTCGAGATCGAACGACGAGCAGCGGATCGCGCGCGAGATCGACTCGCCGCGCAGGAAGTCGAGTCCGGCCTGCGCGAACGCGATGATGCCGCCGAGCGTCTCGGCGGCGCGGATGCGCAGCAGGTGCGCGCAGTGGCGCACTTCGGGATGACGGCTGCAAGCCATGCGCTCGACCAGCGCCTCGGGATCGCCGGCCGCCTCGTTGACGAGCTGCCGCACGGCGACCAGGCTCGCGGCCGGCGCGCCGGGTCCGGCATCGCGCGCCTCCTGCATCACGCACAACGTCACGCCGGTCACCAGCTGGATCCCGCGTTGCGACCAGAAGCGGTTGTGCGGATCGTCCGTCTCCGCGCACAGCAGGTGCGCGAGCGCGGCGACGTCGTCGACGGCGGATTCATCGCCGATGTCGAACGCATCGAGCGGGTTCAGCGAATCGCCGGCAACGCCCGTCACGCCGAGCGGATCCAGCACGATGACGCGCTGGCCGAGCGCGCGACGACGCCGCGCCGTCACCGCGACGTTCTCTCCCTTGAGATCGGTCGCGATCACGGGGCCGGGCCAGTCGAGCAGCGCCGGGATCACGCAGCCGATGCCCTTGCCGGCGCCGGTCGGCGCGATCGTCAGCAGGTGGCCGTGCTCGACGAGCAGCGGCGAATCCGCGGCCA
>Ga0335075_10008356_pt1 | contig 15865 bp, 13 predicted proteins | sample Lox_Sample_24_FD_206723 | JGI IMG/M metagenome (GOLD analysis project Ga0335075, IMG submission 206723) | Soil microbial communities from Loxahatchee National Wildlife Refuge, Florida, United States - Lox_Sample_2.4 | ecosystem: Environmental > Terrestrial > Soil > Wetlands | place: USA... | reverse complement strand
CGCACCCTCGTCGGCACGGTGCCGCCGCCAACGAAAACACCACCAGCCGACCGCCCGCCACCCCCGCATCGGCATCCCCAGTGCCGCTAAAGCCTCCCGCCATCGGAATCCTCAGCGCCGTCTAACAGGGGGCGAACAGGGCATCTGCGGGAACGTGCCAGTCGTAGCCGCCGTCGTGGAGCGGGAGCGCGGTAGGGGTCATGCCGTGTACCGGCCGGTAAGCAGCTGGCCGATCAGTTCCCGGTCAGCGTCGCTGACCGCGCGGGCGGCGGCGTCCCGTTCGGCGTGGGTCGTGTTGTCCTCTAGCAGCGCGGTCAGTCGCAGGAAGTGTGTGCGCCAGTCCTGCGCCCACACCGCCGCGCCGACCGTTCCGCGTAGCTCGTCCAGGGCGCGGTGAGCCAGGCCAGGCGGGGCAGGTGCCGGCGGATGGCGACCGCGTTGTGGCAGGCCAGGCAGTCCAGGAACGAGGCGGTGCACGGCTGGCCCGGCGGGCTGAACGGGCTGTGGGTGTAATCCAGGCACGCCGCGGTCGCGGTATCCAGCGTGCCGGCGGCTAGCGCCTGGGCCTGCTGCGGGCTGCCGGCGTAGTCGGTGAGCTGGTCGGCTCTGGCGTCCAGCAGCATCCGCATCTGCATGACCTCCCGCGCGCGGCCGACGGCGTCGGTGAGCCCTTGCGCGGTGACCTGCTCGGCTTCGGGCCGGGTGGCGGGGTCGCGGAGCACGTAGACCTGCTCGTGGGTCCGGGCCGTGTTCTGGGCTGGTTCCCGGCGGATGAGCACCTGCACGGTGCGGCGCAGCCGGCGCAGGCTGACCTGCCCCGGCCCGCCGTCACCGGCCAGCCCGGCGCTAGCGGCCCACCGGCGCAGGCTGTCGCCGGGCGGCGCGCCGAGGCAGAACATGGTCTTACCCGCCGGCGTGGCGCGGCGGCTGACCAGCAGCCGCGACGTCGGCTCGCCGAGCGTGGCCAGAGTGATGCGGGCCGGCTCGGTGGCCTCGATCGCCTGGCGGATCAGCCGCCCGGACGTATCCGGCCCGGCGTCGACCAGGTTCGCGGACGCATACCGGCTGCGGGGCGGGCGGCGGCGTTTGAAGACCGGCACCCGGTAGATGTCCAGGCCGTCCTCGCCCGCACCGGGCATGTCGTCGGGGATCGTCATCGCATCCAGGACCGACCGGTTCCAGCCCTGATCGCACACCAGCAGCACCGTCAGCGCCGCCGCTTCCGGCATGGTCAGGAATAGCCTCCCCCACGTGCGGAGCGGGCCGACGCCGCCCAGTGCCCTGGCATGCCGGGTGACGACCCCGCGATCCCCGCCCTCGTTGAGGGGGACGTCACCGGTGCGCAGCAGCGTGTCCAGGGCCTCACCGGTCAGGTAATCAGCGGTCCCGGGGCGGGTCTGCCGGTACTGCTCGCGCAGCCCGGGCCGCGGGAACTCCCCGTCGTGCCAGCGGCGCAGATGCTCGCGGCCGCCCCTGATCCGCGTCAGCGCGGTCCGGAACGACCCGGCCGCGGCAGCCCTGATCTGCTCGAACTCTTCCCGCGTGTAGGCCGCCTCGGCAGGGACCGGGCCAGCCGGGATGCGCCGCGCCGCCGCAGCGGCAGTGGCGGCCGATATGCCCGGCACCTTCGGCAGCCACTGGCGGGTAATCAGCAAGCAGGTGCGCCCGTGCACGGTGGCGGGGCGGGAAAGCCGCCACCCGGCCCAGACGGCCGGGGTGAAGTCTTCCGGGGCCGCGGGCGGCGGGTCGAGGGTGGCGGCGTGCCGCAGGAACTCGCGGATCGCCTTATAGCCGCTGGTGCAGGTAGCGGCGGCCCGCCACGGCTGGTCCGGCCCGGCCAGCCGCGCGAACCCCGCGGCGCACGCCGCCAGCAGCGGGCGCGGGCCTGGCAGGACGCTGAAGTCGAAGACCGCCTCTGTCCCGCCGGACTCGCCGGGCACGGTGACCGTCAGGGCGTCTGGGTCAAGCTGGCGTTCCCGGGTGTACCCGGCGGTAGGCAGCGCGGCCCGCCGGGCGTGCCTGCTGCCCGTCACGACGGGTCATCTCCCGCCGGGTCGGTGTCGATGACCAGGCGACTGGAGGCGGCCACCCGGGACAGCAGCGTCTCCAGATCCTCGTCGTGGTTGAGCATTGACCTGACCTGCAGCCCGTTCAAAGGCTCCAGGTACACAAGTCGCGTCGTGTGCTCGCTTTGGTGACCGAGGAGGTCACGGACCAGCACCCACGGGTCGCCGTACACCTGCCGGAAATGCCGGCGCTCCTCTGGCGTCAGCCCGAACCGGCGGTCCAGCGCGTGATGCAGCGCCACCAGCATGTACAAGGCAAACGAGTGACGCATCATATGCGGAGAGCAGGCAATCGCGGTCCGCCGCCTGCCGTCTTGCCGGGTGGCTGTGGCGAAGACCGCCGCCACCCGGGCGTTGGCGGCATCGAACACCTTCTCCCACGACGGGTACGCCATCGGCGCGCCGCCCTCGGTCAGCCACAGCCACAACGGCTCCAGGCCATGCTCGGTCTCGGTGAACAGGCGCATCCGCTCAGCCGGGCCGATCGCCCCCACTGGCGCCTCACCGGCCCGGCCCTGATCATCGCGCCAGCACACCTTGCGCCGGGCCCCGTGGCTGACCTTGGTGACGATCAGCTTCCCCGGCACCTGGTCATAGCGGCGATGCCGCCGGGCGCGGCGGATCGCTCCGGCCCGGGTGGCGGCAACGTACCCGGCCACGCGCCGCAAGGCGGCGGCCGAGGCGTAAAACATGCGCTCGCGCCGTTTGGCGACCGCGCCCGCGACGCTGCCCTCGTAATAGCAGTGCCCGGACACCGCGTCGGGGACCTCCAGGGTGAGCAGGCAGCCGCCCTCCCGCAGCCGCAGCCCGCTGCTGAACAAGAGATCGGTGAACGCCGCGTTCCGGCCGTCGTTCCGGCCCCGCCACGACGGGTCCGGCTGCCCGCTGGTGTCGTATCCCAGCAGACCCACCTCAAGCCAGAGCCGGTAGGTCCGCGGCGTCACCCACTTCATATCCGAACAGCGCACGTCCCGCGGCGCCTGGTCGGCGACCATGACCTCGCCGCCGTCCCGCAGCCGCACCGGGTGCACGAGGACCGGGCTCCGAGCGATGTGCTGTTTCTTCTCGGCCCACTCATACAGGAGTCGGAGCGCCGCGAGTTCCCGCTGCCACTTGCTGCCGCCGATCCTCCGGCCTGGTTCCTGGCCGCGCCGCCGCCACGCTTCCCAGTCCATGAGGTCGTCTGGGTCCGCCTCGTGCCAGTACTTGCCGCGCTGCCACAGGAACGAGAGGAACAGCCGGTAGTCCTTGGCGTACGCCTCCCGTGTGCCCTCGGCCAGCCACGCGAACCGAGACCGGGCAAGGAACCTGATCAGCAGCGGGTCAACAGCGTGCTGGGGGTCGATGAGGATCGGGTGGCGCTCTTCGATGTCGGCAGCGGCCTCGCGCTGATCCAGGTCAGCCCACCCGGAAAGCACGGGTACCAGGCGGTCTGGCACCGGCTGGCCGCGTGACGTCCAGTACAGCGACCATTCCCCAGCCGCCCCCGCCTCCGAGATCACCACGCCAACCTAGCGTCACTGTCAGTGGTTTCACTGGCGAGACACTCGGCCGGCGAACGGGGCGCATCACGTCCGGAGTTCTCGTCGGTACGACAGCGACGTACCTGGGCAAGGCAGTGCCAGGCCGAGGCGAATTAGGTCCGACCGCTCCTGTCCTTTGACGAGCCGAGCGCTTTCCGGCATTGTGTTACGAAAGGTTCCTCGGCGCTGCTTTCGGGTTAACCGGTTGTGTTGCCTTTGCGCCTGCCGGTCCCGTTAACATCGGGTGGTTGAGTCCTGCGGGGGGCGGCATGCCGGAGTTGCGGATCAGCGATATCTCGACAGGGGTGCCTGGCCAGGGCCGCCGGGTGGAGGTGACGTGGCAGGACGGCCAGGCACGCCGGGTGGCGGTGGCCGAGATCAACCCCAAAGCCGATGGCCGGGACGGCGAGCTGGTCCGCTGGTACCTGGAGGATTACGCAGAATTCCCGGCGGACCCGGCACCAGCGCTCGCAGCGAGCGCGGAGGGGCTGCTGGCGCGGGACGGGGCGGAGCTGTTCCGTCAGGTGTTTTCCGGTGCGGGCGCGGGGATCTGGGAGCAGGCGCGGGACCGGCTGGGCGAGGTCCGCGTGGAGGTGGACGCCGACCCGGGCGAGGGGCCAGGGCTGGCGTGGGAGCTGCTGCGCGACCCGGCCCGGGACGCGGCGGTGGCACTGGGCGCGGGGGCGTTCGTCCGCACGCACCTGCAGTCCGCCGGGCACCCGGACCTGCCGGAAGTGTCGGGGAACCGGCTGCGGGTGCTGCTGGTGATCTGTCGGCCGGGCGGGCGGGATGACGTGCCGTTCCGGTCGGTGGCCAGCCGCCTGGTGCGCGGCGGAGCGGAGCGGATGGACGGCCTGGACCTGGACGTGCTGCGCCCGGCGACGTTCGCGCGGCTGTCGCACGTGCTGCACGCGGCTAAGGCGGCGGGACGGCCGTACCAGGTAGTGCATTTCGACGGGCACGGCACTCACCTCGACGTTGCCGAGCTCGGGCTCGATGCGGAAAGGAACGGCGGTGACGGCGGCGGGGGCATCGGGGTGTCGCCGCACATGTACGGGGTGTCGGTCGCCGGGCCGGTACGCCCAGGGAAGCATGGCTATCTGCTATTCGAGGACCCGGGCAATGCGGAGAATCAGCAGTTCGTGGACGGGCCGGCGCTCGGGCGGCTGCTGACGGAGACGGGTGTGCCCGTGCTGGTGCTGAACGCGTGCCGTTCGGCTCACGCCGAGGCGCGCGGCGAGCCGGGGAAGAGCGAGCCGGCGCCCGGTGGCGACGGACTGGCCGGGGATGTACACGCGCGGATCCGGGCGTACGGGTCGCTGGCCGCAGAGGTCGCGGACGCGGGCGTGCCCGGAGTGGTCGCGATGCGGTACAACGTCTATGTCGTGACCGCCGCGCGGTTCATGGCTGACCTGTACGCGTACCTGCTGGCCGGGCGGCCTCTCGGGGAGGCGGCAACGGCCGCCAGGCGGGGGCTGGCCGCTGACCCGAACCGGCAGATCGGCGCAGTCCGCGTTGCGCTGCAGGACTGGGCCGTCCCGGTGGTGTACGAATCCGCGCCGCTGGTACTGCTGGATCCGGGCAACCGCGCTGTACCGTCGATCCGGGTCAGCGATGCCGGGACAGAGCTGTATCAGGAAGGCGAGGGGCTACCGCGGCCGCCGGATGCGGGGTTCTTCGGGCGGGACGAGACGCTGCTGGCCCTGGACCGGGCGTTCGATTCCCAGCGGCTGGTGCTGCTGCATGCGTTCGCGGGGGCGGGCAAGTCGTCGACGGTTGCCGAGTTCGCCCGTTGGTATCAGGCCACCGGCGGCCTAGACGATCCGAAGCTGGGTCGAGGGCCGGTGCTGTGGTCGTCCTTCGATCACCACCTGAGCGCCGATAGGGCCATCAGCATGGTCGGTGATCATTTCGCTGGCCTACTGGAGGCCAGCGGCGTCGCCTGGGCGGCGGTCACCGATGCGCGGCAGCGGCGCGGCATCGTGCTGCAGATCCTCAAGCAGGCCCGGGTGCTGTGGATCTGGGACAACGTCGAGCCGGTCACTGGCTTCCCGGCCGGTACGCCCAGCGCGTGGACGGCCTCCGAGCGGGACGACCTGGCCGATCTGCTGCGGGACCTGGCCCAGCAGACCCGGTGCAAGGTGCTGCTGACCTCCCGCCGCGACGAGCGAGGCTGGCTCGGCGACCTGCCCGCCCGGGTCCGGCTGCCTGCCATGCCGATGCGGGAGAGCCTGCAACTCGCCACCGAGATTGCCGCGCGGCGCGGCCATTCGATCGCCGGGGCGGACTGGCGCCCGCTTCTGCGGTTCGCGGCAGGGAACCCGCTCACGATCATCGTCGTGACTGGGCAGGCGGCGCGCGAGAACCTCACCACTGCTAACCAGGTCGTCGGGTTCGTTAAGCGACTGCGGGCCGGGGAAGCGCACCTGGAGGCCGGCCAGGATGCCGCGCTTGGCCGCACGCGATCACTGGCGGCGTCCCTGGATTACGGTTTCGCGCACGCGTTCACCGAGACCGAGCGGGCACAGCTCGCTGCGCTGCATCTGTTCCGCGACACCATCGACGTTGCTGCCCTCGGCCTCATGGGCGACGCCGATGCCTGCGCGGAGGACGTGGTGCCCGAACTCGCCGGGCTGGGCAGCGACACGGGGATCGCGCTGCTGGATCGAGCGGCGGACATCGGCCTGCTCTCGGCGTCCGGCAGCGGCTACTACCAGATTCACCCCGCCCTGCCCTGGTACTTCACTGCCCTTTTCACCACCGTGTACGGCCAAGCAGCAGAACCCGCCGCGCGGCGCGCGGCGCGCGATTACGCCAGGGTGATCGGCGAATTCGGCCGCCTCTACCTGCAACAAGCTGAATCTGGCCATGCGGACCAGGTTCTCGGATCGTTGCGGGACGAGGAAGCCAACCTGCTGCACGGGCTGGACCGCGCCCGCGCCGACGGGCTCTGGCATGCCGCGAACGGCTGCATGCAGGGTCTGAAAGTGCTGTACGAGCGGACTGGGCGGGATGGCGAATGGGCCTGGCTCGTCGCCGTCATCACGCCAGATGTCACCGACGGCGACACTGGAGGGCCGCTGCCCGGCCGCGAAGAGGAGTGGTCTGTCGTCACCGGCTATCGCGCGCGGCTCGCGGACGCCTCCCGCGATTGGCCCGCCGCCACCGCGCTGCTCAACGCCCTTATCGCGTGGCACCGGGACCGGGTCGAGGGGGCGCTGGCTGTTCCTGGCGACAGCCTTGCCCAAGGTCAGCGCCTCATGATCCGCGACCTCGGTGAACTCCACAACAGGCTTGGCAACATTCTCCACCAGAAAGATGATCCCCGTTGCCTGCCGCACTATCAGGAGGCTCTGGCGCTAGATCAGCGGATCGGTGACCGTGTGGCGGAATCCTCGGTTGCTGGCAGCCTCGGCAATGCCTACCTGTATGTGTCCCAGTTGCGAGACCTGGATCAGGCCGAGCGCTGGTTCCGGCACAGCCTCGGCCTGCTCACCGAGGACGACCGGCTCGGCCGCGCTCAGCGCCGTATATCACTCGCCGCCGTCGCCCTCAAGCGTTTCGAGGATGCCCGCGTTACCGGCCGGGCGGAGTCGGTACTGCAGCGGCACCTAAATGACGCCCGGCGCGGCTATCAAGAGTCCCTGGACCTCGTCCCCGCCGATGACTATGAGATACGCGGAATCGCGGAGAATCAGATCGCCTACGTTTACCGACTGGAAGGAGACACCGGGCAGGCGCTCCGCCACTATCAGCGATCAATCCAGCATAAGGAAGCGCGAGGAGACAACTTCAAAGCCGGGGCGAGCCGCCTTAACGTCGCCTCCCTCCTCGCCGATGACGGCCGCATCAGCGAAGCGCTGCAATACGCGCGCGCTGCCCTGGACAACTTCCGCCGGGCCGGGCTAGGCGCTGCGTCCTACGCTGCCTTCGTCGAGCAGTTCATCGCCGACTTGGAACGGGACAGCCGGTGACACCGCGCCAGGCGAAGCGGGAACCGGGGACAGAGGCCACGGGACCGTTCAGAATTCGGAATAAAGCATTGAAGACTGTCGCCGCAGGCGCGGAGGCATGACAGGGTGCGGACCTCATCGAGGCGATTTCGCGGCGGGGGCCGGCGCGGGGGTGGTCAGGAGGGTGGTCGCGGCGGTGGCGCCAGACAGGAGGGCGGCGATGATCAGCAGGATCGTCGCGGCCTGGGTGGTGTAGGCGCGGACTGTGAACTGCCGGTGGTACCAGGCCCTGACCTGTTCCAGGTCTGCGGTGTTGAGGCGGCGGCTGATGGTCAGTACCTGGGCGGTGAGGGCGCACGCCACGGAAAGGGACGCCACGAGGACGGCAGCGACCGCGAGCGCCGTGGCGGCGGAGATGTCGCTTGCCAACTGATCGGCGCCCAGCGCTCCGAGGCCGGTAAGCAGCAAGCCGATCACGGTGATCGTCGTGACGGCCCGGGCGGTGACCGCGTCGATCCTCGCCATGGACGCGGCGGGCGTGAGCTGAGCCGCCAGGTCGGCCCATGCCCGGTCAGCGGCAGTCGTCGGGCGCACCGCCGGATCAGCGGCTGTGCCAGCCGGGGGAGCAGTAGGTGCAGGCGGATCGGCTGGCAGGGCAGGGTTGGCCGACGGGACGGGATCGGTCACTGGGTCCGGATCCCACTGCAGGTGAGCTGGTGCGCCCCGGCGCCGGTCGCGCCTGGGCACGTGACGACCACCTGAAACGGGCGCGCGGGCTTCGTCTTCCGCGGGGGGAAGTACGCGACCGGCGGCCCGTCGTCCTGAAGAGTCTCTTCGACGAGGTCAGTGAGGTCCGTGTGGTGTTCGGGGCACTCGTAGGAGCTGGGATCCAAGATCATCGCGTCGATCTCCCGCAAGGTCGAGACAGGCCAGTGGTCGGGACTTTACTAGCGCCGTGACCGGCCATGTGCCTATTGTCGGCACCTGCGCCAGGACGAAACTCATCCATGGCCGCTTGAGCACGCAACGACACCCGCTGAGACAACACGCATGCCTGCGCGGTACAACATGACCAGCCGCAACACGCCTACTTTCCGGGGAATGACAGTTCCCTGGAAGGTTCAGCCGTGTTGCGGAGCCACCGCGCGGCGACTGCGTATGGATCGTCTTGTGGTGCTCTCGTCATAGACGTCACGTCCTGCCTGGCTTGATAGCGGAATGTGAACGTCGATGGACGCTCGACTCCACCGCAGATGTCAAGCCAGGCGCGTTCGCCCTGCTGATGTTCAATCCTGAGCACGGCAACTGGCGTTGGCGGCGGCCATGTAACGACGGCCACCCCCAACGTGGTGCTGATCTAGCGACGTGCCGGTCGGCCGTCGTGTTGAGCAGTGGGCAGCACTTCGTCCGGCCCCGCGAAGGTCATTGATTCCGCGGAGCGAGCGTGGCCGGGGGTCGCCCTTCGGACTTGAGTGGCGTCACGCCGGATGAAGAGCGCGTCGGCCAGGTTGATGACGTCGGCGGCCAGGTTGAGAACTGCGCCGGCTATAGCGATGAGGTCGAGCCATTGCTGCATCGGATACTCCCAGGCTGGTCATGGGGTCGGCGCCTGTTCCCCGCTTGCGACTTAAGTTCACAGCCGCGCCGGGGCCTCCGGCCACGCCGCCGGAAGAACCCGGAGGTGCGGTGCTCCGGGATCCTCTGCCCGACCTGTCGTTGCATCCGGTTGCAGCATTAGGTCTTATGCTTCTGGCCGGAGGGCGAGGATCACCAGCCGGAGGCAGGGAGCGTCGGGATTGGCGGTGCCAGGAGTCGATCCTGCCGGGGTCAGCACCCCGGATGAACTGGCTGGCTGCCTTGACTGCCTGCGCCGCCGCAGGGGCTTGTCATATGAGGCGATGGCCGCAGCGGCGGAGAAGGTACGTTCTCGCCTAGGCGGGAAACGGCTGGAACCGCTGGCCAAGACCACTGTCGGAGAAATCGTCACGGGCAGCAGGCTGCCCAGCAAGGGCAAGCTGCTGACCTTCCTGGCCGTATGCGAGATCGCGGGTGATGATTTTCCCCAATGGCTAGCGGCGTGGGAGCGCGCCGTTACCGCGGACCTGTCCCGCCCTCCGGGCGGGATCCGGGTCCGCGATGCCGAACCGCGCCAACTCGGGGTGCACGCCGCTATCTACGTCGATGGCGCGCCAGGGGAACTACCCCTGTACGTGCCGCGCGATATCGACGCCAGGTTGCGCAGCGCGCTGAACGCGGGGGCTCAACGGGGCTGTTTCGTGCTGCTGGTCGGCGGGTCCTCGGTCGGCAAGACGCGAACCATGCGTGAGGCGGTGCTGAGTGTCCTGCCGGACTGGTGGCTGGTTCACCCGGACCCGGCCGCCTCTGAAATGCTTCGCCCACTGGCTGCGGCCCCGACTCCCCGCACTGTGATCTGGCTCGACGAACTCCAGCGGTACCTCCGCAGCGGCCTCACCGCAGGCAGTATCCGGTCCCTTCTCCGGAGCGGTACCGTGCTGGCTGCCACCATGTGGCCGGACGAGTACAGCCTCCGGATCGCGCGCCGCCAGCCTGGACTCAATGACCCCCATGCGTCAGACCGCGAAGTGCTCGAACTCGCCCTGGTGCTTGACCTCGCCGGGGAACTCACAGCCGCTGAGCAGGCCCAGGCGCGGGAACTCGCTCGCGGTGACGCGCGTCTTCATGCCGCGCTGGCTACCGGTGACGCTGGCATGACCCAGGCGCTGGCCGCAGGCCCGCAGCTCGTCCGCTGGTGGGAACAGGCCCCCTCCTACGCCTGGGCAGTCATCACCGCGGCAGTCGACGCGCGGCGCCTCGGCGTAACGAGCCCTCTTCCCGCCAGGCTGCTTGCAGAGGCATCACCTGGCTACCTGACGGCAGCGCAACGCGCCGCTGCCCCCGGCGACTGGCTGCAGCACGCCTTGGACTACGCGGCGACGCCGCTCTACGGCGCCGCTTCAGCGCTCACCCCGACGGCGAGCAAGATGAGCATGGGCCAGGCCGACGGCTACACCGCAGCCGACTACCTCCTGCAGCACGGCCGCCTCGTCCGCAGGACCGCCTGTCCGCCGCTGACCCTCTGGGAGGCATGCCTCACCGGCCTGTCGGACGCCGCTGACCTCTTCACGGTCGGGCAGGCAGCCGGAGACCGGCTTCTGCTTGGTCTAGCCGAGCGGTTCTACGGGTCCGCTGGCAGCTTTCCGCGAGCGGCCTGGCTGCTAAGCGATCTGCTGAGAGCACAGGGACGCGCCGATGAGGCCGAACAGGTCCTGCGCGCCGCGCTCTCGCACGGCGACCGGGACGCCGCCACGCCGCTGAGTTCCCTCCTGCTAGATTCGGGCAGGGCAGAAGAAGCAGAGCGCCTGCTGCGAGACGAAATCGCAGCGGGCAACGTCCGTGAACACCGGACGCTGGCCATCTTGCTATGGAAACAAGAGCGCTTCGAGGAGGAGGAAGCTGTCCTCCGGGACGGGATCGCAACCGGGGATCCGGACTCACCGCAGCGACTCGGGTTCCTGCTCATGCATGAGCTCCATCGGCCTGGTGAGGCCGAGCGCATCCTGAGGGACGGCGTCGCGGCCGGCCAGCGCGAGGTAGTTGTCCCGCTCGCGTTCCTCTTGGCCGACCAAGGCCGGCATTCCGAGGCCGAGCAGACTCTCCGGGACGGCGTGGAAGCAGGTGACCCCTACGCACGGTTCCGGCTAGCCGAGCTATTGCAGCGGTTCAAGCGGCTGGACGAAGCCGAGCAGACATGCCGGGAAGGGATAGCTGCCGGTGACCCCATGGCCCGCCTCGCCCTTGACCGCCTGCTGCGGGAACAGGAGCGCCTCGAAGAAGCAGAGCAGTCGTGGCAGGAAGGGATCATCAACGGCGAGCGGGACGCGCCCCGCTACCTGGCTGAACTGCTGCAAGATCAAGGCCGATCGGAAGAGGCAGAGCGCGTGCTGCGCGACGGCATCGCCGCGGGACACCGCCTGGCCGCTGATCACCTGGGCTACTTCCTCAAAGCGACAGGCCGCGCCAGCGAAGCCCTGTGGCTTCAGCGATACGGACTTAACCTCGACGGCACCCCGGCGGGGCCATCCTTGGAAGCCAGCTGACTGACATCCGATGTGACGGGAATGAGCGGGCTCCGCGCCATAAGCCGACCCGTCCCGCTTGCCCTGCGCCGCAGTTCGTCGTTCTCGATTGTCAGGACGTTGAGCGCACGGGCGAGCGCGTCGGCTGCCTGCTTGTACTCGTCGCGTTCGGCCCGCATGTCGTCGAGCTTGCGGCGCAGTTCGGCGTTCTGCTCTAGGAGCGCGGTCTCGCTCGCGGGGACGGAGTCCTGGGCTTTGACATGTGCGTAGAAGCGGTCTTTCAGGTCGGTGTGCTTGTGCGTCAGGACATGCCGCTTGACGTCGGCTTCGGCGGCCAGGGACACGATGGTCAGCCTGCCGTCCGAGCGCAGCGGGACGCCGTCGAGGAGCCGGTTCATGGCGGCCTCGATCTCGGCGCGTTCATCCATGGTCGCCGGCTTTCGCGGTGCTGTGTGTCCGGCTGTGCCGTTCGGCGATGTTTTCCAGTTCGACGGCGCGCTGAGCAAGCCGCTGGCGGATGGGTTCGGGGGCGAGCGGGCTGGCGGCCTCGGCGCGCAGCCGGCCGGCTTCGGCGGTCAGGGCGGTGACGTGATCATCGGTGTCGGTTGTCTCGGCAGCACCCGTGTTCACCTTGGTCGTGTCGCAGATTAGCCTCGGGCTTTCGTCTGGCATTACCGACAGTCGTTCGTTCGCATGAAAAAGTGCCCCTGACCTGGGACAATTGGGCTTGTCTAGAGTCCTGTCCGTCCCGAGCCAAAGGCACTTCCGGAGTGAAGAATAACGCACGCAACAGCCCCTGAGTTTGGTCATTTCGTTAGTGCCTTGGATTCACTCGGCGGGGTCCCGTACTCGGTCTCGTGCTGATGCGAGTTGTGCCTGGTAGTCGGGAGCCAGCACGGCAGTGACCTTGGTTTCCAGTTCGGATTCGAGGTCCCACAGGACTCGTTGTTCTGCTTGGTCAGCGAGTTGCAGGTCCTCGTCCGCGTTCAGGCGCGTGACGAGTTCGTAGAGGATCAGCATGTGGTCGCTGGACAGCGTGATGGTCGTCTCTTTCATCGGGCGCTCCCTGCTGAGGCGGGTCCGTGAGGCTTGTCGCTGGTGATCGCGTCGAGGATTGCCTGCCGGCCTGGGTCGATGGCGGGCGGGAAGGTCTGGACGGCGCCGTTGACCGCGATCGTGGCCGAGCGCAGCGGGCGGAGCTGCCGGATCACGTTGCGGATGGCCAGGCCGGTGCGGTCCTGGATCTCGCGGGCCACGGCCAGGGCGGTGAACACGATGGTCAGATGGGCCTCGATCGCGTCGCGCTTGCGGACGAACATGGGCCGGGCCGCCAGGTCGGTCTTGCTCATCCTGAAGGACTGCTCCACGTGCCACAGGTCGTGGTAGCAGCTGATGACCTCCTCCGGGGGCATCACGGTAACGGGAATGTTGGTGACGTACCCCTTCAGCCCGGCCAGCCTCCTCGCGCGGGCGAGGGCCTTCTCGTCAAGGGCCGGGGCCCCGCCGGCGGCCTTGACGAACCGGGGCGCGCGGGCGGCCTTCGCGCCGCTGATGACGTCGCGGGCGCGGTTCTCCTGCGCGGTGAGGGTCCTGTTATCCCGCGCGAACCGCTTAGCGGAGAACGCCCAGACCGCCCGCCACGATCCCGGGTGGTCCTTCCGGTCCCAGACCGGCTCGGCCCGCAGGGAGGGGCTGTTGTCCTTGTTCTTGCCGGCCTTCGGGGTGAGGGTGTCGATGACCTGCCCGTCGCCGAACGCGTCGCCGTGCCAGCGGAAGTGCGATTCAAGGTCGATCGGGGCCTTGGTGACCCTGGAGCCGACGATGAACCCGAGTCCCGCGTCGTCGAGCTCGGCCAGGTTGGCGGCCGACAGCATGCCGGCGTCGGCGACCACGACCATGCCCTCGATGCCGTGCCGGGCCTGGAACTGCCTGACGACCGGCAAGATCGTGAGCTTCTCCGCCTGGTTCCCCTCGAAGCAGCCGATCTCCAGGGGAAACCCGCGCCGGTCGACCAGCAGCCCCACCACGACCTGCGGGTCGACCCGCCGCTCCTTGCTATAGCCGACCTTGCGCAGGCCGTCTTCCTTCTCGGCCTCGAAGTACAGCGTCGTCACGTCATACAGGACGAGCGAGACATCACCGCCGGCCCGCGCGTGCGCGAAGCACAGCCCGGCGATCGTGTCCCGGTAGCCGCGCTCCGCGCACCGGGCCAGGGCACGGCGCATCGTCTTGTCGCTGGCCGCCTTGCGGCCCAGGTCCGCCAGTACCCGGGCGGCGTCCAGGATCGAGGCCGGCTCCACGACCCGGGCCAGGACCAGGTCCCGGAACGCCTCATCGCCCAGGACAGCGAACCCCAGGGCGGCGAAGATGCCGTCCAGCGCCTCGAACAGGACCCGCGAATCGGTCGACACCACCCGCGGCGGCGCCGCGGCCGCCGGGGCCGCCCCAGGACGCTCCGCCTCGAACAGCGCCGGGCTGGCCGGCGGCGCCACGAGCCGCACCTGCGGCACGGCAGGCTCAATGCCCAGGTCGAACATGCCCTGCGCGGGATCGGACAGCATCTCCCGCGCCCGCTCCAGCAAGATCCCCAGCTCGGCCTCGGTATGCGCAGACCCCACGTGCGCCACGATCTTCCGCCGGCCGCCGGAAGACTCGGCGATCTGCACGGCCGTCGCCCCGGATGCCGTCCGCACCCGCCGAATCCACGCCACGACACCGAGCCTAGGACACCAATTAGTGCCTTGAACCAGCCTTTGCCGTCGACATCACTCCAGGTCAGCTGCTTACGATCCCCGCTAACGAGGCGAGGTGACCAAACTCAGGCGTCACCTCAGTCCTGCGCTATCGCACCGACAACGCCGTGCTCCGGGAGCTGGCCACACAATTGCCACATATGGTCCTGGCCCCGGAGCTTACCGCGGGCGTCTCCATCCCCTGAAGAACAGGATCGAACTCAACCCGGTTGACCCGCACGCAACCCGAACGCCCCGGGCACGGCATCCGCCAGGAGGATGCGCGGGACGAGCGGCGCCGAATCGCGCTCCGGCGATCAGGCTCAGGAGGCAGGCCGTCTTTCGCTACTGATCACGGAGGCGAGTCATGGGTACCGGATCGATGCAGAGCGGCCAGGGTCGGGTTGATGGGCGGGGCCGACGAGCCAGTAGCCGATTGTTACCTCAACCCCGAAGGCGGTTCCGCCTGGCAGGTTGCCCGACTGCACCTGGCCGAGCGGAGTCAGTGCTTGTCTCATGGTTGCCGCTGACATTAGCTGGAGGTCCTCGGGGCTGCCGGTGTTCAGGGCCCTGTTGATGCGGTCCAGGTACTTGATCACCCCGGGCAGGGTCGGCGGGCGGCCGTGGGGGTGAGTGACGAGGGCCAGGACGTAGACGTCTGCCGCGCCGTGCGGGTCAAGCGCGCGGGCTTTGGCGATGTCGTGCCGCATTAGTCGCGGGTAGGCCGTGGCGCCCGCGCGGTGTTCCCAGGCCACGTCAAACGAGTACATGGCCTTGGCCTCCAGCAGGACCAGCGGGAATTGCGCCCCGGCGCTCAGGATGGCGATGTCTGTCGCCCTCCACTCGCGCGACACCACCAGGCCGGGCAATCGGGTGTGCAGGACCCACGCCAGCCGGTCCTGGAGCGGGCGCTCGATCTTCGATGTGAGCGCCAGATATGCCAGCTCGCCGGGGGCGAACGACGCTGCCGCGGCCTCCAGCGACCTGGCCAGCTCCTCGCCGCTGACCGTCCCGCTGCCGAGACTCGCCACTTCGCCTCCTGCCGTTCAGGGCACCTGTAGTTCGCGCCGATTACGACCATAATGGCTCGGCTGACCGACGGTCGGAGTGACTGGCGAGCCGGTTCCGCATGATCATTCCCCGGCAATCCATACCGATTCACTCGCGCTGGTGCGTGCGGTTCAGGGAATTAGCCCGAGCGGGCGGGCGACTCTCCGCAGGACCTCAAGCAAGGATTCTTGGCTGGCGGCGCCCACGCGATATCCGCGCAGGTGGCATAGGTCTACGGCAGCACCCTCAGGCTGCCCGGGGGGTCCGGCGGCCATGAGCGGAGCGCTGGATCCTCTGCCCGCAATCAGCCCGCATCGCATAACCTGCGGCACTCACGGTCCTGCGCTCCAGAAGATATTCCGCAGTTGATCCCGGTTGATCGGGCGCGGCTCGACGTAGACATTTTCCGCCAGCTGTACGATTCTCAGGGCTAGTTGCCTGATG
>Ga0335075_10008354_pt1 | contig 15868 bp, 12 predicted proteins | sample Lox_Sample_24_FD_206723 | JGI IMG/M metagenome (GOLD analysis project Ga0335075, IMG submission 206723) | Soil microbial communities from Loxahatchee National Wildlife Refuge, Florida, United States - Lox_Sample_2.4 | ecosystem: Environmental > Terrestrial > Soil > Wetlands | place: USA... | reverse complement strand
CGATCGAGAAATCGGAGCGGCTTTCGGCGATTCTGCAGCGCAAGGGCGTGCGCCACGTGGTGTTGAACGCCAAGTTTCACGAGCGGGAAGCCGAGATTGTGGCCCAGGCGGGACGGTTGGGCATGGTAACCATCGCCACCAACATGGCTGGCCGCGGCACCGACATTCTGCTGGGCGGCAACGCTGAGTTCATGGCCAGGCAGGAGATGGTGAAGGGCGGCAAGGCACGCGCCATCAGCGTGGCCGAGGGCGCCATCAACCCCATGGCGCCGGCCGGCTTCCAGCGCTTCTATTACCAGGGGCAGGAGTTCGAGGTCTCTGAGCCGGAGTGGCTCGCCACGTACCAGGTCCACGCTGACGCCGCGCAGCGGGAACACGACAAAGTAATCGAGTCGGGCGGATTGTTCATCCTGGGCACGGAGCGGCACGAGTCGCGGCGCATCGACAACCAGCTTCGCGGACGCGCGGGCCGGCAGGGCGATCCGGGTGCTTCGCGATTCTATCTTTCGCTTGAAGATGATCTGATGCGCATCTTTGCGCGCGGCTTTGCCAACACCATGATGCAGAAGATCATGGAAGAGGATGTGGCGATCGAGTCGAAGATGATTACGCGCCAGATCGAGACCGCGCAGAAGAATGTAGAGACGCAGAACTTCGAGTCCCGCAAGCACCTGATCGAGTACGACGATGTGATGAACAAGCAGCGCGAGGCCGTCTACGGGCTAAGGCGGCAACTGCTTGAGGGCGTCGACCAGCGCGAGCTGATTCTCGAGGATTATGTGGGTGGAATCCTCTCGGGTTTTCTGGACGAGTACGCCAGCGAGAAGGTGCGCGAAGAGCAGTGGGATTTGAAGTCGCTCGAAGAAAAGGTCTACGACCAGTTCGGCCTGAGCATTTCGGGTGTGGGCATCGACACCCAAAATCTTACCCGGCATGAGCTGGGCGAGGAGATTTTTGCCAAGCTCACCGAGCAGTACGAGGGCAAGGAGAAGATTCTCGGCGCGGAGACCATGCGCTATCACGAGCGGATGGTGATGCTCAGCGTGATCGACGGCCTGTGGAAGGACCATCTGCTGTCGATGGACCACCTGAAAGAAGGCATCGGGCTGCGCGGCTATGCGCAGCAGGACCCGCTGGTGGCCTACAAGAAAGAGTCCTTCGACCTGTTCGAGAGCATGATGCAGAAGTTCCAGGAGGATACCGTCCGGTACCTGTTCCGGATGCAGATTCTGGGACCGGATGGTCAGCCGGTGAATGCGGCGCCGCGGCCGAACCGGCCGGTGCCGAAGGCTCCGCCGGTGGCCAGCGCGGCCCAGCCCGCACCGCAGGATGTCGCGTCGCGCGAGATCGCAATCCCCACCCGGCAGCCTTCCACGACGATCGACGCGCTCGAGAAGGAGTTCCACCGCAAGAAGCAGCGGGAGCTCGCCGCGGCGAGCCGCCAGGGCGGCGGCGAACCGGCTCAGACCACCCCGCGCCGAACCGGTGACAAGGTGGGCCGAAATGATCTGTGCCCCTGCGGCTCAGGCAAGAAATACAAGAAATGCCACGGGGCAGAGGGATAAGAACAGCCTTCAGCTCTCAGCCGTCAGGCGGTTGGCCCGGATTCCAGGAGATGCAGATTCCTCCACAATGCGGGTGCCCCGGGTCCGGATCTTCGGACCCGGGAGATCACAACATTCCGATGAACAGTATTTTGGCGACTCAGGTATGCTGATTGCCGATGCCCAAAGGACTGCATCATTTCCAGCAGACGGGGGCTCTGCACTTTCTAACGTTCAGTTGTTACCGGCGGCTTCCGTACCTCGGCACGGCGGCAGCATGAATTTGTAGTGAAGGGGTATGTTGCAATGCCCGAGCACGTCCATCTGCTGGTGAGTGAGCCGCGCGAAGCACCACTATCGTCGGCCATCAAGGCCCTGAAGCTCTCGGTAGCGTTGCGGCGGAGCGAACGGCCCTTCTGGCAGGCGCGGTACTACGACTTCAACGTGTGGTCGCGCAGAAGCAGATCGAGAAACTGAGATACATCCATCGCAGTCCCGTGGCGAGGGGGCTGGTGGCGAAACCCGAAGATTGGCCATGGTCGAGTTATGCCCATTACGCGAACGGCGTGGAGGGTGTGGTCGAGGTCGAATCGCAGTGGGTGGCATTCCGTCGCGGAAACCGGTCGCCGGAAGCGTTCAGGCATCGGGATAGGGCGGATTGAAAATCGCAGCATCCCGGGTCCGAAAATCCAGACCCGGGGCACCCCTTGTTGTGACGAGGTTACTTCCCCCGGACCGGGGCTACCCGCCAGATAACAGAAAACAGAAAACCTGATCCCAGGTTCCGGAAGGGGTATCCCAACACATGATGCGGCTTAGCGGAAGAAGCCGAAGAGGCGCTTTTTCTCTTCGCGGTCGGTGGGCAGGCCGCCTGCGATGCGGGCCATCTGGCGGATGGCTTGGGAGATGGGTGCGTCGGCCAGGGCCATGGGTGAGGCCGAGTTCTGGGTGCGGCGGGCGCTGGCCCAGTCGTCGGGAATCTTCCACTCCGCGGGCCGGGTGAGGGCTTTCTCGATGTGCTTGTCATCGAAGAGCAGGGTCGCCGGCTTGTAGCGGTTGAGCACGATCTGCAGGTTGTCTGTGCGGCGGCTGAAGAACTGCGAGATCATGCGGTTGGCGTTGCGCAGCTCGGAGATACCGACCTGGGTGACAAGGTAGACAATCGAAGACTCCTCATAGAGCGCCGATTCGAGCAGGTCGATCCTGGAGCCGGTATCGACGACCACGTAGTCATAGGCTTTGCGGGCCACCTCGAGCAGCTTGTTGATGGCCTCGTCGGTAACCTTCTGGCTGATGCGGAAGTCGCTCGGCGCGGCCAGGATGTCGAGTCCGGAGGAGTGGGTAGTGACCAGGGTATGCAGGATGTTGGCGTCGAGGCGGTTGGGGTCCTGCAGGGCGTTGGCCACGGAAAACTCGGCCTGCATGCCGAGGTTGATGGCCGCATCGCCAAGCGGCAGGCCAAGGTCGATGAGCAGGGTGGTGCCCTCCGACTCCTGGGCCAGAATGATGGCGAAGTTGGACGAGATGGCGGTAACGCCGCAGCCGCCTTTGGTGCCCAGGAAGACGCAGACCTTGCTGGTTGCGCGCTCCTCCGGCTTCACGGATTGCTGGCGGGTTTCTGACCGGCGAAGGGCCTCTGCGATCTCGGTGGAATCAAAGGGATAGGTGAAGAACTCGCTCACGCCGATGCGCATGAACCGGATTGCCAGCTTGACGTCGGCATCGGCTGAGTAGGCCATCACGGTGGCGCGGCCGCGGGCGCACAGAGCCTCGGCGATGCGCAGCGCGATATCCGGATCGCTGTCGGCGTCGACAATGATGACGTTGCAGCGTTCGTCGAGAGCGCGGGGCAGGTTTTCCGGATTCGAAGGGTAGGTGGAGAATTCCTGGATGGCGACTGAGCTGAGTTCAAGCAAGGCAGCCGCCATCGCCTTGCGGCGCTGCTCGTGTGGACCGATTAGCGCGACGGACAAGACGTTTCTGTCGGTACCATTCTGAATCACCCTGGAAACGTCCGACATAGCGCACGACTGCTCCCACCAGCCTTGCAGACAATCTCAATCTTACCCTGAGATGCTGCGGAGACCACAATCGGTCTTGGCGCGGGACGAGCCCTTACATTGGCTTCTTTCCAATGTACACGCGTGGGGCGGCTGCACAGCAACCCAAAAAAGCGGATTCGGCCGGACGGGAGCCGCGCAAGGGAACGAGAGCAGGCGATTTCCCTGTCCATTTTTGTGGGATTGCCCGCGTTCGAAGGGCTCGAATCGTGCGGCCTTTCCCTGGGATATAGAGAAATGCCGGCTTTAACGGGAAGCGTCTATGCCGGAGAGAGCGCTTGCAATGGCGGCGAAGGTCAGATCCTGCACCGAGCTTTGGTGCTGCTCCCGCCAGAGATCGAAGAGCCGGCCGTAGCTGATGGTGAGGTGCTCGGATGTGTCGATGCCCAGGCGGGCGGCGGCGCCGTCGATCCATTCATCGGGGCCTTCGAGCTCGGCGTAGTTGCCAATGGGGGTCTCGTCCACCACGCAGTGGCCCTGGCCGTCGGTCCACTCGGTCCGCCATTTCTCGTAGCGGAAGACGGGAACGAGTCCTAGTGAGCTAAATACCTCGGCGAGCGCGTCCCCGTTGAAGACCGCGGTTTCGGTCTCGATGCGGTGCTTGTGGCGATCTTCGCCGGGGCCGGAATCGGGCAGCCGCTTGTGAGTCAGTTTCCACTGGCCGGCGTAGCTGCGAATGCGCAGAATCTCAGTGCGGGCGCGCAAGCTACGGTCGGGAGTATCGTAAAGCACGTTGCTCTCAAAGCTGCGCGGCGTCTCCATGCGAAAGCCTGCCGCCTGCAGGCTGCGCGCCAGGGTGTCGAGGTCGGCTACGCGGAATTTGATCTCGGTCTCAACGGTCATGGCAATAAACCAGTATATGGTACACGGAGGTAACTGGTTTTTAACGGGTCTGACAGGTCAAAATAGGAATGTGAGCACGCTTCGACTCATCGTAGACCCTACCAAGCCCCAGACGCGGGAGTCCACCGCAGCGCTCGACCGCGCGGCAGAGATTCTGCGTGAGGGCGGGCTGGTGTCGCTGCCTACGGAGACCGTGTATGGGCTGGGCGCAAACGCGCTGGACAAGGATGCGGTGGGCCGCATCTTCACGGCCAAGCGGCGGCCGGCCTGGGACCCGATCATTGTGCACATCGCTTCGCTTGAGATGCTGCGCCTGGTGGCGCAGGTGCCCAAGGTGGCAAGGCCGCTGATCGACGAGTTCTGGCCCGGGCCGCTGACGCTCCTGCTGCCGCGCAGCTCGGCCGTTCCAGATGCGGTCACGGCGGGACGGAAGCTGGTGGGTGTGCGTATGCCGGCGCATCCGGTGGCGCTTGAAGTGATCCGGCGCGCGGGCGTGCCGATTGCGGCGCCGAGCGCAAATCTTTTCTCGCACATCAGTCCCACCACGGCGGCCCACGTACTCCAGGACCTCGATGGGCGCATCGATGCGGTGCTCGATGCGGGACCCTCGCTGCACGGCCTGGAGTCGACGGTGCTCGATCCGAATACGACCCCGATGACGATCTACAGGCCGGGCGCGGTGACCGCAGAGCAGATTCGCGCGGTTGCCGGGCCTACGCGCTTCTTCAACGAGGAAGTGGAGTTTGTGGAGGTGCCGGTGAAGGCGCTACCGTCGCCGGGAGTAGGTCTGCGCCATTATGCGCCGCAGGCGCGGCTGGTGTTGCTGGACGGTCCCTTGTCGGAGCTTGCATCGATGGTGGCCAAGGCTGCGCGAGCCTATCGTGGCGAAAGGCTGGGCATCATGCTGCCCGGCGAACTGACGGCCCCGGCATGGCTGGATTCGAGCCGGGTGTACGAGTGGGGATTGTGGGCCTCGCCCGTGGAGATGGCCCGGCTTCTCTATAGCGGCCTGCGTGCGCTCGATGCGCAGAAATGCACGGTGATTCTGTGCCCGCTGCCGCCGGCCGAGGGTGTGGGCGCGGCCATTCGCGACCGGCTGCGCAAGGCTGCGATGCTGGAAGAGGGCCGGCCCGCCGGCGGCTGAGCCGGATGCAGCCTTGCCGGCTTATTGTCCGGCTTCGCCCAGCTTGTACATGTACTTGATGGCCGATTTGTAGACCAGCGTCTTGGTGCGGCCGCGAACCTTGAGCGTGCAACGGTCGTACCACTCGATACAGCCCTCGATGCGCTCGCCGTCTTCGAGCACGATGATCATGGGAGTCTGCGACTGGATCTGCTTTTGCAGATAGAACAGCTCGGCATGACGATTCTGGGAGTCGGTCTCGCTCGGGTGCGCGGGAAAGCGCGCGGAAAGCGGCAGCCTTGGGCTCTTTCTCGGCCGGCTTAATGTAGCGGGAGCGCCGGAGTCGAGGCCGCTCTCGTCCCGATGAAAAGGCAACATGGATGACGAACTCATAGGCAGCCAACTTTCCTGGCGAAGCAATCCGCTGGTGTTCCACACCTGATGCTCGACTCGCATCTTCCTCCTCTGGCACGCAGGATCTCGAAGCGGGATGGGAGAAAAATCCTCCCGGTCACGCGGAGAGCGCGCATTGTCCTAAGCCACTCTGGAGATGAATCCCGCAGATCCCCGACATGAAACCGCTGCGTAGGAGAGCTTGTATTCGGAGAAGATGCCCGCCGCTCAGTGAGGGTTGCTCTCATTTTACCTCAGCGGCCGATGCGCGCAGCGAGTATGGAATGAGCGTGAAATGACGTTCGTAATGGATCGATTCGACAGGCAACCCGCGGCGGTGAGCGCGGAACGGATTAGCCTGGGCTGACGGCCATGGCGTCGAGCGAGAGCGAGCGCAGCAGGTTGCGGCGCATGCCCTGCTCCACCTCGACCAGCCGGCGGGCCGCGGCGTCGATCCAGTCGACCGTGATGCCCTGCGCGAGCACGGCCAGGTCAGCAGCGAGATCGAGGTTGCGAATGAGCGCGGGCGTGCCTGCGTGGATGAGCAGCAGGTCTTCCAGCAGGCTGCCCAGCGCGCGCAAAAGCTGGACGGTCTTCTCCTGGCCTTCAGCGCCCGCGCGGTAGGCTTCCGTAGCGCGGAAGAGCTGCGAGTAATCGGGCTCGCGGAGCGCAGTGCGCAAAACGATCAGCGCGTCCTGCCGGCTGGTGAGATAGGCGGCGAGATCGATGGTGAGCGCGCGGCCCACGGCGCCTTCAGCCAGGCGCGCGGCGAGCGCTCGGTCCTTGGGCTTGAGCTCCGGGCGGCGCGCGGCCAGCAGCGATTCAAGCTCGGCAGGCGGCAGCGCGCCAAGACGATGCACGACGGCTCGCGAGCGAATGGTTGGCAGCAGTTCCTGCAGATTTTCCGTGAGCAGCACGAGTGAGGTGTGAGCGGGCGGTTCTTCGAGGACTTTGAGCAGACTGTTGGCGGCCTCTTTCATGAAGCTGGAAGAGGTAAAGATAGTGAAGGCGCGGCGGGCTTCGACCGGAGGCCGATAATAGGCGGCGTGGATGGCCTGGCGCACCTGGCCCAGCTTGATGAGCAACTGCGGCGGATCGGGCGGAATGACGAGCACGTCAGGATGCGTCTGGATGAGGATGCGCGTGTCGCGCTTGTCGGCTTCGCGCAGGTCTTCGCGCGCGGCTACGGCCTCGGCAACGCGCTCTTCGAGGTTGGCGGAGCCGGCGATGCGCCCGCAGTTGGCGCAGCGGCCGCAGAAGTCGGGCAGACCATCGGTCTCGACGGGATTGAGGCAGTTGATGGCCTGGGCCAGCATGAGAGCGAGCGTGTATTTGCCCGCGCCGCGCGGTCCGGCCAGGATGAGCGAATGCGGAAAGCGGCCAGCGCGCACGCTCTCGCGCAGGTGCGTGACGGTAGTTGCGTTGCCGAGAAAATCCTGGAAACCCACCGTTCGAGCGTAGAAGAATTGGCCGCGCGTGTCGAGGGCGGTGCTTATTTTCGCAGTACGGCTTTGCCGATCATGGCCATGAACTGGCTTTGAGTACGCTCATCCATGGCTTCGGCTGCGAGCTTGCCATCGCGGTCGAAGACAAAGGTGCAGGGAAGGCTTTCGACGTGGAACATCCTGTGCACTGCGCCGTTCGAGTCAATGAGAACCGGCGGACGATAGCCCCAGGGACTGACGAGCAGGTCAACCTTGGATGCATCCTCGTCAGTGATGGATAGAATGACGATGCCATCCTCTCCAAAGCGTGAGTAGATGGCATCGAGGGTGGACATTTCGAGACGGCAGAGCGCGCACGAGGTGGACCAGAAGTTGACGAGAACGATATTGCCGCGCAGATCGGAGAGCGTGAATTTTTTCTTGTGCAGGTCTTCGAGCGTGAAGTCGGGCTTTTGAATGTCGGCTTCGTCGGCGGCGAGAATCTGGTTGGCTTTTTCATAGAGAGGACTGTCGAACGTGACGTTCACTCCCTCGTAGCGTGTGATTTTGGCCAGCTCCATATATGGTTCGGGCACCTGGTCGCCGTCTACAGCAGGCGGATTTTGGCGCAGGCTGGTGGCGAGAACCTGAGCGGCTGCGGCCACCGCCTCCTGGCTGGGATCGGCCTCGGTGGCGAGATGTGCAAGCGAGTCGGCGTCCTGGAGCTTGGGCAGTCCGGCCGGAAGCGTGGCGATCTCCTGCGCGATTTTAATGATGGTGTCGGGGCGTTGATCGGTGGGCACGGCGCGCAGATTGGCGATGTGCTTTTCAATGGCGGATTCCTTCACCTGGCCGCGAACGAGCGGCGCCCCAAGCAGCGCTGCGAGAAGCAAAGAGAGAGATTGAGCGCGGGTCATGAATCTCGCCTGATGAGCGAAGTTGCGTGCGGAGTTCTACGACGGAATTATAGTGTGCGCGGTACGATGCCGCGTTTCAGCATGGCGCGCTGGTTGGGAAAGCGCGGCCTTCAGGGTCTGAAGAGTCTGCGTCAGAACTCTTTTTCGGTTGACGTTGACCTGCAAATCGGAGGCAGAAGTAGCCTTCAGGCTGCTGAATTCAGCCGAAAAAATCGAAGTGGCTTTAGCCGCGGGCCGCTTCAAATCGATCTTTATGGTTTCAACTCGAGTTCTCGCGCACATACTGAAGCCCTGTTTATTTGAGGGAGGCTGACCTAAGGGCTGAAGTCCCTATCCTTCACGCCGAAGTCCGGCTTTTCAAACTCAGGCGCCACGCAGTCGCTGCGGTTTCATCAGTGGCCGGCGGGCGCGCGGCCGCCCACTTTGAAGTGACGCGTGATCAGCACCAGCGGGGCCGCGACCAATGTGACGATGCCGATGAGGTGGAAGCAGTCCATGAAGGCCAGGATGTGCGATTGCGCGCTGAGCTGGTTGTAGATCTGTGCGTAGGCGGCATTCAGCGCGTCAGCGTGTGCATAGCCGTGCGATTGCAGATAGCCGGCCATGCGGTTGGCGGTCTGCTGCATGGCCGGTGAGGAGGGCGCCAGATTGGCGCCGACCACCGACTGGTGGAAGTTGTAGCGGCGTTCGGCCATGGTGGTGGCGAAGGCGATGCCGAAGCTGCCGCCCCAGTTGCGGAAGAAATTGGTGAGCGAAGAAGCGCGGTTGTTCTCGTTGGGCTTCAAGTGAGAGTACGTGATGACCGAGAGCGGCACAAAGAAGAAGGCGTAGCCCAGGCCCTGCAGCGCGCGGGCCAGCGCGTAGTGCGTGTAGTCGGTGTCGAGATTGAAGTGGCTGTAGTGGAGAAACGAGACCCCGACCACCATGACCGCGCCGAAGAGCAGAGTGCGCGGATGAACGATGCCGCGCTGCACCAGCTGCGCGCCCACGGGAGCGAGAAATGTGATCACCAGCGCGCCGGGTCCGAGCACCAGACCCGCGTCAATGGCTCGATACCCGTAGAGCGATTGCAGCAGTTGCGGAATCATGGTCGTCGACGCGAAGAGGCCAAAGCCGAACACGAAGTAAAAAAAGTTGGAGATGGCAAAGTTGCGCGTGCGCAGCATGTGAAAGGCGATGATGGGATCTTTGTGGCGTAACTCCCAATAGACGGCTGTGCCCAGGCAGAGAAGCGCGATCGCGAACATCCAGCAGATGAACCGGGAGCCGAACCAGTCGTCGATCTGGCCGCGGTCGAGCAGGACTTCCAGCGCGGCCGAGCCCAGGCCGATGAGAGCGATGCCGATTCCGTCGATGCGCAGCCGCCCTTTTTCATCGCGGACCGTCTTGCGCTCCTCAGCGAACTCGGGCGGGTCGTGAACGAAGCGGGTTGTCAGTGTCATCGAGAGGATGCCGATGGGAATGTTGATGAGGAACACCCAGCGCCACGTGAAGTTGTCGGTGATCCACCCGCCGAGGACCGGGCCGATAGCGGGCGCGGTCACAATAGCCACGGTGTAAAGCGCGAAGGCCGAAGCTCGTTTGTGCGGCGGGAATGTATCCACCAGGATGGCCTGCTCAACCGGTGCAAGGCCGCCGCCGCCGATGCCCTGCAGCACGCGGGCGACGAGCATGATGGTGAGGCTGGGCGCAATGCCGCAAAGGAACGAAGTGGCCGTGAAGAGCGCCACGCAAGCCAGGTAATAGTTTTTGCGGCCCATCACCCGCGACAGCCATGCCGACATGGGAAGCACAACGGCATTGGCGACGAGGTAGGTGGTCAGGATCCACGTGACTTCGTCGTAAGACCGGCCCAGGCCGCCGGCGATATAGGGCAGGGATACATTGGCGATGGAGGTATCGAGCAGCTCCATGAACGTGGCCAGCGTGACGGTGAGCGCCACGACCCATGGATTGATGACCGGCCGCCTGATCGCGGCAGGCACAGCCGGTAAAGCGGGAGCAGTTGCTGCGGCTGTGGCCATTCGAACCCCGGAGAAAAATATTGAGACCGAATGGTCTCTTTTCTATGAGATGAAGAAGATTTGCGACCGATGCGCCTTTTTTTCGATCTATACTTTGTGCGAGGCTGAGCGCGATGCACAAGGGTGAGAGTACGCGGCAGAGAATTATCGAGCAGGCGGCGCCCATCTTCAATCAGCACGGGTATGCGGGCTGCTCGATGCACGACGTGATGGAAGCAACGGGCCTGGAAAAGGGCGGCCTGTACCGGCATTTTTCCACCAAGGAAGAGCTCGCAGCAGAGGCGTTCCGCTACTCGCTCTCGAAATCAATGAAGCTGCGCACAGACAACCTGGACCGGTCGCACGGCGCGTTGCAGACATTGCGGGCGTTTATCGAGCGGTTTGTGGAGACGACGACTTTCCTGCGCGGCGGCTGTCCGTTGCTGAACACGGCAGTGGATGCAGACGACGGCAACCCGGTGCTGCGGGAACTCGCGCGTGAGGCGTTCCGGGACTGGCGGGAGCGGCTGGCGAGGATTGTGAAAGAGGGCATGAGGAGCGGCGAAATCCGCGAAAGCGCGAATCCGCGTCTGATTGCGAATACGATTATCGCCGCGCTCGAAGGCGCGCTCATGATGAGCCGGCTTGAAGGGAACAAGACTGCGCTCAAAGATGCGCAGGCGGCGCTGGATGGGGTCTTGAACTGCCTGGCGCGCTGATTTTCCGGAAAGTAAAGCTGTCAAAGACCGTAGAACCGGCTGCATAAACTCCCTTTTGAAAGGGCGCGGTTTCAGCCGTGCCACCAAAGCCGCACAAACGTTGGGGCGTTAACCCTATTCAAGATGGTTGTTGCTCGGCAAGGATGAGGCGTTCTGCTACGGCTTCTACAATCTGTTCGTAAACGTCATCGACGGTAAGGTCGCCTTCGATGAGCACCACGCGCTCGGGCTCGCGCGCTGCGATCTCGCGATATTTAAGCCACACGCGGTGAAAAAACTCATCCTGCTCGCGCTCGAAGCGGCTCTCGTTAGTGCCGTTCTGCTCTTCCGCGCGGTCGTTGCGGCGCCGGGCGCGGGCCAGCGAGGCTTCAAAGCCCGGAAGAAGCAGAAGCGTGAGATCCGGCTGCAGGCCGCCGCAGACCAGGCGATGCAGATCGAGAACAAGCTGCGAGCCGAGCTGACGGCCGCCGCCCTGGTAAGCTTCAGTCGAGTCGGTGAATCGATCGCACAGGACCATTTTACCGGCCTCAAGCGCGGGCAAAATCACTTCGGCGATGGCCTGGGCGCGGTCGGCAAACATGAGCGCCAGTTCGGTCATGGGAGCCACGGCGGTGGTGCGCGAGTCGAGCAGGACGGCGCGAATCTGGTCCCCGATGGGGGTTCCGCCAGGCTGCCGGGTTTGCACCAGAGCCAGGCCGCGCTTACTCATCCAGGTAGCCAAACGTTTGATTTGCGTGGTCTTGCCTGACCCATCCAGGCCCTCGATCGTGATGAACAAACCGCGCCGCATCGGGTAAAGACTACCATAGATGCAAATCGGCAAATGAAGCCCAGTCTGGACAATGAGATAGAGTGTAGAATCTGTGGAGCGCAGAACCATCATGCTCCAGAATCGTGCAGTTCTATCTGAGATTCTGCTGATTTTTGTCGGAAGCAACCGCTCCCTGCGGCAACTTCTCGGGCAGCGATGGGTTTCATCCAGAAATAAGACTGGGGCACATGCGTTTCAGCCCGAGTACGAACCAGGAGGTTTTCTCATGCGAATCATTCGCTCTGTGCGCCTGATGTTGCTGGCGCTCTTCGTCTCTCTCATCCCAGCATCTTCTTACGCGGGCGTGTTCATCAGCGTCGGCTTTGCTCCGCCGGTGCTGCCTGTGTATGTGCAGCCGGTGTGCCCTGAACCCGGCCTGATGTGGACCCCCGGCTACTGGGCTTACGGCCCTGACGGCTACTACTGGGTGCCCGGCGCGTGGGTGCCTGCGCCCTATGTGGGCGCTCTGTGGACGCCCGGCTACTGGGGCTGGGGCAGCGGCCTGTACGTGTGGCATCCGGGTTACTGGGGCGCGCACGTTGGCTATTACGGCGGCGTGAATTACGGCTTCGGCTATATGGGCGTGGGCTTTGCCGGCGGCATCTGGCGCGGCGGCGTGTTTGCCTATAACTCGGCTGTGATGCACGTAGGCGTTGGCGGAGGCTGGGGCGGCGGCCGTGTCTACGAAGACCGCACCATTGTGGAGCGCACCACGATCATCAACAACACGCACGTCTCCTATAACGGCGGCCCGGGCGGCATCAATCATGCGCCGACGGCGGATGAGAACCGGTTTTCGCGCGAGCCGCATGTTGCCGCCACCTCGTACCAGGCGCAGCATGAAACCGCTGCACGGTCCGACCGCACGGCCTACTTCAACAATAATCATGGGCGTCCGGCGAACGTAGCGGCCGCCCGGCCCCTGGCCGCTGAGAACCATCCGGCGCCTATGAACCGCACGGTCGTGAACAACAATGTCAATCGCAACACGACCGTGAACAACTACAACCGGGTGAACAACAATCGCGTGAACAACAGCGAGACATTCAACCGGAACTCGAACAATCGCCCGGCGCCTGAGTCGCGTCCGGCGCCTGAGCACTCTGCGCCGCAGCACTCACAGCCAAAGCCCGAGAGCCACGGCGGCGGTGGACACGAGGAAGGTCACGGGCACGGAAGGTAAGCGCGCGACCTGAAGCAATGGATGGAAGGCAGGGCCCGCGGTTCGCCGCGGGCCTTGTTGCGTCAGGACGCGCCCGATTGTGGAGCGGGTTCGATGCCGGCGATCTCCACTTCAAGGCCGCCGAAGTCAGGGTGATCGTTTTCGCGGATGCGGTAGGCAAGATCGATGAGGCTGCCCTGCGCCAGGCTAAGCTCGGCGGCGCGTTCGGCCATGTTCCAGCCCACGGCGCGCATGGCGCTGCCGGTTGCGCTCTCCTGTGCGAGTTCGAGACGCAGATGACGATCTTTCATCACCCGCGGCGCAGAGGTCAGACGCACGCGGCGAGCCGCAAAGACCGGCTCGGGATTGCCGTGGCCGAGCGGCTCGAGCTTCCGCAGCCAGCCAGCCAGAACGGCTGTGATGCGGTCGAGCGGCAGCTCGGCGTGAATAGGGAGGATACGCTCCGGCTCGCGTTCGGCCAGATGACGGTTTGCGTAATCGCGCAGGCGGCGCTTGAGCTCCGGCAGGGCCGCGGCGGGCATGGCGAAGCCAATGGCGAAGGCGTGGCCGCCGAAGCGCGTAAAGAGATCGGCGCAGCTTTCAACAGCACTGAGCAACTGGAAACCATCGACGGAGCGGCCCGAGCCATGAGCGACGCCGTCTTCCACGCTCACCACGATGGCCGGCCGCGCGGTGCGCTCGACCACGCGCGAGGCGAGAATGCCGATGATGCCGCGGTGCCAGCCGTCGCCATCGACGAGCAGCAGACGGTCGGCGGCGAGTTCGACGTCGGCGAGAAGACGCGCTTCAATCGAAGTGAGAGCGGCGGCTTCGGCGTTGCGGCGCTCGCTGTTGAGCCGGTCGAGCTTGGCTGCCAGCTCAGCGGCGCGCGCCCGGTCCCGCGTGCAGAAGAGCTCGATGACTTCAGAGGCCACGTCCATGCGGCCGGCAGCGTTGATGCGCGGGGCGAGACGAAAAGCAACATCGAAGCCAGTGAGCTGCTTGGCCGCCGGGTCCAGCGCCGCGGCCGCAAGGAGCGCGCGCAGGCCGGCGCCTGCGGGACGGTGCAGCTCGCGCAATCCCAGTGCGGCAATGGTGCGGTTTTCGCCGCGCAGCGGAACGGCGTCTGCAATGGTGGCGATGGCCGCCATCTTGAGAAAGCTGGGCAGGATCTTTTCGCGCGTGCGCTCGGGGTCGCGCCGCTCGAGCACGGCCTGTGCGAGCTTGAGCGCAATCGCCGCGCCGCAGAGCGCTTTTTCAGGATAGGTGCAGCCAGGCTGATTGGGATTGAGGATGGCTAGCGCGCGTGGAACAGCGTCGTCTGCTTTCGGTAGGTGATGGTCGGTGATGATGAGGTCGAGGTCCAGGCGCGCGGCGGTCGCCGCTTCAGCGAAGGCGCGCATACCCGTGTCGACGGTGATGACCAGCCCGACGCCCTCAGCGTGTGCGGCCTCAAGCACGCTCGACTGCAGGCCGTAGCCCTCGCGCAGCCGGTGCGGAACGTGAAAGCGTGCCGTGCCGCCGAGCATTTCGATGGCCGTCTTGAGCAGCACGACGGCCGTGGTGCCATCCACGTCGTAGTCGCCGTAGAGCAGAATAGGCTCGTGCGCGGCGATGGCGCGCTCGATGCGTTCGACGGCCGCCCTCATGCCATGCAGGAGATGCGGATCGTGGAGATGACTGGAATCGGGATTCAGAAAAGCAAACGCATCCGCGGCCTGGGTGATGCCGCGGGCAATCAGCAGCTCGGCCAGCACCGGGGGAATACGGGCCTGCTCTGCGAGAGCTGTGGCCGCCTCAGGATGCTGCTCGGAGACAATCCAGCGCTGGCGTGGCAATTTGCGGGACGGCGTGACCGGATGATTGCGCGCGTCCCGAACCGTGCCCACGGTGCCCACGCGCTTTATTCATCCTCGTCGTCGTGGGGATGAGCATCGTCGATGACGATGTCCTGGAAGGCTTCAATGTCTTCGAGCAGTGTCTGGAAACGCTCATACCATTCGGTAGTGGTTTCGTGGAGAAAAACCAGGCCCTGATAGATGAAGCCGAGCTGGATGTAGCCGAGCATGCCGGCATATTTGCGAAGCCACTTGGCTTCGACCAGTTCGGTGGCTTCTTCGTCAGGAAAGTTCATCTCGCCGGCCTCGTCGATGAGGGCGTCCAGCTCTTCGCGTTCGAGCGTCATTTCACTGAAGGTCACAAAGGGAGCGCCCACGTGTTTGGCCATCTCCACAAAGTCCTTCCAGGCGTCGGGATTTCCGCGGCCCTCCCAAAGAATGGAGGGAATGTCTTCAGTCACGTAGCCAGGCAGACGGCGAAGGCCATGCCCTTCAATAAAGGCCACCATGTCGTCTTTGAGGGAGAGCAGATTCTCGGTACTCATAGTCAAGCCACTATTTTCGCAGATACGGCTGGGGCGGGAGGGAAGATTGTGGAAAGTTCACATTTCGGGTGTGCGCAAGGGCCAGGTTGCCTGCGCAATCCCGGAAACTGCGCACCCGTCTGCGGTCAGCTATCCTGAAAATGCAACTTGAAAATTTCCCGGGGAGAAGATTGCTTGCCAGCCTTCGAGCGCCACGTCTTTGTCTGTCATAATACCCGCCCGGCCGATGCGCCGCGACCCTCGTGCACGTCCGATGGAAAAAGCGAACTGCACACGCGGCTCAACCAGCTTGCCAAAGACGCCGGACTGGCGGGCAGAGTGCGTATCAACAAATCCGGCTGCTTGGACCAGTGCGAACACGGGCCCACCGTGGTGGTGTATCCCGAGGCGGTGTGGTACGGGCATGTGAAGCCGGAGGATGCAGAAGAGATTGTGACCGAGCATCTGATTGGCGGCAGGCCCGTGGAGCGCTTGCGGATTGCCGAT
>Ga0335075_10008353_pt1 | contig 15868 bp, 11 predicted proteins | sample Lox_Sample_24_FD_206723 | JGI IMG/M metagenome (GOLD analysis project Ga0335075, IMG submission 206723) | Soil microbial communities from Loxahatchee National Wildlife Refuge, Florida, United States - Lox_Sample_2.4 | ecosystem: Environmental > Terrestrial > Soil > Wetlands | place: USA... | reverse complement strand
TTTCGGACTTCACCGGATACCGGCGCACGATGGTGCTGCTGCGCGGCGGGGGCGTCGCGCTGCGCTTCGCGGACGGCAGCGCGCGCGAGCTGCGGGCCCAAGGAGACCTGATCGAGTTCGACGGCGCGCTTGCCGTCGAGTGCGAGCTGTTGAAGGGGCCCTGCTGGGATCTGAACCTGATCGCCGCGGCCGGACTCGGCGCGCTTCGCGCCCGCGTGCAGCGGATGGACGGGCCGCTGCGTCTGCCGTCGCGCCCGGACTCGAGCGGCGCTGGATCGACGCTGGTGTTTCCCGTCGACGCGGCACTCGAGGTGCAGGCCGGCGCCGATGGCGCCGTGCTCGAGCCGTGGGACCTCGCCGTGCTCGACGGCACCTGCGCCGCGGGCGGTGTCCACCTTGAAAGCCGCGGCGGCGCGCCGGGCATCGTGTTCCTCGCCGCGCTTCCCTAGAGTCGATCGGCGGCTCGGCCGCAGCCTCAATACTTGTGCGTCGAGAGCAGCAGGCTCGTCTCGGTGCTGGATATGCCTTCGATCAAGCGAATGCGCCCGAGCACCCGATCGACGGCCTCGAGGCTGTCGGTGTGCAGCTCGGCGACGATATCCCAGCGGCCGTTGGTGGTGTGCAGGGCGCGCACCGCCGGGTCCCCGCGCAACGCCCGCAGCACCTCATCCGTCCGGTTGCCCTCGACCGCCACCGTCATGAAGGCACGGATGCGCCGGTCCTCGGCCGAGGCCTTGAGCCGCACCGTGTAGCCGAGCACGGTGCCGTCCGCCTCGAGCCGAGCCAGTCGATTCTGTACGGTGCCCCGCGATACGCCGAGCGCCTTGGCCATCGCGGCCACGGGAGCACGGGCGTTCTCGCGCAGCAGGGAAAGGAGCTTTCGGTCGGTATCATCCACAAAGTGCCAATTATCTATGACGATTTGAGCAATTATAGTCTCTTTTTGATCGATTTTATGGCTATTCATTGGCACCCGTGCACGCCACACTGCCGGCCGGAATCGAAAGCGAGAAAGAGAAAGACATGGTCAATTTCATCGGTACGGCGCGCATCCGCGAACTGGTATCGCATCTCGGAGTGGCGCGTTTCATGGAAGCACTGGCCGCCGAGATCGAGTCGGACTACCGGCGCTGGGCCGAATTCGACAAGTCGGCACGGCACGCCTGCCATTCGCCCGGCGGCGTGATCGAGCTCATGCCCATCAGCGACGGCAGGCTCTACTCCTTCAAGTACGTGAACGGCCATCCGAGCAACACCGCAGCGGGTCTGCTCACCGTGACCGCCTTCGGGGTCCTCTCGGACGTGGCCAGCGGGTATCCGCTGCTCCTCTCCGAGATGACGTTCGTCACGGCCCTGCGCACGGCGGCGGTGTCGGCGCTGGCGGCGCGCCACATGGCACGGCGCAATTGCCGGGCGATGGCCCTGATCGGCAATGGTGCGCAGAGTGAATTTCAGGCCATCGCCTTTCATCGGCTGCTCGGGGTGCGCGATCTGCGGCTGTTCGACACCGATGCCGAGGCGACCGCCAAGCTCGAGCTCAACCTGCAGTCGCTGCGATTGCCGGGCCTCGCGGTGCGCGCCTGTGCCAGCGTCGCCGAAGCGGTGCGCCAATCGGACATCGTCACCACCGTGACCGCCGACAAGCGCAACGCGCTCATCTTGATGCCGGAGATGATCGAGCCCGGCATGCACATCAACGCCGTGGGCGGCGATTGCCCCGGCAAGACGGAATTGCACGCCGACATCCTGCGCCGTCCGGACGCGCGCATCGTGGTGGAATTCGAGCCCCAGGCGCGGATCGAGGGGGAGGTTCAGCAGCTCGAGCCCGGCTCGCCGGTCATCGAGCTCGCCGACATCGTGTCCGGCAAGCGCGCCGGCCGCGGCGGCGCGCGCGAGGTGTCGATCTTCGACTCGGTCGGCTTCGCGCTCAACGACTTCTCCTCGCTGCGCTATCTCGAGCGGCTGAATCGCGAGCGCGACGGGGCGAACCTCATCGATCTCATCCCGCGGCTGGACGATCCGAAGGATCTGTTCGGCGCGCTGCGGCTGGCCGGCGCATTCGCGCAGCCCGCGGCGCAGGCAGCGGCGGTCAACCTCGCATGAGCGCGGGCCAGGTGCGGGTGAGCCTCATCGGCGCACCCACCGATGTGGGCGCGAGCGACCGCGGCGCTTCCATGGGGCCCGAGGCGCTGCGCGTGGCCGGACTCGCCGAGGCGCTGGCCGCGCGCGGTCTCAAGGTGCGCGACTGCGGCAACTTGAGCGGCCCTGCGAACCCGGGGCGGCTCGCTGCGGGCCGGCCGGCGAGCGGCGGCTACCGCAACCTCGCCGAGGTCGCGGCCTGGAACCGGGCGGTGTATGGCGCCGTGCGTGCCGAGCTCGAGGCGCATCGATTGCCGATCCTCCTGGGAGGCGATCACAGCTTGTCGGTCGGATCGATCTGCGCGGTCGCACGGCATTGCCGCTCGAGCCGGCGCTCCCTGCGGGTGATCTGGCTCGACGCGCATGCGGATTTCAACACCAGCGATCTGAGCCCGAGCGGCAGCCTGCATGGCATGCCCGTCGCGTGCTTGTGCGGCTTCGGGCCGCCGCAGCTCGTGCAGCTCGACGACGTCACGCCGGCCATCAAGGCGCAATGGGTGAGACAGGTCGGCATTCGCAGCGTCGATGCCGGCGAGCGGCGCTTCGTGGACGAGCAGCGGCTGGCGGTGATCGACATGCGCTCGATCGATGAGATCGGGATGCGGGCGGCGATGGAGCTGGCGCTCGAGGGTATCGACGCGCAAACGCATCTGCACGTCAGCTTCGACGTCGACTTCCTCGACCCCGAGATCGCGCCGGGCGTCGGCACCACCGTGCCCGGCGGGATGTCCTACCGCGAGGCCCAGCTGTGCATGGAGATGATCGCCGATACGGGCCGCGTCGGATCGCTGGACATCATGGAGCTCAATCCCGCCCTGGACGTGCGCAACAAGACGGCGGCGCTCGCGGTCGACCTGATCGAATCGCTGTTCGGCAAGAGCACGCTCATCCGCCGGCCCGCCGGCAGGCTGCCCGAATCGACGGCTCGCCGGCGCCCGGCGCCCGCCGCGGAGCGGGTCTGAGCGGCCCATCCCGGCCGTGCGCCGCGGCTGGTGTTCGCGGCTCAGCTTGCCGATACTAAGCGGCTGTCGATGCCAGCCGCGAATCTGTCGAGGGATCCCACCATGGTCGCCCGGTTGAACGAAAGTGCCGAATCGCTCGAGGCGCAGCGCGCGGCGCTGCGCGAGCATGCGCTGTGGCCGGAGGATCAGGCCGTCACCCGCCTGCTGCATCGGTTGGAGCTCACCGGCGGCGCGCGCCACCGCGCCGTGTCGCTGGCCGTGGCGCTGGTCGAGGGAGCGCGCGCGCGCCGCGATGAGCGGCCGTTCCTCGACGCCTTCCTGCAGGAGTTCGGCCTGTCGAATCAGGAGGGCATCGCCCTCATGTGCGTCGCCGAGGCGCTGCTGCGCATTCCCGACGACGCGACCGCGGATCGACTGATCGCCGAGCATCTCGCCACGGGCGATTGGTCGGCGCACGCCGGCAAATCCGAGTCCTTGTTCGTCAATGCCTCGACCTGGGGGCTGATGCTCACGGGCGGCATCCTGGAGCTCGACCCGTCGATCAAGAACGACGCCGCGGGATGGTTTCGCAAGTTGACGCGCAAGGCCGGCGAGCCGCTGGTGCGGCTCGCGGTGCGCCGAGCGATGAAGATCATCGGCGGCGAGTTCGTGGTGGGACGCAGCATCGAGGAGGCGCTCGAGCGCAGCGCACGCGAGACCGAGATCGCGCTGTGCTCCTTCGACATGCTCGGCGAGGGCGCCCGCACGCTCAAGGACGCCGATCGCTATCTGGAATCCTACGAGCACGCGATCGATATCATCGGCCGGCAGGGCGCGGGGCGCGCTGCGCACGAGCGGTCGAGCATCTCCATCAAGCTGTCCGCGCTCGAGCCGCGCTACTCGCTCCTGCAGCGCGCGCGCGTGATGCAGCGCCTGGTGCCGAGAGCGACGGCTCTGGCGCGGCGCGCGGCGGCCGCCGGGATCCAGCTCACCATCGATGCGGAGGAGGCGGATCGATTGGACCTCTCGCTCGATGTGATCGAGGCGCTCGCGCGCGATCCGGCGACGCGCGACTGGCCGGGGCTGGGACTCGCGGTACAGGCCTACTCGAAGCGCGCGCTCGACGTGATCGGCTGGACCGGCGCCGCTGCGCGCAGCGCCGGCCGGCGCATGACCGTGCGCCTGGTCAAGGGCGCCTACTGGGACAGCGAGATCAAGCGCAGCCAGGAGCGCGGGCTCGAGGGCTATCCGGTGTACACGCGCAAGGTCACCACCGACGTCTCCTATCTGGCGTGCGCCGGCGAGCTGTTCCGGCACGCCGACTGCCTCTATGCGCAGTTCGCCACCCACAACGCGCACAGCATCGCCGCCGTGCTCGAGCTGGCGCCTGCCGGGGCGCTCTACGAGTTTCAGCGCCTGCACGGCATGGGGCGGCTTCTCTATGCCGAGGCGGCGCGCCAGATCGAGAATTTTCCCGCGGTGCGCGTGTACGCACCGGTCGGCGAGCACAAGGATCTGCTCGCCTATCTGGTGCGCCGCCTGCTCGAGAACGGGGCGAATACCTCCTTCGTCAACCGCTTCATGGACGAGCAGGTGCCGGTCGTCGACATCGTGCGCGACCCGATCACCGAGCTCGAGCGGCTCGAAGCGTATCCGCATCCGCGATTGCCGCTCCCCGTGGCGCTGTACGCCAACCGGCGCAATTCCCTGGGTCTCGACGTCGGCAATCCGGCGGCGGTCGCGGCGGTGCGTGCCGGGATCAGCGCGCGCCGCGCGCTCGAGCACGTGGCGGCTCCGCTGATCGACGGCGTTGCGCGAGCCGGGCGCGGCCACCCGGTCGCGAACCCGGCCGACCGCCGCGACATCGTCGGCAGCTCGCGCGATGCCACGCCCAAGGAGATCGGCGAGGCGTTCGATGCCGCCGCCGGCGCGTACGCCGCCTGGGATGCCCGGGGCGGGGCGGCGCGCGCCGACTGCCTGGACCACGCGGCCGCGCTGCTCGAGAAATCGCGCCTCGATTTCTACGAGCTGCTGATCCGCGAGGCGGGAAAGATCCTGCCGGACGCGGTGGCCGAGGTGCGCGAGGCCGCCGACTTCTGCCGCTACTACGCCGTGCGCGCGCGCGAGGGGTTTGCGCATGGCGTGCGCCTCGAAGGGCCGACCGGGGAGATGAACGAGCTCTCGCTGCACGGCCGCGGTGTATTCGCCTGCATCAGTCCCTGGAATTTTCCGCTGGCGATATTTGCCGGGCAGATCACCGCCGCTTTGGCCGCGGGCAATGCCGTGGTCGCGAAGCCGGCCGAGCCAACCCCGCTCATCGCCGCACGCTTCGTCGAGCTGCTGCACGAGGCCGGCATCGCGCCTCGGGCGTTGCAGCTGGTACCGGCGCCGGGCCGGCTGTTCAGCGAAGCGGCGTTCGGGCATCCGGCGCTCGCCGGTGTGGCGATGACCGGATCGACCGCCACGGCGCTCACCATCAATCGCACGCTCGCCGCGCGCGGCGGGGCCATCGTGCCGCTGATCGCCGAGACGGGCGGCCTCAACGCCATGCTGGTCGATTCGACGGCGCTGCCCGAGCAGGTGGTCGACGACGTGATCACTTCGGCGTTCATGAGCGCGGGTCAGCGCTGCTCGGCGCTGCGCCTTTTGTTCCTGCAGGAGGAGATCGCCGACACGGTGCTCGACATGATCGCAGGCGCGATGGACGAGCTGGTGATCGGCGATCCCGGCAATATCGAGACCGACGTGGGACCGGTGATCACGGCGGCGGCACAGGAGGGGCTCAACCGCCACGTCGAGCGCATGCGCCGCGAGGCACGCATCATCAAGGCGTGCCGCCTGGACGAGTCGCACGCGCACGGCAGTTTCGTGGCGCCGCATCTGATCGAGCTCGGCGACCCCCGCCAGCTCACCCGCGAGGAGTTCGGGCCGCTGCTGCACGTGGTGCGATACCGCTCGAGCGACATCCGCAAGACCCTCGGCGCAATTCGCGCGACCGGCTATGGACTGACGCTCGGCGTGCAGACTCGCCTGGAGTCGTTCTGGCGGCAGGTGTTCGAGGACACGTTCGTCGGCAACACCTACGTGAACCGCAACATGATCGGCGCGGTCGTCGGCGTGCAGCCCTTCGGCGGCAGCGGACTGTCGGGCACCGGTCCCAAGGCGGGCGGTCCGCATTATCTGACGCGCTTCGCGAGCGAGCGAACGTTGACCGTGAACACGACCGCCACGGGCGGCAACGCGGCGCTGTTGAATCTCGGAGGCTAGGGCTTGGCACTTCTGGATGGCGATCTTGTGGTCAGCGTCCGCTTGTGCGATGGCGACCGCGACCTCGCCCGCCGCAAAGTCATGCGCCGCCTGGATATCCCGCGCCGCAGCTTGCGGCGAGGTGACGCACCGGCCACTGTCCGCCGGCGGGCCGCCGAGGGTCTGTCGGGAAAACCCGCCCGCCGCGCGTAGGCTCGCGGCCGTCAGCCGGAACCTACGGCGATTGGTCCGCGCCCGCCGATGAATCCATGGCCCGTGCCGGTCTAACCTCGATCTCGAGGTAGAAGGCTCAACTGGAACAGGAGACATTCATGTCGAACAGCAACACGACGCAGGGCACTCCCCACAAGGAGGGCATGAAGGAGGGCATGCCGAAAACCGGCGACAAGAGTCAGCGGGCGGGAAACCAGCCGCACCAGCAGTCCGAAGGGCAATCCCCAGGACAGTACGGCGGCACCGGCAGCCAGCAGAGCGGCTCGCAGCACGGGGGACAGGGGAGCCAGCACCAGGGCGGCCAGCACCCGGGGGGCGGTGAGCGCCAGAGCGGCGGCGAGCGCCAGGGCGGCGGTGAGCGCCAGGGCGGCGGCCAGCACCAGGGTGAGCAGGGCGGCCAGCATCAAGGGGGTCAGCAGCCGGGTCGGGGCGGCCAATCCGGCGGCCAAGCCGGATCGGGTCAGCAATCGGGTGGTCACGAGGACAAGAGCAATCGAGGCAAGGATCAGGACGACATGAGCCGCAGCGGCCGCCGCTGATCGCACGGGGGTCGCGAGACCACGAGCTCGGGAGCCGGCGTGGGCCGGCTCCCGCCGCGGCTCGACGGGCCTTGACCGTCCAGACCGAGACGCCCTTCAAAAGGCGCCCTTCAGAATAGGCGCCTGCGCCGACCCGATGTAGGCGCTTTCCTGCACGCCAGCCTCGAAACTCGTGGCAGAATTTGCCGCGATGTGGCCAACGGCTGATCCCCCTTGAGTGCTGCCGGCGCGGACGCTGCCGGACCCGCCATGCAGAGTTCCCGCTTTCACGCGCCCGGCCGGGACGACGCGCGGTTCGCGATGGAGCCGCGTACCTTGGCCGGGTTCCTGATCGCCATTGCCGCCGTGGTCGTGATTGCGGTCCTCTCCTATGACTCCCTGAGGATCACCGAGCAGAGTGCGCAGAGCGTGACCCGCACCGTCGAGGCGCTCGCCCAGGTCGAGGGGCTGCTGTCGACCTTGAAGGATGCGGAGACCGGTCAGCGCGGCTACCTCCTCACGGGCCAGGAGGGCTATCTCGAGCCCTACCTGAACGCCAAGCGAACGCTGCCCATCGAGTTCAAGAACCTGAACGGCGTGATGCTGGACCCCGCGCAGCGCGCCCGGCTCGATAACCTGCAGGCCCTGGCCCAGGAGAAGATGCAGGAGGTCAGCGAGACGGTGGAACTGCGCCGCGCCGGCAACGGCGATGCGGCCATGGCCCTGGTGCTCACGGGTCGGGGCAAGAATTCCATGGATCGCATTCGCGCCCTCGGCGAGGAGATGGCGGGCGTCGAGCGCCGGCTGGTCGCCGAGCGGGCGCAAGCCTGGCGCAGCGACGCCGCTTCTTCCTTCTGGGTCACCTCGGTCGGCTCTCTGGTTTTGCTGATGCTGATCAGCGTGGCTGCGGCGATGGCGTCCCGCGACCTGCGCGAGCGGCAGCGCGAGTCGTGGCTGCGGGCGGGACAGATCGGACTGAGCGGGAGGATGCAGGGCGATCTGCCGCTCGACCGGCTGGGCGAGAACATCCTCAAGTTCCTGACCGAGTATCTGGATGCGAAGGTGGGCGCGTTGTTCGTCGCGGAAGGAGGCCTGTTCCGGCGCGTGGCGGGCCATGCGATTCCCGCCGGCTTCGACGTCGCGACGGTGCGGCTCGGCGACGGCCTCGCAGGGCAGGCGGCCAAGGACAACGCGGTGCTGCGGGTTCGCGACGTGCCGCCGCAGTACCTGCCGATCGGCTCGGCCACGGGAGGGAGCGATGCGCGCGAGCTCCTGATCGCACCGGCAAGCACGGACGGGCGGGTCTATGGCGTGGTCGAGCTCGGCTTCTTCGGTGCGGCGGGAAACGGTCCCGAGGCGCTCCTCGAGCGCGTGTCCGAGCCGATCGGCGCCGCAATCCGCGCCGCCAAGGATCGCAATCGGCTGGAGGAGCTCCTGCAGGAGACCCAGCAGCAGGCGCAAGAGCTGCAGACTCGCGAGGAGGAGCTGCGCGTCAACAACGAGGAGCTCGAGGAGCAAGGGCGCACGCTGCGCGAGTCGCGCACGCAGCTCGAGTCGCAGCAAGCGGAGCTCGAGCAAATCAATTCGCAGCTCGAGGAGCAGACGCAGGCGCTGGAGGATCAGAAGGACTCGATCGCCGCCGCCAACGCGATTCTGGCGGCGAAATCGGCGGAGCTGCAGCGCGCGAACGACTACAAGAGCGAGTTTCTCGCCAACATGAGCCATGAGCTGCGCACCCCGCTGAATTCCACTCTGATCCTTGCGAAGCTCCTCGCGGACAACAAGGAGGGGAACCTCAGCGATACCCAAGTGAAGTACGCGCAGACCATCAGCTCGGCCGGGCAGGATCTGCTCGCGCTCATCAACGACGTGCTCGACCTCTCGCGCATCGAGGCCGGAAAGATCGAGGTGGTCCCGGAGCTCGTCCCGCTGGCCGAGACCATCGAGCCGCTCGCCAAGATGTTCGAGCCGGCAGCCGCGCAGAAAGGCCTTGAATTCGGCGCCATGATCGAGCCCGGCACACCCGATCCGATCGAGACCGATCCGCAGCGGCTGGGCCAGATCCTCAAGAACCTGCTGTCGAACGCTCTGAAGTTCACCCATCAGGGCAAGATCGGCGTGCGCGTCTTCTCGCCGGCGCCGGGCACGGTGTCCTTCGCGGTTCGCGATACGGGCGTCGGCATCGACGAGCACCAGCACGAGGTCATCTTCGAGGCGTTCCGCCAGGCCGACGGCAGCATTCACCGCAAATTCGGCGGCACGGGCCTGGGGCTTTCGATCTCGCGCGATCTCGCGCGGCTCCTCGGGGGCTCGATCACCGTGCAGAGCGCGCCGGGCAGCGGCAGCACCTTCACCCTCACGCTGCCCGCCAAGCATGCCGCAGCCGATGCGCCGAGCCGCCCGCCGCCCGCGGCCGCCCCTCGACCCGCATCCCGCGGCAGGACGAGCGCGGCCGGTGGGCCCGCCGTGCCGGGCGAGTCCCCGCTCGGCGCCAGCGCCATCACGGACGACCGCGACAACTTGACGCCGGACCGACGGATCATCCTCGTGGTCGAGGATGACGCGGCGTTCGCGCTGATCCTGCGGGACCTCGCGCACGAGATGGACTTTCAAACGGTGGTCGTGCACTCGGCGGGCGATGCGCTGACCGCCGCGGCGCAGTTTCAGCCGAGCGCCATTCTTCTCGACATCAACCTGCCGGACTTCTCCGGCCTCGGGGCGCTCGATCAGCTCAAGCGCAACCCGCGCACGCGCCACATTCCCGTGCACGTGGTGTCGGCGGGCGACTACCGGCGCGAGGCCCTCGAGCTCGGGGCCGCGGGCTATGCCCTGAAGCCGACGAAGCGCGAGGAGCTGGTCGAGGCTCTGAAGCGCCTGGAGGTCAAGCTTGCGCAAAGCGTGCGGCGCGTTCTCATCGTCGAGGACGACCCGCGCCAGCGCGAGAGCATCCGCCAGCTGCTCTCCAGCGGCGACGTGCAGGTCAGCGACGTGGAGACGGCGACCGAGGCCCTGCGTGCGCTGTCGACGACCACGTTCGACTGCGTGGTGCTCGACTTCAATCTACCCGATGCCACCGGATACGATCTGCTCGAGCAGATGGCGCAGCAGGAGGAGGTATCCTTTCCGCCGGTCATCGTCTACACCGGGCGGGCGCTGTCGCGCGACGAAGAGCAGCGCCTCGGCCGCTATTCGAGGTCGATCATCATCAAGGATGCGCGCTCGCCGGAACGGCTGCTGGACGAGGTGACCCTGTTCCTGCATCAGGTGGAGTCGAAGCTTCCACCCATGCATCAGCAAATGCTCAGGGCGGCGCGCAATCGCGATGCCTCGCTCGAGGGGCGCCGTATCCTGGTGGTCGAGGATGACGTGCGCAACGTCTTCGCGCTGACGAGCTTGTTCGAGCCGAACGGCGCGTCGGTCGACATCGCGCGCAACGGCCGCGAAGCGCTCGACGCGCTCTCGCGCAGCACGCAGTCCGGCTCGGGCGGCATCGACATGGTGCTCATGGACATCATGATGCCCGAGATGGACGGGCTCACCGCCATGCGCGAGATACGCAAGCGTCCGGAATGGAAGAAGCTGCCGATCATCGCGCTCACCGCCAAGGCCATGAGGGATGATCAGGAGAGATGCCTGGCGGCCGGGGCGAACGACTACATCGCCAAACCGCTCGATGTCGAGAAGCTGCTGTCCCTGGTGCGCGTATGGATGCCGAAATAAGCACCGAGTACGCCCTCGCGAGCAGGAAATTCGAGATCGAGTTCCAGCTGCTCATCGAGGCGATCCTGCAGCTGTATCATTACGATTTTCGCGACTATGCGCCCGCCTCGATGCGCCGGCGCGTGAAGAGCGCACTGGTGCGCTTCGAATGCGCGAGCCTGTCGCAATTGCAGGATCGGGTGGTGCGGGAACCGAAGGTGTTCCACGCGCTTCTCGACCATCTCACCGTGCAGGTGAGCGAGATGTTCAGGGACCCCGGCTATTTCCGGGCGCTGCGCGAGCACGTCGTGCCGATGCTGCGCACCTATCCTTCCCTGAAGATATGGGTGGCCGGCTGCAGCGCCGGCGAGGAAGCCTATTCGCTCGCCATCCTGCTGCGGGAGGAGGGACTTCTGGCGAGGTCCTTGATCTACGCGACCGACATCAACCCGCATACCCTGCAGCGCGCCGAGGCGGGAATCTACGCCATCGATCGCATCGCCGGGTTCACCGTGAACCACCGGCAATCCGGAGCGGGATCGTCGCTGTCGGATTACTACACCGCAGCATACGGCCGGGCGATCTTCGACAAGACCTTGAGGGAGCACATCGTCTTCTCCGACCACAGCCTCGCGACCGACAGTGTTTTCGCGGAGGTGCAGCTGGTCTCCTGCCGCAACGTGCTGATCTACTTCAACCGCACGCTGCAGGATCGCGCGCTGGAGCTGTTCCGGGACTCGCTGTGCCGAAACGGCTTTCTGGGGCTGGGTTCGAAGGAATCGCTGAGGTTTTCCGCCCAGGCGGCGGCCTTCGTCCCCTTCGTGCGGGAGGCCATGATCTACCAGAAGGCGCGTGCGACATGAACATCGAGGACGCACGGCGGGCACCGATCGACGCCGTCGTCATCGGTGCCTCGGCGGGAGGCGTCCTCGCACTGTCCACGCTTCTGCCCGCGCTGCCGGCGCAGACCAAGGCAGCGGTCTTCGTCGTGCTGCACCTGCCGAGAGACCGCCCGAGCCTGCTGGTGGAGGTATTCTCGCACAAGTGCGCGCTCGAGGTGCGCGAAGCGCAGGACAAGGAGCCCGTCGCGCCCGGCGCGATATACTTCGCTCCCCCCGACTATCATTTGCTGCTGGAAGAGGGCCCGCACCTGGCATTGTCCGCCGACGACCTGGTTCATCACTCGCGGCCGTCGATCGACGTGCTGTTCGAGTCGGCCGCCGATGTCTATCGCCGGCGGCTCATCGGCATCATCCTCAGCGGCGCAAACGAGGACGGCGCCGCGGGTCTCGCAGCGGTGCACGATGCGGGCGGGATCACCGTCGTTCAAGCGCCCGACACCGCGCAATCCTCGCTCATGATCCTCGCGGCGCTGCAGCTGCGGCCGCCGGATCTGGTGCTGACCTTGGATCAGATCGCGCAGCTGCTGCGGGACCTGGGATCGAACACGAGCCGGACGGCTTGAACGATTGGACGCATGCATGTTGCCGAGAATCAAATGCTTGCTGGTCGACGATCTGCGCGAGAACCTGCTCGCGCTGTCCGCGCTGCTGCAGAGCGAGGACGTCGAGCCGCTGACCGCACAATCGGGTCCGGAGGCGCTCGAGCTGCTGCTGGTGCACGACTTCGCGCTCGCCCTGCTCGACGTGCAAATGCCCGAAATGGACGGCTTCGAGCTGGCCGAGCTGATGCGCGGCAGCGAGCGGACGCGACACGTGCCCATCATCTTCGTCACGGCGGGCGCGCGCGAGCAGCAGCGCGTGTTCAAGGGCTATGAGTCCGGGGCGGTCGACTTCATCTACAAGCCGATCGAGCCGCACATCCTCAAGAACAAGGCGGATGTGTTCTTCGAGCTTTACCGCCAGCGCCAGCAGCTCGCGCAGGAGCTCAAGGAGCGTACCGAGACGTTGCGCCTGAACGAGTTGTTCAGCGCCTTGCTCGCCCACGACCTGCGCAGTCCCTTGAGCGCAATCCTCGCTTCCGCCGAGCTGCTCAGGCGCCGCAGCCAGGACCAGCACGCGCAGGATGCGGCCGTGCGGATCTCCGTCAGCGGCAAGCACATGGGCCGCCTGATCGAGGACATGCTCGATCTGGCGCGTGCCCGGCTCGCCGGCGGCATCGTCATCAAGCGCGAGCCGGCCGATCTGAAGACGCTGGTCGAGCGCGTGGTACGCGAGCACCAGGCGGCGGCGTCCGGACGGATCATCCATACCGAGTGCGCCGGCGACTGTGCGGGCGAGTGGGATGCGGAGCGCATCGCGCAAGTGGCCTCCAATCTGATCGGCAACGCCTTGAAGCACGGCGATCCCGGCGGCCCGGTCGAGGTGCGGCTGGACGGCCGGAACGCCTTCGAGGTGTCGCTCACGGTGAGCAACATCGGCAGCATCCAGCCCGAGCTCGTGAAGCACCTGTTCGACCCGTTTCGCGGAGGTCAGCGCCCCGCCGGCCGCAGCGAAGGCCTCGGTCTGGGCTTATATATCGTGTATCAGATTGTCAAGGCGCACGCCGGCAGCGTCGAGGTGCTCACCGGCCGCGACAATTGGACGACGTTTCGGGTCGTCGTGCCCCGGGGAGCTGGCCGCCGTCGAGCCTGAGACCGCGCCGCGGCGCGCCGCGCAGTCCGACACGCGGTCGGGCCTGCGGCCGACAGCCGCAGAGCGTGAGGGCGGCATGATGATGCGTACAGATACGCTCGATGTGCGGAAAGCACGGACTTGCAAGAGGCGGCGATGGCGCGCAAATATAGTAAAGCCAGCGGCAGGAAGGTCGCCAAGGCGATGAGTGAGAGGAAGGCCGGAACTCTGCGCAGCGGGAGATCCGGAAAGAGAGTCAAATCCCGCAAACAAGCGATTGCCATCGGATTATCCGAAGCGCGACGCGCGGGCATGAAAGTACCGAAGCGCAAGAGATCTTGACGCGACGGAGGATCAAGAACCACTTCGATAATAGATCCGGCAGGTAATTATGGGCGATTCCACCTTTCCAGGTCCCCTCGGCCAGGCGAATCCACTGGAGCGCGATCGCGGCGAAGGCGGCGCGCGTACCGCCGCTTATGCGGGAGAGGACCTCGCCGCCGCGTTGCTGTCGAAGATATTCGAGCGCCTTCCGGTGAGCATCGCCGCGCGCTTGTGGAGCGGGCCGACGTTTCGGGTCGGCGATTGCTCCGGGGCTGCGGGATCGGGTGCGGCTGCGGGATCGGGTGCGGCCGCCACGGCGGATGCTCCCGCCTTCGTGCTGTGCTTCCGCAATCCTCAGGCCGTCGTCGGCATGGTGCTCGGACGCGACCCGCTGAGGCTCGCGGATGCGTACTTTCGCGGCGATGTCGACATCGAGGGCGACCTGTTCGCCGCCCTGTGCCTCAAGGATCATCTGGAAGCGATGAAGCTTACGCTTCGCGACCGCGTGCGTGCCTTGTCGCTGGCGCTCAAGCTGCGCTCGCTCAATCGGGACTCCATGCCGGCGCACCCCGGCATGCAGGGGACTTCCGAGCGCAGCCACGCGCGCAGCCACACGGTCCGGGCGCACTCGAAGGACGAGAACCGCGACGCGATTCATTTCCATTACGACGTGTCCAACGAGTTCTACAAGCTGTGGCTCGATCGCGGCATGGTGTATTCGTGCGGATATTTCGAGCGTGCGGACGCGAGCCTGGACGATGCGCAGCAGGCGAAGCTCGAGCACATTTGCCGAAAGCTTCTGCTGCGGCCCGGCGAGAGGCTGCTCGATGTCGGCTGCGGCTGGGGCGCACTGCTGATCCACGCGGCTCGCCACCACGGCGTACACGCTCACGGGATCACGCTCAGCCAGAAGCAGCTCGAGCTCGCCCGCCAGCGCATCGCCGAGGCGGGACTCGGGGATCGGATCAGCGTCGAGCTGCGAGATTACCGCGATCTCGAGGGCGAGGCCGTTTACGACAAGGTGGCGAGCGTCGGGATGTTCGAGCACGTGGGTCTGCGAAACCTCCCGCTCTACTTCTCCACCGTGGGGCGGGTGTTGAAGCGCGGCGGTTTGTTCCTGAATCACGGCATCACCCACGAGGAGGAGGGCTGGAGCAAGAATCTCTCCACGGAGTTCATCAATCGCTACGTCTTCCCCGACGGGCAGCTCGATGCGATCAGCAACATTCAGAGATTCATGGAGGATGCGCACTTCGAGATCAACGACGTGGAGGCGCTGCGGCCCCACTACGCGCTCACCCTGCGCGCATGGGTTGCGAGGCTGGAACGGCGCCGAGCGCGCGCCCTGGAGTACGTGAACGAGGCGACCTATCGCGTCTGGCGGTTGTACATGTCGGCCTGCGCTCTCGAGTTCGAGTCCGGGCACCTCGGTGTCTATCAAGTGCTTGCGAGCAAGCGCGGCCGCGGCGCATCGTGCCTGCCGCTCACGCGCCGACATCTGTACGAAGGCGCCGCCGATGGCGCGAGCTAGGCGGCGCATCTTGCAGATGAAGCCCTATTTTCCCCATCCCCCGGGCTTCAATCCGCTGCGGTTCAGCTTGCCCCCCAGGAAGATCACGGACGAACAGCGGCGCAACATGATCGCTACTGCCGCCTATTACCGCGCCGAGCGCCGCCACTTCGAGCCCGGCCACGAGCTGGAGGATTGGCTCGCTGCGGAAGCCGACGTGGATCAGGAGCTGGCGGGGACACAACCGCGCTGAGCGGCGCGGGGCGCGCCAGGTTCACGCGGCGTCGTGGGCGTGGTCGTCGCGGGCGGCGTCGTCGCGGACGGCGCACAGATCGGTGATGAGCGAGTCTATCTCGGCAGCCTCGAAGGGCTTGACGATGGTGCGCACGTTCGGTCCCAGGTTCTGCACCACCGAGGTGAGCGCGTAGCCGGAGGCGAGAATGATCGGAACCCGGGGTTGCAGGGCAAGGAGGGCGCGCGCGAGGTCGAGACCCGACATCACCGGCAAGCTGATGTCGGTGATCACCACGTCGAAGGACTGCAGCTTGAACTCCGTCAGCGCTTCCTCCGCGGTCGAGCGTGCGATCACCTCCCTCGCGTCCTGACTCAGCAGCTCCGAAGTGACCTCCCGCACGAGGGGATTATCCTCCACATACAAGATCCGCAGCGGCATCCGGCCACTAT